>Ga0172376_10000024_pt1 | contig 169858 bp, 237 predicted proteins | sample Lak35m_FD_121114 | JGI IMG/M metagenome (GOLD analysis project Ga0172376, IMG submission 121114) | Freshwater microbial communities from Kabuno Bay, South-Kivu, Congo - kab_092012_35m | ecosystem: Environmental > Aquatic > Freshwater > Lake | place: Democratic Republic of the Congo...
CTAAACCAGCACCAGCGGCACCTGCCACAGCTAAACCAGCACCAGCGGCACCTGCCACAGCTAAACCAGCACCAGCGGCACCTGCCACAGCTAAACCAGCAACTCCCGGAATTGTGGTGCCAAATAATCCCAAAGGTATTGTCAGCAAAGCACAACTGGATCAATTTAGACAAGATTCTGGTAATCCCAATGCTACACTTGGCCAGTTTATGAATCAACAACAAGGCAAGACGTTTCGCAAAGGCGGCGCCAATGATCCTGCTGTGATTGCAGCCAGACAAAAACAACCTGTCGGACCTCCCGTGGACAGTCAAGCACAAACAGCAGGCGGTAAAAATGAATTGGCCAAAGTAGGAATCGCTGCTGGTAGTCCAGCACTACAACCTCAACAAGCGGCAGCACCAGCACCTGCTGCACCCGCTGCACCCGCTCTAAACAGCGGAAGTGCTTACACTGGCGGAGTAGGCGATGCACCTAATGACCCTGTAACAGCACCGGAAGCACCAGCACCAGAAGCACCAGCACCAGAAGCACCAGCACCAAACAGCGGAAGTGCTTATACTGGCGGTGTTGGCAATGTTCCGGACTTTGGTGTAAGAGGCACACCTATTCTTCCTTACGGTCAGGGATCACCAGTTGGTGGAACTACCAATGCAGTCACAAGAACTGACGCTGAGATTGGCGACACAAATCCAAGAACAGGTGTAGTGACTCCCGGCAGCTTTGACAAAAACAGAGCCCAAGGTGAGAAGAATTTACAAAGTCTTAAAAATTTCTTTGGCAGTAACAATCAACCAGCAGCTCCTGCTGCCGCACCGCCGCCAGGCAATGCTGCTCCTCTAAGAGGACAATTTAAAGAATCAACTGGCATGCAGGATCCTGTGCTGGTCCGCATGCAGAATCTGGCCGGAATCCGCCGATGAAAATACGTGAAGTGGCCGAGGACGTTGACAGCAACCGGCTACTGGGCTTGGTTGATTTTTTGGCGCATCGTGCAGAAGATGAAAATGCTACCAAACAAATCAGCCAGGATGCCTTTATCAATGCTGCTCGCAGTCTGGGCATTCCCATAAACAAAAACAACATCGGTGATGCCATTTCCAGAGAGCCCTTGAGTAATTTGTTGGAACCCCTGGACCCAACAACCGGTCAAATCACCTTCAAAGGTGCAGGCATAGGACCAACTGCCATGCCAGTCAATCAAGCTCAGGACATTGTGGCAGCCGCTGCCAAACGTGCAATGAAATAACACTGGTTGACAGCCAGTGCAGAAAAGTGTAAAATTGTTGTCAAGCATGCCAAAGTGAGGTAAAAATGGCCTATTCAGAAAAAGTAATTGATCACTATGAAAATCCACGCAATGTGGGCAAGTTTGAAATTGACGACACTGTTGGCACCGGCATGGTGGGAGCGCCAGCCTGTGGCGATGTGATGAAATTGCAAATCAAAGTACAAGATGGAATTATTACAGATGCCAGGTTCAAAACATACGGATGCGGAAGTGCGATTGCCTCATCCTCTCTTGTTACCGAGTGGGTTAAAGGACGAACGCTTGACGAGGCCGCAGCTCTTAAAAATTCAGAGATTGCTCAAGAACTCGCACTGCCACCAGTCAAGATTCATTGTTCTATTCTTGCTGAAGATGCTATAAAAGCCGCTGTAGAAGATTATAAGAAAAAACATTAACATGTTCACATCTGTGAAGACTCTCGACACAGTTGAATTTGATTTGTGTGTTGATGCTCCAAAAAACAAATGTAAAATACTATTCTATCACGCCGGCGGCACGTTTGCTGGCCACACAGCCTGGCTGTATCCAGCTGTGCTGCAATTAAAAACATATATTGATTTGTTTTATAAAAATGTTGCTGATCAACTGGAATGGTTGGTTCCCGTACAACAAGAAATGTCAGATGACGAATTAATTCGACATATTGAACAAACTGATGTAAATGTATTGTGTACCAGCCATTACCTTTGGAATCATGCGTTTTTAACAGCCCAACTATCTCGCATCAAAAACAAGCTAAAACACAATGTCAGGGTGGTAGCTGGAGGTCCTAGCATTGACGTCAACAATAATCACAATTTTTTTGAACAATACCCTTACATTGACTATGCAGTGTACGGTGCTGGAGAACAAGCATTTGCAGACATAGTCAGTCACTTGGTATCTAATAGACCCTTGATTGCATTCAACACATCAAACTGCGCTTGGAAAAATCACAACACTGGAAAACCTATTGTTGCTGATTACAAGTTTGTAAAAATGATAGAGACCAGTCCTTTTGTACACAACAAAGAATTGTTTTCTGCCATGGTGACAGATGCCAAGAAAAAAAATATTTCAGTCTGGTTACCTTACACTATCACCAGAGGATGCCCGTATTCTTGTACGTTCTGTGATTGGAACAGCGGACTTGGCAACAAGGTATCAAGAAGAAAAAATACGTATCAACAAGAAATTAATTTATTTCAGCAACTTGGGACTACTAACATCTATCTGTCAGACGCCAATGTTGGGCAGTATGACGAAGATGTTGAAATGATAGAATATTTTGGACAGAAAAATTTACAAGAGAATGCTGGTTTTCATGTAGGCGGCAATTTTAGTAAGCTGAAAAAAGATAACAATTTAAAAATTTTTCATATCATGTCTCGCACTGGGTTAGCAAGCAAAACTTTGAATTTTTCCATACAAGACACCAACCACGAAGTATTAAAAAATATCAACCGGCCTGACGTTGGATGGGACGTACATTTGTCCATGGCCAATGAACTGCAAAAAACATATCCTCATCAAGTTATAAAAGGTCAATTAATCTACGGATTGCCCGGACAGACTGTTGCCTCCTGGAGGCAGACTCTAGAACAAGTAACTCAAGCCAACATTTTACCAGTTATTTTTTTAAACGAGCCTTTGCCGGCTAGTCCAGCCATTTATGATCCTGAATATCAAAACAAATTTAAATTTGAATATTTACAAAGCAACAGAATACTCATTGACAAGATATATTCAAGCCTAATTCCAAAAAAAAGCAGTTCTTTTGATCAGTCTGATTTGGTGCATATGAATTTGTTGAATGCAGTGTACTTTGCATTGGCAGTGATAAATCTTGCATTAACCGAATACAATTTCAAACGCATTGACATATCAACAGTAGTTGATGATTATGTGACTACATCTAATTATCAAAATCTCTATAACAATCTTTATCATAACTGGACTGTGAATAATAATTTTTACTACACAATAGATTACAGCGGCAATGAATGTTTGATAGAAATTCAACTGCTCTTACACGACCAAGAATTCTTAAAGTATGTGTTGTCGGTGTTGCCTAAAAATCAAAAAAGTGAAGTTTCAAAATTAGTATTCAAAAATACATTTCCTAAATTTTTAGCAGAAATATCAAAAGACATTGATTAAATAGTTGCATGATAACCATAACTGAACAAGCGCAATCTAAAATACAAAAATTGGTAACAACCAAAGGCTATGCTGGTATACGATTGGGTGTGAAAACCACAGGTTGCTCAGGGCTTGCTTATGTGTTGGAATATGTTAAAGAATATAAACCAGATGACAGCACTATAAATTATGCTCAGAATGATTTCTGTGTGGTAGTCGACAAAAAACATGATGTGTACTTGAAAGGAACTCAAGTAGACTATGTACGCCAAGGCCTCAATGAAGGCTTTGAATTTACCAATCCCAATGAACGTGACCGCTGCGGTTGCGGAGAAAGTTTTAGAGTTTAACATTGTACAATCCAAAATTTAACTATCAGCCCATTGCCCGGCAAAATGTCAACGGCCGTAGACTGTATGCCACACCCGATGGTAACAAATTGCCCAGTGTAACCACAATACTGGATGCCACAAAAAGTGAAGAGAGCAAACGTGCCTTGCAGAACTGGCGCAACAGTATTGGGTCAGAAAAAGCACAAGCTATTACAACAGAAGCAGCCAATCGTGGCACCCGCATGCACACTTATCTTGAACAGTATGTTCGAGATGGGGTGATCAAAGAGCGTGGCTCAAATCCGTTTTCATGGGCCAGCCATGCCATGGCACACACTGTGGTAGAACATGGCCTGAAGAACGTGAGTGAATTTTGGGGCATTGAAGTGCCGCTGTATTTTCCCAAGATCTACGCAGGCACCACAGATGGCGCGGGCATACATCAGAACGAAGAGGCCATCCTGGACTACAAACAAACCAACAAACCCAAACGACGAGAGTGGATTGATGATTACTTTGTGCAATTGTGTGCCTATGCAGAAGCCCACAACGAACTACACGGTACACGGATACGAAAAGGCGTGGTCTTGATGTGCGTCAAGCCCACTGTAGACGAACAAATGAACATGGTCACACAGCCAGAATACCAAGAATTTGTGCTAGAAGGCAGCGAGTTTGATCGGTATCGGGACTTGTGGTGGAAAAAGGTCGAACAGTATTACTTGCTAAATATGTGATACCTCAAGGAATCACACTGTGGCAATTGTACAAATATCAAGAATCACCGCCCGCAAGGGTTTGACTGAAGACCTACCACAGCCCTTGGCTGGCGCTGAGCTGGGCTGGGCAACTGACGAACGCAGACTTTTCATCGGCAATGGTGAACTTGCAGATGGCGCACCCATTGTGGGCAACACTGAAGTATTGACTGAATTCTCAGACATTTTGAGTTTTGCCGGACAGTACATCTATCAAGGGCAAGCCGCTGGATACACTGTGCAGACCGGAGCCACCACCGGATCGCCAGTGTCGCAAAGTATTCAAAGTAGACTAGACAGCTATGCCATAGTCACAGATTTTGGTGCCACGGGCGACGGACAAACAGATGACACTGCTGCTATAAATCGAGCGTTGTTTCAACTGTATTGTGTACAAAACAATACTCAGGTTCGACGAAGCTTGTTTTTTCCTGCAGGACGTTACATTATAACTGACACCATTTTGGTTCCTGCCTTTGCCAAACTGTATGGTGAAGGCGGCGCCAGTTCAATCATTGATTTCAATGTGCAGAATTGGGCGGCCAACACTGCTTATGTGGCAGGAGTGCTGGTGTACGATGTTGCAAATGCTGTGTATAGACGCAGCTTGGTACCAGTGCCGGCCACTGGTATTTTGACCACTGACCCAGTGTACTGGGCTACAGAATCATTGCCCAGTTATATGATGCGCACAGCTGACAGCTTGCAACAAACAGGGGTCAACATTGCTACCAATGGTGCCACACCACCAGAAAACATACAGGTCAGCGAAATGGGAATCACCAGCAATCAAGTGTTGAATGGTATCCTGATTGAAACTGCCAGCAATTGTGATTTTGACAGTGTCAACATAACAGGACCATTGACCACCAATGAGCTCAATGCAGCTGGCGACGACACTGCTGCCATACGCTGGGCCAGCACAGTCAGTTTGACCTGCGAGCATGTGAATTGGAACAATTGTGTGTTTTCTGGATTCACGTTTGGTACCAAAACAGATCAACAGATCAAGGGTGTGGTATTTGCCAACTGTGTGTTTGACACACTGTATCAAGGTGTGGTCTTGGGAGACACTGTAGTGGTATCAGGTGGTGCCACCGGAGTCAAGCTCATGCACTGCATATTTGACAACATCTACGTGGAAGGATTCATATGCAACAATGTGAGCTTGAATGCATCTGCCTACAATATTTTTTATGATGTAGGCAACCATTTCAATGGAGCTTCACTGCCTGCCAGTCCGGTTATTTTGATCAATGCTGACAACAACGTCAGCATTGGCGACATGTTTCAACGAAACACCGCACAATCAATAGTATATCCCAGAATCAAACTGTTCAATTCTACCACCAGCACTGTGCCTGCCAGTATCGGCGTAGACAGTGCTGTGAGATCACAACTGGGCAGTTATGTTAGAAACACTGGTGTGCAAGCCACCTTGGCTCAAAGCGCCAGCAATGCTACCTTGTTTACTATAAGTTCAACATACATCAAAGCCTTCAAAATGGATTACACAATCACTCGAGACACATCAGTGCGCACTGGTACATTGACTGTGGCCAATGATGCTGATGATTCAGCAGGAGATGGACTGAGTTACAGTGACGATTTTGTACAAAACTCAGATCCAGATGTAACATTGGCAGTGACAGATGTGGGTACTAACATGACTGTGACGTACTCAACCGACAGTGTACGTCCTGCTGGATTGATATACTATAGTGTGGTCTACCTTGGACTCAGCAGCTGATACAACATGTGGCCTAGAGATTTCAGTGAGCGGCTGGAGAGGTGGGCACAGTTAAGACAGCAATGTCAGACACTGCACTCGGAGCCTGCTTTGATCAAAATCAATACCTGGTGGTTCCAGACTCCTTGGACTGCTTATCATTTGCACTGGGACGACCAAGCGGATTGGCCAGATCCCTGGCAGTTGTTGAGTGACAACCAGTATTGTCCGGTTGCAAGAGGCTTGGGAATCATGTATACTATAGCTATGCTAGACCGTGAAGACCTGCAAGATGCTTGCATGATTGAGTATCAAAGCGACAATTTAGTCCTGGTCAACAAAGAGAAATATATACTGAATTGGGATCCTGATCAAGTCGTAAATATCAGCCTGGGGCGGTCAAAACCCCGGCGGCGTGTCAGTCAAGAACAAGTAAAACAAAAAATTCGTTAGGATAAAATGAAAAGCATCACAGTTGTCAAGCGCAGTGGGCGCAGAGAATCGCTCGCCTTGGAAAAATGGCAAACCCAAATTGCCAAAGTATGTGCAGGCATAGCAGACGTTAGCCAAAGCATGGTAGAGATCAAAGCACAGTTGCACTTTTATGATGGTATTACCACCAAGGAAATTGACGGTATTACCCTACGTGCCATTGTGGATCTAATTGACGTGGAATCAAACCCTGATGTGGGGCACACCAACTATCAGTATGTGGCAGGCAAACAACGACTCAGCATGCTACGCAAAGACGTATACGGGTCATACGATCCTCCTCACTTGTATGACATTGTGAAAACCAACGTGGCCTCTGGCCTGTACACTCCTGAACTCCTAGAGTGGTACTCAGAGGACGACTGGAATCGTATGCATGACATGATTGATCATGCCAAGGATGAATCATACAGTTATGCCGCAGTAGAGCAGTTGATTGAAAAATATCTAGTAAAGAATCGTAGCACAGGGCAAACATATGAAACTCCGCAAGTTAGATACATGGTGGCCGCTGCCACTGTATTCCATAAAGAAGAACCTAACACAGCTCGCATGCGCTATATCAAAGAATACTACACAGCAGCCAGCGACGGACTCTTCACTCTGGCCACACCTGTGTTGGCTGGGCTTGGTACTCCTACTAAGCAGTTTAGCAGTTGTGTTCTTATTAGATCAGACGATGATCTCGATAGCATATTTGCCAGCGGTGAGATGATGGCTAAATATGCCAGCAAACGTGCTGGTATTGGTTTGGAGATTGGACGCTTACGACCACTAGGCTCACCCATTCGCGGTGGCGAGATCATGCACACTGGTATGATTCCTTTCCTTAAGAAATGGTTTGGCGATCTACGCTCATGTTCACAAGGAGGTATTAGAAATGCTTCGGCTACGGTTTTTTATCCCATATGGCATCTGCAGTTTGATGACCTCATTGTTCTCAAGAACAACCAAGGTACAGAAGAGACCCGGGTACGACACATGGATTATGGTGTCGTGTTATCTGCATTCTTCTGGCGTCGCTTTAAGAACAAGGAGAACATTACGTTCTTCGACCCCAATCAAGTACCTGACCTTTATGAAGCCTTCTATAAAGACACTGCCCTTTTTGAAACACTATACGTAAAATACGAAAAAGACAGCAGCCTCCGTAAGAAAACGATGGCTGCGGAGGAAGTTTTCAAAAGTGGTATTCTCAAGGAACGAACCGATACTGGACGTATCTATCTAGTGTTCATTGACAATGTGATGGACCAAGGACCATTTGATCCTGAATATCACACCATTTACCAAAGCAATCTCTGCTGTGAAATCCTGTTGCCCACCCGACCTTTCCGGCGTCTTGACGATGAGGAAGGTCGTATTGCATTGTGTACATTGGGGTCAATCAACTGGGGTGCGTTCCGTCACCCCGAAGACATGCGCAGAGCCTGTCGCATCCTGCAACGCAGCTTGTGTAACATTCTTGACTATCAGGACTTCTTGAGCATTCAAAGTCAACTCAGCAACGATGAAATCCAACCACTTGGTATTGGCATTACCAACTTGGCCTACTGGCACGCCAAGCGCGGACTAGAGTATGGCGAAACGGATGCCCTGTCAGAAGTCAAGTCTTGGATGGAGCACCAGGCATACTACCTGACCGAAGCCACAGTGGAACTGGCCCGAGAACGTGGTCGTTGTAAGGACAGCGACAAGACACGTTACGGCAAAGGTATCTTCCCGTGGGAACTACGTGCCAAGGGTGTCAACGAGTTAACAGACTTCACATCTGATCCTGCACTGGATTGGAACACCTTGCGTGGCAACATGCGAGCATACGGTGTGCGCAATGCCACCTTGATGGCAGTGGCACCGGTGGAGAGTAGTTCAGTTGTGATCAACTCAACCAACGGCATTGAAATGCCCATGAGCTTGATCTCAGTCAAAGAATCAAAAGCAGGCAGTCTCACACAAGTGGTGCCTGAATATCACAAGTTGAAAAACCGATATCAATTAATGTGGGCGCAGAAGGATTGTGTTGGCTATTTGAAAACAGCCGCGGTGTTGGCAGCATACATTGATCAGTCAATATCAACCAACACATTCTACAATCCTGCACACTTTGCAGATCGTAAAGTGCCCACTACGTTGATTGCTAAGAATTTAATGCAAGCACACCACTGGGGCATCAAGACATTTTACTACAGCCTGATCAACAAGCAAGGCTCCAAAGCAGCCAAAGAAGAAGCACCATTAGAAGTCATAGACTTTGATGATGCGGAAGACTGCGAATCTTGTAAACTGTAATCATGGAATTCTTAGATCGCGTTGATTTTGAAAATCACAATGGGGTATATCTCTCCATGCTAAATGATGTTGCCCGTAATCAGTTCTACGATCAAGTATTAACCCAAGTTCGTGATCATGATTGTGTAGAGATTGGCTTTGGTACAGGCTTGTTGAGCATGCTGGCCTTGAAGCACGGTGCTCGTAGCATTGTGGCCTACGAGTCAGACCCTGATCGTTATCGCCTGGGCTGTGAAGTAATCAGGGTACTAAGCCTGCAAGATCGCATCACCTTGATCAATCAACGCTATGATCATACCTGTAAACATGACCAAACAGTGGTGTTCACAGAAACGGTGGATGACAACATCTGGGGAGAAGGGCTCTACGACAGTTTGCCTAGACAGCCAGGCCAGCAATTTTTGCCTGGACAGTATTTTTTTGAAATACACGCTGTGCCGATATCCGCAGACATTGCTAACAGTTTGATTCAAGCACATGAAGAACATCATTTCTCTCCAGGAGTGGACATTGATTCTCGGTTTGTGTCATATGTTAATTTGTTGCTGTCAAAGAAATACAATAAATCAATCAAACCAAAAGCAAGTTTGCCCGATGGTGTCACAGAACTAGCACCCATGCCAACCTACATAGACTGGGTCACCAACAACACCTATGCTGGTCGATATGTGGTTGATGCCAATGGGGCATTTGTAGACAATCCCGTTAAAGAACTTCAAGTAGAAACATTCAATCAACCAGTGTTGATCGTGCCCAGAGCAGGCATGCAACACAGCAGTGATAGACTTTACTTGGATACCGGGCATTGGAAACCATCAGCAAACCCTGCTGTGATAAACTCTCCCAACAGCCGAGTATTAGTGGAACACGATCTCCGCACAGGAAAAATCTCATATAAAATAAAGGAAAAAACATGAGCCGAGCTCAATACAACCTAGCCACCAAAACAGATTACTTACATCGCAAGATGTTTCTTGACCCAGCAGGGCCTGTGACTATCCAACGCTTTGAAGAAGTCAAGTACAACAAACTTGTTAAGTTTGAACAAGAAGCACGTGGCTTCTTTTGGATTCCTGAAGAAGTGTCCTTGACCAAAGATGCCAACGACTTCAAAGAAGCCAGTGACACTGTGAAACATATCTTTACATCAAACTTGTTGCGTCAAACAGCACTAGACAGTTTGCAAGGTCGAGGACCAGCACAGGTGTTTACTCCTGTGGTAGGCATTCCTGAACTAGAAGCTCTAATGTATAACTGGAGTTTCTTTGAAACCAACATTCACAGTCGGTCATACAGTCATATCATTCGCAATATCTACAACGTGCCCAAGGATGTGTTCAACACCATTCATGATACCAAAGAGATAGTGGACATGGCATCAAGTGTGGGCAACTATTATGACAAATTACATCAGATCAATTGCTATAAAGAGATTGATAGACAAATGGCAGGAGAAGAAGCACACATCAAAGCCATTTGGTTGGCACTGAATGCGTCATACGCATTGGAAGCATTCCGCTTCATGGTCAGCTTTGCTACTAGTCTGGCCATGGTAGAGAATCGTATCTTTATTGGCAACGGCAACATCATCAGCCTGATCCTGCAAGACGAGATCTTGCACCGTGACTGGACTGCTTGGATGATCAATCAAGTTGTAAAAGAAGATTCACGTTTTGCCGCTGCCAAGGCCGAATGTGAAGCCGAAGTGTACCAAATGTACCTGGATGTGATCCGTGAAGAAAAAGCCTGGGCCGACTACTTGTTCAAACTAGGTCCAGTGATTGGGCTCAATGCACAGATTTTGAAAGACTTTGTGGACTACACAGCAGTGGGAGCACTCAAAGAAATTGGTATCAAGTACCTGGAACCTGCACCACGCAGCACACCAATCCCTTGGTTCATGAAGCATGTGGACACATCAAAAAAACAATCGGCCTTACAGGAAACAGAGAGTACCAATTATGTGATTGGGGTCATGGGCGACAGCCTTGACTACGACGAATTACCAGATTTATAAAAGGAAAAATATGTATAAACCCAATCCTGCAATACGAGATTCTGAAGACTTCCAGAATATTCGCAACGTGATGAGCAAGTTTGAAAAGATCGAAGAAAAGAATCGCTGTCTGCGAGTGCAATTTTTAGACTGGTTGACAGTGAAAATGCATGCCTGGGCTGACAGTGTCAAAGCCATGTCGGATCGCATTGATGCGCCATGTGTTATTAAAATAGAACCTAGAAAGAAAACAAAATGAAAGCAATAGTATGGTCCCGGGACCAATGCACCTTCTGCGAACAGGCCAAAGGCCTGTTGGAAATGAAAGGCATTGAATATGAAGTACGCAATATCAGTCAAGATTGGACACGTGAACAATTATTAGAAGCAGTGCCCACTGCTAGAACAGTGCCACAGATATTCTTGGACGAAAAATACGTGGGCGGATTCAATGAACTACGCAAAAGGCTGCAGTAATGCCGCAGTTTTCATCAGACTGGTTTAGCAATGCCCTGGTCAACTTTGATTACATCACCAACTACTTACAAAAACAAAAAACAGTTGACAGCATATTAGAAATAGGCAGCCACGAAGGTCGGAGCACCTGCTGGATGTTGACGAACATGCTGGCAGATACAGGTACCATTACCTGTGTGGATCCCTTTGCAGACCGTCCGGTCACAGCATTCAGTTATGATAGCATACCCCAAGATCGCAGTATTGAACAGGTCTTTCGTGCCAACACAGCCGAAGTCAAAAAGCCTGGACAAACCGTAGAAGTGCATGCCAACATGAGTTTTCCTGCACTGGCACAACTGATTGTGGATCAACGACAGTATGACTTCATCTACGTGGATGGCAGTCACAATGCAGACGATGCACTGGCAGATGCTGTGATGTGTTTTGGATTGTTGCGTCCAGGTGGTGTCATGCTGTTTGACGACTACCTGTGGGAAGATGACCAGCACTACCTGGGTCGTTGCAAACAAAGCATCGACGCATTTGTAAACATGTTTTATCACAGGCTCAAACTGGGCCTGGTAAATTATCAGTTGGCAATAGTTAAAAAGGAACTAGAATGAGTATTGAAGCAGGAAACACATACACCATGCGCATGGGCTATGGTGAAGAGATTGTGGCAAAAATCACAGCAGTTGGTAGCACTACTTACACGCTCAGCAAGCCCGTGGCAGTGGTGCCTGGACAGCAAGGTATACAATTGATGAATTCATTGTTTACTGCAGATCCTGAGGCAGAAGTCACGGTAAATATATCCAGCGTGGCCATGATTGCCCCTGTGCGTGAAGACGTTGGGGACAGTTATTTAGAAGCCACAACAGGTATCAAACCTGTGCGTAGTAAAATCTTAATGGGATAACATGCCACCAGTACAACGACAAGGCGATCCAAACAGCTCAGGAGGCGTAAACACTTCTGGTGTGGCTTCTGTGCGAGTAAACGGTCGTCCCATTGTTGTACCAGGCATTAGTGTGTCACCGCACCCTTGCTGTGGGCAACCTGGTTGCGGTATTCATTGTTCAGCAGTAACTTCGGGAGGGTCAGGATCAGTCCGTGCTGGCAGCAAACCAGTGATACGCAATGGAGATGCTGACACCTGCGGACACGCTCGTGTGGCCGGCAGTGGTGACGTAAGGGCAGGATAATGGCAGAATCAATAGTAACATCACTACAACTCACAGCAGGCGTGGGATTTTATTCAGGCAATGCAATCACTGCCAACACTCAGCTGGCCAATACCATTGCTGCTTATTCGGCTGTGCTTACAGGTAATTTATTAACAGTCATAGCTGCCGCAGCCGGCAACGTTAGTCTGGGCATATCAGCAGGCACACTGGCCAATCTCAAAACGCTGGGTGCAAATGTGTCAGGCAATTATTGCCCAGCCTTGGGGGATAGTGTGCCCAGCAACGTGGCAATTACTGTGGGCAATTCAGGATACACTGGTTCTATCACCAGTTCGGCCAACACGTATCTCGGCTCAGGCGATTTTGGTAAATTTGCACAGGCATTTGGTGCAGCTCAAGGATACATCAGCTTGACCAACCAAGTTATTTTGAGTGCTGTAAATGCCAACGGCAACAACTGGGTGGGGCAAACATTCACCAACATGAATGATCTGATCACTGCTGGACTAACTAGAGTGACCACTAATCTGGCAGCCTTTGGCGCAGATCTAGCAGCCACTGGTGAGCTTATTGATTTTTCCGCAGTGGAAAATTTTGGCACCCCAGCTTCTGTGTTGCAACAACTGGCTCGAGCCGGCAACATGACCAATGGAACATTGCCATGTGTGCAGACAAAACTGCGTGAAACAGGACTGTCAGATCAAAACATTGCTGACCTAGTCAACAATAACCGACCCAGTTTGTACAATCAAGTTGCACCAAATGCTCAGCCTTTGCAGGTGATCAGTCGGTTGAGAAACGCCAACTTGCCGCGTGGCGCAGTGTCATTCACAGAAAGTAGACCGGGAGCATTGACCGAAAACGAATTTGACAGCTTGCAACGTCTGGCGTATCAAGGCATGTGCAACGTGGCTGGTGCATGTTTACAAGAAGTGTTGGATATCATGAACATCACCACTCCCAACATAACCACCATGTGTGAGCTGTTGGATCCGGTCAAAATTTTCCCAAATAGTTTTAACACATTGACTTTGCCCACACCCAACAGTCTAGAGCTGATATATGACAGTCAAGGCGATGTTAATTCAATCATTGAGCCCACTTTGAATTCAGGCACGGTGGTGGTTGTGGGCTGTGATCAGATGGCCAAGATCATGCCATCCGCACAGGCTGTTGCCAATCGTGCTTTGCAAATTGCACTGCAACAGATAAATGGGCTTCGTAACACCACACCGGCTGCGCTGGCAGTAATATTACAATGACCATATCACAAACAGCAGCCGCCAATGCGGCATATGGAAACAAACTTACTACATTGGGCAATTTGCCGTTGGCAGCAAATACCCCCACGCCAGTGCCAGCTGATGTGGCCACTTACTATGCCACAAACATTGCATTGGGTTCTGGGCCCAGTGGTACATTTTTGCTCACAGACTTTTTTGGATCAGCAGCTGGCGTTCCTTACAACGCTGATCTTGCCACAGTGACTTCAACTATGTCGGCACAACTTGCTGCCGGCACACTGACTGCACTCAGCACCATATACTCACAAATGATCACATTGATCTCTGATGGTTATGGGTTGCCAGGTGCAATAAATCTTCCAGCACCTTACACCGCAGGGAATCCCTATGCCAGTTATAATTCAGCATTGGCAGTGTTGGTCACAGCCGCAGATGCTGCCATTGGCACAGCCATCACTGCCATGGGCACTGCTACCACAACACTGAACAACACTTGGTATGATATGATATCAAATTCGGCAAATGAGTCTGTCAATCAAGCCAGGGCCAGTATTGACTACAGCACACTCACCGCTGGAGCACAGTTGCCCATCACGGCGTTTATTCCCAGTCTGGGCGACCTTGGCAAACAAACACAGGAAGGCATGGCTGCACAGTTTTTGGAAAGCATTGCCAACACTGCCAACCAGTATGGGCAGGCCATGGTAGGTGCGTTGAGAGAAGGCCGCAACACCTCAGGACTAAATTCCATAGGGCTCACTCCCACCAATGGTGTGCCCAGTCAAAGTGCCAATGCATTGCCGCAGGCCACCCTAATTTCCAGCACGTAAAAAGTAATACTTAGGTAGTACTTGACCGGAAATTTCTTTTTTGCTATAATAATGGCATACAAAGCAAAAAGGAGCCAACATGTATTACATTGTTTCTAGAGGTACCGGACTTATTGTAACAGATGGTCCCAACAGAACCCGTGCTTACAAAACTTTCGGTGCCGCACGTGCCACTCGTACCAGACTGTGCCGCAAAGCCGGTTGGTCGGTAAGCGAACTCAATATCATTGACACCCGGTTCTACCAATCACACATGGTAACTCGTACCAATCTCATGACTGGGCAAGAGTACCAAGAGGATGTCAACACCCCCCGCTTCTGCTCACCCAGCTCAGAATCATTCTGGAGCATGTAATACTCAAATATTACCTTTTTGGTGGTTGACCAATAATTGCCAAAACGCTATAATATGAACATATTGTAACAAAAGGAGCCCGAGATGACCTACGCAACAATCCAAGAAGTCAACACTTCTATCATGTTCAGCAATTTTACAAACGAACAGCTCAACAGCATCAATGATGCGGTGAACTTTGCTCGTGCCCAGCTTCGTGCAGTAAAGATCCGCACATTCACCAAAGGTGACACAGTGAAGTTTCACAGCACCAAACGTGGTGTCACTGTGACAGGTACTGTGACCAAGGTTGCCATCAAGTATGTCACAGTCAAAGACGGTGCTATGCTGTGGCGGGTGCCAGCCAACATGCTGGAGGCCGCATGACATTTCGACGCTGGTGCCAACTAATGTGGCAAGAGCATTGTGATGAAGTGTCGGCCTGGACAGGCAACAACCCCCGGTACCTGTCAGCAGAATATTTTGAAAAGTACAAATGGTGGCTCCGCAGAGAGTACCGAGCAAGAGGAGTAACAAATGGGTCTTGATATGTATGCATACTGTGCCGCCCAAGCAGGCCAGCAAGCAGAATTTTACGAAGACGCTGAATACGACGAGGACACTGGTCAAATGGTCAATCCCAACGTCAACAAGCCACGGCAAATTGCTTACTGGCGCAAACATCCCAACTTGCATGGCTGGATGGCGCATCGCTGGCTGGCACGTGAAGGCAATGCACTACGTGAAACAGACAACTTCAATGGCATTGAACTTGAACTCACGTATGATGACTTGGACGAATTAGAGTATGCAGTACAAAACAATCGACTGCCCGCAACCACAGGATTCTTCTTTGGCGAAGGTGCTGACGATGTCTACAAAGAGAGTGATTTGAAATTCATCCAAGAAGCCCGAGCAGAAATGTTCTTGGGTTTGAAAGTATTCTATAATTCTTCATGGTAATCACGTAAATATATGAATGGCATTGATTTCTCACACAAACAATTCAACGGTATCACTGTGGCGGCTGATTGGATAAGGGACTTAGAAGCATCAGATAGTCGCTTGCACAAAGAACGTGTGATTGAAAAAGCACTAATGGCTGCAAAGTTGGGCAGTGCCAATGCGCAGTGTTTCTTGTTCAACTGCTATCAAGCCTACAATCCCTACTACACATTTCATGTTCGACAAGTGCCCGAAAGCGAAGGCATTGAACATGCGGAAAATCCTTGGCCTGTGTTTTGGGGACTGTTGGAAGGTCTGCGCACACGGTCATTCTCAGGACATCGTGCCCGAGATGCCATCTTGGAAACAATGAAACGCTTTGACAGTCTAGAGTGGAACAATCTCTGCAGACGTGTGTTGATCAAAGACTTGCGATGCGGCATCAGTGAGAAAACCTTGAACAAAGTGCTAGGCCGAACAGAATGGAAAATTCCTGTGTTTACCTGTCAGTTGGCACAAGACTCAACTGACCAGCCCAAAAAGCTCCGAGGTATCAAGCGCCTGGAATGCAAACTGGATGGTGTACGTGTGTTGGCGGTGGTACAAGGCTCAGATGTCACATTGTACAGCCGCAATGGCAAACAGTTTGAAAACTTTCCGCAGATTGTGCAAGCCATAGAAGACAATCGCAAAACATTTTTAAATATTCCCCATGGTGGTCGTTTTGTACTCGACGGCGAGATTGTGGGCGAGAGTTTTCAGAAGTTAATGAAACAAGCACATCGCAAATCAGATGCTGTTACTGATGGCATGGTGTATCATGTGTTTGACATCATACCGCTGGACAGTTTTGTTGAAGGTCACTACAACGCACAACAACACAAACGCATTGAGATGTTGGAACGTGTACGTGCGTTATTGCCTGAAGATGGACCTATCCAAATTATGAACGGCCTGGACGTGAACTTGGACACCGCCGAAGGACATGACATCATGCAACGCTATGCCGAAGCCGCTGTGGAAGGTGGATTCGAAGGCATCATGATCAAGAGCATGGACGCACCGTACCTGTGCAAACGCACTGACTCGTGGATGAAATGGAAACCCACCATCACAGTTGATTTGAGAATTGTGGGTTTCGAACAAGGTACTGGTCGCAATGCTGACCGGTTGGGTGCTATAATCTGTGAAGGAGATGACAATGGAAGACATATCTGTGTTAATGTTGGCAGTGGCCTGTCTGATGGCGATAGGGATGAGTATTGGCGTAGCCGGGATCTTCTTCTTGGCCACTTGGTTGAAATTCAAGCTGATGCAGTCACACAAAACCAAGACGGATCATACAGCCTGAGATTCCCAAGATTTTTACGCTTTAGGGACTTTGAAGCTGGAGAAAAAATTTGAAGGCATGGGCGAGATTTTATGAAAATATTCGGAACATGAACTTGCCCGAGGCCCATGACTGGCCTCATTGTTTAAATTCTGAAGATGTAAAACATTTACCAGTTGCAATTCAATTAAAAATTTTACATACTCATTTGTATCTTTCGTTTCCTACAGAAGAAACATCGTCGTTGATAATACAATTAGCACAATCTCCACAAGAAATCGCTCAATTGTGTCAATCCACAGGTGTTGATTATTTTTTTGATAACCCAATGTTATCTTTGTCTCACGAAACTGAATGTCAAGGTATAAAAATAAAGTATCATCCCAGCATGGAGGGTGGGGGAATATATAGATCGCCAATGTTTATAGAAGTATTGTCTTTGATTGCACCCAATAGGATTTTTAATCACTGTTTAGAATGGTGTTCTGGTCCTGGATTTATTGGATTTAGTTTGGCAGGTAAGGGATTATGTAAGCAACTAGATTTGGCTGATATTTGGCAACCTTCTCTAACTGCTGCCAAAGCTGTAAAGGCTCCTTGCAATGTTGATACCTGGCACATTAGAAATCTGTGCGATATACAACCACCTAGAATGTATGATTTGATAGTGGCAAATCCTCCTTGGTGGCCGGGCAATCTACTACAAAACCAGCACAATCGATTGGGCTCTGATCCTGAGCTGACAATTTTAAAAAAGTTCTTGAAAGATGCCAAAAACTATTTGACTCCTGATGGAATAATTGTTTTGATCGAAGGACAAACTTACACTGGACCTAAAGACATTTTAAATGCATTGGTTGATACTGGACTTGAACTGACACAGGTTTTAGAACGTTTTGACCAATGGCATTGGTTTGTGGTGATTGAACACAAAAGTAATTTTGAAACTGGAGACAAAGTTTGAAATATTTTGCATATGGTATGAACACTAACTTGGGCCAAATGGCTCGACGCTGTCCATCGGCTCGGAGCCTGGGACCAGCACGGCTGATCAACTATAGATTGGTGTTTCGTGGCGTGGCCGATGTTGAACCCTCACCGGACACTTGGTGTGATGGTGTGCTGTGGGAGATAACTGAATCAGATCTAGACGCACTGGACCTATTGGAAGGCTATCCCTATCACTACATTCGTTTCACGGCCTTGGTAGAAACTGACACAGATGTGTGCACAGCCTTGGTGTATCAAATGGTGGAGCAGGATACAGAATCACCACCCAGCGACTTTTATTTTCAAATGATCTTTGATGGCTATGAATCCAATTCAGTGCCCTTGGATCAGTTGATGGAATACCGGGTGTTGTCATGAAGAAACTATTTTATGAAAAAGTTGGCCGCAGGTACAGGCCAGTGTCAGAATACGACAGTGAATTAATGGATGGCTTGCCCTATGGCGATCACATGATCATGGTCTATCCCGGAGGACAGAGCACCCGCTACCGAATCACACCGGCCCTGGCACCTATGATTGCCGCAGGACGTGTGGCCCAAGATCGGATGACGGAGGCGGTCCGCCGGGCCAGCGAGATGCGTCCACGCCGTAACCCACTGACTGACAAGCAACAACGAGCCTGGAAGAGTTTGAACCGTGCCTTGGGCGATGACGTCTATACCTTGGAAATAGCCAGTGCCAGAGAAATAGCCGATGCCGGACTTGAAGCCATGCAAGCGGAAGCAGAAAAGTTAATGTCCAATCCCGCAGTACGATTGGCCTATGAGCAGTTTCTCCTAGTGTGTGAATTGACCAAACAAAACGTTGACAACGCTTGAACATCGCAGTATAATCGCTGTGCATGATCAAGGAGATTGGGTTGTCTTCTGGGCATAACAGGAGAGATCTGTAAACCGGCCCTGTTGTGTGCCGTGGCATCGAAGACGGAAATCCCGTAGGATGAGACACTGCCTAGACCTGGCAACAGGTCAAAACCCAGGCTGGTACCCTGGGGAGTATGCCCATTTAGTACAAAAACAGTGTAAAGGATAGCAATGTCTGTTGAAATTGAAACCTCTGCGCGGAGTATGTTTGAATCCCTCGACTCTCTTAGAGCAACGCCCTTGGTCATGCACCGTATTCAAGTGGAACTGCGTGATGTCCGAACCTGGTATGCGGTGATCCGCGAACTGAACCAGACCTTTGGTACGGGCAAATGGCGAGGCCAAAGCCATGTCAAACGCCGATTAGAAAACATAATATGGACTGGACCTGATCAGACTATTCAAGTTTGGTTTGATGTACCTGATCCTGCCATGGCCACTTGGTTGGCCGTTAAACTAGCAGTCCAAGTCAAACTGGTACCCAATAAATAAATCTATGTTCCTCAGCTATTTCACATTATTCACCGCATTGTCATTGAGCGTGGTTGCGGCCTGGTACAGTATCTTGGGTCTTACTGCTATTTTTGCTTCAGCCGTCATACCCATTATCATCATGGGTGGTATACTAGAAGTGGCCAAGGTCACTGTCACAGTATGGTTGCATGAATACTGGCACCGTTGTAGACTGCTGATGAAGTGTTATTTGGTGCCAGCAGTGTTCATGCTCATGGTGATAACATCAATGGGTATTTTTGGTTTTCTATCCAAAGCACACACAGATCAAAGCCTGGTGTCAGGCGATGTGCAGGCCAAGATCGCAATATATGACGAAAAGATTAAGATAGCAAAGGACAACATAGATGCCAACCGTCGAGCTCTTAAACAAATGGATGAGGCTGTGGACCAAGTTATGGGTCGAAGCACAGATGAAAAAGGTGCTGACAAAGCAGTTAAGCTACGCAGAGCACAGGCCAAAGAACGCAATCGACTGCTTGCCGAAATTGCAGCCGAGCAGAAAAAGATTGCTGTCATTAGTGAAGAACGAGCCCCTATTGCTGCCGAGGTACGCAAGGTGGAGGCCGAAGTCGGTCCGATCAAATACATAGCGGCTTTTATCTACGGCGACAATCCCGACGCCAATGTGCTGGAACGTGCTGTGCGTTGGGTAATAATCATCTTGGTTGTGGTGTTTGATCCACTAGCCATCATGATGGTGCTGGCAGCCACAGAAAGCATGAAATGGGAACGTGAAAGAAGATTGCAACCTGCTTATGACCCAGATGATGGACCGCTGACTGATCAACAGTTAGATCAAATACGTGCCACAGCAGAACCAGAACTGCCCAAGGGTGAGGTAGTTGCAGCCAGCAACTTGTTCAACGACCCCGGCGAACATCCTGCAGACACATTTGATCACGAACTTGAAACAAAAGAAGCAGTTGATCCACATCCTCCAGGTTGGATGTACGGTGATTTACAATCAAATTCTCTCAATGAACCACAGGTAGAAGAAGTTATTGCTGAGTTTGAACAACTTCGAGCACAGTCAGTAGAGTTCAATCAAGATTATTTGGATACATTAGCACAAGAAATTGAACCGGAAGAACACGATAATCCAGATGTCAAGGCAGCAGTCAAACAATGGAAATCAGAAAACCCTGACAAGACAATAAAAGAAGAACGTGCCAAATTGTCTAGAGGCCAAATTCAAGAATTACCTTGGATGGGTTTAGTAGCAGACAATGACCTGGGTAGAGAACCTACATCAGGGTTTGGTATCACTTTCCCTGTGAATCCTGTCAAAGGTGATACATTCATGCGTGTGGATCAAATGCCCAATGTGTTGTACAAGTTCAATGGTGTTCACTGGATTATTGTAGACAAGACTTTGACCCACAACTACACATACGATGATGCATACATTGAGCACCTGATTGCCAAACTCACCAGTGGCGAATACGACCCAGACCTGCTGAGTGACGCAGAAGCTGATGCTATTGCTCGTCGTGTACGACCCATCAACACATGATCTTAGTCACCGGCGATCGCGGCTTTATCGGCAGCGAACTCAAACAATATCTTACGGCACAAGGCCACGATGTACACGGCCTTGACTGGGACACACGTGGCAATACCTACACAACACGAACACCTGTAGAATGGATATTCCACATGGGCGCCATCAGCCAAACCAATGCTGACAACTGGGCGGATATTGTACGTAAGAACATCCAAGACACACAGGATTGGATAAACACTGCACAGCAGTGGGGCTGTGGCATCACCTATGCTTCTAGTGCCAGCGTGTATGGTCCTTGGTCAAACAGTCCCGAATGGGGACCAGTGCAGCCACAGCACTATTATGCTGTCAGCAAGCTCACCATTGACAACTGGTGTGCAACGCAAAACTTCACTGTACCTGTGCAGGGCATGAGGTTCTTCAATGTGTACGGACGCAACGAAGGGCACAAAGCACAGCCCAGTCCCATACGTAGATACATGCAACAGGCCATCGCAGGCGAACCACTCACAGTATGGCATCACAACGGCCGCTTGGGCACAAGAGATTTTGTCAGTGTGGATGATTGTATCTCAGCAATGATGCAGTTAAAAGCAACTGAGACCAGCGGCGTGTACAACATTGGCACAGGAGTGCAACGCACATTTGAAGACATTGCTCACAGCCTACACCACAGATTTGACAATGCACAAGTGTTGATGAAACCCATGCCTGAGCACATGGTTGAGAAATATCAGTGGGAAAGCCGTGCTGATTTAAATAAACTGCAATCCACAATATCCTGGACACCACAGTCGGTGGATCACTGGCTAGACAAAAACTTCGACACCCTTTACAATAAGATCATAAATGAAAACACCTGAAACATTAGACAACTGTAGTTTCTGCGGCAAGCACAAAGATAGTGTGGCCAAGCTGATTGTGGGCAGTGAAGTAAGCATTTGCAATGAGTGTGTGGACCTGTGCCAGACCTTGCTCAAAGAAGAACTTCCTGAAAAATCAAAAGAGATAACAGATGACACACTGGATCCCAGAACCATTAAAGAACACCTGGATCAGTATGTGATTGGCCAGAACTATGCTAAAATGGTATTGAGTGTGGCCATTGCCAATCACTACAAACGCATTGCCAATGCTGACCCCAACACCGAAATTCAAAAAGCCAATATTCTCATGCTTGGTCCCACAGGATCGGGCAAAACCTTGCTGGCCCGTACAGTGGCACGGTATTTGGATGTGCCATTTGTGATTGCTGATGCCACAAGTTTGACCGAAGCAGGCTATGTAGGCGATGATGTTGAAAGTTTGATAACCAGACTGTTCACAGCCGCAGGTGGAGATGTGGGTCGAACACAACGTGGTATTGTGTTTGTGGATGAGATTGACAAAATCAGCCGCCGCAGCGAAAGTGCCAGTATCACCCGAGACGTGTCGGGAGAAGGTGTGCAACAGGCCCTGCTCAAATTGGTAGAAGGCACAAAGTGTAGAATCACTCCACAAGGTGGCCGCAAGCATCCAGCAGGCGAAACTGTGGAGATTGACACAACCAATATCTTGTTCATTGCTGGCGGTGCATTTGTGGGCCTAGACAACATTGTCAAAAGCCGTGTGAAAGGCACCAGTATTGGATTCTCAGCACAGGTTGTGGCAGACGGCACCAGTGTGACCTTGGACAAAACCACACCGGAAGACCTGATCAAGTTTGGTATGATTCCAGAGTTTGTGGGACGTTTCCCCAGCTGGGTTGCCCTGGCAGAACTCACCAAAGAAGATCTAGTGCGTATATTGCAAGACATCAAACACAGTTATGTCAGCCAGTATCAGTGGTTGTTCCAGCGTGATCAAATTGAACTCAAGTTCAGTGCCGACAGCCTGGACTTGATTGCAGAACGCACCATGGCCAATAAAACTGGTGCCCGTGGACTGCACAGTGAACTTGAGCGTGTGTTGTTGCCGCACATGTACAATTTGACACGTTATCGCACACATGGTATTCGCACCGTTTCTATTGACAGCCAGCAGGTAAATATTCCCAAGGAGCTCAAAGAGATAAATGAATAAATCACGTGCAAGATCAGTATTGGTGCAAGATGACAACATTGAAAAGGCCCTGCGCAAGTTTAAGAAAAAAGTTCAAAATTCCGGCATACTAAATGATCTTCGAGAATGTGAATTCTATATCAAACCTACCACTGCTAGAAAACTCAAACGCAGTGCAGCCAAAAATCGTTGGCGCAAACAAGTAGAAGCCCAACAACTGCCTCCCCGAACACATTGATTTTTTATCAAAATCTAATAATTTTATTCAGATTTGTGTTATAATAAATACTGCTGTAGTGCCTATTGTGGGGCTACAAAACTTAATCTTGCTTAACAAAGGAGAACATTATGAGCAAAGTCATTGGTATTGATCTGGGTACCACAAATTCATGCGTAGCCGTTATTGAAAACGGAATCCCCCGAGTAATTGAAAATTCAGAAGGTGCTAGAACAACACCCTCGATTGTTGCTTATGCCAACGAAATTCTTGTGGGTGCCAGCGCCAAGCGCCAAGCAATTACCAACCCAAAAAACACAGTGTATGCAGCCAAGCGCCTGATTGGCCGCAAGTTTGCAGAACCAGCTGTGCAAAAAGACATCAACTTGATGCCATACAAAATCATTGCCAACGACAACGGCGATGCCTGGGTTCAAGTCAACGAAGACAAACTGGCACCACCACAGATCTCAGCAGAAGTCTTGCGCAAGATGAAAAAGACTGCAGAAGACTATCTGGGCCATGAAGTCACACAAGCAGTGATCACTGTGCCTGCATACTTCAATGACAGTCAACGTCAGGCCACCAAAGACGCTGGTCGCATTGCTGGCCTGGAAGTGTTGCGCATCATCAATGAACCCACAGCAGCCGCACTGGCCTATGGTGTAGACAAAACAGACAAACGTGACCGCAAGGTTGCTGTGTATGACTTGGGCGGTGGTACCTTTGATGTGAGCATCATTGAACTGGCCGACGTTGACGGAGACAAACAAATCGAAGTACTCAGCACCAATGGTGACACATTCCTAGGCGGTGAAGACTTTGATCAACGCATCATGGACTTCTTGGTAGAAGAATTCAAGAAAGACACTGGCGTGGACTTGACTCGAGATGTGTTGGCCCTGCAACGTCTCAAAGAAGCCGCAGAAAAAGCCAAGATTGAATTGTCAAGTTTAGCACAAACAGATGTGAACCTGCCGTATATCACAGCAGATGCTTCGGGTCCCAAACACTTGAATGTCAAGTTGTCACGTAGCAAGCTGGAGCAATTGGTTGAAGAACTGATCAAGCGCAGTATCGAGCCTTGCAAAACAGCCATGAAAGATGCTGGTGTGAGTGCTGGTGACATTGACGAAGTTATTCTTGTTGGTGGTATGACACGCATGCCCAAGGTGCAAGAAGAAGTCGAACGACTGTTTGGCCGAGCACCTCGACGCGATGTCAATCCTGACGAAGCAGTGGCTGTGGGTGCGGCAGTACAAGGTGCTGTGTTGAGTGGCGAACGCAAAGACGTGCTCTTGTTAGACGTGACACCGCTGTCATTGGGCATTGAAACCATGGGCGGTGTGTTTACCAAGTTGATTCAAAAGAACACCACCATCCCAACCAAGGCCAGTCAGACATTCAGCACTGCCGAAGACAATCAGCCTGCTGTGACAATCAAGGTGGCACAAGGCGAGCGAGAGTTGTTCAAGTTCAACAAAACTCTGGGCGAGTTCAATCTTGACGGCATTGCACCAGCCGCACGTGGAACACCACAAATTGAAGTGACATTTGACATTGATGCCAATGGTATCATGAAAATCAGTGCCCGGGACAAAGGCACAGGCAAAGAAAACAAAATCACCATCAAATCCAATTCAGGTTTGAGTGAAGCTGAAATTCAACAAATGATTCAAGATGCCGAAGACAATGCTGAATCAGATAAAAAAGCACGTGAGTTGATTGAAGTACGTAACAGTGCAGAGTCAGCACTGAACACACTGCAAACTGATTTTGACAAATACAAAGATCAAATCACAGAAGAAGAACGTGCTCAAGTAGAAACAGCATTGAAAGCAGTTGAAGATGCCATTGCCGGAGACGACGTCACGGCAATACAAGAAAGCATACCCAAACTGTACGAAGCAATTGGCCCAATCACCAAGGCCAAACAACAGGCCCAAGAGGCCCAAACACAACAATCACAAGACCCAAATGTGGTTGATGCCGAAGTTAAAGAGTCTGCAGAGGCTGTTTAACTCATTTATCGGGTGCCATGCTGCATGGGCCCGATGTGTCATAACTTGCTTGATAAAGGAGAAAACAAATGACAAAAACACTGACCCTTCGCAGTTTCGATATTCCTGCGATTCACAAATTTGGTATCGGCTTCGACAACCTGTTTGATGATCTCATGCGGGTGAACGCCCAACAAGGCAACACCAACTATCCGCCTTATGACATTGTGCAAATCAGCGATGACGAGTACACGATTGCATTGGCTGTGGCTGGCTTTGGGCACGACAACTTGACTGTGACCAAGAACAAAAATACCTTGATGATTGAAGGTCAACACTGTCGTGACGCTGTGGACAACGAAGATGCCACTGCAAAATACCTGCACAAAGGCATCAGCGAACGCAGTTTCCGCAGGGAATTTCAACTGGCCGATCACGTGGAAATCAGCAATGCACATCTTGAACTGGGTATCCTCAGCATTTACTTGAAACGTGAAGTGCCCGAAGAAGCCCGACCAAAGACAATTGCAATTACCTATAAAGAGTGATATAATGTAAATACAGTGACGGCACCGGCCGTCACTGCTAACAAGGAAAAAACATGTCACAATCAGACACACGCACTCGTATTAAACCTAATCTTGCAGTGAAAGAACCCACACTGTTCAAGGTAATTTACATAAACGATAACAAGACTACTATGGAATTTGTAGTAGACAGTCTGGTTGAATATTTTGATTACACAGCAGATTCGGCTGAACAAATCACCATAGATATTCACGAAGCAGGACAGGCCACTGTGGCTGTGTTGCCTTTTGAAATTGCCGAACAAAAAGGCATTGAAGTCACGCTGTCTGCTAGATCGTTAAATTATCCATTGCAGATAAAACTTGAACCAGAAACAGTGGTCTAAACATCCACAGTGATGCGCAAGGGATGGTACACATACTGTGACCAACGCGATCTTCCTCGACCACGACAGTTGTTGACAAAACGCACACCTTGATGTATTTGATCCACACTTCCGTGATAGTGTCCAAAACACCAGGTATGTATTTTTTTTTGTATGTCAGCACTCAAGGCCTGCATCATGAAACTGTTGCCCATGGTATTGAATTTTAGATGTCCTGTTAGATCAATGTCATGCGATATCAAATCACCGCAAGGCACAGTGTGTGTGACACAAACAATTTTTTTCACATCATCATGATACTGAAGTCGTTTGACACTGGAAACCATGTAAGTGGCATCTGTAGTGGCCATGCGTCCCACAGCCTTGGCACAGGTAGGGGTAGTAGTGGTTTTATTTTGAAACCACTCGCTGACTGCTTGCTGATCAATGCTAGGGTCAAGATCGTAAGTCCACCAACCATTGGTACCTAAAATGGCCACATCGTCGATGACCACCACATTGTCTTGCAAGAATATCACATTGGGCAGGCGTTTTATTTTTTTAATTAGTTCTCTGTAACTGTGGCCGAGATTTTCATACTGATGCACATGCTCATCGTTGCCATCAACATAAAACACTGCCTGATAACACTGTCCAAGATGGCGCAGGGTATCAATTACTGTTTTTGTATCACGTGCAACATCACCAGCCACAACACAGTAGGCACTGGTGGGTTTTTGAGTCCAATCAAATTGTGGCCAGGTATCAATATGCAAGTCAGAAATTAAGTCAAATGTAAATGCCATGATACATATTTAAAAGGAAATTTTATGAACATTATTTTTGGAGAAGCTTTGGGTGCAATACCTGAAAATTACACAGTGTTGGAATTGGACACTTTTGTAATTCCACCGTCCACTGAACCAGTGACATCGTACTGTGTGTTGGAAAAATTACCTTTGATTGAATTTACCACGCTGGACGCATACCAAAAGGTGCATGCTGATCTCATGCAGGCCTACAGAGATCAAAATTGGGAGTATTGTGTTGAAGCCTTGAGCGGGCTGACTGGACATTGGGGTGGCGAGTTGGATACATTCTATGCAAATCTAGCACAACGAGTACTTGAATATCAAGCCACTCCACCAGTTCAGCCCTGGACTGGATTCATAATCAAGAGCTGAAGTCCAGTTTTCAAAGTCTGAAAATAGTGCTGATCAGCAGTGAGTGGCGCAAACACTTTGACTGCTGAGCCGCACCAGAGACCTGCTGAAAACTTGGCCACTGATCCAAGCTCTTCAAAGGTGACATCACGACCAAGGTCAAATGCCATGTAGGTGCTGCCGCCGCGCCAGTTGAGATCTAGATCTTTGGCAATTGATAGCAATTCCTGATGTATGCCTGTTGCACGAGGCAACAATTGTTGTATCTGTTGTGTGGCACTCAAGGCAGCCACCACACCCGACATGTTGGGCTGCCAGGTGTGCCCGTGTGCCCAATTTTGAATATCCAACTGTTCATACACCTTGCTGTTGCAACATGCTGCACCCAAGGGCGAATAACCGTTGGTCAATGACTTGCCAATGGTGCATATATCTGGTTGTATGCCATAGGGTTCATAACCAAACATGGTGCCGTTGGTGCCCCAGCAAAATGCCACATCATCCACTATCATCAACACATCATGTTCTGTGCAAATGTCTCGCAGGCTCTGCCAGTATTCTGTGCTGTGTGGCGCCATGGTCATTGCCCAGCTCACTGTTTCCATGATCAAACAACCAATGTCTGGATTCTCTTTCAAGGCTTTCCGCACCCGAGTCAATGTGAGTTTTTCTTGCCCGTATTGTTGGTATTGATACTGCCAGTCTGGACTGGGAACCAGCACTGCTCGATTGAGATAACTGTATTGTCCGCGTAGATGTTTGGCCAGCATGGTGGTTCCATGATAGCTGCCGGCAAAGCTGAGTATCTTGTGTTTGTTGAGTCCACAAGTTTGCCAGTAAGTGTCGTTCATGGCCATGGCAGCTTCCACAGCATCTGACCCACTCACAGCCCAGGTCAATGCTGACCAATTGCCCAGTTCACAAATCCATTGTACCAACTTGCTGTTGTCCACAGATGTTTCGCCGGTGTTGCCACGTACAAAGTTTACTGGATTGTTGGCCACAGCATTGACAATTTCTGGATTGTTGTAGCCCAAAATATATGCCATGTTGCCGCACTGTATGTCAAGATACTGGTTATCATTGGCATAAGTTACCCAGGAACCCTGGGTGCTGGTTACGATTTTTTCCTGTTCGCCAGGGCTGAATGCTTTTAGTTCCATGCAGATATATAGCAGGGAAAACTGGGCAGTTTAAATTTCAAGACTGCTGCTGGTTTTTTCTTCGCCCGCTCCCAACACACAGGCAATTTTACTATCATACTCAATCATGGTCCATGATCGTGTTTCCTTATTTGCCAACAACGTAATGTGTGTGTTGTGAACAGTTTTGCCCACCCAAACTGGAGATTCTTTGTGATTGTTTTTAAAATAATTCATCACATGCTGTGCATCTGAACACTTCATCTGTTTGGTTAACTCCATAATTTCTTGGGCGTCGGCTATAGGGCTTAATAAGCAGAATAGGAACGCCATTGCTATCTTACGCATAATGGCTCCTTAAATTGATATTTATAATTAGGGCGCAAATGTATCACTCATAATATATACAGTCACACCGACCCGTTGCCGTTCGTTAAAGATATCTCGCCAAGCCGGCATTTTGCGGAACCCATTGGTGACGCGGTCGTAGACAAAATCCGGTTTATAACTGGAAGATTTGAGTTTGGGTGCCTTGCCAGGATAAGCACTGTTGCCGTGACAGTGGCGACACTGACTATCCCATACTTGTTGACCCAACGCAATCAAAGAACTATCCTTCATCACAGCATCTGTAAATGCTGGTGCCGAATCCTGGGCGTTGGCTATGGTGCTGATTAGGCAGAATAGGAACGCCACCGCTGACTTTTGCATAATGGCTTCTCCTGTGCGATATTTAGCGCACAGGTACCAAATTGTTTCTGAATATTTCCCAGGCTCGACCCCATGACCAACGCTGACTGCCTTGCAGCACAAGATGTCTGGGCAAAAACAAAGCATCAGTCACAGCCTGTTTTAGGTCTGTGTTCAAGCAGCCTGTGATGCCTTCATCAACTACATCCACGGGACCTTGCACAGGAAATGCTGCTACAGGTGTGCCACAGGCCATGGCCTCAATCATCACAATGCCAAAGGTCTCCCACTGACTGGGAAATACAAATACTTCAGCATTGGCATAGTATTCGGCCAATTCTTCTCCGGTCCGGTATCCAGTGAACAGTACGTCAGGATACTGTTGACGATAAGTTGGCAACATTGGGCCATCACCTACCATGATTTTCAAAAAGCCCGGAGTTGACATTTCAAAGAATGCTTCCAGATTTTTTTCTTTGCTGACTCTACTCACACACAGCAAGTACCTGCGATTTTTACACTCTAGTCTATAGCCAGGGTGGAATATGTCTCGATCCACACCTCTAGTCCAGGAAATGATATCACCATCAAATCCATGTGACCGGAGTTCTTGTACCATAGAATCTGTGGTGGTCAAGACCCGGCCTGAATGTTTGTGAAACCAACGCACTAGAGGCCAAGTAAGACTCTCAGGTATACCAAACAGTTTTCTAAGTCCTTCTGGAAACTTAGTATGATAAGCAGTGTTGTAGCGATAATGGTGTTTGTCAAGATATTGTCTAACACGCAAACCAATAGGACCCTCTGTGGCGATGTGGATATGATCCGGACGGATCTCCTCAAGTATCGCGCCCACCTTCCGGGGAAAGGCAATCTTGACTTCGTTGTAGCCAGGGCAATCAACATAGCGGAACCGCCGGGGATCAAGATATACAACACGATAGTTGTCCCGAATCGCCATCGCCTCAATATTTTTGTAAGTTGTGACCACGCCATTGATCTGATCCGGTAAGTTGTCTGTGACTATTAAGATTGTTTTTGACATTGCCCCGTTACCTTGAAACTTTTAAACTTCAAATCATATCGCATGGTCGCCAACACCTGTTCGCAACTGAGTTGATTTGGGAAAACTAATTCTATTCTTCCGGGTTGATCTTGCGGATTCGTTGTGTGTACTGCTATCAATATCATCAACCACATTGTCGTTCTCCCTGGTCCAGGTTACAATTTCCCAAGATCCGTTGTGATGTTCTACTAGTGCTGTGCATGACTCAACCCAGTCACCGTCATTCATGTACATTATGCCATCTATTTCTTTAATTTCTGCATGATGTATGTGTCCACAGATAACTCCATCAAAGCCACGTTTCCGGCAGTAGTCAACAAGATTACGTTCAAAGTGAAAAATAAAGTCTACTGCTTTTTTGACCCGGTGTTTAAGGAACAGGCTAAGGCTAAAGTACCCAAAACCAAAACGATGACGAATCCAATTAATCCTAGTATTGAGTCCAAGAATGAAATCATATGCTTTGTCTCCCAACATTGCCAACCATGGCGCCAGTCTAGTGATGCCATCAAATAAATCGCCATGAACCACAAGATAATGCCGATTGTCAACACCAATGTGCTCAACTTGATTTACAACTTCGATTAAGCCTAAGCCAATGCCATATTGCATAAACGGTCTCAAAAACTCGTCGTGATTACCAGCCACATATACAACCCTAGTACCGCGTTTGCTATGACCCAACACACGACGAATGACGTTGGTGTGACTTTGTTTCCATCGCCACTTGTTTTGTTTGATTTTCCAGGCATCAATTATGTCTCCTACCAAGTAAAGAGTTTCGCAGGTGTTGTGTTTGAGGAAGTTGTTGAGTTTGTCAGCCTGGCAGTCTTTAGTGCCAAGGTGTACATCGCTGATAAAAATTGAGCGATAGGTTTTTTGCATCTAGTATTTACAGCCAGATGTGTTACAATAGCATTACAGTTTGTCTTGCCTAGATGCCTGTAGTTCTTGACGTAAAATTTTGTAATCTTCCAGCGTGGCAATTGATGGCACAGTAGACTTCATGTATGCAGGGGGCACAGATTGCCATTCTGATTCACTCACACCGGCCACAATCATGGCAGTGTATTCGTGTCCATCACTGGTATGCAGTTGCACTCGTTCAAATCCTTGTGGAGTCTTGGCTGCGTTCATACAGGCTTGTGCCAAGGCTCTGAGAGCTGGGGGGTCGGCTATGATGTGTAAATCTTGTCGGGGTTCACTGTGTGGGTATATGTGTAGTCTAGACATTATGTTATGTGCTCGATTTCTTTCAATTTCATGCGCTTGCTTTTGTACACTTTAACACATTCACTGCTGTTTGTATAGTCCAAACGGCCTTTGCCCCACAAGATTGGTTGATCAGCAAAGGACATGGCGTGTGGAACTATCACATCTAGATAACGGCCGTTGCCAGTGCCCAAGGTAGCAAAGGTTATGTAGTCTTTGGCTCCGCTTTTGAACACACGGTAGTTGGCCACCAGTCCCAGAAATTCCACTTCGCCGGGTCGTCTTATTTCAGTGCAAGCAGGAATAAAATTACTGCTACTCCAACGACCAGTTCGTGCCAATTCAGCACATTCGCCGCCTTGCATGGGCGCAGGCACAGCTCCGGCCAATTTGGCTTCTTGATAATATACCCAACTGCTGTAACTGCCTTCGCAGTGTTTCAAACAGGCTCGCCAGAACGCCTCAGGATTGTGTGCCTTTTGATAGGCCAAGGCCCAGATCAATCTTCCTAGATTGGTAGCATGTGCTCGACACAGTCCAAAATGACTGAGTTCGCGCAGTGACGCCAACACAGTATCACGCTTGGGGTGATCACCAATCAACTGCATAAACTCATAGATCTTTTCTTCATTGCGTTTGGCAAACGCTCTGCGCCACATGTCAGCGGTGTACATGTCACAGTCCAAGATGTCGGCAATCATGGTGATGGCATCATCTTCAAACACCACTGTGTCTTGTTGTATAGTGTCGGCACTCCAGTCTTGAAATGCACTGGCTTTACGTCGACCCTGTGTGGCCACTGGACGGATCAGTGCAGTGGCCAGGGTACAGTCGCTCCGGCTCTTGACTTTGAGAGCTCTAAACAGTCTTTTCATGGCTGGACTTTCGCCCTGAGTCACACCCAACACATCACCACGACCCAGCAGGTCACTGGTTTTTTCATCATGCTCGGGATAGTCTGTGAGTGGGCGTTGATCAATCTCCCACAGTTGACTCAGTCCACGATTGGCCAGGATATCTATTTTGAAGTGTTCAAGATCTTCAGTTTCGTATTTGTCCAACAGGATTTGATTGTTGCCATTGATCAGGCTTGGAGGCACAGCACGATCAAAAATCAAAATGCCACCACAGTGTTTTGATATACAGCGTTTTTTGCCCATGAGCTTGGCTGTGACTCGTTTGGCCTCCTCTATTTCTTCTGGAGGCAACACTTGGCTGAATTCAAATCCACGTTTGAGTGTGCCTTTGGCTCCCAGCCGTTTGGCTGCTTCACGTTTGGCTGACTTTTCTTTGTACATCACATAGTTGCTGACTCTGGCACTTTGCCCCGGCCAGCGACGAAATATGCGATTCATCACAGTGGCCTGTTGCCAGTGTGGGAAATCCAGATCAATATCAGGAAGGTCGTCACGTTTGGGATTCATAAAACGTGCTATGGGGATGTTTTCTGCCACAGGATCTAGATCACTGATGCCCATGAGCCAGCACACCAGACTTGAGCCTGCTGATCCTCGGGTGATGTGTGGTATGTCTGTGGTGAGATCCAGTATTTCTCGCACACGCAAGAAGTGTCGAGAAAAGTTTTGATCTCTAATTAGTTCTAGTTCTTCTGCCAGTCTGTGTGCGTATTTGGGATCTTGTGGTAATTCTCTTCTAAATTGTTTTACTAGTTGTTCAAGTTCTTTATATCTATCCATTAAATGCTGCCTTGGTTGTTTTAGGAAAATATTTATGGTGTGATATTTTATCATTCAAAGATTTTGGCACCGCTAAATATTCTGTGAAATCCACCATAGCCCTATTCATACATGATCCCAAGTGCTCTGTACAGAGTGGCAACGGAATTATGCAGGCCCTGGGCAACAACTACAATTTTAAACTATTCAGCAAAAACGAAGTGGAAGATGTGTTCCTTGATGGGGTAGACATGGTTGCAGTACCAGGCGGATTTGGTGATGCCGACAGTTATGATACTTTGTTTAAAAACAACTCAAAATCTGTGCGGCAATTCGTGCGGCAAGGCGGAAGATACTTGGGCATCTGTATGGGCGCATACTGGGCAGGCAAGCATTATCTCAACATCCTGGATTCAGTGGATGCTGTGCAATATATTCGTCGTCCAGGCACAGACACACGTAGACCGCATGCCAAATACATGCCAGTGACCTGGCGCGGCCAACCTAACAACATGTACTGGTACGATGGATGTGCCTTGGTGGGTGATCGCACCCGATTTGAAACTGTGGCAACTTACAGCAATGGTGATGCCATGGCCATCATACAGAACAGAATTGGCCTGATAGGATGTCATCCTGAAGCTGAACAGTTTTGGTACGACGATTACTCATGGATGCGCCGGCACTGGTCTGGTGGGCATCATCGTTTACTTCAAGAGTTTGCGGACCAACTCATGCAGTCGTAAAAAAAGGCCCTGTTAGGCCTTTAGTGCTGGTTACAAGTTCCAGCGCCGCTCTATCTTTGCGGCTGGTTTTTGTATTAGAAGTTGATTTGTGTGCGAATGCTAACAACATCTTCCCTGCTGGTGGTGCCCATGTCAGTGGTATCCAATGGAGCAATTGCTGAGCCAAACTTGGTATAGGCATAGTTGGCCATGATTCTGGCATTGTTGTTGAGAATCCAGTTCACACCATATGTCACTGTCTGAGCAGAATTGGCATTCTGTGTACGGTTGCCTGTCACAGCACCGTCAACACTGTTGCTGCCTGCTGCTGTGTATTCAGAAACACGAACTCCCACTTGCCATGCACCTGTGCCATTGCCTACAACACCGCCATAGTCTTTCATAAACACTGATGATGGGGTGATACCGCCAAAGGTGCCACCTTTATAACTTTTAGCAAAGTCTTCACCTGTGATATTGTACATGACTTCCACATACTTGGCCTGCACTCGTACGTCTTGTGTGGCCACACAAGCAGAGGTCACACAACTGGCAGCACCTGTGACATAGTTATAGGTGTTGGCTGATGCTGAGTATTTGCTGTCAAAGTTTTCTGCTTGAATTTTGAATGGACCATGAGCCAAGGCCAATTCAATACCGTTCATGGTACGATTCACACTGGCAGCATTGTTGGCAGTGGCTCCATAGGCTGCTGTGTCAACTTTGTCACCGCCGATTTGAGCACGATACACATTGCTCATGCCACGTGCTTCTGAGCGTAGTGCTACAATTGTACCACGTGTGGTTGTGCTGGGCGCATCAACTGTGTTGCCCGAAGTTGTTGGCACCATCTGTGCCCGTCCACCAGTCTGTGCCACACCTACATGTAATACAGTGTTGGGATTGGATGCCAGTTGACCAAAATTCACAGCCACACGTGCCGCATACTGTGCGCCCAGAGTGTTGTCACTGGAACTTTCTGCGAAGTCACCTTGAAATGCTGATAATCCATAAACAAATCCTGCACTGGGTTCACCGTGCAGCATCACACCCAGACGTTTGCCTGGAACCAATTGATTGCCATATGAACGTTCCATGAAGCCGATGTTGTTTGAACTGGTGAGTTCTTCCAGGCTAAACGGCTGCTTGAATCGACCTGTACGGAATTGTGCTGATTGATTGAAGCCATAGTTCACAAAGGCAGTGTCAATGAAGTTGGTGTTGCTGCCTACAGCATTGCCCACCAACTCATAGTTGATCTGCTTGTTGATACTGCCATTGATACCAATTCTGGCTCTACGCAGTTCAAAGTTGTCGCCCACGCTGGCGCTGTCACGGTCTGTGGATTTGGTCAGGTCCGAATCAAATGTTCGTGTGTCAAAATGCACACGGCCTGTGACCTTGGAATCCACCTGTGCCATTGCTGGCGCTGTCAGGGCCACAAATGCAGCGGCCAAGATTAATTTAGTAAATTTCATATTTCTCCTTTAGATTTACTTTTGCGATATAACATAATATGTAGTGCAGTCAACACCACAGTGATTATTTCTTGATCTGGGACCAAACACGGTCACGAATCTGTTGAGTCAAGGTGTCTGGCAGTGGTACGTAATCCAAATCCAATGCTGCCTTTCGTCCATTTTTAAATGCCCAATCAAAGAATTTCAATACCTCTGCACTTTGGCGAAGGTCGGTGGGATCCTTGTACATGAGAATAAAACTGGCAGTGGTCACTGGCCATACACTGTCGCCTTTTTGATCCACAATGCTCAGGGCCATGCCTGGTACTGAGAACCAATCTGCCCCAGCAGCCGCGGCAGCAAAGGTGGTGTCATCTGGTGATACCCAGCGACCATTGCGGTTCTGCATCTGCATGAACACCAATCGGTTTTTCTTTACATAGGCATATTCAACATAGCCAATGCTACCTCGGATTCGTGCCACGTTGGCTGCTACACCTTCATTGCCTTTACCGCCCACAGATGTTGCGGCAGGCCACTTCACAGCAGCACCACGACCCACACGTTCCAACCAAGCAGGACTCACTGTGCTGAGATAATCGGTCCAGTTGAAGGTGGTGCCGGAACCATCAGCACGATGTACCACAGTGATGACTTGATCGGGCAAGGCTTTGCCGGGATTGAGAGCCATAAGCCGAGCATCGTTCCATTTGGAGATTTCGCCTAGAAAAATCTCTGCCAGCACTGGTCCAGTGACTCGGAGTTCACCTGGTCGGAATCCTGGTAAATTCACAGTAGGTACAGTACCGCCTATGACGGCAGGAAATTGCACCAGGCCTTCTTTTTCCAATTCTGCACCTGACATGGGTGCATCACTGGCGCCAAATGTCACTGTCTTGGCCTTGATCTGTCGCAGGCCACCTGAACTGCCAATGCTTTGATAGTTTAACTGAGTGTCGTGTTTTTCACTGTAGATTTCGGCCCACTTGCTGTAAATGGGAAAGGGGAAAGTTGCGCCTGCCCCAGTGATGATGTTTTGAGCATTTGCTGATGGACTCAACAAATACAGTGTTGCGGCCAACAAGGCCAAGATTTTTTTCATGTGTTTTCCTTTGTGAATATGTGCGATTGCACATGAATATTTAAACACAAAGATGTTACAGTAATGTTACAGTGGCTGGGTTTTTTTGTTCTTTTTGTCTGGACCAAGAGCTTTGGCTTCTTCCAGCCGGCGCTGTGTGGCAGGGGTTGTTTGGGGAGGACGATACACGTGGTGTTTCTGGGATTCGTGTCGTCGCGGTGCTCGTTTAAACCAACTCATAGACAGTTCCTTTGCAGGTCTAAATACTTATTGTGTGTGTTTGAAATATAAACTCCAGTTTAATTTTGTTGTAGCAGTTGGCCAATTACAACACGATGTTGACCTGTGCAATGCTGTTGCATAATGACCATGGCTTGATCTAAATTGGTCTGGTATTCTTCTATCACTTGATCAAACAGTCCGTTGAAAAATCGTTGTTTGTTGCGTTGGGCAATCTCATGCAATTTTGTGTACAGTGCTTGTTTAGCCGCAGCATCAAGTGCAGCAATTCTTTTCATCTCTTGGATGATGGCATCTAATCTGGCTGCACCATCAGCAATGGTGTCATAAGTTTCGTCAATCACATTTGCAAACGTTTCAAAACCGTAGTTTCTCAGGTATTGCAAACTGCCTGGTGTAGCCGCCAACAAGAAAGGTTTGCCACAAGCAATGGGCCTCAGTGTTTTTTCTGTGAGATGCCAACGATCATCATCAAACAATGTTTCCAGCACAATTTCAATGCCACAAGCAGCGTAGTCTGCGCCACAGTAATCTGCACTGCTGCCTGAATCAGCAGTGTTGGGCGGATAAAGTTGTTCCAAATTGTGTAGATGAATTTGGAATTTTTTGTTGGCAAACACATGATCTACATAATGTGTGTCATTATCCACAGCGGCAAATGCAGTTTGAGTGTGTGATGTAAGATCATGCGTTGCCAGTTGTTGGGCAAAATACAGTCGATATTCTCGTGTGCCGCTCCAGGCTCGGTTGTATACCAAAAATGTTTTTTGTATTCGGGCAACATTATAAGTCAATGCAGGATCATGTTTGGCATATCGAAACCAATCCAACGCAATCATGGCATGACTCCAGATGTATACAGGTACAAAATTTGCTTTTACAAAATATTTTAATTGACGACTGTGCAGTTCAGAGTGTACCAACACTGTTAGATCAAACTGATTGCTGCATACCTGTGGTGGTCGTAGATGCATGCCAGCCACATAATTCAAAACAGAATGCTCAAGCATAAAAAAACTGTCTGATATTTTGGAAAAAAATGACTTTGCATTATTGTATAGTTGCTCTTTGGTGTAAAATAAAAAATCCAATGGTTCTTGGTCATGAAAAACAACCAATGGATTCTTTTCAAGTTGATATTCTGGGTAGTTGGTCAACTGTGTTAGGTCTTCCAGTTTTCTTGAGCCATGTGGCAACCAACGATAAATTACTAGATCATGGTTGACACAGTCACACAAATAGTGATATAATCTGTCTAAAGGAACACTCATATGAAAAAAATTGGTTTTATTGGGATCGGCAAACTGGGTCTTGATTGTGCAGAAGTCATGGCTGAACGGCATGAAGTGCGCGGTTACGATATTTACCCACGTGAGAGCGACTCAGTAAAAATCTGTGACATTGACGAGTTGGTGAACGAAAGCGAATGGATTTTTATTGCTGTGCCTACACCACATGCTGAAGGTTATGATGGATCAGTGCCCAGCAGCCACATGGAGCCACGAGACTTTGGACATGCGGCTGTGATTGATGCAATCAAGAACGTGAACCGGTATGCAACCACACCCAAGAAGGTTGTGTTGATCTCAACAGTGTTGCCCGGTACCACACGCCGACACTTTTATCCATTGCTGGATTGCAAGCATCAATTCCTGTACAACCCTTACTTGATTGCCATGGGCAGTGTAAAGTGGGACATGGTCAATCCTGAAATGGTCATGATTGGCACAGAAGATGGCAACCCCAATGCACTAGCAGGTGAACTGATTGACCTGTACAAAACCATCATGGTCAACAATCCACGCTATGAAATTGGCACCTGGGACGAATGCGAAGCCATCAAGATCTTCTACAACACCTTCATCAGTGCAAAAGTTGGCCTAGTAAACATGATTCAAGACTTTGCCCTACGCATTGGCAACATCAATGTGGACGTGGTGACAGATGCACTGGCACGTAGCACCATGCGTATCATGGGACCCAAATACATGACAGCCGGCATGGGCGATGCAGGTGCTTGCCACCCAAGAGACAACATTGCACTGCGTTGGTTGGCCAAAGAATACAACATTGGCTATGACTTGTTTGACACAGTGATGCATGCTAGAGAAGTGCAGGCCAAGAACCTGGCCATGTACCTGTTGGACCTGAGTGTGATGAACAACAACTTGCCCATTGTGATTCACGGCAAAGCCTACAAGCCTGACGTGGAGTATTGTATTGGCTCATACAGCACCCTGGTGGGACACTACATCGAACAAGAAGGACGTCAAGTGGTGTATGTTGATCCACTAGCAGATGATCCTACAAATGTTGTGGCCACAGTGGACACACCTGCAATCTTTTTGTGGGCACACAATCGCAAGATCACGTATGAATACACAGGTGATCAACTGGATACACTGCCCTACTGCGACATCAAGCCTGGTAGTATTATTGTTGATCCATGGCGCAAACTTGCATCAACTCCTGAGGTTGAAGTTGTTCACTACGGTAACACCAGATCTCATTAAATATCACGTCCCGGCATTCTGGGATGATGAATACAAACGGCTAGACTATGTCAACGAGTCGTTCAACGATTCAGTCAGTGTGAATCTTTGGACCAGTCAAGGCTATGCCAACCAGTTCACTGGCGACATGTGTGACATGCGCAGTCCACAACCCAGTTGGAATCAAACATTTGTGGACATCTACACAGAGATGGGCTGGAAAGACATAGGAACCAGTTACTATAGAATGACCACTGGCACTATATTACCTGTACATCGTGACTTGTATATTCGTTATATTCAATTGTTCAATTTACAAGGCCAAGAACATCGCATACGCAGAGTCATTGTGTTTTTGGAAGACTGGAAAAGTGGCCATTACTTTGAAGGTGCAGGAAAACCAATGACTCAATGGCATGCAGGCGATGCCATTGAATGGGTTTATGACACACCACACATGGCAGCCAACTTGGGTCTGGAGCCTAGATATACACTACAAATTACAGGATGGGTATGATAAGCACGTACAATGAATGGGACACACTGCGCAGAGTCATAGTGGGCCGGGCAGACACAGCCAACTGGCCTGTAAACGATTCAGTGTTCAAGAATGAAGGAGAGAAGACCACTTGGCGAGAAACTCCTGTGCCCAGTGGTGCTGTGCCACAGTGGATCATAAACGAAGCCAATGAAGATCTTGACATTTTAGCAACCACATTACAAGCCATGGGAGTCACAGTGGATCGACCTAATCCTTGTTTGAATTTTCAAACACACGATGGTCTCAGTGCCTATTGCCCGAGAGATCGATTGTTGGCCTATGGCAGCACCATGCTAGATCCTGTGATGATGTATCCCTGCAGGGACATGGAACTACAGTGCTACTTTGACATCCTGGCCGATGCAGACCGTGTGTTGTCAATGCCACGGGGTCAAGGCATGGTACTGGAAGCTGCCAACATCTGCAAATTGAATGATCATTGGTTGGTGTTGGAAAGTTCAGGATGCAATGCACCAGCATTGGCATGGCTACGTGTTCAATTTCCTGATGTCAAAATAGAATCTTGCAACTTCTATGCAGGTGTGCATATTGATTCAACCATTGTGCCCATACGTGAAGGCTTGGTTCTGTTGAATGGAACCAGGGTGAATGAATCCAATTGCCCAGAAGTGTTCCGATCTTGGGACAAGATCTACGTGGATGATGTGGTGGCACAGGGCTTTTACCAATATCCTTATGCATCAAAATGGGTTGGCATGAACATGTTGGCCGTGAATCCCAACACTGTGATCATGGACCGGAACCAACCCAAACTCATTGCTGAATTAGAACAACGTGGGTTCACTGTGATTCCGTTGGAATTACGCCACAGTCGCACTTTGGGCGGCGGATTCCATTGTGTCACACTGGATTTGGAGCGCGGTTGACCATTATCTCTAAATGCTGTATAATTACAGCATGACTACACCTATTACTCCTCGCATCGGATTCTGTTGCAAGTGGCTCAATGATCCCACGGAATGTGGGGGCATGAAGGTCAATGCTCGAGACCGTGATCTAAACGGCAGATCAACCACCATGCGATGGCTGCGCGAGCATGCGGATTTGGCTGAAGAACGCCAATGGGACATCATGAATCACAACGCTCGTGCGGCCGTCCAGCTGATTGAACGTGTGGGCACACTACCTCCCGAACGCAGAATGGTACGCCTGGGCAGTGAAATGCTACAAGGCTACACTGAAAAGGATTGGATCAACTGGTGGCAACGTCAGGAAATACAAGAACACTGTGCAAAAATCTTTGCGCCTGTGGGCGAAGTCGCAAGACGTTTGGGTGTGCGTATTTCATTTCATCCTGGACAGTTTTGTGTGCTGGCATCAGAGTCAGACGAGATTGTGGAACGCAGTATACAGGAATTTGAATATCATGCAGACATGGCACGGTGGATGGGCTACGGTGCGTCATGGCATGATCATGGATTTAAAATTAATGTGCATTTGTCTGGTAAAGGTGGACCGGCAAAGTTCCTAAAAACTTTGGGGCGACTCACGCCCGAAGCCAGGAATCTTATTACCATCGAGAATGATGAGATGACAAATGGTTTGGACGTTACTCTTGCTGTGGCTGACAGTGTGGCTCTTGTTTTGGATGTTCATCACCATTGGATCAACACCGGTGAATATATCAAGCCCTTGGATCCACGTGCTCAACGGGTTGTTGAGTCTTGGCGTGGTGTGCGCCCTGCTCTTCACTACAGTGTCAGCCGTGAAGATGTTGTTGTGGGACATGATCCCCATGTACGACCAGACCTCACAGCCTTACTCGGTGCAGGGCACAAAAAGCAAAAGTTGAGAGCACACTCTGACTTTATGTGGAATCATGCTGTGAATGACTGGGCATTGCAGTTTACCGACCAGTGGGACATACAGGTCGAAGCCAAAGGCAAAAACTTGGCCAGTGAAATGCTGTACAACCAATGGAAAACCCATGCTTAATGCACTATCGGGAATTTTTGAATGGATACGAAATGATTACCGCACTAATAATTTTCGTTTTTTTGTTGAGTTGTGTGCTTGGGCTATATCTATCGGGTGTAGTATTACGATGGCTGCCACGGTACCACATCCACCCCTACTTGTTCTCTATCCTGTATGGATTGTTGGTTGTGGGATGTATGCTTGGGCTGCTTGGACTAGGAAATCATTTGGTATGTTGGCCAACTACCTGCTATTAGTCAGCATTGATTCCGTTGGCCTGGTACGAATGCTGTTAGGTTGATTTTTTGTTCCTTGGTGCACGTTTGACCGGTGCTTGATTGCCTTCGTGAGCGCCTTTTTTGGTTGCTGCTTTAGCCTTGGTCACTGCCTTGGCTTTGTTGTCAGCAGTGATGTTGGCCACAGCCTCTACACGATTGGGATTTTGATCACTCACTGTCCATTCTTCAGCAGTGAGTTTGTGCAGTCCCACGCACAAGCCTGTTGGGCTACGACCGCAGCCACATTTGGGGGCAGTGGCTTCAACTCGATCATCTGGTGATTTTCCCAACGCAACATCTGTACTCTTGACGTGGATTTTGCCTTCGCCTACCTTGTCACCGTAAGGCCAGGGTTTGTCAGCATCAGCGTTTGAGCTAAATCGTGCCAAGGGGTGGCGCTCTGGATTTTTGCCAGGACCACCGGGGATCCATCGATCAATGGCGTCATCCGAATTGGCTTTTGTGGTTTTTACATAACCGTTCCACAACAACACAGCTACCACAACAACTGCTATAAAAATAATAAGTTCCATGTTAAATCTCCTTGTGAATATTTACCGGCAAAATTAGTGAGCGTACACTAATCTGCCAGAAAAAGCCAAAATAATGTTGCAATGCCACATAAATAATGCTACAATAGATCAACAAGACGCTGAATGGTTTGGGTCTTGTGTTCTAGAACTTGCTTAATTCAAGGAGAAAAACATGTTCAATTCCGTAATCGAAGCTGTGCAAACTGCACAAAAAACTTTTGTCAACACTGTGGTCCAAAACGAAGAAATCGCCAAGCCCATGATTCGCATGATTGACAGCCAGTGCGATGCTGCCAAACTCACTGCCAAGGCAGTGTTGGATATCACCACCACTATGGCCGCTGCCACAACTGAAAAAGTGCAGGAAGCAATGAAGTTTGACTTCACCAAATACACTGAAGCATTCAAGCCAGCCGCTGTTAAAAAGTAATACTCTAACATTACTTTTTGATAACCCTGCTGACGGCAGGGTTTTTCTTGACCAAAATTAGCCAAAATGCTATAATACGAACATGACAAACAAACATATAGACAATATTTTACAGTGGACCGGAGCAGTGGCCATTGTGTTGGGCCACAGTTTCAACGCCATGGGTCCAAGCATGTACCCTTGGAACATCTTGGTATTTGCCATAGGCACTTTGTTGTTTTTGACCTGGGCTGTTCGAGCACGTAATCAGCCACAGATGATGGTAAATGTAGTCTCATTGACCATTGGTCTAGTAGGGTTATACAAAGCCCTGGGTTGACCAGAATTTACCGATCTGCTATAATTTGGTCATCAAACAAAAAAGGAGAGAGATATGCAAGCATCGATTACAGTAGCAGACATGATGGCGGCACTGAGCGCATTGCCCCCAGACGCACAACTGGTAGTGACCGAAAGCGGTTATTACAGTTATGGTGAGTTGGCCCGTGTGGGCTTGCCCGAAGCATACACTATAGACGGCGACGAGGATGACATCCCCCGTGGCACTGTGGTGTACCGTATTGGTCACAGTCACCAAAGTTATTGATTCACAACCTGATGTGGGGCAGGTCAAGGCCCCACAGTCCTATCCCAAGGATCACCTGAGCACGAACTCAGGGCCGATGAGCATCGTTGACCTACCACGGGTGCCGATGGACGACGAATTTGGGAAGCAGTTGCAAGCAGTGGGAGGCATCGGCCGCACCGGGTGAGACCGGTCTTTTGATAAAGGATAAAGAAAATGGAAAAATTGTATGAAGTTTGGCAATCGCATGATCCACAAGGTTATGGTTGGTGCCAATTGTGGCAGGACTTGGAACCAGTTCGGTTGCCCTTGCCTTGGGCTCGTGAATATGCTCGCGAACTTTTTGAACGTCAAGGTTTGCCTGTACAACTGCGATCTTTCGGTCCTCGAGCCAAAGGCAAAGTTTATGCTGGATTTGGTGCTGATTGGTGGTCATGGGCCATGGTTGACCGATAATCACCCATCTGCTATAATCACAACATGAAAACACTGACCTTCACTGTACAACTTTCTCGCCAGCGCCGCCGTGCGGTGGAGTTGTACAGTCGCGACACGCCGTTCCGGCCCCGAGTGGAACAGAATCGGACAGTGTACAACCGCAAAGTCAAACATCGGAATCGTGATGAATAAACTGTTGACCGTATTACTAGCAGTGACCCTAGTGGGTTGTGCAAGTCAACTTTACCGCCCGCCATTGGACATCAGTACCATTCCCAATGATTGCGCCAACAAAAATTCCATCATTGCCTGGTTGGACCAGCAAGCCGCTATTCCCCAGCAAGCCTTAGAATCAAAGGAAGACTATGTTAGAAGTCGTGGACAAATTCGCTCGCGTATTTGGAGCCTGCGTTATACTTGTCAGCCTGTTTAGTGGTTGCGCATCACGTGGCACACCCGGTGCCACAGTGATGACATATGAACAATTAAGATACTTTCAAATTGATTGCAAGATTAAAAATCAGCAGATGGCCATGCTTGAAAGCATGCGACTGACCCCAGATGAAAAATTCATGGCATCAATGAAAGAGATCAACCCATTTGAACCCAGGACCAGCAATATCAATCGCATGATTGATTGGCATCAGCACATGCTGGCCTATTGTGATAGGCACTTATGAAAAAATTATTATGGTTGATACTGGCACCAGTCTCAGTGATGGCATCAGAGTGTGTGTTGCAAGATCGTACAGTAAGTCGTTCCACAGTGACCATTGCAGAACGTAGCAAGATCACACAAGAAGTAGTGCCCAGCGCCAATGGCAATCGCAGATGCATGGTCAATATGCGAGTGCGTGTTGGATCAAACTGGCACACTGCATTTGGTGAACATGAATGGCCCGGCGATCGTCCCAGAGAAGAAGCCTGTGCCGTGGCAGTAAAAAATGCCGAAGCAGATGTGATTGAGCGTGTGGGCCGGGTGAACACACTCAGCGAAAAAACCATGGTGTGTTCGGACCGACCGGACCTGCAGGCTCTACGCAGTACCAATCCTGGCACAGTGGCCGAACTGCATCAGTTCAGACCGCATCCAGACTTTCCCCGAGAGTTTTGGCACAATGGCGCACCCTGCAGATACTTTTTGGACAGTGCTTATATTCGAAATGATGTGCGCACCTTTCAAGGAGTAATATGCAAAATACACGATGCCCGTTGGGTAGTGGTGGACAAATGGTAGTTGACCAGAAATTCGCAATCATGTACAATCTAGCTATGTTTACAAATTGGAGGCAAAGATGAGGATAGCATTAATTGTGTTGGTGGCTGCTGTTGTAACAGGCTGTGGCACACTGGGTGGGGCAGTTGGCGGTGCTGGCAAAGATCTCAGCAAAGTCGGTGATTGGATTCAAAGCAAATAAGGACAGACATGAAAAAGTATTTTGTAATTTTACCACTGGTGGCCTTGGTCACTGCTTGTGGCACAACCAAAGATGACTACCAAAAACGAGCCGAGGCCGCTGAAGAAAAACGCGAAGCACAGGTCACCAAATCTATCAGTCGATCACCATCCTGGATGACTGAGCTGCCGTCCAGTGACAGTGCTGTTTTTGCCAATGGCTCAGCAGTGAGCTCGGACATGAGCATGGCTGATTACAAGGCCAAACTGTTTGCATACGGCAAGATCTGCATGGCCGCAGGTGGACGTGTGAGCCAACAAGCTCAGGTGTTCATGCAAGATTCAGAATCAGCTGGTGCTGAGTCCAGCGAACTGGCCATCAAAAGCATGTGCCCTGGTGTGGATTTGACTGGCATAGAAACTCGTGACATCAAGCGTGTGGGCGAAGGCAGCCGCTATCGCACCTATGTGCTGGTGGCTTTGCCCACCGGTGATGCCAACACTTTGCAAAGTCGCAAAGACAAGCTCATGCTGGACAAACGTGCTGACAAACGCAGTAAAGAAGCGTTCAAAGAGCTTGATCAAAACGCTCAGTAAACGGCGTATAAATAAAAGCGGCTTTCGGGCCGCTTTTCTCACTTTATATGACCACAGAAACCGAACCAGTTCAAACTCACAGTCAGGCTCTGCAACAAAATGGCATGTATGTTTTCATGGGCGAAGTTAATGACGAAAACATTTGCCCTATTGTGGAATGGATCTTGCATGAGAACTTTGTGGTCAAGAAACGGCGCAAAGAACTGTTGTTGATGATTTGCTCGGAAGGTGGTGACATGGGAGCGGCCTTTGCCTTGATCGACGTCATGCGCAGTAGTCTAATTCCCATTAAAACAGTGGGCCTGGGCATGATTGCCAGTGCGGGGTTGTTGATCTTTATTTCAGGCACTGTTGGTCGACGTGTGCTCACTCCCAATACGTCAATTTTGAGTCACCAGTTCTCCTGGATGAACGAAGGCAAAGCACATGAACTGTTTGCCACCATGAGAGAATTTGAACTCACTCAACAACGCATGCTCAATCACTATAGATTGTGTACCGGACTCAGTGACGAGGAGATCAAACAACATCTCCTACCGCCCAATGACGTTTGGCTGTCAGCCTCGGATGCCCTGAGTCTACGGGTGTGTGACCATATTTCAGAACTCACACGTTAACGACTGCGGCGTTCTCTACCCAGGGTAGTTGCATCAGTTTTAGCCGCAGACTTGACCTTGGCGGCCTTGGCGCCTGGACCAGTTAGTCGCTTGTCAGTCACACGATCCAAGGCCTGCGTACTGGTTTCATTATCCCAACTGGCTTTTTTGTACTCAGTTAGTTTTTCTAGCAAGGCTTCTTTTTCAATGATGTTGCGTAGATATATGCCATTGGGTCTGTTTTCAATTTTGGTTCTGATTTTCAACAACTTGTTTTTGGGATTGCCACGCTCATGGATTATAACCTCAGGCCAAGTTTTGTCTCCCACATACGTGGCTGCTAGGTCTATGGTTGCTAATTTTTCTTTGAGTCGGTTGAAGCGCAGGATTTTAAAGCCGCCCTTGTTGAAGTCTACTAGTTCTACTCGGGGATCACCTAGGGTAGCAAAATGTGTGATGCCTTGTGCGATGCCATCAAGGATGTTGGCTTCTTGTTCAGGACTAGCGCCTTTGAGTTCACGATCAATTTGCTTGGCAGCGTACCCGTAAACTTTTTCAAAAGCTTCTCTAGAATTGCCTGCTTTGATTTCTCTTCTGAATGCCGGCAAGGCTGGATCAATATTAACACCAAAGTAGTTCCATAACGACTGTTGTGTTTCTTCACTGTCGCCCCCTACCTGACCAAACTGTCCAATGCCCCCTACTTTCAAACTGGTGTTGAGGCGCAGCTTGCGTGGTTGGCCATTTTCGTCTGTGACAAATACCCACACATCAGTTTTTTGTTCGGTCTCTCCAGTGACACCGTCAGCCATGATGGTGATTTGATCAGCACGACCATTGATGTAAAAATAACGGCTGTAACGTTCAGCATCCGAACTGTTGACATAAGCAGCGGCACTGGCGTATTCGTCAGCCAGCAACTTTCTTTTGGCCGGGTCCATGAGATCCTGGTAAGGTCCAGTTTTGAGTCGCAGCACAAAGGTAACACGGTCAGCATGTTCGTTGTCGTAATCTTCCACTTCAACTTCGTACTGATCCTGTCCAGTTTTTTTGAGACTGTCCAACACGCCACTGATGTCCGCGGCGGTGACAGTGCCAATGTCTTCGCCAGATTCACGTTTGACAAACTTGGCAAACATAGCCGCACCCAAGATGCCTTCTGACGTTTCGCCGCGATTGGTAATTTTGCCCACATCTTCAGGATCGTCAGTGCGGGCTCCAGTGTACACATTGAAACACGGGCCAATTTGAGAGGCAGTGCCTGTGACCAACATGAATTGGTCTGCATCGTTGGCAAACAAGTAGCCATCTCCGCCACCACTCACAGCAATGCTGGGCAGGTTTAGGATTTCTTGATCACCCAGTTCACTGGTGTCTTGCATGGTCAAGGGCGGTGTAGGATCAAACCCCTGCTGACGCATCAACTCAGCCAGGGCTTTGCCGTTCTTGGAGCCTGTGGCCACAGCAAATTGAGTACCAGGGCCATATTTGGGTTTGGAGATGGTGACTTCGTTGAGCACAGAATCGAATATATTGAGTAGGTCGCGCATTGGTTTTTTCCAGGATTTGTGTTATACTTATGCTTTCTACAAGGAGTGTGTATGCCAAATCTAGTGCCCATAGTTTTAGAACAAACTGCCAAAGGCGAACGCAGTTACGACATCTACAGCCGACTGCTCAAAGATCGTGTGATCATGCTGGATACCGAAGTAAGCGAACATTCGGCCAGTTTGATTGTGGCACAGATGCTGTTTTTGGAAAGTGAAAATCCTGACAAAGACATCAGCCTATACATCAACTCACCCGGCGGATCAGTCACAGCCGGCATGGCCATCTACGACACCATGCAGTTCATAAAGCCGGGTGTGCATACCATTGTCATGGGGCAGGCCTGCTCCATGGGATCATTGCTGGCACAAGCAGGTGCTCCGGGCCGGCGTTTCATATTGCCCAATGCCAGACACATGATACACCAACCATCGGGTGGCGCAAGAGGACAGGCCACTGACATGCTGATTCAAGTGGAAGAGATTTTGGCCATGAAGCGTAATTTGACAGGTATATACGTTAAGCACAATTCAGCAGGCCGGACATTTGAACAACTCACAGCCGACATGGAACGTGACAACTTCATGAGCGCACAGGAAGCAGTTGACTATGGTCTTGCTGACAAAATTGTAGAAAACCGTACATGACATTAAAAGACTCATTTTGCCCCAGCCCTTGGTTTCACATGCGAATCAACAACAGTGGGCACTATGAGTATTGTCGTTGGGCCGATAAAGCCCACAGAACCACTGGCTCTAACATAAGTGATACAACTCCTGCTGAATTTTTTAATCAGAATCTGATTCCTATTCGCCAACAGTTATTAAATGGCGAACGCCCAACTGGATGTGCTGAATGCTATCAAATGGAAGCACACGACAAGATAAGCGGTCGACAAAAACAACTGCTGAAAATAGGTGTGCAGTTATGGGAGTTTGACAAGATGTTGGCCAGTTCTCCCTGGATGCCTGTGTTTGTCAATCACATGCCGCAGATGCCACAAGACTGGCAAATTGATCTAGGCAACTATTGCAATTCGGCCTGTGTGTTTTGCCATCCAAGTTTTAGTTCACGACTGGCCACAGAATGGAAACAACTTGGTTTCATTGACAAAACACCACCGGCAAATTGGTGTAATGACCCTGTATATCTACAAATTTTTATTGATACACTGGTCAAAAGTCCGCATATACAGTATCTACATTTCATTGGCGGAGAAACTTTGATCACTCCGGCATTTAAAAAAATACTTAAAGCATTGATTGATGCAGGCTTGAACAAAACTGCTACCATTGGATTTACCACAAATCTTATTAGTTGGGACAATGACACAATATCACTGTTGACACAATTTGTTGGAGTAAATCTTGGTGTTAGTATAGAAGCATTTGATTCTATTAACGAATACGTAAGATGGCCAGCAAAACAACAGCAAGTTATTAGCATACTATCACAGTGGGTTGCGCTTAGTCAACAACACAATTGGTTGATGCAAATTAGAACCACTCCTACTATACTTACAATTCACAAATTACTCACAGTTTATGACTATGCCTGGGAACATGGTATTGTGGTGGAAAGTTGCAATTTTTTAACCGAACCGTCTTATCTGCGACTAGCAGTGTTGCCACAAAAATATCGTCAACCTATAATAGATCAGATGCAGGCTTGGATTGATCAACGGCCTAACAATACAAAAACTGTGGTAAACATTAGACACCCAGATTTTGTATACGCACAAATTGCACAAGATTTGCAAAGTTATGTGAATTATTTAAAAACTGAAACAGATCAAAGCGATCAGTTGCCGGTGTTGATACAGTTTTTAAAACGCCTTGAACTCAATAGAAAAAACAATATCTTAGACCATGTACCACAATATGAAGAACTTTTTAGATCTGCTGGCTACTGATTTAAAATTGCATGTGGTTGTAAACGGCAACCAGTATGAGAGTGACTTGCACACTCCGTTGACATTCAATGCCGACGATTTGGTGTCAGTCGATGGTATTGAAGTGTTGCCTAGATATCGATGTCTAACTGGCGGCAGTACACTGCAAATTTCTGAACCATTTTATCAATGGTACCATAAAGCATCTGACCAAGGATGGTTGTTGAAGCCGCGGATCAGTAATAAAAGCGTTGAGCGTTGATGTAAGCGCGAGTCTGACGCTCGCGATTGGCAATGAATGCCTGGTAGAGTGCTTTCAAATATTTCATACTATACCTCTTTGTTGATCTTGATAGTACTGACGTTCCATCATTTCAACGTCGGCGGTATTTTGGGGATGGCGGGCGGCAATGTATTGTTCCAGCTTGCTTTGATAATTGTTGCTGGGGAACATTTCCGCCAGGCGTTTTAGTAGTTTTTCCAACATGTTTTTCCTCTGTATTTGCCATGATATTTATGTCATGGTTTCTACTGAGTACTACTTTGGTACTACTTTTGGGTGGTTGACCAATAATTCACACCATGCTACAATTAGAACATGCAAAAAGGAGTTATCATGCAGAATTTGAAAGTCAAAGCCCTGGCCCTGTTGGCTGGTTGGATGGGTGCGGTGTTTGCTGGTATTGCCGTTGTGCAATTGGCGGCAAACTATTTTGGCAGCGAAACAGTACTCAATATCTTTGTTGGTGCCGTACTGGCATGGTTGATGTATCAGGTGTATAACTTGATTCTAGCCAAACTAGAATGGGACGCCCGAGTTGACGAACTAAACAAAAAGTAATACAAGAGGACTTGGTATGAATTACAGCATTCGTTGGACACAACCTTTGACCAGTTGGGAACCCTTGGAATTTGAAATAACCGACTTTACCGAGGCCCGTGCGGTTTTACAAAGGATCATGGCACTATGAAATGGTTTGCTGAAACCACGGACTACCGGGACTCGGTGCCCAATGGTGTGTACCTCTTGGATGATTCCAAGAGCAAGATGTACGCATTCCGTCCAGGCCATAAAGGCAGTGAGGTCAAAGTGTTTGCCAATCCCATTCGCATTGACATTCGCGGTCGTAAATTCAAGTTGAACTCTGTGCAGTTCAAGACCGCACTGAAAGAAGAAGAACCCGAAGGTCGTACAATCGAAGTAACCGGCAGTCGAGGTGACATCTACCGGGTCACAGAGTTGAATGGTAACTGGAGTTGTACCTGCAGTGGCTTTAAATTTAGATCTAAATGCCGTCATATTGAGCAGTTATCAAAATGATATCTATTCATGTTGCCTGGATTTGTACTTTGTTTATTACAATGAGGACATGTAATGACAGGTCTTTCTTTATTTTGTAATCTTCTAAGTTCGGCCTGTGCAAGTTTGCGTTCAGGAGTCCATGCTTTACGCATTTTGTTTTTTGAATCTTCATTACGTTTTGATCCTAACATGAATGCTCGAACCTTTTCACCAAAACCATTTGGTTTTTTGCGACCTTTGTTTTTTAAAGATGATAGCAGAGCATTTCTTGTTTTCCCTTCGGGAGTACGAACATCTCCACAACCACGAGGACGTCCTTTACCTCCGCCATCGCCCTCTTCGATGCGTAAGTTTGCCCAGCCATCATTAGATACAACATTCCAAAGTTGGCTGTAAAAAATGCCTGTTTCTTTTATCTTATCTTTGTCAGTCGTTTCAAATAATATTTCCGTATGAACTTGATTACCGTGTTTCTTCAAATGAAGTCTCCAATATTTTCCCGATCCTCGATAAATCAATGGGTCTTGTTTTGTATAACCAAGATATTTCAATCCTGTGAGTTGATGCGTTTTAACGTAGAGTTTGTAAGTGTCCATGCATTTATTTATGCAGACCTTGGATTCAAGTTTCGTGGCGACTGCCGACATATTAAGAGCGTAAAATGATTGATTGGCAAACCAAAGATCTGCGAAACATGGGCATGGAATTGAGCCTGGGCACACAAGAAAGCATTGAAAACTATCTTGTGCTTGGATGGGCTCCAGGCGGATATTTGGAAGACATGTTTGCACACGATTACGAACGTGCGTTTGCCTGTGCAGACACTGCCAATCGACAAACCATCTGGTTACTATGGCATTGGATAAGAGAATCGGCACCACCACTGTGCCAGGGCAGTTACAAAGCCATTAAGATGTGGCGTGATGATCTTGGTGGCTGCAGAACGGATTACGTAAAAGGTTTGGAACAGAAAGCAATTTGGCAAAAGTTGAGCACTGGGTAACAAGAAAGTCCCTTTCGGGACTTTCATTTTTTACGCGGCGTCTACAAACTTTTTAAGTTCTTCGGCCTTGGCCACTATATCCGTACTTGACGGAAAATCAGGCAAGGTTGGGAACGGATGACTTTCCCGGTTGGCATCAGTTAACTTGGAATGGTATTCCTGTAATTTGGCTTCACGGGTTTGGTAAATTGGCGTTTGAAGAATTTCTTTGGCCAGGTTCAGAAGTTCGAGACGGATCTCGTAAGGTGTTTTGCTCATATTTTTCTCCTTTGTGTGTATGTGTGTCTAAACGAGCTGTGACTTTCATCACGCAAATATTTAGTTTGGCAAAACTGATACTCAAAATTTCTTGCATTGTAATACAGACCCATGTATACTTGTGGAATGCTGTTGTTTATGACAGCTATTTTTAAAAGGAACTTTTTTATGACTATCAATCCAGGAACTAAAACCTACAAACTGTTTTCCGCTCTCAGCAACGGCGAACGTGTCAGTGCCAGCCAAGCCCACAAGCGTTTTGGCATCAAGAACATTTCGGCTGAAGTCAGCCGTGTTCGTCAAGCAGGTTTTGCTGTGTATGCCAACACACGCCGGGCTGGCAATGGTGTTCAAGTGACCGAGTATCGCATTGGTGCTCCAAGCCGCAAATTGGTTGCCGCTGGTTATCGAGCCATGGCACTTGGTTTGGTCTAAACCAACTCGCTGTCCAATTCACACTGGACACACATGACAAAAGCCCTGCAACTTGCAGGGTTTTTTCTTGACCATTAATTCCGTTTCGTGTATAATAAACGCATGATTAAAGAACTCTTTCAACGTTGGCATCGGCACCGTGTGATCATGGACAGACTAAACGGCGAACCGTACCTGGAACGCTACTATGTGTTCTTGAAAGACCGGAACCGATTCCCATTCAACATCTTTGTGCATAAGTTTTTGAAGTCTGATCCAGATGATGTGCATGATCATCCCTGGCCCTACTTTACCATTATATTGAAGGGTGGCTACTATGAGTGGACGCCGCAGTTCAACGCACAAGGTCAAAAGATCAACGAAGTTGCTCGTTGGTGCAGTGCCGGATCGTTTCGCTGGGCTGGTGCCCGCACCTATCACAGAATTGAACTGGATCCTGAAGTGGAATGTTGGACCCTGTTCGTGCCCGGCATCAAACAACGTGACTGGGGATTCCTGGTCCGAGATCAATGGGTGCAGTGGCAAGAATACTTGAACATGCGTAAAAGTCAACAAACTTGAAAGTAAATAAATGGAAAACATAGGACAGTTCATGATGGAATTTGGCGACTTCTTGATTTACTTTGGCATTGGTTGGTTGATCTTCAGCATTGTGTTGAGTGTGTCGGAATTCCTATTGCGTCGACACATTGAACAGTCAATGGAATCAGAGCTCACAGGAGTGGGCCAGGCCTTGGATGAGGAGCGGTTGATTGCACTTACTGTGGAAGTTGACCAAGATCAGTATTTTTGTTATAATAGCATCACAAAAGATTTTGTGTGTCAGGGTTCGGACTTGAAAGAAATACGTGACCGGTTTCGTGCTAGGTATCCCGACAAGGATGCGGCCATTTATGATGGTGACAAGACAGCAGTGGCCGTGTTGAAATCACAAATCAAAGAATTAAAGAAACAAAATGAAAATAGCATTGGTATCTGACGTACACCTAGAATTTGGTGACCTAGACTTTGAAAACGACAGCGGCGCTGACGTGCTGATCCTGGGTGGTGACATTTGCATTGCCAACGATATGGCACAACGTGATCCTTACAACACCATGGGCGAACAATATCGTAGCAACCGATTCCATGACTTCTTTCAACGGTGCTGTGCCCGTTTCCCACATGTGATTTTCATTGTGGGCAATCACGAACACTATCATGGTGACTTTGCCAAGACTGTGCCGCACTTTCGAGATGTCTTGGGCTACTTGCCCAACCTGCACATCCTGGACAAAGAAACCTGGGTGCTGGATGACATCACGTTCATTGGTGGCACGTTGTGGACTAACATGAACCGGCGAGATAACCGTACCTTGCATGACATCTCACGCATGATGAACGATTTCCGTTGTGTGGACAACAGTGCCAAAACTGAAGATCATCGCGGCTGGCCAGGGCGTTTTACCACTACAGATGCGGCTGACGATCATGATGCCATGGTGGCATTCATTGACCAAACCATTGCAGCCAATCCTGCTGGACGCTATGTTGTGGTGGGGCACCACTCACCAAGTCGCCGGAGCACTCATCCCAGGTACAAGGATCAGTTTGTCATGAATGGTGGCTACAGCAGTGAACTGGATGACTTTATCCTTGATCATCCACAGATCCGGTTGTGGACACATGGTCACACACATGAAGATTTTGATTACCAGATTGGGTCATGCCGAATCTTGTGCAACCCACGTGGCTATATCAACTATGAAGAAAGGGCAGACTCATGGCGCCTGAAAACAGTGGAAGTATAAAAAACTGGTTGCGTTATTCGGGATTCAGTGTTATAATAGTAGGAAATCCTTGTCATTGGAGTCCCTTGCCCTGGGCTCGACAGGAACCCAATGATGGATGGCCCAGTCCCAACGAACGCACATACAGTGTGGGTTGGATTTTTTTAACAGTTAGAATATGGATTGATGATGGAACCTGGTAATTCTAAAACCCGTTTTGATCTTGAACAAGAGATCATGTCAGCATGGCAAGTGCTGGAGGATATCAAGATGCTGAAAACTCGCCAAGGCGTCACCGCCGAAGATTGGGATGCTGTGATTCGATTGTATCAACACAGATTTGAAACCCTGTTTGAAACTTTTGAACACTGCATTCGAACCGGCAACGTACTGTGAGTCTACAAATTACCCTGTCACGTGATCAAGTATCAAAAGTGGCCACATGGCTGGCTTTGAACGATCACGTCACACAGGTCCGAATTGTTGAAAAAAGCACCACAGGCATTGGCTGGGATCACATAGTGTATTTCATGGACAAAAACAATCGAACATGGAATGAAATGGACATAACTGATGTGTCAACTTGGTAAGGAGCAATCATGATTGAAGTAATTGTGATTACAGTGATATTGGTGGCAGTGATGTGGTTTATAATAAAAACCATAGAAAACATGAGAGACGATGAATGAAAATTTATAAATCTAATTATCGCAACCATTGGGTGTCACCCTACACCATCTTGGAACGGGTGTGTTTTTGGGAACGGGATCGAGACCGCATTTACAATCTTGACGATGATCCAAAAAATCCCTACGAACGTTGGGTTCGCTGGCTCACTCCGGTGTGTGGTGCTTGGAACTGGTTCTTGGATCGAGTGCATCCACAGATCAACTATGTTCGAATCGATCGCTATGATACCTGGAGCATGGATTCGACCTTGGCAGACATTGTGTTGCCCATGTTGCGACAACTGCAAGCCACCAAGCATGGTGCACCATTTGTGGACGATGAAGATGTGCCTGATGACCTTAAAAGCACTGCCGCACCACCAAAAGAAAATGAATGGGATACTGATGAAAATCATCACAAACGCTGGGACTGGGTCCTGGACGAAATGATCTTTGCTTTTGAGTGCAAAGTGCAAGACAACTGGACCGAACAGTATTACTCAGGTGAGGCAGACTATCAGTTCAAAAAGTTGGACAAAACTCACTTCAATCCCATTACACAAAAACACGAAGGTCTCAGTGAAATGGTGGAAGGGCCCAACCACACACAGACTGTGGACTGGGATGGTATGAAAGCCCAACAAGCCCGCATCACCAATGGTTTCCGTTTGTTTGGCCTGTACTATGAGGCACTGTGGGACTGATGTTTGGCACAGGATACAATGATCATCGAGCCCAACTGGGCTATTCTGTAAGAACTCAGGCCGAAGTGGATCAAGCATTTTATGGTCGTGCTCAATGGCGTGAACAGTTTGCATGGTGGCCACATCGATGTGCGATCTCAGGTCGTTGGTGCTGGATGAACTTTCACTATCAAGGTCAGGCAGTGTGGACTGGACCCGGTGACGATGCGGTAGAAGTTCGTTGGCATGATTGCCATGAGCATTTGATTTGGACACTAAAGGGTCCACACGGATGAAAATAATTCGGGTCGAACCCATTACCCCCATGATCTCCTTGAGCTGGATGTTGGGCACCAGGTGCAACTATGATTGCATGTATTGTCCTAGTACATTACATGACACAACCAGTAAACATCCAGATCTGAATAAGTTAATTCAAACATGGGATAATTTTTATCAACGCACCAAGGATCGACAAATACCTTACAAAATATCGTTCACTGGTGGGGAAGTTACTGCCAATCGTAGTTTTTTACCGTTACTAAAATACATCCGTAATAACAATTTTAATATTGGACAAATCCTAGTGACAACCAACGGCAGTGCAAGTAAAAATTATTATGCAAAATTAGCAGCATTGGTTGATGCCATCAGCTTTAGTACGCACAGTGAATTTTTCAACGAACAAGAATTTTTTAACAAAGTAAGTATCATACATCAAATCATGATTCGGCCAGAAAAAAGTGTGCATGTCAACATCATGGACGAATCATGGAATCAAAAAAGAATTCCTGTATATCAATCTTGGCTAGATCAACGTGGTATCAGTTACTCTGTAAATGCAATTGATTATTCCCAACAAATTCGCAATGTAGCTGTTCAACAAGGGGTAACAAATCTTGTGGCCTAACAAAGATCATGACAATCATAATTGCACAGTGACCGAAATATCGGGTCAACAACGCCGTGTATATGCCAACTGGCTACACAACAACAAATTAGACCACTGGCGTGGATGGCGCTGCGACGCAGGAGCCACACGATTTTATATTGACGCTAATTTTGATGTTTGGAGTGGAGAATGCAAAAATGATTTCTTAGGCAACATATTTACAGAATGGCAAATAAAAAACAACACAATTTGCCATCGTCAGACCTGTACTGGCGGCACGGATGATTTAATGATAAAAAAATACCAACCGGAATAATCCATGGGTGATAATGCATTTGAAAACATGACTGCAGACTTACTGGCCATTGATGCCAGAGTAGAACGCCGAAACAGCATCCCACCGGCAGAGTATGAAGCCTGGAAACGAGAGTTTACATTTGAAGGCATCCGGGGCACAAGATACGGACAGAGTTTTTGCAATCATTTTGGCATCACAGACTATGTGCTGTTTTACAAAGTGGATTGGGCCAGTGCTGACCAACACATAAGGATGCAGTATCTTGTACAGCCCTGAACACACACATGGCCTGACCCTGCACTGGGCTCGGGACGACTACATGGAATTGTGGAACATGCGCATGGCTCGAGTAGTAGAACTGTTTGGCCTGCCGGGTGACAGATACATCACAGAAATCACACAAGATTACATGACCTTTTGGTTCCGCGACCCTAACGATGCACTGCTGTTTAGATTATGCCATGGACACAGTGAACTACGTACGGCTTGATTGCGGTGCCCAACAGGCCTTGGCCCTCAAGCATCAGTTGGATCTTGATGGGCTCATAGTGAACCAAGACTACACCTGGCGCTACGAAAAGCCAGTGTATGACAACTTTGCCTGGACAGAAAGTGAAGTCAACCATGTGACATTTACTTTTCGTAATCCTGCACTGGCCACGTTCTATAAACTCAAATGGTCATAACTAATAATATGACAATCACAAGCCAAGACAATTTTAAACACAAAATCCACAACAATAAAATGATTGAGCCTAGAGACTGGATGCCCGATCAGTATCGGCGTACTCTAATTAGACAAATAAGTCAACATGCACACAGTGAGGTTGTGGGCATGTTGCCCGAAGGAGACTGGATAGCACGGGCACCCAGTCTAAAACGCAAAGAAGTGTTGTTGGCCAAGGTACAGGATGAAGGCGGACACGGTCTGTATCTTTATTCAGCCGCAGAAACTCTGGGTGCCAGCAGAGATAGTTTGATTCAAGATCTTCATGCAGGCCTGGCCAAGTACTCAAGTATATTCAACTATCCTACCCTTACCTGGGCAGACGTGGGTGTGATAGGTTGGTTGGTGGATGGTGCTGCCATCATGAATCAAATACCCTTGTGCCGTTGCAGTTATGGACCTTATGCTAGAGCCATGATTCGCATTTGCAAGGAAGAAAGTTTTCATCAACGTCAAGGCTATGACTTGTTGCTGACCATGATGACAGGCACTGACGAACAACGTGACATGGTACAAGATGCTGTGGACCGTTGGTGGTGGAAAACTCTAACCATGTTTGGTCCACCTGATGCAGAGAGCACCAACAGTGAACAAGGCATGGCCTGGGGCATCAAACGTCATACCAACGATGACTTACGACAAAAGTTTGTAGATGCCACTGTGCCGCAGGCTGATTATCTTGGTGTCAAATTACCAGATCCAGATCTCAAATGGAATGACACTCGTAATCACTATGATTTTGGTGAAATAGACTGGGCAGAATTTTGGCAAAATGTCAACGGCAACGGCCCTTGCAATGTTGAACGCCTTGAGGCTCGCAGCCAAGCCTATGAATCAGGTGCATGGGTGCGTGACGCAGCCATGGCCTATGCTGAAAAACAAAAAGAAAAACAACAATAATGAAATATCTAGCATTGATTTTTTTATTTGTGGCCACCACAGTGTTGGCTAGAGAACCCAGTGTTTACGTGTACAACGAAACCACGGACCGGATTGAACACCAACGCAACTCAACAGAGTTTCGCAGCATTGCCAGCATCACCAAGCTGATGACTGCCATGGTGGCCCTGGATCACAGCAAGGACCTGTTTCGTCGACTGCCACTCAACACCACTGTCCGAAGCAATCTGCCACGTGGTCAATACACACGTCAAGAACTTTTTGATGCCATGCTGGTACGATCGGACAACGCAGCCGCAGAAACTCTAGCCGCGGACTACCCTGGTGGTAGGAAAGAGTTCATATGGAAGATGAACCAACAGGCCCGAGAGTGGGGTATCAATGCTGTGTTTCGTGATCCCACTGGCCTGCATCCGGGCAACATGGCCACTGCTGGCGATGTGGGCCACCTGGCTGTGTATGCCGCTGGCTACTGGGTCATACGTGATGCCAGTGTGAAAAAGACCGTGGCCTTTGAACGCAAATTCAAAAAGAAACTACGCAAAATACAACTCAACAACACCAACCGACCGCTGTTGATGGAGTTTGATGAGATCATTGCGTCAAAAACTGGATTTACCAACTCAGCCAGATATTGTGTCGCACTTGTGGTAGAGCATGAAAAACAACGGCGAGTGATTGTGGTGTTGGGAGAGCGCAACAAAAGCCGTAGAATGGACACAGTGCAAGACATCATGTACAATCATGTGCTGGATCAAAATTTGCAGGACCCTGGGTACATCAATAACTAAAGTTGATGCAACTGCAACAACCCCATGACACCATACGTCTCGGCGAAAGTTTCAACCACGCACGGGAGATTGCCAGACCTTTTGGTCAAATTGATCGAATCATAGAGTGGTGCAAAACTGAACTTGTGGGCGACTGGCGTTGGCAGGTGATTACTACCAGCAGTGACCGCGCCCCGGGACGCTATATTTTCTACTTTGACTCAGACCGAGACGCTGCCGCGTTTGCACTGTTCTGGTCCTAATACTTTTTACTACTTGACGTGATATTCCTGATCTGCTATACTACGGGTATTGTATTGCAAAGGATTGACATGAATGACTGGGATCGTAGCAACCTGCATTTTATTCTGGATAGTGATGAGGCCACGTTAGAGGACTTTTATTCCTGGGCCACCGAAGATGACTTGGCCTATGCATTGAGTCTGGTGCGGCAAGCCAAGACAGAATTGCTGTTACAAGAAGCAGGAATCTTGGATGAACTGTTGACCGCGGCCACAGCGGATGATGTATCAGAAGCCAACACCATGCTAAAACAATTTCAACTATGAATCATCGGGTGTTGATCACCTAAAAGAACCCGCTGGGGTAACGCCTGGCTAGTATGACCCGTACGAAGGAGAAGTGAGTTCGTGACTCAAGGGTGGTACCACTCCTACCGAAGTGGCGCTGGCAATGCGAGAACGGACCCTGTCGTGAAGCGGGTGGAAGGTGTGTGAGATTTGCGGGGCAACCCAAGAGATGATACACTAAATTACCGCCGGGGGTCGCAGAGCATCATGGTTGACAATTAAGTTTGTTGGCTATATACTGCAAGTGTTCATTAACCAATCTGGCATTGTGTCCAGTAAAGAAGGAGAAAGAAATGGCTGCAAAACGCCTGGTTCGTAAATTCACAGAAGTGGTTGCCGAAGTTGAACGCCAACTCAAAGCTCACTACAATGTAACTCAAAAAGAACTTGATGCATGGCGTGCCCGTGCTCAAGCATCTGAACATCTATTTCCCCACAGCACCATGATTGCCATTGAGGACTTGTGGATTGATTATGAGGTGCAACGCGATGTTATACATAAGCACGTGATCAATATCATGCGCAAATGGGATGCTCGTATCTGCTCACCAGGCAGTGCATGCCGCATCAATGGCTCCAACATCTATTTGTATGATGCACAACACCGTACCTTGGCCGCAGCCTTGTTGGGATTTACAGAAATTCCCTGCGCAGTGGTCGAAACAGATGATCCCAACTTTGCCAGCTATGCATTTGAAATGCTCAATGACACTGGTGTCAAACGTCTGACACCCGGGGACCTGCACCGCAACGCCTTGGTGCGTTACAAAAATGGCAGCCGTGACATCAAGGTGGTTCGTGCCAAAACCATGCAAGATCAATTTGATTCAGCAGGCATTGACTTGCAAGACAAAGGATCACGTGCGTCTGACAATCTGCGTGGTGACAATGACTACTACTTCAGTCACTTCAAATATGCACAAAAGGGCATTGAAATAGATGACTCGGGTAAAATCTTGTTGAACATACTGTCAGCTATCAAAGATACATTTCCCATGCAAGAAGAAATTGATCAAGGTGTGTACATTGGATTGTACGAACTGCATCGTATTTCTGGAACCAGCGCCAACACTAAGCTACCCGCAGGTTGGATGAAGTTTGTGCTGGAAGCCATAAAGCCTACATTCAAGAGTTCTAGTTTGATACATGCCAAAGGCAAAGTGCAATGGGAACATGTTAACCCAGGTTCCACTTGGAGTGCGCCCAGTGCCATGGCTAACTTTTTACGTGAGTTATATCTGCGCAACGGTGGCACAATAAACTTGCCTTATCACGGTGAAGGTGCTAAAATGGGCATTGAAGCTGGAAATATTGCCCCTGGTCTTTTCCCCGAGGAGAAATAGCATGAATAATGCATTGACCCATACAATTTTTGGCAATGAGCTTTCAAAAATGATGTCTCTTGACAATGCTATTAATCTCTTGCTTTCTATGAATTTAATAAATGTAGGAGAATTAGCTGAGCAGGCAATCAGTAAAAAATCAGGTGTTGCAATGTGCGGTAAAAATACTGCCAATATTGATTTGGTGTCGGGGGTACAGATCAAATATTCTACTGTAAAAATGCCTGCAAGTTCAGACAGGTATTTGGCATACATCTCTATCAACACCACAGCCCCTATACTGTGCGTGATCAATAATCCTGTGCTCAATACGCAGTATTTCCTTCATATTCCTTATCGTGCCTTTGGGCATCTCAGTGGAAATTGCATTGCTATTTCTTTTGGGGTAGATGGACATCCAGGATCAAGCCAATGGTGGAATTACCAAGTAGATACTTTTGAAGAATTGTGTGAGCTGGCAAAATGAATTTACAAGAAGCACTTGAACAATTCACTGCACCTGTGTATGGTAAGACCCGACGCACCGCGGAAACATACCAAACTGTGGCTAGCTACTGTACCCGCAACTTGACTCGTCTTGTGGCAGAATACAACGCTATTCAAAATGATCAACAACTCATGCGTGAAATACGCAATGACATTGACACTTATCTGCGCCGCTATCACGAATACTGTATCAAACAACGTGATGGCATGCTGGCACACTATCACGAAATTGGTGCGGACGAGGAGTGTGACTTTGAACATTTGATTCCAGCGGCAAGAATCCGAGATTTGTTGTTGTCCAGAACTATCACAGTTGAGCAGGCATTGAATGCACCCACAGTGAGATTGAGCAGAATCAAACACGAATTGCTCAAGGATGCTGGTTGGGCAGCCACCACACCCAACATGTGGTTGCCGTTCCTGAGATACACTCAGGTGTTTGTCACTGAATTTGAAACGCACGATGGCACTGCAATTGATCCTGAGAATTGGACTTTGCAAAATCATTACAACTATTTTGATCATTTGGTTATTGACCTAAAGGAATCCGCATGACAATGTTGCATCTCAATGCCAGGCCCTGGACTATGTTTGACCCCAATAACTCAGACCATAGACGCTACTACTATGATTTTGTTGCAACAGGTACTTGGGGTCGATGCCCGGTGCGGTTTGTAGTGCCAGATGCACAAGGTGATTTGATTTCCATGATTCAACGCAGTCTGATCCGATGGTATGTGACACATGAGTTTGCCCCACGAAAAAAACGACGACGTAACGGTGACGAGCATGAGGTAACACTCTAGCATTACTTTTTTAAGCCCTGCCCTGCGCAGGGTTATTCTAGACCAATAAAGGTCAAAAATGCTATAATATAGACATATTGTAACAAAAGGAGTGAGAAATGGGAACACGCAGTCGAATTGGTGTCATGCATGGTGACAAAGTCAAATCAGTGTATTGCCACTGGGACGGGTATCTTTCGCACAATGGTCGCATCCTGCAAGAGTACTATGACTCAGCCCGGGCTAACGAGCTGGTAGCTTTAGGCGATCTTTCCAGCCTAGCACCTTCAATTGGTGAAAAACATGCATTCAGTCAGCATGATGTGCCTGCAGAAGAAGTAGAAGAATACAAGGCCAAAACTCAAGACTGGTGCACATTCTACGGACGCGACCGTGGCGAAACCGGCACTGAGTTTAAGGTGGCGCAGACCTTTGCGGATTTCTTGGCACAGAGCGAAGGTTGTGGTGCTGAGTTCTACTATATCATGCGGGATGGTGTGTGGTATTGTGGCGACACTTACGATCACAGCCCCATAAGCAAAAAGTTAACAGTTTTGGCCGACGCATTGGCCGCAGAATCGGTTGACCAATAATTCGCCAAATGCTATAATAATCACATACAAAGCAAAAAGGAGTTCGCAAATGGGTTTTGAACAAGTGGTATTGGACAAGGTTGCAAAAGTGCTGAAAGATAGCAATGCCGCCTGTTTCTTCTACGGTACGCTGAGTGTGACTTGCACAGAAGCAGAAGCTCGCCGAGTTTTCCACAAGTTATCCAAGGACTACGGCGTGGGCAAAGTCCAGATCAGCAAGGACGGATCCTACGGTTATAACTTTGATTTTGTTGCATAAAACAGTTGACCATTTTTCCCATTTCGGGTATAATAGTGGCATAGCGAAACAAAAGGAGCCTGCAATGAACGACACACAAGAGATCTATTACGGCATGTTTACAGATGCAGGCAATCAGGCTGTGCATGAGATTGTGAAACATGCCCGTGAAAATCAACTGGCCTGGTTGACAGTGTACCAAGAACTGTGCCGCTTGGCTGAAGTTCAAACCTTCAGCGAAGCCACAGACACCATGGTGCGTGAGTATGTGTACTCCGCAGTTGGTGCTGATCAACGCCGTGAAGCATTTTACGCCTAAGGAGACAACTGTGAGAGACAATACAAAAATCTTGTTTTGGTTTGCTGTGATCGTTTTCTTGGTCATTGCTGGCCCTTTGTGCACCATCTGGGCCTTGAACACCTTGTTTCCGGCGTTGGCTATCCCTTACACCTTGGAAACTTGGGTGGCCGCTGTGGTTTTGTTTGGCATTGCCCATTCGGGCTTCTCTGTTCGCAAGTAAGGAGACACCATGTTTGTAGATGCAACCGCAATGACAGCTCGTGAAATACAACGCCTGGGCCATGAAGATGACGAGGGTCCTGTGCAACGCCGATGGACTGCCCGACGCACAGCCGGTGGTGACCATTCAGGTTACTCAGTGAGCGATGTATGGGCCGCGGCCGCCCATGCACAACGCATCAATGGTGCCTACATCAAACAAGATATGTGGTGGGAGGTGACCCCAGAGTCGCCCACGGCTGGCCAGTTGAAACAGAAAAGCAATCGCAACATCATGATGGAAGCCTTGGAAAATCCTTTCATGATCACCGATGAGGATCGTTCAGCAGGTGAGCAGTGCCAGAGATTCATTCAAAATGAACTCACATTCCGTGCGCTGAAAAATCAACTCTCAGACTTTGACCGCAGTGTGATAAAGATTACAGCCGTGTCGGATAGATTCTTTCCACAGGCGCATAGACTGGAATTGGCCACTGTGGCCTGTATGCCCAACAGCCACCAACGTGCCCTCAAACGTATTGAGGACCAGGATCGAATCAATCAAACTGCTGGCTACATTGGCGCAGTGGGTGACAAGGTCACTGTGAACGTGGAAATTGTTCGCTGTGTGTTCAGCCAAAAGTGGAACACCTACTATGCCACTGCCATCTCAGACAAGAACGAGACAGTGTTCTTTGCCTGCCGTGAACCATCAACCCCAGGCACACACCTCACAGTGCAGGGCACTGTAAAAGCACACCGCGATGGCCAAACGCAACTGAACCGTGTGCGTGTAGTATGAGATTGATCGTTCTACTGGTAATACTCACAGGATGTTCGATATTGAGAGATGCCAGGGATGAAATTGGAAAAGATATCGTAGTGATGCAGGAAGAATTTGCAAGAATCAGCAACAAGGAGAAACAGCAATGAGAAACATCTTTATTGGTTTTGTTTTGGGATTGGTTGTGGCCACAGTGGGCTTTTCGGGCATTGCTCGAATTGCTGACCGAGGCGTCCAAACCATCCAAAAACAAAGCAAAGAATTGGCCCAGTGAATCGGGCAAACCAAACCAAAAATTATGCAAAAACAGGTTGACCAATATAGACTCTTTTGCTATAATTTAGGTATGTTGAGCAGTAATGCAAGACATTTTTTCGTAAACGTGATAGACAACTTTTTGAAAGGCAACACAATGTCCAATGACAAACTGTTCACCGTGGCAGGTACTGCCACAAACTCCGACGGTACTGTAAAGGTCCGTTTTGCAAACGACTTGGTAGCACGTATCAAGATTCTCAACAAGGCAGGCTGTAGCAATATCAACTTGGTTGAACTGCCCCAGGCAATGACCAAGTTGGAGGCATTGCAACATCTGCAGACCTTGGGCATCACTGATGGTGATGCTGGCTATGCTGTGGCCAATAAACTGGCTGAGAAGAGCCGGGTAGCCAAGAAAGGTGAAGTCAAGGTCTCTGCCAAGAGTGCCAAAGCCAAGTCGGCTCCTGCAACTGTTCGATCGGATGCAGTTAAGAGCACCAACGCCTAATCCGACAGGCTCCCACAACGCGGTCCATGACCGCGTTTTTTATTGGCTGCTCAAAAGAGATAATTACTGCATGCACGAATTTGATGATGACCCCATTTACCAGTATGCCAAGTCAGTGATGTTTCAGATTATGACTGTGCTGTACATCAATGGTCGTACAGAAGCACACGTGGGTGCCATCATGAGACTGTTGGGCGTGGACGAAGATCATGCTAGACTGCATGACGATGAGCGCATTGAGCTGGATGAAAATTTTGCCCGCATGGCTACAGAATTAAATATGCATGAGCTTGTGTCTGCTCAAGTCCCCCAAGGAACCACAATCCATTAATGTCCATACCCACGTACCGTGCAGTTGAACCACTGTACATTGTGATGTTGCGTAACAACAATCAAGCAGAGCCCATGTTCAAGACTTGGATACGCAAACACCAAATTGAACATGCCACAGTCGCAGGCAACCGAATGATGCTTCACCACCAACAAGCATTTGATCGATTCCTTGTAACCTGGTGTCATGAGTGGACAGCCATCACGGTATGGGACACTTGGAACCGCAGACACATCTACGTGGACTAGGCTGATGTGCCAAAATCCTGTGTTTTTCTTGACATGCTGATGAAAGGCATGTATAATTACTGTTCACAACAAGGGAGTCTATATGACCAATCATGAACAAATCGTAGCCGCTTACGAACAATACATTACGGAAAATGAAAAATTCACAGCCAAAGGCGTCAAAGCCGCGGCAGCCCGTGCTCGCAAAGCCCTGCAGGAAATGAGCAAAGGCATCAAAGAGCGACGCAAAGAAATCACAGCGGAGAAAGAAGCTCTTGCAGCCAAGTAATACTCAGCCTGAGATGCAGGCTCTACACTCATGGCCCCTACATCTCACTGCCGAACTACGGCAGCGACTGTTGGATGACAAACTGCGCCGAGCCCAGCACTACTGGCAGGCGCAACAGCGTTCCGCAGTCAAAGTTTCTGGAGAGCACTGTGTCAGACAGATATCCAATTTTCAAAATTCTCGATGAATATCCAACCATAACCAGCGGCCTGGGCACAGACACCTTTACTGTGAGCACTGGTACAAGTTATCCAAATTATGGTGCTGTGCCTACCACAGGCACCGACTGCGGCTATGTGTACACTTTGCCCAACACAGTACCTTGGATCTCCAGTGGTGGCAATGGTACCAGCATCAGTGATCCTTCTTTGAAAGTCAATCAAGGTGGAAAGATCCAAATGCAGGGACAAAATGCTGACATTGAGATCAATGGCAAAAGCATGAAGGCCTGGATGGAACAGGTGGAAGAGAGATTGAACATCTTGACTGTCAACCCTGACATGGAAAAAGACTGGGATGACCTACGCAGACTGGGCGAACGCTACAAAAAGTTAGAGAAAAAGTGCCGAGAAAAAGCCCGCATGTGGGCAGAGTTAAAGAAAGTACAGATCAAACCATGACACCTAAACAACGCATCAAACACATTTCAAAATGGATCCAAGACTATGCCCGACGAGCAGGTGTAGATACCTTGGTAGTGGGCATTTCAGGCGGGATTGACAGCTCGGTTGTCAGTGCCTTGTGCGCCGAAACAGGACTCCGAACCATTGTGGTACAGATGCCCATTCGTCAAAACCGGAAGCTGGACAATCTAAGTTCAGCACAGGCTGGCTGGTTGCTGGAACAATTCCCCCACAATGTCACACACATGAGCATGGACTTGACCACAGTGTTTTCTGCATTTGAAAAGAAAGTGCAACCATTCTGTGCACCAGAACAAGAACCCAACGAGCGTGAACAACTGGCGTTTGCCAACTCACGTGCTAGATTGCGCATGATGACCCTGTATCAAATTGCACAGAGCCATGGTGGCATTGTGGTGGGCACAGGCAACAAGGTGGAAGATTTTGGTGTGGGATTTTTCACCAAGTACGGCGACGGTGGCGTGGATATTTCACCCATTGGTGACTGCATGAAAACTGATGTGTGGGCCATGGGACAGGAACTGGGCTTGCTGGATGCCATAATTGATGCCTCGCCCACAGACGGACTCTGGGCTGATGACCGCAACGACGAAGATCAACTGGGCATGTCCTACCCTGACCTTGAACGCATGATGAGATTGGACCTGTTGAAAGGGGCCAAGATCGTGGATTCAAACATGCCTGGCAGTGCCAAACTCAGTGCTGATGATCGTAAAAAACTAAAACGTTATAAAGAACTACGTGCTCAAAATCAGCACAAGATGACTCCTGTCCCTGTTTGCATGATGCCTCGTTAACTGCTATGTTAATGACAAAAACACACCATTTTGACAGTTTTTTGACAGCCTTACAGCCAGATAAAATAAGTAAAAGTGGTGGTAGAACAACACATTGCAATCAAATAGGATCTTCTACTGCTGATTGGTACCTTGTCCAATTGATTAAAACAAGTACCCGTAGCACTGACAAGGGTTTGTCCAAGCCCAAATCAGTGTTCGAAAGAGACTCTCGGAAAGTCTCTTCGTTGACAACTAGAATTGGACAGGCTCATTTCCCAGGACGCGAGCTTGTCCCAAACGAGTATGCCAAGGAGGCCCGAGGTCTATCTATGCTCATCTCAACTGAACTTTTGTCAACGTGATCTACTCGGGTCTCCGCGTACAGCCACGTATTGGCGTTTAAAGGAAATCGAATGAAGTTTGTGAAAAATCAACCCAACGTGTTAGCAACATGGGCTGGAACAATTATCAAAAGTGCGGCCCTATTTGTAGTGGCATTTGCAGTGTGGACAGTATGTGAATCAAGACTGAAAACTCTGAGCAATGATCGAGCAGCCAACATGGCCGGCTACGTGTCAGCTGCCGACCGATTGAAACAACTCAACTGCTTGACTCAGAACATATACTGGGAAGCTGCCTCAGAGCCTTTTGAAGGCAAAGTGGCAGTGGCCCAGGTCACATTAAATAGAGTAGAGTCAGGTAAATTTGCCAACACAGTATGCGGTGTGGTCTATCAAAAGAATGTGTTCTACGAACGAGTGGTGTGTCAGTTTAGTTGGTTCTGTGAATCCACACACCGAACTAGACCGGTACATCGACCCATGTGGCAAGAAAGCGAACTAGTGGCCAAAAAAGTCCTATTGGAAGACTTCCGATTGCCCGGCATGAAAAATGCCTTGTACTATCACGCCGACTATGTCAACCCCAACTGGCGCTTGCCCCGAATTGACCAAATTGGTCGTCACATCTTTTATGGAGAAAAAATATGAGCACTTGGCCCTTTAACCTGCAGACCATTCGTGATTTTTTGAACAATCACCTGCACCGGATTTCAGCAGATACCCTGGGCTGGTTGGCAGCCATTGTGTTGCACTGTGCCACCATTCCCAGTTTGTTGGCCCTGATGACGGGCTTGAGTGATCATGTGCCCAGCTTGGATGTGGTGGCGTTTCTTTGGTCCGGCTTGGTACTGTTGTTCCTACGTGCTATTGTGCTGAAAGACACCTTGAACATTATCACCATTGGGGTGGGTTTTATAGTGCAAGCAGGACTCATGGCCCTGATACTGTTTAGATAAGACACTGTGGTCAACAAGTACACTCATATCTCTCAAGCAGATTATGAAACAGTGGCCGGCCCAGATTGGCCACCTTTTGATTTCTTTCAATTGCATAAAAATGTGCCTGAGTTTGTGTACAAAGAGATCAACAACATGCTTAGGCCGGTTGAAGGATTTTCACATCCTACATTTTGTGTGTTGCCATTCTATGCTATAGAGTATCCGGATAACACCCCATGTTGTTTGCTATCTGGAGTAGAATCCGTAAAAGCAATACAACAACAAATGTTATCGGGGCAACGTCCAGAGTCTTGCAAAAAATGTTGGAAATTGGAAGATGCTGGTTTAAAAAGTGATAGACTTATTAAAAATGAAACACTGGATCATTTCAGCAATGTCGATCTTGAACAATTGATAACTCAAAGTCAACTAGGCAAAAATAAAATCGTTCATTACAAGATTGATACAAGCAATACTTGTAACGCTGCCTGTATGACTTGTGGCAGTGATTCAAGTAATACCTGGGGCAAACTACAGAAAAAAAATAACTTGCCCGCAAGGAAAAATTGGAAAATATTGCCCAATCAAACAACAGATTGGATTGATTATGCTCACGCAAAATCTATATTGTTTAGAGGTGGCGAACCTTTTTTAAGTGATACTAATTTTTATATACTTGAACAATTAATCAAGCATGACAACACTGATTGTTTTGTAAGTTTTGTAACCAATGGCAGTTTTTCTTTGTCTCGACGTCAAAAAGAAATCCTGGCAAAATTAAAAAACTTGCATTTTTGTTTTAGCATCGATGGCATTGGGCCTGTGTTTGAATATCTAAGATGGCCGTTGAAATGGACTGATATTGAAAACAACATAGCATGGTGTCAGGCAAACAATGTGAAAGTCAGTGTGAGTTATACCTTGAGCAATATAAATTTATTGTATCATACAACAACCACTCAATGGTTCCGTGATCATAACATAAACTACTTGGTCAATCCTGTGTATTCCCCGGGTTATTTTCGTCCTGAATCATTGCCAGCAAAAATCAAACAACAACTGAGGCAACAACACAACATTGATGCTATCAGTCAATGGCTGGCACATTCTCCCAGTGATGACAACTGGTTTGCAAAGTTTCAAATTGAAATTGCCAAACAAGACCACATGAAAAATATCAGCATGCAAGACTATCTGCCCGAACTTGTAGAACTGTTAAAATGGTAATACCAAAGTAGTATTGACCGGAAATTGCAATCATGCTATAATACAGGCATGAATGCGAAAAATCCCCATTTAAAAGTCCGAGAGATACGCCAAGATGAGTCTGACTTCATGCTCAACGACGGCATGGTCATGTATCCTCGTGCAATGTTGCACATCTTGCCCGAATGCCCAACCGAGGTTCGACACACTATTCAGTGGGCAGTGACCAACGGATATGTAAAATTTTCGTCACATGTCAAAGAATCTGAACTTGTTTGGGAGCGACTGCAATCATGACCATGCACTTACATCACCCCAGTCTTAGCCTCAGCGGCAAGAAAAAAGGCCGGGTAAAATTTCGCAACGCTGAAGAAGCACGGCGTGCCCGCGAACTGGAGGCATCATGGCAAGACTTGCTGAAGCGCCAAGGCATTGAAGCCGAAGCCAAGAAACGTAGTCGTGCGTTAAAGGCTCCTGTACTGGAATACCGACTATCAGCGCCACCCGGACGTGGCGGTACTGGCCACATTCCCAGCCGTGACACTGGGGGCAACGCCACCCTGGCCGCACCCAAAGTGTACACAGGTACCAAGGTCCGAGGCATTGCCACCATGCACAAGAGCAATGCAGTGCCCGTATTCTCAGACGAGGAGGCTGTGGAAATCAGCCGTATGCGCCGTGGCTAATCGTTGCACTTATTATTTTGTAGTGTCAAAAGACTATACCGACGGCATTGACAGTTTCAAAGCAGGTGTGTATTCTGCAGAGGGATACATGGGTGCGTTCCTGGGCTGGCAAAGCCGCCTGAGTCTGAATTGTAGTCGTGTGTGGTGCCAAGGTCCCCGAGGTGGTGTCAAGATGGTTCGGGATAGACTGACCTGGTTAGCAGGAGAATATGGCTATGTCACAAACAACGCTAAACTTATGAAGGAGTTTGCTTGGGTCAAATTATCTGCACGAGATGTTGGGAGATAACGTGGTTAAACGCGACTACTATGGTGTGAAAGGCGACTATGCATGGCACATGCGAACCCAGCACACAGAACTGAGTTTACGCATGGCACCCAGGCTGTTTAGAGAAAGTGATGTGGTGTACTGTCAAGGACCTCGAGGCGGGGTACGACTCGTGCACGTGAATTATTGGTACGCTATGGAGCCTGCAGGCGGGTACATCACCAAAAACAGTGAAGCCATGAAACAGTTCGCGTGGGTCAAACTGCGGGCTAGAAATTTGAACTCTCCATGAACAGCCGCCAGCGACGCCGATTCAATCGACGATTTCCACACGTGGTGTTCAGTCGTGCTGACTGGGACGACACCACGCCTTGGTTGGAAACCAATGTGGGACGGTTCAATCAAGACTGGTACAAACTGGGACGCGACATTGTGTTCGGCATAGCAGTGGGTTGGCCCGGAGATGAATATCGTTTTAGACGTGCAGAACATGCTATGTGGTTCAAATTGCAATGGTCATGATGGAACTTACTGGATTTTTCAAAGACCAGACGATCAATGGAGATGTATGGCACGTGGCTCATTTCAAGGCCAAACACGAACAGCGGAGAGAAATCACTCGCTGGTGCTATCAGACCTATGGTGAACCTGGATTCAGTCATCTCACACATGACACCAGGTGGAAAGACAGTATTCAATTTGGTTCGATATATTTCAGTCGCCCGGAAGACCTTGAGTGGTTTGTGTTGAGGTGGCAATGAATCGTAAACGACAAATACTTTTTAATCAAGGAGAAGACATGGGCGTATTTCAACAAAATTCCCTGACCTGGGAACAACAAGAAGTCATGCGGCTGTTGAAATCACAGCCAGGCACCGCTTACCAAGAATCGGATGAAACTGGCAGAGCAGTGTTTAGAGATTGGATACGCAATCTGCTGATGAACACAGAAATCACAGTGACCTTTGTCAAAGCCGACGGGGCCATTCGTGACATGCGGTGTACTTTAGATCCGGATCGTATCCCGCCCCAACCACCCCGGCCAGACCGGCCAGCCACAAAGTTGTCTGTGGATGGTATCATAAGAGAAAACCAAGAAGTCAAGCGACCCGAAGAATCGCACACCCAAAAAGTGTTTGACTTGGACGCAGGTGCCTGGCGCAGTTTCCGTTATGATCGGCTCCGAAAGGTCACTGCCACCATGAGTTTTGAATAAGTAACGCATGACCAAAGAAACAACAATCAGCATGGAGGGTCGGGTACAGGAAATCCTGCCCAACACCATGTTTAGAGTATTACTAGACGATGTCAACACTGAAGTAATTGGATACTTGTCGGGCAAAATGCGCACACACAACATCAAGGTATTGCTGGGCGACCGAGTTGCCATGGAGTTCTCCCCGTACGATTTGACTCGTGGTCGTATCACTAGACGTAGATGATTTCAAAAAAACCTATTAAAAAACATCCCATACTTCAGGGACTACTTTTACTGGATTGCGGGGAACCACAAGTACATGACCAATTTTTTATGGACAAGTATTATATAAATCTCGTTGAGAAACTTAAAAATAAAAATTTTGAGTATATAGTCAACCACTCTTATGGATTACAAATAGATTTAAATGATACTGCCATGGCCACCACCATAAAAGTTTGTGATTATGATCACAATCATCCCATCATGCGTAACTTGTTTAAAAATTCTGGCAAAGAAAAAACTTCAACGCTGCTGTCCAAATATCTACTAAATAGAATACCAACAATTAATATTTTAAATGCTGAAGATTTTGTTTGGTTCTGTACCAAATATCTGCCAATAGAGCGTGTACAAAATTGGCTGGTGGCAGGGCACACCTGGCGAATGTGTACACATGATGCTGGGCTTGGATTACAAACGTTGGCTAGATTAACAAAAATTTATCCTTTGAATTTTTATGCCACAGATTACAGTTTTTGTACCATGACTGAGCAAACTGCAATATTAAAAGATTTTGAACAGGACAGCATGAATTGGCGTCTTATAGAAGGTTTTGGGTATCAACTGCTACCTCAAACAATGTTTGAGGTAGCCTACCTCAAACACAAATTAGATAAATATCCACATGCGTGAACACATTGATCTAGTAGAAGCCAGCACAAGGCCGGCCAAATTGGAAACTACTCCCTTGCCCTACGGACCCAAGGACTTGGCTCCTGTGCTGAGTGCCGAATCCATTGACTATCACTATGGGCACTTGGCCCGAGGCTATGCCAAGCGTTACAACGCCGGAGAAGGCAATGCGGATTTTAATCGCGCTGGCAGTTTTTTACACAATAAGTTTTTCCCTCAGCTGAGACCTGTCAAAGGTGCCAACAGACCCCGTGGTGCTGTGCTTGCCTTGATTGAAGAAAAGTTCAAGACCTGGGAAGACTTTAAGGAACAGTTCAAAGAAGTTGCCATGAAAATCCAGGGCTCAGGTTGGGTGTATTTGAGCACCGGTGGTGACATCAAGACCATTGCCAACCATGCGGTGCGCACAGATATCTGTGTGCTAGTTGACTGGTGGGAACATGTGTGGGCCACAGATTATCAGTGGGACAAAGAACGCTATTTAGACAATATTTGGAAAATTATTGACTGGGACGTTTGCAATGAACGCTTGTAAACATCATGTGATGTGGTTGTTGCTGGCTGTGTTGCCTGTGGCAGCACATGCAGACATGAACGATTGTGTAAAAGAGACCAATCAAGATCGAAAGAATTACTGCATGGCCACCTACAGCGGCAGTAGCACGTTCTGTGAAAAGATCCAGCACTTTGGAGATCGAACACAGTGCATGCGAATGGTAGTGGCCGCACAGCGCCGAAACGTGTACCAGACCCCTCGACCACCCCTAAAGGAAGAAACAAAATGAACCTACTACCCCCAGCTGTTGACAAATTAAAAGAACTTGTGGCCGAAGAAGGCAATCCTGAACTAAAACTGCGTGTGTTTGTGCAGGGCGGGGGATGCTCAGGATTCAGTTATGGCTTTACCTTTGACGAAGCCAAAAACGAAGATGACTTTGATTTTGTCTACGACACTGTGCAAGTTGTAGTAGATGCCATGAGCATGCAGTATCTACAAGGGTCAGCAATTGACTTCAAAGAGGATGCCATGGGAGCCAGCTTTGTGATCAACAATCCGCAAGCAGTTTCAACCTGCGGATGTGGATCAAGTTTCAGCGTGTGATCAACCAACTCTGATACATGTGCATCAACACATGGTCCAAGGGTTGGCCGTGTTTGATGTGTGCAATAAATGGCGACTCAGGCATGATTTTGTCAAATAAGTCCACATTGTCTGTGACCAATGCAAACAATTGATTTATTTCTGCAGGGCTCAGTGCAGACAACACATTTTCTGTCAGTGCTTGATACATCATATTCCTTTATTTAAACAACCAAGATTTTAGTTTATATCCAATTGTGATCACGGTGACTGCTGCCAGCAACACTGACACCACACTCCATATGGTCAATATTTTCACAGGCAACGGTAACTGTTTGCCGTTCAATCTTGATATGATTCTATTTAATGGCATGCCAATGTTCATGATCAATTTGCCAGCTGGGTTGGATTGAGTATAACCCGGCGCTTGCATGCGATAGGCCATTTCTTCTGCCCAAGGTCTAGCCAGCAAGTTCATGTAGTAAATCACCATGCGTTTTTGTATATCCACACGTTTTTCAGCATCCTTCTGCCAGAACAGCACCCAACGCCGCAGTTGCTCGCTGCCTTGACCGTCCATGAGATCTACCACAGTCTGTGCCCAACGCAGATATCCGTGATAAGCCGCTGGATCTTTGACTTTTAATTCTCGTCCAAATTGTTGATCTGCTGCATTCATGGCTGAATCAAAATATCCCAGTTGGGCCAACTTGTTGCAGATAATTTTGCCGCCACCACCGCCACCATTGCCACCTTCAGTGGTGCGTGAATTGGTTCCAAAGTTCTCGTTGACGGGCGATACCACAAATGCTGGAGCATAGTTGCTGTTGGTTCCGGTCACAGGTTTCCACTCTCCTGACTGATAGATAAACACCCCTTGCACTTCTTTCCACACACCTTGATCGTTCACATAAGGCGTACTGGGGTTCCACTGACCAAATTGATACACTTGCACAGTGTCAGGTTCAATTTCCAACACAGCATAACCACCATTGCCTGCTTGAGCAACGCCACCGCCTAGGCCAGCACCACCTGCATAATACACTGATGAGTCATTGCCAGGTGTGCGTCCCACTGGGTTGGCAATAACATCACCTATACTCAGACCAAATGCGCCTGCCAATGCCCCAGAATCTCCACCCACAGTGGCGCCACCGTTGCCCCCGCGATCTCCGCCACCACCGCCACCGCCACCGCCCCCGTCGCCACTTTTGTCTTGACCATTTTGTCCGTTGGTGGTGTATTGTATGGCTTGGCCAGCTGTGCCCGGTGCATTTTGTGCAAAATTATTGTTGTTGCCACCGCCTCCTCCGGCTGCTCCGCCTCCAGCAATGGCCTGTATATCATTTCCTACCAAAAGCACTGTGGCACCACCGCCTCCACCGCCCCCACCCGATGTGCCTGATCCACCAGCATTGCCACCACGGCCACCACCATAGCCATCAATGTTGTTTTGGGTAACTCTCAGAGCAAACCCTGCAGGTCCACCGCCGCTGTTGACTGCCACCCAACTTAGAACATGCACACCAGCAGAGATTGACACATTTGACAAAGTAGGCGGTGGGTCAGACGCATAACTACCTGCTGTGACCACTATTGGCACACCGTCCAAACTGACCACCGCTTCATCATCGGCTGCACAGTACCAGCTGTACAGTCCCGTAACGGGAAAATTAACATTGTAACTTCTGGAAAAAGTTCGTCCGTCAGCCCACACTGCATTGGAATTCATAAAGTCACTCCAAGATCGCCAGGTCACTGCGCCCACTGCTGCCGGTCCGGCAGGCGGATATCTAGTGTTGAATACTACGCCGGTATAACTGCCACCCCCAGCGCCGCCACCCCCAGCTGATCTACTGCTGAGTCCACCACCGCCCCCACCACCCACAGCCACAGTGATCACTTGACCGGATTGTATAGGGAATGTAATTCTACTGAATCCACCGCCACCACCTGTGCCTCCAGGTCTACTGTCATTGCCGCCGCCACCCCCACCGCCTGCCCAGAGATAGGCAGTGACATTGCCTTTGTAGCCCACAGGCATGGTCAGTGTTTGCAGTGCACCGGTATACCCGATGGCTCGTATAATTTGTTTCATATCAATCGATCAAGTACCAAATATCCCCATTTTGTCCACCAAACGGTAGACTGGTGCTGACTGTTCTGTTGCCAAATCCATTGCTGCCAGCAGCAATACTCAAGGTTCTGTCGGTGCTGATATCGCCACCGCCAGACAAGCCGGCTCCGGCAATAACTTGTGTGGTCTGCGAAGCTGCGCCCAGGTTAAATCTAGCAAGAGCCACATTGGCGCTGCCAGTACCTCCTGACAACACAGGCAATGGAGTGATGCCTGAAATAGTACCACCAGTTATGCTCACACTGCCGTCATTTTGCACAGCCATGGTGCCCACTGCTGTGATAGCTCCTGATTGCAGTCCCAAATTGAGTCTGGCAATGTTGGCAGTGGCTCCACCTGTGCCGCCAGCTGATACAGGCAGCGGTGTATCCAAGCCTGAAATTGCACCACCAGTTATGTTGATGTTGTTGGCATTTTGAGTGCTGACAGAGCCCAAGCCCAAACTGACTCTGGCATTGCTGGCACTGTTTGCCCCGGTACCACCTGAAGCCACAGGCAACGGTGTGCCTAATCCTGTGATGGTACCGCCTGTGATGGCCACTGCAGAAGCATTTTGTACAGCCATGGTACCCACAGTGGTCACAGCACCTGATTGCAGTCCCAAATTGGTTCTGGCCTGTGGTGCAGAATTGGCTCCTGTGCCACCATCTGCCACAGCTATTGGCACTATGTTGTTGATGGTGCCTCCGCTGATGCTGACTGAGTTGGCGTTTTGTACAGCCATGGTGCCTACCAGCTGTCCTGGAGTCACTGCATTGGTCACAAACTCGGTGGTAGCAATTTGCGTATTTGCAGTGCCGTTGCCCGCTGTGGGTGCAGTGGGCGAACCACTAAATGCAGTACTGACTGTGGCCTGTTGCACAAATCCTGTGGTGGCAATCTGCAGATTGGCTGTGCCTGGCGGCGCAGTGGGTGCTGTGGGAACGCCTGTAAAGTCTGGCGAAACTTTCTCACTTTGTACAAAAGCTGTGGTGGCCAACTGAGTAGAATTGGTTCCTGCCGTAGCAGTGGGTGCAACAGGTGTGCCTAACAACACAATGTTGACTTTTTGTTGTTGTACAAACGCTGTGGTGGCCAACTGGGTGCTGGATGTACTGGCTGCGGCAGTGGGTGCTGTGGGTGTACCTGTGAAGTTCGGGCTGTTGGTCACAAATGCTGTGGTAGCTAATTGGGCTGTGGAAGTTCCGGCTGCGGCAGTGGGTGCTGTGGGTGTGCCTGCAAAAGCTGGACTGCTGGTCACAAATGCTGTGGTAGCTAATTGGGCTGTGGAAGTTCCGGCTGCGGCAGTGGGTGCTGTGGGCGTTCCTGTGAAAGCTGGGGATATTTTTGCATCTTCCACATAGTCTTCGCTGGCCAATTGAGACCAGGTATTTGATGTGTTGAAGTAGTTCAGCACATCTGTGCTACTGTTGTACCATAATTGCCCCAATATAGGCTGCACAGGCGCTGTGCCACGGGCAAAATTTTCCAGCAAAAACACATAGTTTTCGTTTTGAAATTCACCATAATTGGTCACAGCCCGCCCGACCAGGGCCAGATCAGTAGCGGTGGTATTTACGGTGCCATCGCCCACCACTGTGACAATTTGACCCCGACTGTTGTTGATGATATAGCTCATTGCACACTCCGATTGTCAGTATTTAGTGGTATCAAGGCGTTTGGTAAATACATCACTGGAACATAAAATATGGCACAAGAAATTATCAACATAGGACCTGCACCCAACGACGGGCTAGGGGATCCGCTGCGAACGGCGTTTACCAAAACCAACAACAACTTTAGTCAATTGTTTGCAGCCGGCGGGGTGAGTGGTATTTCAAATGGCACCAGCAATGTCACTGTGTTACAAGATGCACAAGTGAACATATCATCGGGCAACATATCCAATGTTGTAGTGGTCACTGCTGTGGGGGCCACAGTCAAAGGCACACTGATTGCCAACGCTGCCATGAGTGCCACGGGCAACATCACTGCAGGACAGTTCTTTTTTGGCAACGGTTCACAGCTGACCGGTGTGGTGTCTGTAGCTGCGGCTGCGCTGATAACTGGCAACACCCTGAGTTCAAACGTAGTAACCAGCAGTTTGACCACTGTGGGCACACTGGGCACACTGTCAGTGTCTGGCAACATAACCTCTGGCAACATCAGTTCGCCAGGGCAAGTGGTTGCCACAGGCAACATCACAGGTGGCAACTTGTCAGCCACCACACAAATCAATGCCTCGGGCAACATAACCGGCGGCAACTTGATCACTGCAGGTGTGGTAAGTGTGGGTGGTGCTGTGAGTGCAGCAGGCAATGTCACTGGTGCTTTTCTCATTGGCAACGGCAGTCAAATCAGCGGCTTGAGCATCAGCTCAAATGCTGCACTGTTGGTGGGCACTGTGCTCAGCGCCAACGTGGTAGACAGCAGCCTGCAGAGTGTGGGTTCATTGAACAGTCTTGTGGTCAGCAATGCCCTGGGAGGTTCAGGCAATGTCACCAGCAACAACGTCAATGTTGGCACTCAAATTTCTGCCACAGGCAACATCACAGGTGGCAACATCAACACAGCCGGGGTGGTCAGTTCATCAGGCACCATAGTGGCCACAGGCAACATCACTGGTGGCAATTTGTCAGTTGGTCTAGGCAATATCATTGGTGGCAACATTGACATCAATACAGAAATCAAATCTGGTGCCACTGTCACTGCTGTGGGCAACATTACAGGCGGCAACCTGCGCACAGCAGGACAAGTATCGGCCACAGGCCTGATCACTGGTGGCAACATAACCACAGTGGGCACAGCCAATCTCAATGCAGTGACAGTGCCTACCACAGTGTCTGCAGTGGGCAACGTCACTGGTGGCAACGTCAACAGTGGCAACGTGGTATCGGCCACTGGCAACGTGGTGGCAGGCAATGTGACTTCTCTGGGACTTATCTCCAGCTCAGGCAATGTAACAGCACCCAACTTTATCGGCAATGTGATTGGCAATATCTCGGGCAACTTGTCTGCACCTGGCGCCAACACACAAGTGATATTCAATGACTCAGCCACTGCCAATGCCACTGCCAATCTGACTTTTGACAAGGCCACAAATGCACTCACTGCTGCTGGTACCATCACTGGCGGCAATTTGACCACTGGTGGTAATTTGAGCGTAACCGGCGACTCCATACTGGTTGGCAATCTTATAGTGAGTGGTACCACCGAATACAACAACGTGACCAATCTTGCCATTCAAGATCCTATTATTACACTGGGGCGCGGTGCCAACAACTCACCATTGGTTTCCACCACCACCACCGATCGCGGCGAACAACTGTATTATTATTCTGGCACAGAAAAATCAGCATTTATTGGATATCAATCCAGCTCAGGCAAATTGATTGCCGCGGTGTCTGCTGCTGTGACCAACGAAATAGTTACTGTAACCACTGCAGGCAGTTTTGTAGTGGGTACCTTGGAAGGTGCTGTGGTTTCAGTAACAGGCAATATCACAGGTGGCAATGTGCTGGGTGGTGCCAATGTCAATGCCACCACACACACAGGTACCACAGTTTCAGTCACAGGCAACATCACAGGTGGCAATGTGCTGGGTGGTGCCAATGTCAATGCTACCACGCACACAGGTACCACAGCCAGTTTGAGTGGCAACGTCACAGGTGGCAACATCAACACAGCTGGTATTGTCAGTGCTGGCAGCAACGTGATCAGCGGGGCTTTGGTTCAAGGTGCAAGTTTGAGTGTTACAGGAAACACTGCCACAGTGACCACAGCCAACTACACCATTGGCTACAGAGATCTACCACAGATCACTTCATTTGCTACACTGGTTGCAGATGCCGGCGGCAAACACTACTACGGTTCAGGCACCATTACTATTCCTTTGAACAGTACCATTGCATTTGCTGTGGGCACTGCTGTGTTGATCATTGCCAACGGTGCAACAGTAATCTCGCCAACAGCTGGTGTGACCCTGGTTGAAGCAGGCACAGGCAACACTGGCGCTAGAAATTTGGCCAGCAATGGACAAGCAACCTTGGTCAAAGTTGGTACCAACACCTGGTATATCTCTGGCGTGGGAATAACCTAATGACTGGTATCATGGCTGCTGTGGCCGGCACATCACAAAACATAATTTATGCAGCCGGATTGTACAACACCACCACTGGTGTGGATCAGTCTCCCATCACTGGCAGTGTCACTATATTCGGCGGCAGCTCCAGTGTCGATCAAACTTGGATAGGATATTTTACTCCTGACAGCACGGCCACAGTGAGTTTGAGTCTACAGACCACAGCATCCACCGGGAATTTTTTAGACAGTGCATCAACTACCGGCAGACTCTGGTTGGGCGCCACAGCCAAGTCTGGATTCACTACTGGCAATGCCAACATCACAGCCACAGGCAATCAAACAGTCAGCGCCAGTTTCCCAATGTCTCTGGGCGTGCGGTATGCCATTCGCATTCAATGGGTTGGAAGTTATAGTGTGGGGGGAGTATTTGGAGATTCGTCTAGTGGATCGCTGACATTCTTGGCCTCAGGATCCAGCAATGTAACCAATAGAATTTTCTACAACAGCATCACCAATGGCTTCTAACCCTACAATAAATATGCACAAGGCACAATAATAACATGGCACAACCTGTATGGATCACTCCCGCTGGCAGCTTGGGCATCATACCCGAGGGCCTGTTCTATCAACAGGACATGCTGGCCTATCCTGCCATAACTGGCACAGCCGTGATCAACACTGCTGTGATTGTGAACGTCACAGATTTTGACAACATTGAAATTGGTGATCAGCTGTACAGCACACTGTTTCCCACATTTACATTTGTTGTGGCTATCAACACCACAAACAAAACCATCACAGTGGATCAACAGGCCCTGAATGATGCTGTGGCCACAGACATTGCCTACATAGGTGGCCAGATATTTTACAGCGTCATCAGCGGACTGCTGCCACAGGGCATACAACTTACCAATGCTGGTACCATCACTGGAGTTTCCTTTGCATCTGCCAGTCAGCAAGGTGTGCCAGTGCCGGTCAACAAAAACGTCACCAGCAAGTTTGCCATCAGAGCATACACCACCAAAGTGGTCAATGGCCAAACAGTGGTGGCACGACTGCGTGATCGAACCTTTGATCTCACCATCAGCGGCAATGATGTGCCAGACTTTGTCACGCCTGCTGGCAGCATAGGCACGTTCTACGACGGTGACGAAGTTGACATTCAAATACAATTCACTGACGTTGACCCCGACGAAACCATTGCAGTGACTTTGCTTGATGGCTCAATGCCACTGGGTCTGACCTTGACCAGTCTGGGGCGTATTTCAGGATACATTGCTCCGTTTCCCAATGTCAACGAACCCCCGGGCTATGACTTAGATCCAATCAGTGTGTTGCCATTTGACTTTGTGGTCAGTGCCATCAACAAAAACTATCAATTTACCCTGGAAGTGTCTGACGGCAAAAGCAGCAGCATACGCACCTTTACTATATTTGTGTATGACCGGTCTGAGCTCACAGCTGACACCACTGAGATTTTGGGCGATACCACTGAGGTGGATGCCAGCCAGACCACTGAACGAGCTCCATTCTTGACCAATGCCGAACCCACCAGTATTGGTCGTGTGCGCAGTGACAATTATTTTGCTTATCAATTTTTAGGCGACGACTACGACACCGCAGACATTGAATATCTCATCACAGTAAATCAAGGCCTGGGCTTGCCGCCAGGGCTTACACTGGACGCCACGTCAGGTTGGCTGTATGGCTATATTCCCGATCAGGGCATAACTGAAATTACCTACAGCTTTTACATTCAGGTACGGCAAGTGGACAACCCAGCCATCACCAGCCAGCTGTACCCATTTACTATTACCATTATTGCCATTGACGACGATGCTGCTTTCTGGGTGACTGACGCTGACCTTGGTGTAGTGGAAAACGGCAGCACCAGCCTGCTGTATGTGGAAGCTCAGGCTCGCAACGGGGCAGTGCTGAACTATCGTCTCAAATCTGGTGCATTCAATCAGTTGCCACAAGGACTGGAATTGTTGGCCACTGGCGAATTGGCCGGCAGAATAACTTTCAATACATTTGCACTGGATCTGGGATCAACCACATTTGACATTGATCTTGGAGTGACCACGGGCATAGATCCCACCACGTTTGACAGCAAATTTACATTTGAGATCAATGCATTTGCACCTGGCAGCAATCAGGCCTTGTACAAGGTCATTGGCATCACTGTGATCAGTGGCGGCACAGGTTATAATTCAGCCACCCCGCCTACCATTGTGTTCAGCAATCCAGCAGGTAGCACAGCAGTGGCAGCTGTGGCAGGTGCAGCAGTGATTTCAGCTGGTGTTATTGTGAGTGTGCCAGTGGTAAATCCTGGCTCAGGATACCTGTCAACACCCACTGTGACCATCACTGCAGGATTTGGTGGCAGTGGTGCTGTGTTGCAGGCACAGATCCAACAAGTGGCCAGCATAGATTCAATCAGTGTGTTCAAAACATTCACTGTCACTGTGGATCGTGAATACAACTATCCCTATCAAAATCTCTTTTGCCTGGCACTGCCACCAGCCAATGATCGACTGTTGTTGAATCAACTGTTGACCAATCAAGAAATTTTTGTGCCTGAATTTATCTATCGTCCGCAAGATGCCAATTTTGGTGTGAGCACACGAGTCAAGTACGAACATGCCTATGGACTTGCACCAGAATCCATTGACACTTATGTCAGCAGCTTGTACACCAGTCACTACTGGAAAAATCTCATACTGGGCGGTATCAACACTGCTCAGGCCCTGGACGCTAGTGGCAATGTGGTATATGAAGTGGTCTACAGCAAAATCATTGACAACTTGGTCAACAATGTTGGCCAAAGCGTGAATCGCATTGTGAATTTGCCCTACAGTATCATTGATCCTGCAGATGGCAGCACCGTGGTCACACAGGTGTATCCCAACAGTTTGAAAAACATGCGGGATCAGGTCATAGACGTGGTTGGGCAGATCAGCACCAAACTACCACTGTGGATGACTAGCAAACAAACCAATGGTCGTGTGCTGGGATTCACACCAGCCTGGGTGATATGTTATGCACAACCTGGACGCAGTGCGCAGATTGCTTATTACATTCAAGAATATTTTGCACAAAATTTAAACACTGTGGATTTCAAAGTGGATCGATATGTGTTGGATCGAACACTGAGCAAAAATTGGAACACCCAGTCTCAGACTTGGACACCACAAGGTACATTGACCACTTTTGATTTCCAGAATACCACTGGCTTTGAAAACCTGGGATTGGTACAGTGTGCTACCAATCTAGGCTACTCGGACATAAACTATCGTACCATTGGTGAGATAAACGCCAATGGCGGTATAGACGGGCTCACTGCTATTTCGTCACCAGGTGTGGATCCTCCACCAGGCACTAGAGTGCTGGTAACCTCAGGTACCAAGATAGTATTTGTAAAACAGCAAGATTACGGCAATTATACCACCACGGACGATGCCTGGCAGGATTATGTCATACTGTATGACAGTGTGGGATTTGATGCTCCCGGCACCACATTTGACGAGGCTGTGACCATACCAGGTGGAGAAAATTTGGTCTGTACAAACACTGTTGCCAGCACTGATCGTATCACCATTAGCAGCACAGCTGACATGGATCCTGGAGACACCATATGGTTCACAGGCGATGTGTTTGGGGGTGTGATAAGCTTCAACACCAACAATCAAGTTTATTACATTTTGGATGTGCCCAGTGCCACTGAATTTCGAATCACTGCCACACCTGGCGACACTACTCCTGTGGCATTGAGCGATGCCTCAGGTTCAATGAATGCTTTCTGGGGCAACTACAGAATGGGCATTTGGGAAATCACTGTGGTGCCCGGCGCCACTGCAACAGAACCCAGCACACTGCAACTGTCACTGATACAACAAACTTCGCCCAATCAATACCTGCAGGTCACACAAGGGCAATTCTACAACACAGCTCAGTTGTACAGACCCACAGTACCAGGTCCTGCACTCACAGTGATCAACTGGCAACCTTTTATCACAGCAGTTGTGTCAGTCACATCAGAAACCACGTTTGACACAGCCAGCATGCAATTTATCGCACCGGTTGATATGTACACCACAAGCGATGCACTGGATAAATATCTGGTATTCCCCAAGACCAATATCTTGGTATAACAAGGACCAAAATGACAAGCAGTATCAACCCAAACAACATCGACGGCGGCTACCCCATTGCCGGCCAAGACAACAATTCTCAAGGATTTCGTGACAATTTCACAGAAACCAAAGTGAATTTTCAGTATGCAGCCACCGAAATAACTGATCTTCAGACCAAAGCGGTGTTAAAAGCAGCATTGTCTGGTACTACTTTGGACAACAACATGGCCGACAATCTGTTGTATGCTGCCAAGATACAAGACTTTTCGGCCACTCGAGTGGCCATTACTCCTGTGAGTGGCACACTTACTCTGAACTATGCCAGCGCACACTACCAAACATATGACACTGCCACTGCAGGCAGTGTGACCTTGGCATTCAACAATCTTCCATCATCAGGGTCTTATGGTCTAGTGCGTCTGCAACTCACAGTCAGCAGTGTGGCTCATACTTTGACTTTGCCTATCCCAGTCAGTGTGGGCATTACTGGTATTCAAGGTATTGCGCCAGGCACAGCAGGTGTGACCAATACCATAACTTTTTCTGCCACTGGGGTGTTTGAATTTGCGTTTGGCACATACGATGGCGGCTCGGCCATAACCATTTTTGACTTGAATCGTCCGCTGACCAACTACGGTGGTTCCAGTGTTGCGGTTGGCAATATTTCAGCTTCTGGCACAGCCAACGTCACAGGCAATGTCAACGGTGGTAATTTGCGCACAGCGGGTTTGATATCAGCCACTGGCAGTGTGTCGGCCACTGGCAACATACAAGGTGGCAATGTGATTGCTTTGGGCATTAGCAGTGCCATAGGCAATTTGACTGGCGGCAATGTGCTCACAGGAGGTTTGATAGCTGCTGTAGGAAATATCACTGGCTTTATCACGCCACTAGCAGGCACTGCCACAACAGCTCCCTTGAACTTTGTTTCGGGTACCTTGAATACCACTGCTATTGCTGGAGCACTAGAATATGACGGTGTGGTCATGTACGGTACCCCGCAAGGCAGTCAGCGCGGTGTGTTAGATACCACACATTTTATGTGTTTGACAGTGGACTACACTGGCAATGATTCTGCCACAGCACAGAAAGTGTTCAACGTGGGCACAGGTGCTGCAGGTGCCATCACACTGCCGGCCGCGACCAGTTATTTCATGGAAGCAGTGTACTACATCACTCGAAGCGTGGGTACAACTTCTCACAACTTCAGCACACTGTTTGCTCTGAGCGGCACACTGACCAGTATCAGTTACACTGTGGATACCACCAGCACCACTGGTAATACCCTGGGCACAGTCAGCAGAATCTATGCCACAGCGGCCACCGCCGTTGTGTGTACAGCAAACAGCACATCAGCCACTGAAAATATCACAGTGGTCATACGCGGCGTGATACGAACCAACTCAGCAGGCACTTTCACTCCGCAGTTCAAGTATGACACGCCTCCTGGTGGTGCACCGTCAATATTGAAAAACAGCTATATCAAACTCACACCCATGGGAACCAATTCTGTTACATCTGTGGGCAATTGGTAAAACACAGCATTGACTATCAGCGGATAATTTAGTACAATAACACTATGGAACATCCGCTGATAGGCTCACTTGATGATCAAACGCTGGAACAACTCAGCACCCGAATCAATGATCTAGCCAAAAAATTAAGCATTGCTGCCAGATCAGGCAATGGACATTTGTGCAATCAAATACGCATGGCCATGACCAACTATCAAAATATGTATCAAACCAAACTGCAAGAAAGTTACCGCAAAGCACAAGGTGACTCCAACTTTGACGACAAAATCAACATTCAATGAACGTTAGACTTCAATATGACATGGAATTCCTGGCAGGAATCTACTATGATCAACAACTACACATCAACAGTTATTCTGTCACGCTGAATCTTGTGACTCGTTCAACTCATGCTCAAATCACCAACATAGCCATGGATCGGTTGCGGGCTTTTGTAGTAACCGAACTGGCCAACACAGTGTTTGTAAATCAAAACCTTTTGGAACAGGCTGAAATGCTCAGTGTAATGGGCGTAAATGTCACAACATTGCCTGAGGAACCAGTTGACCAAATCATTGGCATGATGTTATACTACAAACTCAATGCCATCATGGAAGGGCGCATGACTGTGGACAGCCTGGACTTGTCGAGTGTGTTGGGCGATTCAGTTTGGTACAGACACGACGAAGACGACTTGCCGGGACCGTTTGCTGATCAAGGCTGGTGGCACGAACCAAACACTCGACACCATGATCTTGGGCAGGATCAATCACATGACAATGTGCTCAAGGTCATGCCCAACTCATGGAGTGAATACGGACTTCAATGGTTGGAAGATGCCACTGATGGCACTGGTAATACTGTGGTATTTGCAAATTTCCAAAAAAATGAAGACTGATCAATACGGACAAATCATCTACTCAGAGTCAGATCTTGTGAACATGGTCATGCGTGGCGTGCCTGTGTCACAGATGACGGGAATGTTGGTAGAACAGGGACTGACCTTGGAATCTGCTGCTGAATATTTGGAACAAATGCCGGACCTTGTTGCTTATCAAATGAACACTGCCACAGTGGCCGAGTGGGATGCTGTGAATCAACGCCAGTGGCACATGCCTGGGGAATACAAAAATTTGGACATTGCCGAACTGGTACTGAATCTGTGTACCACCGATGCTGAACTTCAACGCTGTGGGGCAGAACTGCTGATGTTTCAAGAACGAGACTTGTTTAATTTGTTGCGGTACTTGAAATATCTTGTGGATACACTGGAGGCCAATCGCATGATCTGGGGTGTGGGGCGAGGCAGTTCAGTGGCCAGTTATGTGTTGTACAAACTGAGAGTGCACAGAATTGACAGCCTTTACTATGATTTAGATCCCACAGAATTCCTGCGTTAAATAGAATTTTAGGAGAGAGACAATGACCAAAGATATTTACAAAAGTGCCAAAGGCAAACCGGTAGACATGGGCGCATTGCGTTTAAAAAATGAGCAAACTGTGGCCGTAGGCAACATGAAAGTCAATGCCAGAGGCGACAAAATTGACGAGCAAGGACAAATCATTGCCAGCAAACCTGCACAAGTAAATGAGCAGTACAATCAACAGCTGGCTGACAAAATGACCAGCCATAAATGGAACCTTGAAGGATGAAGGCAGCATATTCAGCACACAGAATTAGCAAACTACAAGCATTGAGCGATTCAGTGTTGGTAGAAGACATGACCTTTGACGAACGTATTTCAAATGGCGGCATTGTGTTGTTGAACGACAATGGCAAGAGTTCAGGTATTCGCCCTCGTTGGGGCAGAGTATATGCCACAGGCCCAGAGCAAACGGATGTACGTGTGGGTGAGTGGATACTGGTGGCACACGGACGTTGGACACGTGGCTTGGACATAGAAGATGATGAGGGCAAACGCACCATCCGTAAAATTGATCCCAAAGACATATTAATGAGTGCAGATGAACGCCCTGCAGATGTCACCTTTTCAGACGCCATCAACGTTGAGAAAAAAGAACGATGATCATAAACTGGGATGCTGATCGAGTCATCGGCGAATGCCAAAAAATGTACCACGGAGCAAATGATCCGTATGTCACAGGTTGGAACAATTGGCCTTGCAAACAAGACCTATATCGTGTAAAATTTGCTGTGGACGAGATGTTAAAGAATACCAGCCGATTCTCAGGCGAAGATGAATGGCTGCTGGAACAAGAAAAAGAGCAAATGTGGAAGGTATTAAAATCATGATTGAAGTTCAACCCAAAGATCCAAGTCGGGGACATTTTTATGTCAGCCTTGTCAAAAGTGCATTGCGAATCATAGCAGGTGGCTGTATAATTGCGGCAGGATATTCTATCAACCAACCTTGGCTTGTTGCAGGCGGTGCATTACTACTTGGAGCAGAACTTTTAGGTATTGTAGAGGAATTGGTTTGAACATCAACTGTGAAAAGTGCAACGCTACATTTGAATGTGGTGCTCACACTGGACACTGCTGGTGCTTTGAATTAGAACACATTACTCCCGACAATTGCGGCACAAACTGTTTGTGCCAATCCTGTTTGCAACAACTAGTAGACGACAAAAATGAAACAACTCTGGACCGAAAAGTACCGCCCCAACACACTAATTGATTATGTGTTTCGTGATCAAGCACAGCGAGAACAAGTAGAAGGTTGGGTACGGTCTGGTGCTATTCCGCACCTGCTGTTCTCTGGCTCACCAGGTGTGGGCAAGACCACCCTGGCCCGGATCTTGATCCAGGAACTGGGCATTGATCCATTTGATGTGATGGAAATCAATGCATCAAGAGAAAACAACATTGACACAATCCGTGCCAAGATCACCAGCTTTGTGCAGACCATGCCATTTGGTGATTTCAAGATTGTGTTGTTGGACGAAGCAGACTACATCACGCCCAATGGTCAGGCAGCCCTGCGTGGTGTGATGGAGACGTATTCCAGCACTGCCCGATTCATTCTCACTTGTAACTATCCCAATCGTGTTATTCCAGCCTTGCACAGCAGATGTCAAGGATTTCACATTGAGAAAGTGGATGTGACAGAGTTCACTGCTAGAATGGCCACCATACTGGTGACAGAGTCAGCGGAGTTTGATTTAGACACCTTGGACAGTTATGTCAAGGCCACTTATCCAGATCTTCGCAAGTGTATCAACTTGTGCCAAATGAACACTGTGGATAGCAGACTCAATGCACCACACGGCGACGAAGGTGGTGCAACGTCTGACTACTTGCTCACAGCAGTGGACCTGTTCAAGCGTGGTCGAACACGTGAAGCCAGAACCTTGCTGTGCCAAAATGTGCGCAGTGAGGACATGGAAAACCTGTTCCGTTGGATGTACGACAACTTGGATTTGTGGGGCACCACACCCGAACGTCAAGACCAAGCCATCATAATCATCCGTAACAGCGCAGCCAATGCCAGTCTTGTGGCAGACCATGAAATCAACTTGAGCGCCACAATTGTAGAACTGTGTAACATAGAATGAGATACCTGCTGTTGACCTATATGACCAAACCCGACGGCCGAATTGACGAAGTTATGGCCGTGGCTCGAAATCTCAAAAAAAGAGACATTGCCACTTGCAATGTCATACTTGACTTCAAAACCTTGAGTGTGTTAAAATGCAGCATGGCAGGCACAACTGTGCCCAGGGATTTTGATCGCATAGCCGGTTACTATCATCAACACTATGCAGCCACCATAGAACGATTATTCAAAGAAAATGGATACCAAGTTGAAGTCAACAACCCCGAAACCAAACCTGATTTTAGTTGACGCAGATGGCGTCTTGCTCGACTGGGAGTTTGCTTTCTCAATCTGGATGGACGAACACGGATTTGTTAAACAGGAGGGTCACCAATTTGAATACGACATTGGTGACCGTTATGGTGTAGGACACAAACAGGGCCGCAAACTTATAAAAATGTTCAACGAATCAGCCGCAATTGGATTCTTGCCACCCTTGCGTGATGCCATGTACTATGTGAAACGACTGCACGAAGAACATGGCTATGTGTTTCATTGCATCACCAGTCTCAGCACAGACGTCAACGCTGGCCGACTGAGAGAAATGAACCTGCGCAAATTGTTTGGCAAAACAGCATTTGAAGATGTGACTTGTTTGGCCACAGGTGCTGCTAAAAACTATGCCTTGGAACCCTATGCTGGATCAGGACTGTGGTGGTTTGAGGACAAAATTGAAAATGCGGTTGTTGGACATGAAATGGGTCTTAAATCTGTGCTAATAGAGCATGGACACAATATGACTTTTGAACACCCGAACATTCCTAGGGTAAAAAATTGGAAAGAGATTTACGATCTTATAACCAATGCCAGCCACTAACTCCGCGTTTAATTAATCCACCGATTGCTTCTGGAGTTATTCCATATGCTTTTGCAGCATCACCTCTACTTTGGAATATCTCTCCACTAGGAGAAATACACGGCTTCCTTCCATACTGTGATAATTTCATTTTTGTTTCAGCGGTATGTGGTTTTTTATATTTTATTATTCTGCCAGGCACAAAAATATCAGGTTGTGTTCCTTCGGGCACGTAAATATTTTCTGTCCCATTGTTATACCATCTAAGATTATTTTCAACAATAGCCGATCTACCAAACATTGAATTCTTAGAGCCTGTTGTGTCTCTCTTCGCCATGCCTATCCTATAATTTTCACATCTTGATGTGTCACCACCGTCTCCTGTTTCGGGACGCATATTTGCAAAATTTTGATCATTAACAACATCCCATAATTCTGAATAGTATTGTCCTTTTGTTTTAATTTCTTCAAGATTGTCGGATTCAAAAAGAATTAAGGTGGAAACATCATTACCGTGTTTGGCTAAATGACGAGTCCACCTTAATCCAGATCCTTTATATTTGTAAGGATCTCCTGTAGTTTTACCAAGGTACTTCAGGCCAGTAACTTGGTGCGTTTTCAAATACAGATATGTTTTTATAATTTTATTTATGAAGATAAACTAGAAAACGCTAGTTAAAAATTGGCGGGAAATCTACGCAATAATCACCTCCTAAACCGCGTAGAGTTTCAACACTGACCCAATAATGCTGTGGCGTTGCACGTCACGAGTTTGCATTTCGCACACAGCAATTCCTGCAACTGCGGTTTGTTGCAGTTTCGCACATAGATCCAGCAAGCCGTTGTCTCCTTGAGCACGGTCTGCTTGATCCACATCTCCTGTGATCACAATTTTGGAGTTTTGTCCAATGCGTGTCATCAGCATCTTGACCTGTGCTGGTGTTGCATTCTGCATTTCGTCTGCGATGATCCACGAATTACGGAAGGTCCGGCCTCTCATGTATGCCAGAGGAGATAGGTCCAGAATCTGATCTTCAATCATGGCCAAGATATCTTGTGGCCTATAGTATTCACGCATGACGTCCAAGAGCGGACGAGTCCAAGGTTCCATTTTGGCAACCAAGTTACCGGGAAGAAAGCCATGGCTCTCACCCTCTACACCCACTGCGGGTCTTGTCAGCACTATTCGATCGCATACTCCTTCTCTAAGATTTTTAACAGCAGCCTGCATTGCCAGGTACGTCTTACCTGTTCCAGCGGGTCCGGCTGTGACGACAATGTGTTGATCGGGATCTTGCAGGGCCATGACCAGTCGTTCTTGATTTCGTGTTCGAGGGATCAAGTCAATGCGGCGAGGTTGTGCTCGCGGTACATTGTTAAAGGCTATGGTGTTTGCTACTTCCAGATTCATACGTTTTTGTGCTTTTTGTGCTCGTTGTCTACTCAAGTGTGATTCTCCTAAGCCCTGTAGGGCCAGGTATTTACGGTGCAACTTTGTACAATAACGGAGTGGTATTTTCAAGTGCGGGGTCACTAAATACTGACCAGGCCGCAAAAAACCAACCGACCAAACTCTATTGAGCGTGTGCAATCACTTTGGTAAATACAGCATTATGCAAACCAAGAACATACACGGCATCAACGACAAAGAACTGTTCAAATCACACGAAGATTATTGGCAGGTGGCCGACGTCATCCGCGGAATTTACATGAGTGACGGGTCGCTAACCACACTACTGGACTTTGAGCGTGTGCTGGACGAAATGGACATCTACGCATTTAGAAACTGGGAAATTGGTGAACTGGTAGCAGGCCCAGACATTGGCAAATACACAGTGGGTGTGACCTTTATGTGGCCAGAGCGTATGATGCCCGACCCCCGAGGTGGCAAACGCCTGCTGCCATTTGATTGCAAGGTCACATACAAAAAGCAAAAGATCAAGATTCCCATCCGGATCAACGATCCGTCAGATTACATTCCTGGCACCAAAAAAGCCCGGATCATTGAACGACCTGTGTGGCTGGTAGAAATTGTCATGCCCAAGCGACTTATGAGTGAGATACGCACAGGAGCCATTGAGATGGAAGGCCAAGAAATTGACTTGGACGAATTGGATCAAGCCTATGAGCAGGATCTAGACAAAGAAGACACACAAAGTGATGCAAAGGCCCAAGATGCACAACAAAACTTACAACAACAACTCCAACCAGTCCCAGCTGCTTGAAGGACTACAGTATCGTGACCTAGAAGGCATGATCAAGCCCACTATTCATGTGGATGAATTTTCAGGCAAAATGGGCGATGACGAAGACATCATTGTGATCAGTTTCTTTGTGCGTGACAAACAAGCAGCCAAGGATCTTGTGGCCTGGTTTGAAAAGGGCTATGACTTTGTGCTGGATGCTGACCGATCTCCAGGCGAAATCAAACCCAGTCGTTACTTGGTATACGTGGAAATGCGCAGACGCAGTGCCGCACCACAGTATGTGGCAGAAATGCTCGATGACCTAGAAACACTCACAGAATATGAAGCTGAAGACTGGACCATGCGGTACAATGGTCAAACACAGCCTTGGTCAGAAGAAGCATTTGCAACAGTTGTGCCGCTCACGCCTGATGATTATCGTCGCACACATGAGTCAGACTTGAATGAGTGGCGTACTGCTGCTGGATTGCCAGTGAAACCGATTCACGAAACCCGTCCTGACATGCGAGCCTTGCAGGCCGCTGCCGGCGTTATCTAATCCACTCGCAGTAGATTCTGTTGTTGCTGTCCTGTTGTAGGTCAGCAATCTCGAACCCAAACTGATCAGCATATTGATGCAACAGTGCCGGAGTCCAAGCAAAGAAATCAATCTCTCTGCAATGGTCGTTGTCATGGTCCTGACGTCCAGGATTGCAACGCCAATAGATTCTGGCATGTGGTGTTAACAATTGAACCACATGGCCAATTTGCTTTAATATAGTCTCTTCTGATCCAAAGTTGATACTGCCCAGGCAAAAAGCCACATTGAACAGTATATTTGATTCAAACTGTTCAATGGTGCATTTGTAGTCAGCTTGATCAAATGCAGGATCAATTCCAGTCAAATTGGCAATGCGTCCCCGAAACGGATTGGTGCCACATCCTACATCTAATACACTTTCACTCAATTTTATCTTTTGCATCAAAGCCCATCCAGAATACTCGTATTGGTCTATGTTTGAATGCCAATGTGTGCTGAAATATTTGTCTAGGGTGTGTTGATCCATATAATTAATTATACACATGCTTCCCAACAGAATATTTTTAACAGGCGTGCCAGGTTCACGCTGGTCAGGTATTGCACAAAATTTGGAATCTATTCCTGGCTTCAATACCACAGACCGCACACTAGCTCGCACATACAGCCATCACAACTACACCGGACACCAAGGTGCGTACTTTGGTCCAGGCATGGAGCTGGAGTGTCGGTTGAGTGCTGATTATATCGACTCAGCCTGGACTGAACCCGGTGGCACACGATTAGTGAAAAGTCATGACTGGGCATATATGTTGTCCAATGTCCAGCGTCATTTTCCCACGGATTGGATCATGCTGGTGTATCGCCCAGACATGGCCGCCTATGCTTGGTGGCACGAAGCAGGTGGATTCCAGATCCGGTATCCTTGCTATGATGCTTACCAAGACAGCACAGGTATGTTGGCAGCAATAACTCGACAGAATCAGTGTATCTTAGAATACGCACACAGTAGAAATGCCACTTGGCATCACTTTACCCCTGACTGGGTTGAGTCAACATTTGGATATAGAGTTGAAATTAACAAGACTTTTCCAGATATTTTAGTAACGGTGTTTAAATGAAGGATCACGTTTGGTATATCAAGTACGCCAGTGCCATTACAATCTTGTGTGCCATGGTGTTGCATGTTTTTGGTATAACCCCTTGGAACAGTTTTGTACAACTGATCGGAGCTGTAGGCTGGGTCTATGTGGGATACAAGTGGAATGAACGAGCCCTGATGTTGAACTTCGTGCCCCAGTTCTTTATCATTATTCCGGCACTGGTGTACATATATTTTTTAAAATGAAACGACTACTATTACTCTTATTAATACTTCCCATTATAGCCTTAGCCTGGGAACCCACACGTCCTGTCACAGTTGTGATAGGCAATGCACCTGGTGCTGGCAATGAAATAGCATTTAGAAAACTCGCACAGATCATTAAAGGCACCAACAAAAAGATCATGTTTGTTGTGGAGAATCGTGCAGGTGCCGACAGTGTGATTGCCATGAATCACCTGATGACTGTGGCGCCGGACGGACACACCATTGCTGCTTTCAATCACATGAGCTTGTATGTCACACAAGATATCTGGCAGAAGAGCATCAAACGCTACGAATACAACAGTTTTGAAGATGTGCTCACAATAGGCAAGAGCCCCTTGGTGTTGGTGGCAGCAGCCACCAGTGCTGTGAACACACCTGATGAATTTGCCACACTGTTGCGCACCACAAATCATCCTGTGTTTGTGGCTGTGGGATCAGGCGCACATCGTATCACGTTTGAATATTTGATGATGAAAACCACCGGCAATAGATCGCTGGTAAAACACGTACAATTCAACGGTCCGGCACAAGCTGTGCAAAGTGTAGCCAGCCCAGCAGGTGGTACAGAGTTTGGTATCATGCCCATTGCAGTAGCACTGCCCTTGATTGAAGCAGGACGAGTACGAGCCATCGGAATCACCGGAGATCGCAAAATAGCACTGATGCCAAATGTACCGCTATTACGACGAATTGCCCCAGGCATCAATGTGTTTGCGGCCTGGAACATTGTGCTGCCTCCACGAACAGATCGTGTGATAGTGGACTATTATGCAGATTTATTTGCTCGGGCTATAAATACAGCAGAATATCAAGAGTGGATGGATCAAAACTTGGTATTTGTGGACAGCCAGGAACTAGATCCAGATGGGTTGCGGCAACATGCTCAAGAACTGCGACGAACATTCCTACCCCTAGCAAACCAAATTAACCCCAACGAATAATATAAATATTCGTGTATCGATAAACTCAAGGAGAATCCAATGGATGCAAAACAATTTGTTAAAAAACTAGTCGGCGACAATCAAGCATTGTTCCAGGCCAGTCAACACAACGTCAAAGAATACTTTGACAGCCGACCGCCTCAAGCGGAACTGGTAGAGCACTTTGTGGGCCGCATGGTCAACGAGCGCATGAACATGGTGGAAATCAGTCAAGCCATTGCTCAAATGCCTGCTGACACCCCAACAGAAGAACTTGAACTGTTGACTCGTCAAGCACAAGACGAAGCCCGTCACTTCCGCATGGTCAAAGAAGTCATTGAGCACATGACTGGTCAGCCGCTAGACGTAGCCGCTGCCATCGCTGCCGAAGCTGCCAAACCCACTGCCAAAGGTGCTGGCTTGTTGGCCAAGTATGGCGCAGAAAATGATGCTGTTGCCTTGGCAGCGTATCAGTTGGTTGCCGAAGGTCGTGCAGAAGCAGTATGGAACCAAATGGCTGACTGCATTGAAGACGAGTTCATTTCGACTTCATACGCCAAGATTGCTCGCGACGAAGGCTTCCACGCCAACATCGGCGGTTGGAAATTGGAAAAATTGGCACAAGACGAAGCCACACAACAACGTGTTGAAGCCCTGGTAATCAAAATGCGTCGAGACTTGTATGACATTTCATGCCGGAACACTGTGGCTGCTGAAGCAGGCAAGCAACTAGTGGCAGACGCCTACGGTTGGTAATGCGAATAGGACTCACACAACGAGTCCTGTTGCACCGAGATCGAGCGTATGATTCCCTGGAGCACTCATGGTATGAGTATTTGCAGGGACATACGCTTGTTTCTATTCCAAACAGACTCCCACTATCATGCCCAGACTTAGACGCCTTGATCGTCACAGGCGGAGACGATCATCCCATACGTAATCAAGTTGAGCACAAATTAATTGATATTATGTCAGCTCGCAATGTTCCAGTGATAGGCATTTGCCACGGATGTCAGTTACTGACACAACGACTAGGTGGTTATGTGACACCAGTGGATGATCACCAGGACTGTTATCACGAAGTTTTTTATCATGGTGAACCACACTTGGTCAACAGTTATCATCGACTGCGCATAGAAACAGTACCCCCAGGGGCCACTGTGTTGGCCCGTGATCCAGATGGGTATGCGGAAGCATGGATATCAGGGCGCACAGCCGGCATCATGTGGCATCCTGAGCGCATGACACAACCTTGGATTCCCCAAGAAATACAACACCTATTATCTTGAATCAATTAATTTATTATCCCACTGGCAGTTACGGCACATTTGTACAATGGCTGTGTAACACAGTCAACATCTCTGGCGCAGAAGATCTACCATTTTATACTGATGGCAACAGCCACCGATATGTGCTGACTGACCAGTATCGATTGTTGATTTCAGAACAAGACGATCAAGAATTTATTTTCGCACCCAATCCCAATGTGGTTTCATGCATTTGGCCAGTGGAACACAATGGCCGAATGTTCAATGCCAACAACGAGTGTGATTTTTATTTCAAATTGAGTTGTGATCATTTGGCATATTTTGATCAAGCCAATGTAAAAATTTTAGTGATACACCCAACTGAAAACAGCAAAATATGGTGGTGGCACAACAACTGTAAAAAAGTGTTTTATACACCAGATATGTTTGATAAAAAAATTAAAAATCGATACGCAGATCTGCCTTGGTTGACCACAACTGATCCTGTACAACGTGCTGGTGTGCAAATGAACTACTATCAAGATCGAGCTTGGTACAAAACACTGGCACAGAATTTTCAATGCGCAGACGCTGGTCAACTTACACAGGGACAGTTACGCACTGTGATGGCACATTCAATTGCCAATGAATCTTTTGACTATCTCAGTCATTGGCAGCAATTGCCAGCACAGTTTGCCAACATAAAATTTGTATCCTTGGATCAACTGCGTGACCACACAAAACATACCATACAAAGCATACTCGAATATTTCAATGTAGAATCCAATTTGCCCTTGGATTTTGTACTAGATCACTGGACACCGTTGCAGACAACTCGCAACAGAGATGCAGAACACAGCAAAATCGTAAACTGCATAGTTAATGATCAACCGTGTGACTGGAGTGATTTGCATTTTGATTTGTTTGATGAAGTTTACTTGTGCTACGCATTGACATTTCAACACAATATTACGTTAAACGCAGACAGCATAGATTGTTTGCCAACCAACACACATGACCTATTGCTACTTTGCTAAATATCAATATGTGGCTTTTACACTTCTTACCTGACGCACTCATACTCTGGATCTGCAACATTGTATTGCTGGCAGGCGTGTTGCTGACTGTCACAGCATTTTTCATCAAGCGCATTCCTGTGATAAACCAGTACCGGACGCCTGCACAAGTCCTGGGCATCGCACTGCTGGTCATGGGCGTGTACTGGCGTGGCGGTTATGCTGTGGAACAGGAATGGCGTGAACGTGTGGCTGAAATGGAAGCCCGTGTAGCGGCTGCTGAAGCCAAAAGCGCAGAAGAAAATGTCAAAATTGTCACCAAGGTTGTGACAAAAACACAGGTAATTCGAACACGTGGCGAAACTATAACCAAGTACATTGACCGTGAAATAATCCGGTACGATGAAAAGTTTGCGCCTGGTGGTCAATGTGAAATACCACAGGAATTTATTAAGGCGCACAACAGCGCAGCAGAGGCACCCAAATGAAAGTAAATGAAATTATATTAGAATCAGTGACTCATATGAGACCAGTCAATGAACTGGCACCCAGTCCAGGTGGTGCCGGTCCCAGCGACTATTTTCGTGTGTTAGCATCGGCCTGGTACAATCATGACATCAGTCAACTGGCTGACATTGCCAGAAAAGGTGGATCACCCATGAAGAAAATCATGGACGCACAAGTGGCCGTGGAAAAAATGCTGCAACGTGGTGTGATTGGCAGCGACGGCAAAACACGCAAGTATGATATCTCATACAACTCGGACTTTGATGGTGTAGTGATTTCGAGTGCCGACTACTACGAGCACAGTGACTATGACGCTGCCGGCAATGAAGTTGACAGTCGCTCAGGACGTCCCTGGGGACCAAATGATTACATGGAGTTTGATGGCGACGAACTGGACGAAGGCATGTATGAAAACACAGAACTTGTGGCGGAATTTGATCTCATTGAGAGTATCATAAACCGGCTGGCTGCTCACAACGGTGTCGAGGCTGAAGTGATCTGGGAGGATCTTGAAAGCCTCACCGAAGATGAACTGTATGCATTTGCTGTGACTTCAGAACCCATCATGGAAGGCAAAGGCGTGACAGAAGCATTTGGTTTATACGGTCCATTTACTGTGACCATCAACACCGGTGAGCGTCCGCAATCAAGAACCAAAACCAAAAAGTTCCGTAGGGAAGATGATGCCATACTGTATGCTGAAGATTGGTTGGAAGATGCTCCACAATATGTGTTCGCAACAGCCAAAGTCACTGACCCAGAAGGCAACGTTGTTTGGACCACGAATGAAAGTTTAGAAGAACAAGGTGTGGCGGAAGACTGGCAAAAGGCCAACAAACGTGACCGTACCGCAGGCATGAGTCAAAAGGCTGTGAATGCCTATCGCAGAGAGAATCCTGGTTCAAAATTGAAAACTGCTGTGACCACCAAGCCTTCAAAACTCAAGCGTGGGTCAAAGGCCAGCAAACGCCGAAAGAGTTATTGCAGTCGCAGTCGCGGACAGATGAAAATGCACAGCATCAGTTGCGCCAAAACTCCTGACAAGGCCATTTGCAAAGCACGTAGACGTTGGAACTGCTGATGAATTCGCAACACGACCGTCAACCCTTGGCCACCATGTTGTTTGTGGTGTGTATGATTTTGTTGGTATTCAGTTGTGTGGGCTGTTCAACTGTGGTGCCTGTCACACAACGGTTTCCTGACGCACCAGGCAACGTGGCCATGACAGCCTGTCCACAACTGCAAAAAGTTGCAGAAGATGCCCGGTTAAGTGACATCTCACGCACTGTGACAGTGAACTACGGCACCTACTATGAGTGTGCTGTGAAAACCGATGCTTGGATTGAATGGTATCAAAAACAACGACAAATATTTGAGTCAGTAAAATAACAAAGGAGCCTGAATGGAACTTACACTACAACAATTAAAACAAATGGTGCCGGGCATACCCCATGCTGAAAACTGGCTGGAAGCCTTGGATCAGTTACTGCCAGACTACGAAATCAACACACCTCGTCGTGTCGCTGCTTTCATAGCACAGTGCGCACACGAGTCCGGTGGGTTCCGTTTCATCAAAGAAAACTTGAACTACAAAGCAGAGAGTTTGAGAAAAGTATTTCCCAAGTATTTTCCCACAGACGAACTGGCTCGAGCCTATGCCAAGAAGCCTGAAATGATTGCCAACCGAGTGTATGCGTCACGCATGGGCAATGGTGACGAACACTCAGGTGATGGCTATCGTTATTGCGGACGTGGCTTGATACAACTCACCGGCAAAAGCAACTATGAAAACTTTGCTGCCAGCCTGGAAATCTCACCCGAAGAAGCAGCCGAATACCTGGGCACATTTGAAGGTGCTGCACAATCAGCCTGCTGGTTCTGGGAAAGCAACAACTTGAATGTGGAAGCCGACGCTGGAGACATCAAGAAAATGACCCGGAAAATAAATGGCGGATACATTGGATTAGCCGATAGGGAGTCTCATTATCATCATGCCCTAGAAATATTAGGAATACGATGAACTATTTGGAATGTTATAATAATCTTGTAGAATCAAGACAACAACTACACCGTTCAAAAGGTCAAGGTGTTTATTTTGAAAAACATCATATTGTCCCACGTTGGCTTGGTGGCAAGGATACAAAAGATAATTTAGTGCTGTTTACAGCAAAAGAACATTATATTGCACATCTTTTATTATGGAAACATTACAGAGATAGACCGAGTGCTTTAGCATTTCATAAGATGACTAGAAGCAATAATAAAAACCAACAAAGAAAGTTTACTTCGTTACAATTTAGAAAAGCCAGAGAGGCATTTGTTCAAACGCAACTTGGAGAACTAAATTGGTCTAGTAAAAATTTATCACCTTTAAAAGGTAAACCTAGTATAAACAAAGGTAAAAAATTAGGCAAACGAGATTGGATGACTGGCGATAATAATCCTAGTCGCCGACAATCAGTAAGGGAAACAATTAGTGCAGCGTTAAAAGGACGTAAACGGTCTGATGAACATAACAAAAATTTACAAGCAGCACTCACGCCTGAAATTAAAAAATTAAGGTCTCAAAAAATTTGGGAGACACGAAGACGAAATCAATTATTAAAATTACAAGGAGCATAACATGGCCGAAGAAACAAAACCCCTTTCACGTTCAGAACGTGAAGCAGCAATCAAAGACAAAGCCGGCTTGGTGATTGTGATCATGGCCCTGTTCATGGCTGTGACCACATACTTCTCCAGCAGTTATTCTGGTGCTGTGCTCAAAAACATGCTCAAGGCCACAGACACCTATGCGTTCTATCAAAGCAAAAGCATCAAGCAAAGCATCTCTGAAGGTCAACTGGAAGAAACCCGTGACCCACAGCGCAGAGCAGAACTTGAAGCCAAGATTGCACGTTATGAATCAGACCCAGTGAAGGCGGAAGGCAAGCGCGAACTGTTGCAAAAAGCACAGGCCTACGAAGCCGCACGTGATGAGGCCAGCCGGCACACACCATGGTTGACCTTTGCATCATTGTCATTTCAATTGGCCATTGTGTTGTTGAGTGCCAGCATTTTGAGTGTGAACAACACCATGTATCGTATCAGCGAAGTGGTGGCTGTGATTGGCACAGTGTTGTTGAGCCAGGGTATCTGGCTGTGGATACCATTTGTCTAACACCCACTAAAACTCAAGTGTAGCTCCGTTAAATACTCCGAGCCCCCAGCGTAGGGGCATGAGTGATAACAACAATGGATCCGCTAACACTATTTGCATTAGCCAACGGTGCAGTTCAGGCTGTGAAAAAAGGATGTCAACTGTACAAAGACATCAAAGGTGCCGCGGGCGATGTAAAAGGCGTACTTCGAGATCTTGACAATCAGTTTCACAAAAAATACGATGGTAAACCCGTTCCTGATGGTGCAGTCAAACAACTCAACGAAGAAAAAGCTCGGGTCCGAGACCTAAACAAACGCAGTGAAGAAAGCACCAATATCTACACAGAGATTGGTGATAATCTAGGACAGTATTACGACAACTACTTCAAATGTCTGGCAGTGCTGGAAGATGAAGAAAAACGTAGCAAAACTGAAGTTTACACTGGCGGTGACAGCCTGGCCAAACGCGCCTTAAAACGTGTGCTGATGAAAAAGCAACTGGAACAAATGGGCACAGAACTGAGAGAACTCATGATCTATCAAAGCCCACCTGAACTAGGCGCCTTGTTCACTGAAGTGGAAAGCATGACCAAGGAACTGGGCAAAGAGCAAAAAGTGCTGATGGCTCAAGAATTGGCCAAGGCACGCCGCCGGCGCCAACGCATGCAGAGATATCAGTTTGAAATTGCCTTGGGCGTGGCAGCTCTCATTGCTATAATCATCATGGCAGGATTCTTCATGTGGGTGGCACATGATGCACAACGGCGTTGGGGCAATCCCACTGAATTCAGAGACACCTTGGCCGCAGTGCAAAAACAAGAGTGGTTTGAACGTCAACAACGATTGCAGGAATACCAAGAGTTCCTAGAAGACAAGCGGCGACGGGCTGAGCAAAATGAATCCAGTAACTAAAACCCTGTTGTTGATCTTGGGCACAATTCTTGCTGTGTTTGCCGTACCTGCCGTGCTGATCATATTTCATGCATACTTGAATGCGTTTTTTGCTGTTGTGCTGGTGCTGAGTTGCTTTGTGCTGTTTGCCTATTACACATACCAAGAGTTCTTGCCAGAGTTTCAGCAGGCACAATTGGAAGAAGAGCAAGTCATGGCTCGCTTTGCAGGAGACCCTGAAAAGATACGTTTTTACCGGGGGTTTAAGAAACACTTTGATGGAGATTTGAATCTAAAACAACTAGAGCAGTGGTTGATCGACCATCCTGTAAAACATTAACGACGAGTGATAAACCACACAGCACTCAACACTATGGCACCTGCAACTAAAAATATGCTGAACACTGACACAAGAAATCGCCAAGGACTTTTTATCTTGACAAGATATTCATACAGTTGATCGGATGCAGACTTGGCCATGTTAGTATTTAAATGCCGGGTGTCTAAATATTACACAGCAGTTATCTCTGCTCAAAAACCATAAATATTGTCAAAGGAGCCTGACATGTCAGAAGAACAAAAACCAGAAAAGAAAGACGAAGATTGGATGCAGAAGAAATGGCGCCCGGCCATGGGATGGATGTACATGGGTATCTGTACCCTGGACATGGCAGTGTTTCCGGTGCTGTGGTCCGTGTTGCAGATGTTTCAAAACACCACAATAACACAATGGAGTCCACTCACACTGCAAGGTGCTGGACTGTTCCATATTGCCATGGGCGCTGTGCTGGGTATTGCAGCATTTGGACGCACACAAGAAAAACTGGCTGGCACCGCCGTCAACGCACCAGCAGCATCAGGCACGCCATTGCCCACACCGGTAGTGGCCAACAGTTTTGGTTCGGCACCACTGGGCAGCAACACCATGAGCGCCAGAATTGAACCTACATTTGCACCTGCAGCACCCGCAGCGGTGACCACAGGCTTTGGCGGTAAAAAAGCACCACCCGAACCTGACTATCCAGAAATCTAAAAGGAATTATCATGAAAAATCTACTTTACTCATTTACCCCTATCCTAGTAGGCCTCAGCCTGTTATTATTTGCAAACCTTGGGCATGCAGCCGCTGAAATCAAAGAAGTATGCAAGGACCGAAAAGACAAAGCCGGCAAAGTTGTTGTAGACAAAAAAACCAACAAACCAGTACAAGAATGTAAAAAAATCAAAGTCCACAAAAAACTAGAAGGCACCCGAGTACCTGAAAAGAAATAATTGACAAGCACCACAGGGTCCTGTATAATTAATCATACAGGACCTTTTTCATGACTGACTACTATGCTGCACTAGGTGTACCAAAAACTGCCACTGCTGACGAAATCAAACTGGCTTTTCGTCGGCTGGCCGGTACGCATCATCCAGACCGAGGTGGCGATACCAAAAAATTTCAAACCATTCAACAAGCCTATGCCACGCTGGGCGACGAACAAAAACGAACAGAGTACGACAACCCCAGACCACAGTTTTCAGGCTTCTCAGGATTTCACGGTCACCCCGGCGGTGTCAACATCAATGAAATATTTGGCCAAATGTTTGGCCATGGATTTGCACAGCAAGCTCGACGAAATCATGTGCGTATGACTCTGTGGATTTCGTTGTTGGACGTGGCCACAGGCGGCCGACGCACTGTGAGCCTGGGCACTCAGCAAGGAACCAGCACAGTGGAAATAGATGTGCCGCAAGGTATCATGGACGGTGACAATGTTCAATACGAAGGCATTGGTCCCGGTGGTGCCGATCTTGTGATCCAATTTCGAGTGCATCCAAACTCACAGTGGCAACGTCAAGACCTCAATCTCATAACTGAACGAACCATAGGCTTATGGGATTTGATACTGGGTGCCGATCTAGAAATGCATACCATAACTGGTCGCACACTGACTGCCAAAATTCCGCCCAAGACACAACCGGGAACCAGTTTGCGACTCAAAGGCCAGGGCCTGACCAATCGCAATGGTCAAGTTGGTGATATCTTTGTTCGTATACAAGTTCAAATTCCCGATGCGATTGCACCAGAAATCATCACTGCTATACAAAATAGCCAAAATAAATAATCCAGGTTGCTCTGTTTTGTAGATAGCTGTATACTAAACATCACACGCAAGGACGTAAATGAATAACCCAGAAATAGAACACATTGTTGAACAAGCAGTAAAGATTGCTCGAGAGAAAAAACATGAATATGTGTTGACTGAACACCTGTTGTTGGCCATGATTCGTCATCCAGCTCTGCGTCGGACCCTGGACAAGTACGGAGTAGAGATTACCCGGATGGATCAAGAAGTTGATGCCTATCTCAACGGACTCATGCACCTGGTGAAAGATCACGAAGATCTACAACCAAGAAAAACTCAAACCCTGGAACGACTGTTCAATCGAGCCAATGTGCAGGCCATGTTCACTGGACGTAGACAACTGTCTGTGATAGACATTTATCTTTCGATCATGGCTGAAACCAACAGTCATGCACACTACTTCTTGTTGAAGTACGGCGTGAAGAAAACAGATTTTGCAGAATTCTATCAGAAAAATTATGCCCAGAATGATGTGCGCATGACTGATGTACAGGCCAATGACATCTTGACTGAGTACTGCACCAATCTCACTGAGCAGGCCAAGAATGATCAACTGGAACCCTTAATTGGACGCCAAACAGAACTGCACGAAATGATCACTGTGATGGCTCGACGCTTCAAAGCCAATGTGCTCATGGTGGGTGATCCTGGTGTGGGCAAGACCTGCATTGTGGATGGACTTGCACAGGAAATCATTGCCGGACGTGTGCCCGAGTTTATCAAGAACCACGAAGTATGGGGTTTGGAAATTGGCAGCTTGCTGGCAGGATCCAAGTACCGCGGTGAGTTTGAAGAAAAGTTCAAGGCTGTGATTGCTGCCTTGGAAACCAAAAAGAAATGTATCCTGTTCATTGACGAAGCACACACCATGAAGGGTGCAGGATCCGGCTCAAACAGCAGTCTGGACTTTGCCAACATGCTGAAACCTGCAATCACCAAAGGCAACTTGAAAGTGATTGCGTCAACCACCTGGGAAGAATACTACGAGTCATTTGAGAAAGATCGCGCACTCATGCGTAGATTCTATAGACTCAGCATTGACGAGCCCGATACTGATACCACAGAAAAAATTCTAATAGGATTGAGTCTTAGACTGGAAAAATTTCACAATGTTGAAATTGACACCGAAGCTATAATGGCCTCTGTGGAACTGGCCAACCGCTACATTCATGACCGTAAGAATCCTGACAAAGCCATTGACTTGCTGGATGCAAGTTGTGCCCGTGAGCGTGTGAAAGATGAAGGCACTGTTGTGATCACAAAAGAAATGATTCAGGCACAAGTGAGTCGTGTGGCAGGTGTGCCTTTGGATCGCTTGCAGAACGAACGATCGGCAAAGATTGTAGATTTGGAAAGCAACATCAAGCAGAAGTTGTATGGACAAGATTCGGCAGTGGAGGCTGTGTTGGAACGTGTATACATCAATTTTGCCGGCATTGGCAACGCAAAACGTCCTATCTCAAGTTTCTTGTTTTTGGGCCCAACTGGTACAGGCAAAACTGAACTGGCCAAACTCTTAAGCGAGCACTTGGAAATGAAACTGTTGCGATACGACATGAGTGAGTATCAGGAAAAGCACACAGTCAGTAGTTTGATCGGTGCACCTCCGGGCTACGTGGGCTTTGAAGATGGCAATGTGGGCGGTGGCAAACTGATTTCAGACATCAGCAAAAATCCCTATGCCATCATCTTGTTTGATGAAATTGAAAAAGCACATTCAGATGTGACCAACATCCTGTTGCAGATGTTAGACGAAGGACACATTACGTCAGCCAACGGCAAACGAGTGGATGTGAAAAACTGCATCATTATCATGACCAGTAACTTGGGCGCACAGGCCAATGACGCCAACAACATTGGGTTTGGTAGCTTGGAGAAGTCAGGCGAAGAAGATCGTGCAATGAAAGACTTCTTCCGCCCAGAACTGCGCAATCGTATTGATCGAATCTGCAAGTTCACCAAATTGGACACACTTGCCATCAAGAAAATTGTGTTGAAGTTTGTGGACGAACTCAAAGCCAGTATGACACACAAGAACATTAAATTGTTGTTGAGTGAGCCGGTGATTGACCACTTGGCTGACAAGGGTTATGACAGCAAAATGGGCGCACGTCCCTTGAGTCGCAAGATTGATGAGCTGATCCGTGTGCCACTCAGCAAGCGGATGCTGTTTGATCGCTTGGAGAATTGCACAATCACCGCTGTGATGCGGGATGATGCTGTGGAATTTGAAATTGAACAAGACGCTGTGCCTACAATAAATGCCGAAGGAATCATCATTGTATAAAGTCGAAGTTGACCATCGGAGTAGTCTGTATTACCATCAGTACAAATGGTGCATAACCATCAACATCTCTGAGGCGCCTTGTTTGCGACACTTGGGGAGTGCTCAATTCGAAAGTGCTATTCGTAATGCCAGGCACTGGGCCGAAAAAGATGTATGGACAGATAGGTCATGGACTGTGACCAAAGAAACTGCCTTGCGCGAAACTCGTGACGTGCTGGTCACCGAAACTCATTCATTCAAAATAGTGGTCAGTTTCAACACAATCAGCATATACACCAACCATCGTAAGTTGGCCGATCGACTAGTTCAACTAGGTAATGACGGTGTACACATGCACCTGGTACGACAAGCAGTGTTGACCCGGCCAGCAGGGGTGGTGCAACTGCAGGAATCACAATATGCTTACAGAACTTATCTTCGAGAACGCAAGTACACCAGAGATCAAAGAGACATGTTGGCCAATTTTTTACATTCTCGTCAAGATACCTTGCGTGTGAGCCCAGCATTGGATGAATGGGTAAACGGTGCGTTTGTTGGGTATACACGAAATCTCAGTTATTCGAGATCCTACTATTTTGTGGACCATGATCATCCCAACGAAGGCACCATGCTGAGTTTGGTGATGCCGGGCATTGTAAGAAAGACCATGCCCATTCAAACGACTAAATAATACACTATGGCTAAAATACACGAAGAAGTAGTTGTGATCAAACTATCAAAATTGATCCGAGATACCGATGCTGGTGACGAAATTGCCACCGCTGACATCGTTGCTGCCTTGCAAAGTGTGGCAGAAGAACTTGCTGGTACAGGTGTTGTTGTAGAAGCGGACAAGGCTTAATGACCACAAAAACCATTCTTGCTACCACTGTTTATGGCGTGCCCTCGGGCAACTATGACGGCAGCAGTCAAGACTGGTCAAGTGATCCTGTCACAGCCGCCAATTATTATCGCGGTCGCGGCGGCGTGCAAACCATTACATTTTCAGTTACTGAATTCGAAGGTGACATGATTTTGGAAGCCTGCTTGGACGATGATCCTGCTGAAGCCAACTGGTTTGACACATACGTCTACGGTGACGGCAGTACCATTCCGCTAACTGACTATCATCCTGCCACGGTCACCGGCAATTTTACCTGGATGCGAGTGCGTGTTGAAGCATTTTCAGGTGGCACAATCAATTCAGTCACTATTACCTACTAGAGCATCTCATGGACAAAGTAAAAATTGCATTTGACATTGTGTCAACATCGGCTGCATGCCCATTCCACATTGAAATTTGGTTGGATCAATCAAAACTGTTGGCACTAGACAATGTGGAAGACTGTGTGCATTTTACCTACGAATTAAGCGACGACGATGGCGAGCACGAGTTAAAGATAGTGCTGCAAGGCAAATTGCCCGAGCATACCAAAATTGACGAGCAAGGCAATATGATCAGCGATTCTACATTGCAAATATCCAATGTTACCATTGATGAATTAGACATTAACAAATTGTTCTTAGAAAAATGCGTGTACACACACAATTTCAATGACAGTCAACCTGACATTAGGGACACATTTCATGGCATTGCAGGCTGCAATGGCACAATCAGTTTTGAATTCTCCACACCCGTTTATCTGTGGTTGTTGGAAAACATGTGATTGCTAAATACAGTTTATGACAACTGTAGTAATCATGCCCGGCGGGTTTCATCCTTTTCATGCAGGGCATGCAGCTTTGTATCAGTCAGCTCGGCGTACATTTCCAGATGCAGATGTATATGTGGCTGCTACCAATGACACATCAACAAGACCTTTTCCATTTCAAATAAAAGAAAAACTGGCTCAATTGGCCGGAGTTGACCCAGGTCGATTCATGCAGGTCAAAAGCCCTTTTCAAGCCGCAGAAATAACAGCACCTTACGATCCCGCCCGTGATCAATTGATATTTGTAAGATCAGAAAAAGACGCAAACAAACCACCACAGGCCGGTGGCGTCAAAAAGAACGGCGAACCATCATATCTGCAGCCGTTGTTGAGTGCAAAAAAACTAGAACCATTTGCAAAGCATGCTTACATGGCCTATTTGCCCACTGTGGAATTTGGTCCAGGCATGACTTCGGCTACGGAAATACGTAACGAATGGCCTACGCTAGATGAACAAGGTAAATTGGATCGTGTGATGAGCCTGTATCCCCGAACACAGATCAATCCCCGGTTGGCTGCCACAGTGGTCCGAATGTTGGACACTGCCATTGGTACAGAAGTCTCTGAAAATCAAGGCTGGGCTGCCACTTACGAAGCAGTGGGACTCACTGCTGGCACCGGCGTCACAGGAGGCATGCATGCCTCATATCAAACACAATACAATCAACCCACCACAGAAGACTATGTGGAAGAATACCGGTCGTAAAAAATACCACACGCTGTTATAATCTTTAAATACTAACATAATTTTTTAACGGAGAACCCATGTCAGACACACCAATTGATCAGCCTCAAGCTGATGCTACACCTGTCACTGCACCATCCAGCGATCCAGCAACCACCAATCAACAAAATGTGCAAGTCAACATTGACTACTTGCGTACCACTAGAGTACACATTTGCATGCCCTGCTACGGAGGACAGCTGACTGAAGCTTGTTTTATGAGCTTTGTAAAATGGGCCAACCTGTGCCGTCAGCTGAACATTGACTGGACCGTGGAAACCATGACCAACGAGAGTTTGATCAGTCGAGCACGTAACACCTTGACTTCCAAGTTTTTGTACACCAAAGAGTCAACACATTTGATGTTTATTGACGCTGACATTGGCTGGGAACCTTGGCATTTGCTGGTGTTGTTGGATGCACAAAAAGACGTGATTGGTGGATTGTATCCCATGAAGAGCCTGCCAGTAAAATGGTGTGTGAATGGCATTCCTGGACAAGCAGAAGATCCCACTTCCAATCTCATCGAAGTCACAAAAACTGGCACAGGTTTCTTGTTGATCAAACGTGATGTGTTTGAAAAACTCAATGCACATCCTGCTACCAAGCCTTTCAACAACGACATTGGCTTGCCAGCAGAGCTGAACCCTTTCATGAAAACCTACTTTGACACTGCTGTGCGTGAAAATCGCTACTATTCAGAAGACTGGACTTTCTGTGAAAACTGGCGTGATATTGGTGGTCAAGTGTTCATTGACAAGCGAATCATGCTGAAACACGTGGGCACCTATGTGTTTGACTACAACACACACGAGCAACTGTACAAAGATCTCAAAGTGATGTTTGAACCCCAGACTGCCATCACAGGCGAAGTCAATGTGGTGAACAAACCAGCCGAAGCACATGATCTAGCACAGGCACCGGCTCCAGCAGTGGAACCAGAAGTGTTTGCGTCAAGCGAAGAATCAGCTATCGCTCAGTAACGGTAAATACAGCTTATGAACATTCATGAGCTGGCTACTTACAATCTTGATGATGCTGTAAAGTTTCATCAGCGACTCAATCCTGTACTTTGGGCAAGAGACGAACATCTCTTGCCTGAAGTGCGCAACAAGTTGTTAAAAATAGCAGCAGACTTCCAAGAATTCCTGGGAGTAGAGGATCTCAAAGTAAAAGACATCACTGTGTCTGGATCCAATGCTGCTTATTCTTACACCAAACAATCCGACATAGATCTACACCTGGTGGTCGAAATGCCCAACGATCCGGTGTATCAAGAGTTGTTTGCTGCCAAAAAATATCAATACAACACCGAACATGACATCACCATAGGTGGTGCTGACGTTGAACTGTATGTGCAACCAGATGATCAGCCACATCACAGTCAAGGCATTTATTCAATCAAGAACTCAGACTGGGTAAAAGTACCACAACGCAAACGCAGTCAAATAGATGACACCTGTGTGTTGGCCAAGGTAGATGATCTGGCCACCAGAATCAAATCTGCCATTGCCAGCCAGGATAGATCAGTAATGGATTCGTTGTGGAAAAAAATCAAAATCATGCGCCAGAGCGGTTTGGAAAATCATGGCGAGTTTGGCTGTGAGAATGTTGCATTCAAACTGCTGCGAAACAATGGCAGCATTGGCGCATTGAAGTCAGCTATAACAGCAGCACAAGATCGTGAACTGAGTTTGCCGCCTAAAAAACGTGTGCGCTATGGATTTTCAGAAGACGTGACTTCCACCCCTGACGGAGTCAGTGCCAGCACCAACATGTTTTTGAACGAAACACCTGTGAGCAATGTTGTGCAGTCTTTTGTGCAAGATGTAGTGCAACGCCTGGGCATTGAAAACATGCCTGAAGTAGTTTTGCACGATGATCCTGACTGGAGCAAACAAAACAACAGCTTTGGTCAATACAATCCTGACACACGAACTTTGCATGTGAGTTTGGTTGATCGCCATCTACTGGACATATTGCGAACAGTGGCACATGAGCTCACTCATTGCCGTCAAAACGAGCTGGATACATTGCCAGATCATGCTGGAGAAACTGGCAGTCGTTGGGAAAATCAAGCCAATGCTCAAGCAGGCATACTCATGCGTGACTTTGCAGATGCCAATCCTGAGTATTTCAACGAGTCATACACTCAAGCAAAAAGTTTGCAGTCATCCATGAAGACCTTTCGTGCCAAAGTACGCATCAAAGATCGATACGGTAGTCCGGCTATTGAAGCACAGGTAGTGGCCAGAAACCATGACATGGCCAGACAAATGTTGAGAGCTCAGTACGGTCCTGACAGTGTGATCAGCACAGTGACCGAGCTTAAAGAAAATGCATCGGGCTATATTCCCAAGAACCGACGAGAAGCAGCCATGCCTCGGTATGCCATGGCTCTTTCAGTGGATATTAAACCTGGCGAAGTTGGCAGACAAGCCAACAAACTTGCTCTGAAAACTGGACGCAATGGTGAGCCTGGTTTGCTGCAACCCGATGCACAGAATCTCTTGCGTGAGTTCAGCGAATTTGTGACAGAACAAGATCAGTTGTTTGAAATCACCATGAGTCCTTCAAGCCTGAAGAAGTTGAGTGCGCAGACTGGTGCCTTGGCCGGCATGGAATTTGAAATGATTGTGCCCGGTACCGGGGATGATGACGGCGATCTAGAACCTGACTACGACTTTGATGAACGTTGTCGCAGCATTCAGGATGCCCGTGATTTTTTCTATGACGGTGACTACAACGGTCGTCGAGATATTCAACGCATGAGTGATCGCATGCAGAATGACTACGCAGAATGGTTGTATGAAAGACTTGACACCGACTTTACCAACAACAGTGAAAATCTCATTAGTGAGTGGATCTCAAACAATGTGGACGAATCAAAGTGGAATCCTGACGATCTTGAAGGCGAGGCTCGTCAGGAAGCCCTGGCGGAATTTGTCGCCAATGTTGATGCTCGTCCCAGCAGTGATTATTATCAACAGGCCCTGGACGAGTATCGTGAAGAAAATCAGGGCAGTTATGACGAAAGCGACTGGTTGGATGCCGAAGATCTAGACCTCATGAGTGGCGTTGAAAACGCCTACAATATAACCTGGCCACATTGGCGCAGCACAGGTGGCGGTGAAGTCAGCACTGAGGAAGTGGCCGACAGTTTCAGCAACGCAGTGGGCCGTCCTTGCCGAGCCAGCAGCAGTTATCACTCAAGCCGAGTACCACGACCCAGCAAAACCAATGTGAGTTATATTGTGGAACCTGACAGCAGCCTGGAACCAGATGATGCCAATGACTCTGGCCTGGAGTTTGTGAGCCCACCCCTGCCCATTGAAGAACTGCTCAGTGATTTGAACAAAGTTAAAAAGTGGGCTGACAAGACAGGTTGCTACACCAATGATTCAACTGGCCTGCACATCAATGTGTCAGTACCTGGTTGGTCTGGCGGCTCAGAAGGCCTGGACTATGTGAAACTGGCAGTGTTGTTAGGTGACGAATATGTGCTGGATGCATTTGGTCGCGCAGGCAACACCTATGCCAAGTCGGCCATGGGCAAGATTCGTTCAATAATCAAACAAAATCCTGCCAAGGCAGAAGAAATGCTGGAACGCATGAAGTCTGGCATGGATCAACTGGCCAGCCGCGCCATACACTCAGGTGCCACAGAAAAATACACGTCAATCAACAACAAAAATGGCTACATTGAATTCCGCAGCCCAGGTGGCGACTGGTTGGATGCCAACTTTGATCAAATTGAAAACACCTTGCGACGTTTCACAGTGGCTCTAAGTGCTGCTGTTGATCCCCAGGCCTACAGACAAGAGTACCTAAAGAAACTGTATAAACTTCTGGATGTCAAGAGTGAAAAAGATTCCTTGAGTTATTTTGCACGATATGCCGCAGGCGAATTGCCCCGAGCCGCGCTGAAGAGTTTTGTGCGTCAGGCCCGACTGGAACGTGATATACAACGTGGCAAAACAGGCGAGGAAGAATTCAAATGGGAAGTTGGCAGACCAGGTTATGGTGCTAGTATCATTGTCCGAGCCAAAACCAAAGAACAAGCCATTGACCGAGCCGTGCAACCAGATGGATACCCCGACTGGGCCAGTGCCAGAAGTCAACTCACAGCCCGGCCCATAGGACCAGTCGACACCGCCCCAGTCAGAGCCACTGCAGGTGAACCCCAGGCCGTTGGACAACAAGGCAACTGGGGCATTTGGATGACTGGTGAGAATCGTTTCAGCCGAGCACCAGGCCAACCGGACCCTTCTGTATATCGTAGATTTGCCAGTCGTGAGGCGGCTGAACAATACATTGAACAACAACGTCAAACGTACCCCGGTATGCGTACCGACATTGAAGTGCGTGAGATTGAACCCAGTGCCGCAGCACAGGCCATGGGACAACAAGGTGCAGCCATGCTGGGCGATCGACCCAGCAACCCCGATGGCAACTATGTGATCACGCCCGAAGGAGATCGCACCAGCGTTTACTATCGATTCCAAGCAGTGGACATTGATGATGCCAACACAGTGTTGCGAGCCTGGCGACAGCAGTATCCCAATCAAGTGTGGTTGGCTCAACGCGACGACAGCAGAACGTTGGGACAACCGCCTGTGCCAGGATCTACCCTGGACCTACAACGTCAACGACTTGCGGCCACACCTGCATATGGTTTTAGAGATTTATTTTCAACCACCCCAGATCAACAGCAAGGCGGCAGACCTCATGATCCCACAGGACGCTATGCCATTGTGGCACGCAGCGACACAGCAGTGCATGGACGCACAGGCGGTCCAGCCCCCTACTACTATTTCAGATTCAACATGCAGAATCTTGAAGACCAAGGCCACGGACGATATGTTCTACAGGCCTGGGCTGCCAGAAATTCAGTGAACACTGATGATTACATGGTGGTTGATACCACTCAATATGCAGATGATGCTGCTCAAGGTGGCACAGTGGATGTGGCCACAGACCGACCAGCACAGCGTACAGGCGGTGAGTTTACTGGTGAGTGGCGGGTCCTAGTCAACGGCCAAGAAGTGTATAGATTCAGTGGTGCAGGCAACAGTCAAGCCGATGCTAACAGAGTTGCCGCTGATTGGTTGCGTCGCAATGGAATGGGGGTGAGTGGCGAAGGCTTTGAAGTGTATCCGGTGATGGCAGAAAGTCTGCAAGAGGCCAAAGGCAACCGTAGAAAGTTTGCTGATGGCTATTTGGTGTTTAGTGATCATTTGTATGACAGACTACGCGATCACAGCATCAGTCAAGACGCCGTTGAGCAATTGTTAAGAAAACTGGAAGTGCGCAGATCTATTGATTTAATTCGAATGCCATACATTGACTTTGTAGTCAAAACTCCAGATTTAGCATTGGCCATTGCTAAAACACGTGACCAAAATGACAACACAGCGTTTGTTGTCAGCACAGTGCGTCAAAATTTGCGCTCAGGACCTGACCAAGATGTAGTTTATTTAGAAGATATGCCACAGCCCAGTCACGGTCCAGGACAGATCAAAGATCTAAATGAACCCTTGGGGCCAGAGTCACCACCCCAAATGCCCGCGGGCACCATCAAAGTAGATGTGTCAGACATGTATGACTGGTATAAATTGGGACAAAAGATATCAGACCTGGACAGCATCCGGCCTGGAGAATTGGGTTCAGGACCACCATCAACTGTGTTTGCATTTGGCTCAGAAGACCTAAAGAACATGTACAGTCATGCGCTCACACGACTGGGATTGAAGACACATGATTTGGATGAGCCTGGCGAAGAGGACATTGACGAAAACTTTGCAGACGGCCGGAATCCACAAGACAAGGGAGATAGTGCTAGGCATGGTATACCAAAGAAGGCCTCATTAGCAAAGTTAGACAAAATAGGACATGGGTCAGGCCGTAAAGCACAATTAGCCAGATGGCAGGCGAATATGAGACGTGGTCGTGCTAAATAATGTTATCATGGCACACGTTTATATCATCACAAACAAAATAAACAATAAACAATACGTCGGAGTGACCAATAACTCACTTCAAGAAAGATGGAAAAGTCATCTGTATGACAATAAGATCATTAGCAAGGCTATCAAAAAATATGGCAAAGAAAACTTTTCCATAGAAGCAATACATGAATGTGATACAATGGATGAAGCGTACATTCTTGAACCAAAATTTATTATTGAACATAATACCAAATACCCAAATGGATACAATGTATCGTCGGGAGGCAAAGGATCGCAAGTTGGTAAACGCAAGCCCACTCCAGATCATGTCAAGCAAAAAATAAGTGAATCAATCAAGAAAAATCATTACTGGAACAACTTGTCTGAAGAACAAAAAGAAAAATGCAGAGAAAGTTGGCGGGCAAACAATCAGTCTCGTATAGGGCAAAAAAGAAGTTCATATAACAATGGATTATTCAAAAAAACTGTTTGGATCAACAACGGCGAACAGAGAAAACGAGTTCCAGAATCTGATATAAATGACTGGATATCAAATGGGTGGATACGCGGGCACATGAACGGTGTAGTCAACATGAAATTTGGACATAAGAAATGAGAAATCTCATCAACCTAATCGAAGCCAAACAACGTGGTTGTCCCTTGGCCACACATGACATAGATGAAAACTTAAAGAATCGTCAACGAGCCATTGACGACTATCACTATGGTCCTGCCAATCCTGACCGTGCTGAAGACTACTGGGCCAAGAGTGCCCGGGGATTCAAAGTCAGTGTGGCCACTGCTCGAACCATGCAGTGTGGCAACTGTGCGGCCTTTGACGTCAGCGACAGCATGCGAGAATGTATCGCTCAGGGCATACGCGGTGATGAAACTGCGGTGGATGCCAATGCCAGTATCAACGGGGCTGACCTGGGCTACTGCAACTTCTTGCACTTCAAGTGTGCTGGCACACGTAGTTGCCGTGCTTGGATCACTGGTGGTCCCATCACTGAAAAAGACAAACACAAGAGTGCAGATTGAGACCTTGCAGTGAGACACCACGAAATCACTCAAGAAGCATCGCCCAACACCTGGGCAGGCAGTTTTACTCCTGACCTGGTGGCCAGCAAGACCTGGTTGACCACACAGTTGAAAAAACAACTGGCCGGTGCGTCAGCTGGCGACGTCTATGTGCTGGGCAGTTGGTGGGGCAACACAGGAGTGTTTATCCAGCAGGCCGGCATTGAGTTTGATCGACTGATCATGGTAGAACGGCGCAGATACTTGTTGGCCAGCACCAAGATGCTGTTGAACGACCTGTGGCAACAAGGACGCTTGGTATTGTGGCATCAGGATGCTGCCAACATCCAGTATCCCACCAATCGAACCATCACAGTGATCAACACCAGCAGCAATGAAATGCCCAGAACTTGGATCACTCGAGTGCCCCGGGGCACACTCACAGTGATACAGTCAAGGGACAATGTCAAGGATGTCAAGGTCATCACTGACACAGCAGCACAGTTTTATGCCAAGTTTCCCTTGAAAACCACAGTGTACTGGGGCGAACGCCGACTGCGAGATCCAGAAACACGCTACCGACGCTGGATGAAGATTGGCTATAAATAAACAACTATGACGTACAAAGAAATTCTTGAAGCCTGCTGGACTGGTTATCGCCAAGCAGGCATGAAAAACAAAGGCGGGCGCCAGGTGCCCAATTGCGTGCCTGTGCGCGAAGCCGAAATAGAAGAAAATCTTCGTGACTGGTTCAAACAAAAGTGGGTGCGTTTTGGTCCTGATGGAAAAATCCGTGGCGACTGTGCTAGAGGAAGTGAAAAGGAAGGCAAGCCCAAGTGTTTGCCCCAGGCCCGGGCGCACGCACTGGGTCGAAAAGGTCGTGCCAGTGCAGCGGCTAGAAAACGGCGTGAAGATCCCAACCCCAACCGTACAGGAAAGGCCATCAACGTGGCAACTAAAAAGAAATGATCATAAGCGAACTATTTGAAGAGCCACAACAGTGCCCCGAATGCGGTGGCATCAGTTTCTCAGACTTGATCCTGGCTGAAAAGAAAGACGCCTGCTACCACAAGGTCAAGGCATCAGCCAAGGTATGGCCGTCGGCCTATGCATCCGGACGCTTGGTACAGTGTCGCAAAAAAGGTGCCGCCAACTATGGCAACAAATCAGAAGGTGTATCAGAAGCACCACTACCTGGACAACGTCGAGGCCCATTAGATTTGCAACCACTGGAAGGTGGTGGTGTTGGTGGCGGTGGTGGTTTCGGTGGCCCAACTCGAAGTGGTCCTTCACAATTTTTTGGTCCCAAACCCGGGTCACGTGAAGCATCTGTTGCTCAGCCCAATCCCAACACTATGACGGTGAAACAAAGTCCAAACCCTGACTATCGCTCCCCATCTCAACAATCTCAAACCACAGGTGATAAACCAAAAATCAAAGTCAATCCTGGTGAAACCGTACCTCAGGCCATAGAACGCACAAAAACCCAACAAGAATTTGGCAAGTTCCTACAAGGGCAAAGTGGTCAAACATTTGGCGCCGGCGCTGGCCGTGGCTCAATAAATCCAGCGCCAACAAACACCATGAACAACACACCGGTCAGTGTTAGAAATAAGCCATCTGCTATGAATTCCATGGCCAGAGACTTGACCAAGACCCCCACGTCAACTAGACAAAACACTCAGACTGAGCCAGTCAAACAATCTGAACCAGTCAAACAACCTGATCCGTTTGACTTGCCACTTGACGTTGGTGCAGCACGTCCAGGTTTTGACGGTAGAATGGGCTCAACACCAATGCCAAACAGAGCAGACAAACAGTCATCCATGCTTGGAAAAGCAGGCAAAACACTGGGATATGGAGCAGCCGCTTATGGTGCTGCTGACTTAGGTTCACGTGCCCTGGACTACTATGATCAAAATTATTCTGAGGTTCCTTATGTTCCTCAGATCAAGGAAGCCAAAAAACAACCACCCGAAGTGGAATATGATGACGAATATGATGCCATGGTGGCCAGAGTTAAAAAGTTGGCCGGACTGGGTCCGCTTAAAACTGTGTACGATCCCAAACGACGTCAGTATCGCAACCAGCCCACAGTCCAACAGCCTAAAAAATGAGAGCACAGGAGTTTGTCATAGAGCGCAAAAAAAGCCGCCGAAAAAAATCCAGCCGGCACGGTGGATATTTCTTTCCAGGATATGCCTACTATAGCAGTGGTGGCGATTCCAGTGAAGGCGGTGGAGACGGCGGCGGCGAATCACGTTCAGGCACACCGGAAGGCAAACGTATTGCAAGAAAGCCTGGGCAACCAGCAGCATCAAAAAAACATTCAGATCTTTACACAGATGAGAATCCTCGTGGCACCATCACCGGTTTGAAATTTGCCACGGTGGAAGATGCTCGAGCCAGTGTAAGTAAAATACGAAACAGTGGCCGCAGTCATGCACACAAGATACAGGCAGCTGTGGCCATGGAACAACGAGCCCGTGCAGCCGGCAAAAGTGATGCAGCAGCAGTGTATAGGCGATTCATTGACGCCAACAAAAAAACTGAAGAACAGCAATTAGACGAACTCAGCTTCCTAGGATCCCAATGCACCAAAGACTGCTCAGGTCACAGAGCCGGATACGAGTGGTCAAAACGCAAAGGACTACGTCAGGCCAACTCATGGTCACCCAGTTTCAACAAAGGCGCTGGCCTGGCAGTGGCAGGAAAATAACACCCCAACTGTGAATCACAAATACATAAGTGCATGATTGATATTGTCACTGTTGTTTTTGAACAAGAAATTTCCATATTACGAGCACAGGCACAAAGCATTGCTTTAAATTGCCAACGCATTGGTATCCGCAACATCTACGTGGTGTTGAATGACACAGAAACCATTGCCGGTCAAATTGATCCTGCTTGGTGGGGACCACTGGCCAGCAATGTGCTGATAATTCCACGCACAGCATTCTCCACACCGTTTGTGACCGATGGATGGGTCAGTCAGCAAGTACTCAAACTGCTCACCGCATCAATGAGCTACAACACTTACTCAATGATTTTGGATGCCAAAACCTTGTTTGTGCGTGAACTGGATCCTGCCACTGTGGTGGACGAAACAGGTCGAATCCTCACAGGTAGATGTCCCATATACCCTGTGTTCGAGCCCAGCAAAAAAATAGTAGAACAGTTGTTTGAAATTGAACTCACTGAACAACTGGGCCCTGGTGGTGTGCCATTCATTGTACACAACGACACCGTGAGAATGATGATAGCTGAAGTTACCTTGCGCACACGCACATCATTTCCCACATGGTTCCAACAACAAGGCATGGTCACTGAATTTATATTGTATTCAGGCTTTGTAAAATTCTTGTGCGGCAATTTGGAAGTCATGTACGACAGGCAAAACAAACTGGGCAGCATAGTAAATGTCAGTCATGATGAAACTGTGCATTGGCTGACGAAAATAAATCAAATGAACAATCGAAACACTCTGACTGTGAGTGTGCATAGAGGCGCCTGGCTCCGACTAACTGCACAACAACGTCAAGAATATCGAGACTTGTTGCTACAACGTGGCATAGAGGCAGCACAAGATCTATGAAGGCGTTGTGTCTTGTGGCTCATCCCGATGACTGTGTGATATTTGCCTACAGCTATATCTACAATCATCCTGAGCATGACTGGACCATTGGCTATTTGACCTACACCGCTCAAGATCCGCGTGGTGCAGAAATGGCAGAATTTTGGCAACGCCGAGGCATTGGCACAGTGTTCCTGGGCTTTGAAGACCACTGGCATGACAATGAACAGAAACAATTTACTCGTTGGACAGAAGAACGTGCAGAACGAGCCTGTTGGGCACTAGCAAAAGATTTTGACTTGGTATTGACTCATGACGAATCAGGTGACTATGGACACATACATCATGTGTTGGTATACAATTCTGTGCAATGGCACCCGCGTCTGGTGACATTTGCTCGCCCCGGCGAAGGCACGACATACACAGTGCCCAACAGTGCATACAGTCTGGATGAGGTGCCACGGCACGCCAACATCATTGCTGGATTTCACATCAATCAACATCAAAACAGTTACAAGGAACCCCAATGAAATTAATGGTAGCAGGTTGTAGTTTTAGTGCTGTAAGCAAGTCATTGCCTGGCACTGCTTGGAGTGAAGTGTTGGCCAAGAAACTGGGTTGGGATTTGGTCAATCTAGCACGTCAGGGCTGCTCCAATGGTGGCATACGCATACAGATAGATGAGATACGTCGCCAGCGTGCAGACTTTGCTGTGATCACTCCCACATTCTGGGACCGAATGGAAATACCTGCCAACTCAGTGCCCTACGACTGGAATCAAAAACCCAGTTCAGGAGTGAATCCCCCACTGGAACAGCATTTGCAAAATCGTGCCCTGGGCAATGGCTACCGCAGAGAAGATGGCATACGCAATGTCAACTACGGCACAGAACCATCAAACATGATTTGCGAAACTATCTTTACTTTGGCTGAAAACTTTGATCATCCTTACAGAATGGCTCGTATTACAAAGCAAGCACAAACAGGTGTGCGCCATTGGATTGACAGTATCTACGACAATGCTTGGAAAAAACAATGTGACGAATGGATTATGCGTGATGGCATCACAATGATGTACTTGGACGGTATCCGATTTATTGTGTGTCCCAACCTGCTGTGGCCATTTGATCCTGCAAATTCTTCACAGTGGCGTGAGGCATTTCCCAGCATTGTGCCTGACCATTACATCAATTTGGATCCTGCTCGATCCCCACAGGCCATCTGCGGCAACAATCCCTTTAAGGGCGAAGATCCTGGTTATCATTCAAGTCCAGCGGGACAAGAAATAATTGCTGAACACTTTTATCAAACTTGGTTGGATCACTTCAAGTGATCTACCACAAACTGTTGTAGTTCTTTTGTTTTTTCTTGTTCAAACTTGTACAGCCTATTGTGATTGTGATCTAACTTGGGTCGGAGTTTTGGCAACAGTGCAGGCAAGTCTTGCGTACACAGATACTGCACTTGTTCAAACGCCCGGCTCCAACGAACTACGTCATCCGGCTCGGCATCGTATGATTCATCAATGACATCACCAAATGTTTCAAACCCCCAATCACGATACTGCTGTAAAAAATCTTGTATGGCAAACACCACAAACAGTCTGCGAGCTTGAAAACACTTGGCAGTTTTTTCAGCAGAAAGAAACACACGATCCTTGCCCAAAGTTTCACACACCACACTGAACCAAGTGCGATTGTATATTTCCCAAGGCACTAGACCGCTGACACTATTGTCCATGTCTTTTTTAACTTCCCATGCTGAGTCCAAGTTTGGGCTCACATAAGGATACTGTAATGCAGTATTATCAAACAGCCTAGCTACACGTTCGGGTGTTGAATCAATCCAATGCCCCACAAACAAGTCTCTGTAGGTCACAATGCTCTGTTCCAGCAAGCCTGATTGTTGTAGGCCCAGCATCACAAAGTCTCTGTGCTCTCGTCGAGCGCCTAGTAAGCATTCAAATGCATAAGCACGTTCGGCAGGAAAATCTTCTCTTGGTTGATTCCACCGCAAGAAGTTGAAACTCCAAGCTGGTCTGTAAATCACTCTTGGGTGGGGTGGTTCATCCAACCACACACCGGCTGTGTGCAACAGCCAGTTTTCTATGCCTGTGGTCCCAATCCATTCCACAAGTTCTTTTTTGCTGTGCCACTCAATGTCAGTGAACAACACAAGATCAAATTTGTGCAGCGGCAATTGCATGTATTCTGTGTTGTATTCGTGTTTGTTGGACAGACTGTAAAACACCGGCATCACTGCAATGCGATGTGGTTGTGATAATGCAGTGTCTAAGTCTACTATTTGATCGTAGCCAAAGCCCCACTCTGTGGCCTGGTAGCCCGGGGAGAATACTTTAAGTGAGGCGTGCAAGAGTTTCACGTATCTTGTCCATGTAATAATCGAACTTCACAACTTCTTTCCGTTCCCAGTCCATTTGCAAACTGCGACTCAAGTCAGGCACAGCATCACACACAGCAGTGTGATATGAAGGATCAAAGTCACCAATCTTTTCCATGTCATCATAATGATATCGGCGTTGGAACTCTTGGGTGATGGGCCTGCGGCTCATGGTCCAGTTGCCAATGAATTCGTATTCTGAGAACCAGCGTATGAGTTCACCGTTGCCCCAGGGAGGTACAGTGGGTTCAGGCGGACATGAGTCAATCATGGCATCCAGCCATTTCTTCTGATGTTTTTCTTCCAGGAACTTTACTAAATCGTTAAAGTCTTGTTTGAGTACAGGCACGTTTTCACTAATAAAGCAGTGCGGGGTAAGTCTGTCAAAGCCCAGGCCGTTCTTGATGCTTTCGTAGTAGCCCCAACTGTGACGTTCATTCTCCAGCACTTGAAAATTCAACACCCCGTCCTTGATAGGTTCGTAGGGTCGGATCAGCAGACAATCACAGTCGTGCATGATCATCAAGTCATAGTTGAGATAATCAAGAAACGCAAATTTGATGGCTTGTTGACGCAGCCAGTAGGTTCGGTAGTCGCCTTCAAACACCCAGTTGTTGACTTCAGGATAGATTCTGTAGATCTCTGAATCAGGAGCATAGTCTAATTTGGCGGTGTCAATGCCGTACTTTTCAAACACAGGCCACAGTTCTTCCTGCGGTACAGGACTGGCAATACAAGTGCGGTCTATGCCAATGAGATTGTTGGCAAATTCAGGTTGCAGGCTCATGATAGCATGCGGCACACGATATCGTGCTAGGTATAAAATTCTTGCTGAGGTCATATTTTCCTTAGGTGATTGAGCAACTGTTGACACATTGATACAGCCTACCATCGGCAATACTGCTTTTAGCCCAGGTTTGTTCCACACGTTCAAACCAGTCAAGACAATGCGCCAAATCATATTTAAGTGCGTTGTTTTCCTCAACCAATTCTTTTGTTTGACTGTTGCCGGCATGATACATGGTTTCAGGGTAGAATCCCAGATAGCAACAAGGATACACTGACCCGTCTGCGGCTATGTATATTTCTTGTTTGATCTTGTGTTGACAACGTAAATTTAACTTTGCTGTATCCTTGTGACTTTGCACAGTGCGCGGATCAAACCATGTGACATGACTTTGTATTAAATCTTTAATGTGCGGCACATGATTGCTGGAGTCTGTGCCAATCCTGTGACTGTATTCTCCTGACCTAGTGAACACCGGTCCGGAGTCTCGGCCATCGTAGATGTTTTCAAACTCAACAAATCCCAGGTCTTGGGCCAGTTGTCGGCATTCGGCTTCTTGATGTCGGTTGTGATCAAATGGTACGAAACGCCATTTGGCCCGACCGCCCGCAGCGATCAAAGCCTGTGCATTGGCTATGACTTTGTTCCAGTCTGTATCTTGACGGTACAGGGCATGAGTATCTGCCAGACCGTCCAGCGCAAATCCCACAGTGACCCGGGGCAACGCCAAACGCCGCCACCAATCTGTGTTGCGCAAACTGCCGTTGGTGTTGATGTTTACTGTGACACCATGTTCCGCAAGATACTCAACTATTTCCACAGCGTCTCGAGCCGACGCAAAGTCTCCCAGGTTGCCATTGAAGTTGACGTGTGTTAGCTGTGATATCACAGGTGCCAAAATGTGCCGGAACTGTGCAAGACTCAGTTCCACATCAGGATAACCTGAATTGTAATCCAAGCCTCGATAGTTGCGCATACACATGGGACAACGGGCATTGCACCGGGTAGTGAGTTCCACATGCACCTGGCGTATTTGGTCTAATTTTAGCATGGGATATTTATATACACAGTTTTGACTAAATATATCTATGCAAACTCAATACGTGCGAGTAGTATGTGACATAAGTGGCAGGTGTTCTCAACCTGCACGATATCGCGTGTATGTCAATGAAGAATTGTTCAGTGAGCGCACCTGGATCTGGAAAGACATTTATCTTGAAGAGTCTTTGCAAATACAAGCACCGTTTGGCGCTTACTTGTTGCGGTTTGAAAATGTAGATCCTGACTGTGGGAATTTCAAAATGCGCAATGTGCGAGTACAAGAAGGTCCTGGCAAGATCAAAACCTTTGATGGCAAAATATACATAGAGGTGCATGATGAGATGGCGTGAAATTGTAGAATCAGCATCAGCAGGCGCTACTGCATCTGGCGGTATTGCTCCTGTAAGCCAGCCCATGGGCATAACGTCAAGATCTGGCAGTTCCTTACTGACAGGTAAATATACAACTGGTTTGGACCCTACGCCGAATACACCTAAAGAATACAAGAGGAACAAGCATGCTCGCGGACAATTTGAAAACTCTATTGGCAAGTAATTTTGTCTACTACCTCAAAGCACACCAATTTCATTGGAATGTGGAAGGCTCTGATTTTGGCCAGCTACACAAATTTTTCCAAGAAATCTACGAAGATGCCTATGGTGCGTTGGATCTGATTGCAGAATACATACGATATCTTGACGAATACGCTCCCGGCAGCCTTGAACGCTTTGCTGAACTCAGTATCATACAAGGCCAAACCAAGATACCACGTGCTCGACTCATGATTGAGGAACTGTTGGCCAACACACAACAAATGATCGACCTGCTGAACCAGTGCTTTGCTGCTGCTGAACAAGAAAGTCAACAGGGCATTGCTGACTTTGTGAGCCAGCGGCTGAGCCAACACGGCAAGTATCAATGGCAACTGCGCAGTTATCTGAAAGATCAGCGAGCATGAACAACGACATTAGATCAATCTTGGACCGATTGGCCACAGTGGAGGGTCGACTGAGCCCTGCACAACAACGAGTGCCACAACTGCCTGCACTGTTCAAACCCCGACACATTCGTGCCCTGGGCGCAAAAACAGATCCTGCTCATCCCATGGACGGATACATGGTGGGTGATAGTGTAGAACCCCGGCGGACCGCACTTGAAGAAGCCATGGCCGAGATCGAAGAAGACATGCTGAGCAAGGTCAAAAAAGACCTAACACAATACTTGGACCGACTTGAAAAGAAGGTGCGTGTTGACCGTGACTTGAAAGACAAAGCCAAGGATGCTGTAGAACGTGGTCAAGCCGAAGAAGACCTTGATGAATTTGCCCCAGTTGGCGGAGACGACCGCGAACCCAATGAAGAAGAAAGATTGCATCCAGTGGAAACATTTGAAATGGCTGACGGTTCATGCTTGGAATGCTATGGCGACGATGAACAAGGGTACGAACTGAGACGGAACGGAAACAGCCTGCCCAGTCGTTTCAAAACACGCAAACATGCCAAAATGGCTGTGGACTTGTTTCGCGCTCGACGAAAACAAAATCAAGACCTCGGCCAAGATTACATAGAAGAACGCTGATATGCTGATAAACGACTTATTCAACAATAACAAACAAGGTGTGGCGGAAGGCAGGTTTGATGAACCACTAACAGGATGGCATATTGTTTATCGTAATTCAGGTAATCCAGTTCATGCTACTCCCAGTTTTGAAACCAAAGAGCAAGCACAAAAGTATCTAATGACACGAATGTTTGCCAATCACCAAGATTACAAAGTAGTTCATACCGCAGGTGTAGGTGTGGCGGAAGGTGAAGTCATTCCATTCAAGAGGCCCCAGTCACAGACCGCAGTGTCTTGGCAAAAACTGCCCAAAGATGTATTGACCCTGGCAAATGATTGGTACTGGGCCGACTACGAAGGTGGTGGATCTGCTGCCATAATGGATCCCAAAGGGCTAGGCAGCGGATTTGCAAATCAAAAAAAATATTTGGGTGCTCAACTGCAACAACGAGGATGGGCCATTGACTTTGATGACGAATTTGAAAATGTTGTATTGAAAAACAAGCAAGGTCAAACAATTTTGTTGCCCATTGAGGATGCACAGACTTTCTCGGGCTGGGCCACGGGCATCAATCTTGTCACAGAGCAAGGTATGGCAGAAGGCAAAGCCGATTACAACTTTGATATTGAGGATTTGAAACGCCTTGAGCAAATTAGAGATCTAGCAACACTAAAAGCACAAGCATTAGAATTGATCAGTAAACCCAGTGCCAAACCAATGAAACCAGAAAAAGTTGAATGGTTTAGAAATGCTCTGAATCGCATGGACAGTCCGTTAAAAGTCATAAAGTTAATGTATGATTTGTTGCTCAGTGGCGAAGGAAAAGCCGTGGTCGGATCCAGGTCATCAATGAACCCCAACACTTATCGTCAGAGGTTTGGTGAGCAAGGCATTGTGGAAAATCAAGATTGGATGAAAGATTTAGCAGCCAAGGCCGCTGCCATGTCCAAGCCTGGCACACCATATGTGCCACCAAAGCAAGACGCTGAAAAGGCACGTCGTGATCTCACAGCACGATATCCCAACATTGATGAACTGGTCGCGGCTGCTGAAAAACGTCGTGATCCCTACTATCAATATGCCGAAGGCCCAGCCTACTATCGGGGCCGCGAAGCCGAACATGAATATCAACGACTGCGACAGATCCAACGTGTGATTCAAGGTTTGAACGAAATGAACTTTGGCGGTGTAGGCCAAACCACAGATTCAGCCACTGGCGATATAACCACCAGTTTCAATCAAGGTCCGTTGTCTGTGTCGCAGACCAAAACGCCTGGCGGTTATACAAAACAAACTGATCAACAAGTCAACCTGGGCACAGCAACGCTGGGCGCACGAACGGTTGGACCCAACATTGGCGCAGGTCAGTTGGCTGGTACCACAACCAAGACTGCCACAAACAACATTACCGGACAGGCCAAACAACAAGTCAAAGGAGTTGGCTTTGGTGGTGCCACAGGTGCCACAGTGGGCAAAAACTACGTTGATCAATACAGCGTAAATGAAAACGTGGCACGCATGCAATATCTGGCAGGTATTCGACCAGCCCGATAACCCAACACACCTCCCTTAAGACCGTGTGGCCCGGCTGCTGGGCAAGCTGAACGATTCGCTACCGTGATGCTTGAAGTGAGCTAAATTCTACATGCAATCAACATTTACATTTGAAGATCTTTATACGTCGCCGGCCATTCCTATGGCTGTCAAGAACCAATCTTTTGTGTTTGATCAGGAGATTGTAAATTTTGATTATAATTCTTATGGTTATCGCACACACGAATTTGTCAATGTTGGAGAACACATTGCAATTTCTGGATGTAGTTTAACTGAAGGGCATGGATTACATCTACACCAAACCTGGGCCGCAAAATTTGAAAAGTCAACAAATACTCAGGTGTTCAATCTTGCCAAGGGAAGCAGTTCAGCAGAATTTGTAAGTCAGAATTTACAGAATTGGATTAGATCACATACTCCCAAATTTGTTGTGGCTCAGTGGCCAAATCCTTATAGAAGTTTGACTTGGAACAAGTCTTTTGCAAAGTTCAATGTGAACTCTGACCATGATGAAATTTATCGTATCAAACTTCGTAATGGTGATGAAAATTTTTACCATGGTTGGTGTAATAGCATTATAATACTAAATTATTTTTGCCAAAAACACAATATACCTATTGTCAACATGTGCCTTGAATCTTTTGACATGGTCAAACCAGCAATGCCAATTTTAGAAAAATTCAATATCGAATTGCACTATGATCAAAAAGTTCCCGGGAAGACATGGTTTTTTGACAGTGCGGCACTGGACAAAAGTCATCGCAGTGAATTTTGTAATGAAAAATGGACAGAACGACTGCTCACTATCATCTAATGATATTGCGATTGACAAAATCTGTGTTATACTTGTGCTTTAGGAGTACCACATGGAAAACAAAACATTCAATGGCGAACAGAAATTAAAACTCACTCAAATCATAAATGAAGGCATGGCCGTGATGCACGAGATTGACACCCTGCAGGGCGGACTCACAGACACCATAAAGGCCATTGCAGAAGAATTGGAAATCAAACCTGCTGTGTTGAAAAAGGCCATTAAAGTAGCACACAAAGCCGAATTTGGCCGAGCCAAACAGGATCACGAGTTGTTGGAGACAATTCTTGAAACCGTGGGCAAGACACTATAAATATTGTTTTCAACAGCAACGAGTCGTTCACGTCACGAACATGTAGCAAGGCCGTCCGGCCACAAACGGAGACAAATGAGTTACGTAGACGCACTATTTGATCGTGAGCACGATCGCATTCACGTGGTAGAACGCCGAGACGGTGTTCGCAGATACCAAGAGTATCCGGCCAATTATGTTTTTTACTACGACGACCCTAGAGGCAAATTTCAGAGCATCTACGGTACGCCTGTGTCAAGATTTTCAACACGCAACAACAAAGAATTTCGCAAGGAAGTTCGAGCACAAAGCGGTCGGCAGATATATGAATCGGACATAAATCCCATATTCCGATGCTTTGAAGAGAACTACAAAGACCAAGACGCCCCCACACTGCACACAGCCTTTTTTGATATTGAAGTTGGGTTTGATGCGGTTCGTGGCTTTTCACCTGTGACAGATCCTTTCAATGCCATCACTGCCATATCGGTATATCTGAATTGGTTGGAGCAACTTGTGACCCTGGTTGTGGCACCACGCCACATGAGTGAGGAGACTGCTTGTGAGATCTGTGCGGAATTTGAGAACACTGTGCTGTGCGAGTCGGAAACAGAAATGTTGAAGATGTTCCTGGATCTCATAGATGATGCAGACATATTGAGTGGATGGAACTCGGAAGGCTATGACATACCATACACAGTGAATCGTATCACTCGAGTTCTCAGCAAAGACGACACCCGACGTTTTTGTTTGTGGGGGCAGTTTCCCAAGAAGCGTGTGTTTGAACGCTTTGGTGCTGAGAATGAAACCTATGACTTGGTGGGCCGTGTGCATATGGACTATATGCAACTGTATCGCAAGTACACTTACGAAGAACGCCATTCATACAGCCTGGATGCCATTGCCGAGTACGAACTGGGCGAACGCAAAACACAGTTTGAAGGCACCTTGGATCAGTTGTACAATCAACACTTTAAAACCTTTATTGAATATAACCGGCAAGATACCTTGTTGTTGGATAAGTTGGACAAAAAACTGCGATTCTTGGAACTGGCCAGCGAACTGGCACATGCCAACACAGTGCTGTTGGCCACCACAATGGGTGCTGTGGCAGTGACCGAACAGGCCATCATCAACGAAGCACACGAACGTGGCATGGTAGTGCCCAACCGCCAACAGCGACTCACTGACGAGGACACACAGGCAGCGGGTGCTTATGTGGCATATCCACGCAAGGGCATACACGAATGGATTGGATCGGTAGACATCAATTCATTGTATCCGTCAGCAATTCGTGCGTTGAACATGGGACCAGAAACCATCATAGGTCAACTGCGCCCCATAATGACTGACCGGTACATCCGAGACAAAATGGCCAAAGGTGATTCATTTGCGGCTGCATGGGAAGGTGTGTTTGCCAGTCTAGAATACACAGCGGTCATGGAACAGCAACGTGGCACAGAGATCACCATTGACTGGCAGAGTGGTGAGGAAACTGTACACTCAGGTGCTGAAATTTGGTACATGTTGTTTGACTCAAATCAACCTTGGATCTTGAGTGCAAATGGTACTATATTTACTTATGAAAAGAAAGGCGTTATCCCAGGCTTGCTGGAACGCTGGTATGCTGAACGCAAAGAAATGCAGGTCAAAAAGAAGGAGGCCAAAGATGCCAAAGAAATCGCTTTCTGGGATAAACGACAGCTGGTTAAAAAGATTAACCTTAACAGTTTGTATGGTGCTATTCTTAATCCTGGTTGTAGGTTTTTTGACAAGCGAATCGGCCAATCCACAACCCTTACTGGTCGAAGCATTGCCCGGCACATGGACGCATATTTGAATGAGTGTATCACAGGCGAATATGACCATGTGGGACAGGCAGTGATTTATGGTGACACAGACTCATGCTACTTCTCAGCATGGCCTGTGCTCAAACAAGAAGTTGCAGAAGGCCGCATGGCCTGGTCAAAGGAAATTTGCATCCAGTTGTACGATTCAATTGCTGACCAAGTCAATGACTCATTCCCAGCATTCATGGAACGTGCGTTCCACTGCCCCAGGGACATGGGCAAATTGATCCGGTCCGGCCGTGAAACAGTGGCAGACCGTGGTTTGTTCATTACAAAGAAACGCTATGCAGTCAACGCCATTGACATTGAAAACAAACGACTGGATGTCAACGGTGCAATTGGCAAGACCAAGGCCACTGGCCTGGATTTGAAACGATCAGACACCCCCCGAGTTATTCAAGACTTCTTGTTGGAAATTCTAAATCGAGTGCTGTCTGGTGCTGAACGTGATGAAATCATCGAACGTGTGCGTGAGTTCAAGTATGAATTCAAAGAGCGACCAGGATGGGAAAAAGGCTCACCCAAGCGTGTGAACAACTTGACCAAGTACGGCCGGGAAGAAGAACGCCTGGGCAAAGCCAACATGCCCGGGCATGTACGTGCGGCACTAAACTGGAATAACTTGCGAAGAATGAATTCAGATAACTACAGCATGCAGGTGGTTGATGGCATGAAGACCATTGTGTGCAAACTGCGAAGCAATGCCTTGGGTTGGACATCAATTGGTTATCCCACAGACGAAATGCACCTGCCACAGTGGTTCAAGGACTTGCCTTTTGATGACGCAGAAATGGAAGCCACTGTGGTGGATCAAAAGATTGACAACTTGTTGGGTGTGTTGGATTGGGATTTGGCCGCTGCCACCAACACAGAAAACACATTTACTGCACTATTTTCTTTTGAATGAAACTCAGCGATTTAATATCTTATTTGAATCTTTTGGAACAGCCGGATTATACACCTGAGTATGGTCAGGCTGTTAGACAACTACAGTCGTTGAGTATGTCTGTTGCACGAGCTCATGTGCAACTTGATTCTTTCACGGCTGACATGGAATTCAATGTCAGTGCTGTGATCAATGCCTTTGACAATGTGCAGGCCACACTGGATGCACTCAAGGCACGACTGCGTGAACTAATAGCACAAAAAGAACCCAAACAATACAAGGCCAGCACAGTGTTGTACGAGCAAGGCATGTTGAATGAATCTCCAGAGTACATTTTTGAACGTAAGCTGGGCATTGATGATCAAAGCAACATCTTGCTTCGTAGCAGGCTGCGCAACTACAGTGACTGGAGATTGCCCGGCATGATCATACGCCCAGGTCCAGAAACGTTCATTGAAGATTTGGTACCGTTGGATCCACTGTATCTGGTGGATCAACACCAAGCACTGTTGGACCCAGCCATCTCAGCATTTACTTTGGAATATCAAAGACGTCTACGTCCATATGTGATTGATGACCGAAGAGACGGCATGCCATTATGGCAGTTACCCAATGAACAATTTGGAATGATTTTTGCCTATAATTATTTCAATTATCGGCCCATTGAAGTTGTAAAACGCTATCTTGCTGATGCGTATTCCAAACTGCGACCCGGCGGCGTGTTTATATTCACGTTCAATGATTGTGATCGAGGACATGGAGCCGCACTCAGCGAAAAATTCTTCATGTGCTACACTCCGGGTCATGCTGTTGCTGCCGCAGCAGAACGTGAAGGCTACGAGATCATGAATCTACATCATGGGCATGGTGATTTGTCTTGGTTTGAACTGAAAAAACCTGGATCCATAAAAAGCATTCGCGGCGGGCAGAGCCTGGCCAAAATAGTTGCAACACAGTAAAAAAATCTATATAATCACACAACATAGGAGTAAGCATGAGAGATTATCTTAAAGACTTGGTAGAACACACACACGATCTTGGCTGCATTGACTTGATCAAAATCACTGGAGACGACAAAGGCACAGCTATTGTGGGTGTGGCAGAAGACTTGTCAGTGGTTTTAGAAGGTGAGTTTAAAAACCCACACGTAGATTTTATTGGCACATTTGGAATGCCCAATTTGAACAAACTAAAAATCTTGTTGAACTTGCAAGAGTACCGAGAGAATGCCAAACTCAAACTGACCAAAAAAGCCACAGGCGCACCTGATGGTATTGAGTTTGAAAATGCCACTGGAGACTTCCGCAACACCTATCGTTTCATGGCAGCAGAAATTGTGAACGACAAACTCAAAACCCCCAAGTTCAAAGGTGTGACCTGGCACATTGAATTCGAACCCACTGTGGCTGCTATTCAGCGACTGCGCATGCAAGCACAGGCCAATGCCGAAGAGCCCAACTTTCAAGCCCGGACCGAAAATGGCGACTTGAAGTTTTTCTTTGGTGATCATTCAACACACGCTGGTAACTTTGTGTTCCACTCAGGTGTGAATGGTCAACTCAAACGTGCTTGGTCCTGGCCGGCTCAACAATTCATGGCCATCATGGCATTGACTGGGGACAAAACTATTCGCATCTCAGATGATGGTGCTGCCAAGATCACCGTGGATTCGGGCGTGGCTGTTTACAACTACATTTTACCAGCACAAAGCAAGTGAGCCAAGACAATTTAACTGCCAAACAAACTGGTCCAGATGGTCGCAGCCAATGGGCTGTGTTCCTTCCAGCAATCTCTGGTTTCTATGCCACGTTTGTGGGCAAGCAACGCAATGAGCACTACGTAGATCCTGCAAGGTTTCCGCAAGGGTTGACTGATATGGAACAGATTAACTGGCTTAATAGTCAGAAAGCATTGTTTCCATACCGGTGGTCATTGTATTCAGGCGGTCATGCCAACTTGGATTTGACCAAACAAGATTGGTCAGAAGACATGGTTCGCAATCGCGAGCCAGGCACGTTCATGCTGGGAGATTCTGGTGGATTTCAGATAGCCAAAGGCCTGTGGGAAGGCGACTGGCGGGCCAATTCAGGTTGTGCCAAAGCTGAAAAGAAACGCAGTAGTATTTTGAAGTGGCTGGACACAATCAGCGACTACGGCATGATCCTTGATATCCCTACCTGGGTTATTCATGACAAGAAAGCCAGCAATGCTTGCGGTATCAAGACACTGGAAGAAGCCGTTGATGCTACCAAGTTCAACAACGAATACTTCATGGCTCACCGTCGGGGCAAAAACAATGGCGGTGCCCGATTCTTGAACGTGTTACAAGGTGACAATCACACATCGGCAGAAACATGGTATCAAACCATGAAGCAGTACTGTGACCCTGTGCAGTATCCAGACACACACTTTGATGGCTGGGCTATGGGTGGTCAGAACATGTGTGATGTGCATTTGGTACTCAAGCGACTGATTGCACTGAAATATGATGGATTGTTACAAGAAGGCACACATGACTGGATGCACTTTTTGGGTACAAGCAAGTTGGAATGGGCTGTGCTACTCACCGTGATTCAAAGGGCAGTTAGAAAATACGCTAATCCCGCATTTACGATCTCCTTTGATTGTGCCAGTCCATTCCTCGCTACTGCCAATGGACAGGTGTACTTTGCAAATGTGTTTGAACATGATAGCAAATGGTCGTATCGCATGGCACCGTCAGCAGATGACAAGAAGTATGCCACAGACACACGCAAATGGTCGGCGGGTGTGGTAGCAGATGGTGTGTATGATCGTTGGGAAGATAGTCCAATCAGTGACATGCTCAAGATGAAAGATATTTGTATCTATCGAGCAGGTACGCCCAAACCAGGTGTTGTTCTTACAGAAGAAAACTTCAAAGACCCTGACTTGTATGATGTGCTGCCAGATGTCAACAAGAATGGCAAGTGGGGCAAGACATCATGGGATTCGTTCTCATATGCACTGCTGATGGGCCATAATGTCTGGATGCATTTGATCGCTGTGCAAGAAGCCAACAGACGCTTTGATGCAGGAGAACACCCTGCCATGATGCGCCGTAGTACAGGGGATTATGCCAAGTTTGAAGACATTGTGGAAGCCATATTTGCCGCTCCCACACGTGAAGATTCAGAAGCCATCATTGAATACTATGATGACTACTGGATGGAGATTGTGGGCACCCGTGGATTCAAAGGCAAGAAAGCCAAGAACGCACGTACACAATTCAATGCACTGTTTGAATACGAACAAACTGAACAAGAAGATTTTGATTCTAGTAAACTTGACAAGTTGGAGACCACAACATGAATAGAGCAGGACATGCAGAAGTTGATTTCTTTACAGGTACAGAAGTAGAACGCACTCCGGCATTTGGAAAAACTACATTGTTTGTGGTAGGGGTACAGTCCATCGATAACATTGCTGCCAAAATGGCAGGTTGTGAGCACATCTTCTTTGGTGCCAACCACAGTTTCGATCCCAAGTCGCCCGAAGAGTGGCGCAGGTGGGAAAGCATGATCACACCCTTTTTAGAAAGTGGTTATCTTTGTACACTGGACATTCCAATTGGGGCAGTGGAACAGTTCAATGATGGCAGTTTATGTGAATACCGCAACTTCATTCCGCAGATTCGAGTAAGTGTACCGTATACACGACTGTGGAATTATAATACAATGTTAAAAATAGATGACAAGGACTTTGACGCAACCAATCCCGGCGTCTGGTGCCACAGTCTACACAGCCTCATGAGCCGTGAGACATTTACTTCGTGGGATGATTACAAAGGGGATACACCACTATGAAATGGTTAGACAATTGGATTTTACAGCGTGCCGAACGCATTAGAGAGCGTGAAAACGAAATCGTACCAGATCGTGTCCCTGCAGTTCCCAGCAACAGAAAATCCTCAAATCGAGGCGTCAGCATCAACGAAGACCGAGCCAGCATTGGCAGCAGTAAACACAGAATGATGTTTACCGTGTATCGTGCCAATGGCGGCATGATGGTAGAGTACAATCGATACGATGAACGCAAGGATCAACATCACTGCGAACTGCACATCATACACCCAGATCAAGACCTTGGCACGGCCCTGGGCCAAATTGTAACCTTTGAAAGTTTGAAATCTTAAAATGGCAAAAATCAAACAAGTCAAGCATCTTGTGGGGCAGGTGGTGCCACCAAAGACTCATGGCGCAGCCGGTCGAGCAATAGAAGAAATAATGGAAACACAAGGTTGGCCCATGGATCGTCATGGGCAAGGAGTTGACGTACCTGCATATGGATTCGAAGTAAAAAGTAGAGATTTAGATTCAACATCAGCTCAAAGCATAGGCAAGATGTTGCCCGAAGATATAAAAGTCACGCCATTTCCCAAATCTCCTATCTACGACAAAATACAACACCAGCTTAGAGTAAAAACTCAGGACCAAGTTATTGTCAGTGCCAACATGTATGACTTCAGCAATCCTTATATACAACAAAAGATCGAAGAATCATATGAAGCAGCCAGGGCAAAGATTATTGCTGATGATGACAGCAATTACATATCTGGTGGGCCATTTGGATACTTTGAACGAACCAATCCCAAGACATCTAGATCATATGATTTTAGACTGACCGACGCCGCCATGCAAAAACTAGAAAACATGGCAACATCAACTTTTAAGGACTTATTCAAATGAATCAAGCAGAACGTGAAGTGGTAGACCGAGTGATGCAACATGCACAACGAAAAATATGGGTTACATTTCAAAAGGAAGGCATGCACAGATATCCCGCGGCTGCCACAGATCCTGCACTGGCCACAGGTGATGAATATGATGTTTCATTTCTTGCTAATTCTCATCGTCACATGTTTCATTTCCGGGTGTGGATTGATGTTGTACACAATGATCGCGATATCGAATTTATCCAATTCAAACGTTGGCTTGAAAATCTCTACCGTAGTGGAACTCTCCAACTAGACTACAAAAGTTGTGAGATGATGGCAGACGACCTATATATACAAATAGCCGGTCGTTATCCCAACCGAGCAGTGTGGATCGAAGTGTCCGAAGACGGAGAAAACGGCGCACTGATCAAATACGAAATCACTAGACCCCTCAACAACATTGTCATCTAAGGAGAACAACATGGCAAGACCCACATTCAAACCCAACCCCAAAGTGCGTGAGATCCAAGACGATCTTGAAGTGTATCTGGAATTTTGTCAGGACTATGGATATCGCTACAACGAAGCGGATCTCTACAACTTCAAAACCTATGCCTGGCAACAGTTCAGCAAGTGGCATGCTGGCAAGTACGCCAAGAACATGTGGGATGAGGACACTCGTAGATTTGCAGGACATCGCGCATGAGAAAACTATACTACATGGGTCTTGAAAGTTACGAGGCCCGTTACACACTGCAACTGACTGAGTGGAACCGACGTGTGTTTGAACGTCGAGGACTTGATGTGGTGTATGTGCCAGGTTTGACCCTAGACAACAGTCAAAAGATTGTTGTGGGACAAGTGCTGGATGCACATGGACGCAGTTATTTTGGCATGAGCCAAATGATGAACCTGGTGCGGCTCATGCAACAAGGTGAAGTCACTGCAGAAGATGTGATCTATTTTGAAGACATGTTCCAGCCAGGCATTGAGAGTTTGCCATACATCATGGACCAGGTTCCTGCCGAACAACGTCCTCGCATTTATGTGCGCTGTCTGGCACAGGCCATTGATCCTGACGACTTTGTGCATGTGTGGGGCATGGCCGGCTGGATGAGCACATATGAAAAGATGGTCAATCACTTTGTAACAGGCGTGTTAGCCACCAACGAAGAAATGGTTGCTCACATGCGCATTGCAGGTTGGACTGCTCCAATCTACAACATCTCAGGATTGGCGTTTGGCAAAGAAGAAGTGCTGGAACGCATTGGCGGCAGTGCCAACATTCGACCATTTGAAGATCGTCCGCGCCGTGTGGGCTTTGCCGCACGTTTTGATCAAGAAAAGCAACCTGGCTTCTTCATGGACTTGATTGAAATGTTTCATGAGCAAGGTCCAGTAGGCATTGAGTTCTGTATATACTCCGGTAGTCCATTGCGTAGCAACAATCCTGAATATGTTGCTCGTGCTCGCCGCATGGAAGCTGAAGGTAAACTAAAGATCTACGACAACATCACCAAAAACCAATACTATGCGCATCTCAACAACACTAGAGTTTTGTTCAACTGTGCTCTGCAAGACTGGGTCAGCAATACAGTCAGTGAAGCTGACACTGTTGGTTGCAATGTGCTATATCCAGCATACCGGTCATTCCCCGAAACCTTTGCCAACGATCCCAACAGACTCTACGTTCCGTGGTCAATTGATGATGCATATCACAAGATGCAAAATCTCTTGCGGAAACCACATCACAACATGGGTCTCATATCTGACTGGAACAATGGCACTGTTGACCGTGTGGTTGATATACTGTTTGGTCTTGGTGAGCATTGGAATCGAGCGGGTGCGAGATACCGTGACCATGTGGCTGAAGCCAAATATCACGTAGTAAAGATTGCCATGTGAAAACACAGTCAAGACCATTGGTTACCTTTGGTTGTAGTTGGACCTTTGGAGTAGGGGTTCAATATCAACCAGGTATGTCAAAAAAACAGTATGAAGCAATTGCACATCGAGAAGACAGTGCTGGGTTGACTTTTAGGCGACGTCTTGCAGCCGATTATCAATGTGCAGAGCACAACCATGCTGTGATGGGTTCCAGTAATCAACAGCAGTTTCGATTGGCTAGAGAGTTTTTTTCTCCGGCCAAAGTTGAAAAATTAAAAAAACAATGGTCAAACATCACAGTGCTTTGGGGCATAACCAGCACTGCCAGAAGTGAATATTTTGATACCTCCAGCAATTTGTTTGAACCAATATATTCTGGAGACTCCGCACCCCAGGCCAAATTTTGGATAGCAAACTACAATCACGAGCATGAAGTACAGCAGTTGTCTATGGCAATAAAATACTGGGACGAATATTTTTGCAATCACGGCATACAGAATTTTTGGTTTGACACGTTTAATCATCACAATTATCAAGTTGACACATTGAAAAATTTCATCTACAAGAATAAACAACCAAGAGATTTGCTGTCACAAATGTTGATACAACACGGTCACGCAGTGCCCGACTCAAAATATCATTTGAGCAACTGGTCTTTGGACACTGCTAGATTAGATGCGTTGATTGACTTACAATTGATCAATCCAATCAGCTTCCATCCAACTCAACTGGGACACGAAGTGCTGTACAAAATGTTGAAAAATGAAATTGGAGAATATTTAAAATGAACACAGTTATAGTAACTGGGGCTGGCGGATACATTGGTGGCCAAACTGCATTGATGTTGAAGGATGCAGGTCATCGTGTGGTAGGCATTGACAAAAACAAATGCCCCCCGCATTTGAAGTCGGTGTTTGATGACTATATTGAAAAGGACTTTGCCCACAAAGACGCCTTGGTCACACTGTTGATACACGAACCCCGTGCCATCATACACTGTGCCGCCACCAGCCTGGTTGGGCCCAGCATCCGTCACCCCGGTTGTTACTTTGAAAACAACGTGGTGAACACACTCACACTGTTGGATCAAGTGCGCAGAAGCATGCCCAAGACCAGAGTTATTTTTAGTTCAAGTGCCGCAGTGTACGGTGAGCCTATTATGACTCCCTGTCACGAAGTGGATCCTTGTGAGCCTATATCTCCGTACGGTGACAGTAAACTCATGGTGGAACGCATCATGGCAGCATATCATAAGGCCTACAATTTAGACTATGTGGCATTTCGTTACTTCAATGCTTGTGGTGCCGACAGTCGAGCCAGACACGGACAAGAATCAGGTGCCACACACATCATTGCTAGAGTGTTAGAAGCCATGAAAAATGATGCAGAATTTACGCTGAATGGTGTGGACTTTACTACACCAGACGGCACCTGTGTGCGTGACTACGTGCATGTGGAAGACATTGCTCGAGCACATGTTCGGGCATTGGATGCTGAAATTTTATCAGGCGTGTACAATTTGGGCAACAATACAGGTGTCAGCAACAGAGAAATTATTGCCGCAGCCGAGCGTGTGACTGGAAAAAAATTGAAAGTTGTGATGGGCGAGGCTAGGCCAGGAGATCCTGCTGTGCTCACTGCCAGTGCTGCCAAATTTGGTATGGCTGCTGGAGGCTGGTGCTGCCACTATACCTTAGATGACATGATACAACACGCCTGGAACTGGTATGTTCGATAAAATACTGGCATTTGAAACTGCCCTGGCAGCATTCACAGGTGCGCCACGAGCCATCATGACTGATTGTTGTACTCATGCAATTGAATTGTGTTTGCGGTATGACAAAATCAGTGCCTGCACATTTACACCATATACATATTTAAGCATTCCAATGACCATGCACAAACTGGGAATCCGCTACGAATATTATCCAGATTCGTTGCCACGTAGACAACAGTGGATTGGAGAGTACAAGTTTGAATTAACACGAATTTGGGATAGTGCTCGTAGACTGGAAGCCATGATGTATAGACCTGGACAGATGCAGTGTGTGAGTTTTGGTCATGACAAACCCTTGGCCATTGGTCGAGGTGGTGCCATATTGCTGGATGACGAGTCTGCATATCAAGCCTTGATACGCATGAGGTATGATGGTCGTGATTTGACCATATCACCTTGGGTCGAGCAACAAGAGTTTCGGGTGGGCTACCACTATCGTCCCACTATTGAAGAAGCCCAACGCGGCCTAGAACTGCTGGCCAGTTATCACAGTCAACCTCCCCAACCAAAATTATATCCAGATTGTAGACAAATTTCCATAGTGACTTGACTGTCACGATCTAAATAGTGTACAATCACACACCGGAGTAACAATGCAAGAAAAGAATTTATCACAAGTACTTAGAGAACAAATGACGGCCCGAGGTCACCGCTTCTGGGCCGGCGACAACATCAGCGATTACATGAGCGATGCCATCAAAGAAAAACTCATTGACGAAGCCACTGTGGCATTTGAAGGTGTGTTGGATGCCTTGCTGATCGATCGTGAAAACGATCCTAATTCACGTGGCACAGCGCGGCGCTTGGCCAAGATGTACTACCACGAAATCATGGCAGGTAGATATGAAGCACCCCCAGATTGCACCGCTTTTCCCAATGACTCAGCAGACCGCTACGAAGGCATGTTGGTGGTGCGTAGTGAGTTACGTAGTATGTGCAGTCATCATCATCAGCCTGTTAGTGGTGTTGCCTACATCGGAATTATTGCTGCACAAAAACTTATTGGTCTGTCTAAGTATACTCGTATTGCTCAGTGGTGCGCTCGGCGCGGTACTTTGCAGGAAGAACTGTGTATAGACATCGCCAATGCCATAGAACAGGCCACTGACAGTCATGATGTTGGTGTGTACATACAGGCCACGCATGGGTGCTGTGAGAATCGAGGTATCATGGCACACAGCAGTCTCACACAGACCACAGTGCTACGTGGTGCGTTTAAAGACGATGCCAGTGTGAAAAAAGAGTTCATGGACAATATCAAATTACAACAGGAGTTTGCACCGCGATGATTATCACAAACCGCACAGGCAAGATTCGATTGCCCTGGGAACCAGGGCTGTTGGAATGGTTGCAGGAACACTATCCTGCAAGTCAGTATAGAGTGGTAGAATTAACTTAAAGGAAAACAAAATGAGTAAATTAAGCAAATTGACAAAAGTAAATGAGTCAATCACCATCTACCGTTATGACAACGGCTTCATGGTCGAGGTAGGCGGTCGTGACGACGAAAACGATTGGAAATCTGCCAAGGTTCTTTGCGCAACAGAAGCGGACATGATGGCTGTGGTGCAAGAGTGGATTAGCATGGAATTAGACAACTAAGGAGAAACAATGTTTGGCGCAAACTATAGTGAAAATGATGTTATCAATTATCGTTCAGCAGAAGAAATTAATTCGGCCATGGGTCGTGTGTATGGGCACATGAGCTTGGCTGTACTGTTCAGCATGCTGGTCAGTTATTGGATTGGTACCACACCAGAACTGTTGCAATTCTTTTTCACCGGAGTGTTGAAATGGATTGTTATCTTTGCACCTTTGGCAGCCATATTTGGTGTGAGTTATATGTTGGCCAATAACCCTACAAAATCCACAGCACAGTTGTGCTTACATGGATTTGCGGCATTGATGGGCTTGAGTTTTAGCATGATCTTTGCTGTGTTTACCATGGGCTCAATTGTTAGTGCGTTCATGGGTGCAGCCATCCTGTTTGGTGTGATGAGTGGCTATGGGTACTTTACCAAACGCAGTCTTGACAGTGTGGGACAGTTCATGTTTGTGGGCTTGATTGCCATCATTATTGCCAGCATTGTGAACATCTTTATTGGATCAACTGTAATGCAGATGGTTATCAGTGCATTGGCCATCATTATCTTCCTGGGACTCACTGCCTATGACACACAAAAGATTCGCGAAGAACTCAGTGTGGAGACCAGTGACAGTGCAGAAGTACGTGGTGCATTGACCTTGTACATGGACTTTATCAACTTGTTCTTGAATCTGTTGCAGTTGTTTGGCGGCAGAAAAGAATAATCATGGCCACGTGGGAACTGTCAACCGAATACAAAAAGAACGCCATCGAGGTACAACTGTGGTATAAAGATGGTGTTACTATAAAGAAAATTGAAGGCTATCGCTGGGGCACTTTCTATTGCGAAAGCGATGAACATCCCGACATTGACTTGCGCAACCCCGACGGTTATGAACTAGCAGACTATGATTGGGAATTGGACAGTCTGGATGATGGTTGTTGGAGTGAATGGCAGTATCCTGATTCTGTCACAGCAGAAGAACGTGCCAAGATCGAAGCAGCCTGGGACGAAAACTGGTACAAAGGCATGGAAGACTTGGGCTGGTCAAACGATGATACCGAGTATCACTTTCAAGGTCCACTGAAGTTGGTGAACCGAGATACTGGAGAAGAGTTCTCAGTATTGGATGCCGATGGCAATGTCATTCCCGAACCAGAATGGAATCCAGCGGCAGAACTTGACAAGATTGAACCACCACTGACTGAATGGTTTCCTTCAGATGTTGCGCCTGTGCGTGAAGGCCGTTACCAAATCAACGACAACAAAAATCCACAATGGCCATTTCCTGCCTATGCAGACTGGGATGGGCAAAAGTGGAGTGAGGACAGCATTGAGAAGTGGCGCGGACTGGCCGAGGATCCCAACAAGTGAGTGTTTGGACCAATTGGGATCCGCTTGAAGAAGTCATAGTAGGTGATTGCCATGCGGTACATGCACTGGATTGGTATGTGCCCAAACCACAACAGTCTGCATTCAATCAAATACTTGAAGAAACCAAGCAAGATCTCAACAGGTTGGCGGCGTTGTTACAATCACTTGGTGTGACAGTTCATCGTCCCTTGGTCCCGAACATACAACAAAATATCCAACTGCCCACATTTTCAATCAAGTGTGCAGTGGCGCCTGTGGTGCCCAGAGATCAATTTTTGGTATATGGTTCCACTGTGTACCAAACATTTACCAGCATGCCTGACAGATATATCGATAGTTTGTCGTATTATAAAATTTTCTGCAGCCTATTCAAACAAGGGCACAACTGGCTTAGTCAACCAGCGCCGATTTTGTTTGACATGCCCAATGATGTAGACTGGACACAGCAAGGTGAAACAGTCTATAAAAAAATATTGCACGAACGTGTGTTGTGGCACACAGCAACCATGTTCAAGTGCGGTGATGCATTGATTACCAATACTGCTGGTCCAGGCACTGCTTTGGGACTGGAATGGATGCAAAGAAACTTGCCACCCAACACTGTGGTAGCCAATCACAATACCACGCAAAACAACTGGGGTCACATTGATCATGGGTTTTTGATGATAGATGACCACACTGTGATCTGCAAGAACTCGGAGTTTGTGCCCAAAGTTTTGCGTGATAAAAATATAATATGTGTGCAACAATATCTAACTGAGAATCAATCAGTGCTACCTGCTCATGCTGTGTTGAGCAACAATCTGCAGCACATACACAGCCTGCTGGATGAAGCCAAGGGCTATGAACAAGTTACCAACTTTGATTTGAATGTGCTGGTAGTAGATTCCAAAAATATTATTTTTGGATCTCATCGTCCAGAGTTATTTGCACATTTAAAACAGCATGGTATAACATGTCACGTCAGTGAATTTAGACACAACAAATTTTGGTATGCCGGCATACACTGTGTTACCTTGGATATTCGACGCCGTGGTCAACAAAGAAAGATTATCAATGAAATATGAAACATTAAAAGAAGCACAGAACGCAGGTGTAGCACCTTGGGATTTAGAAGTTGAACAACTGTCAGACTTTCACGTGGCAGTGTTTCGAGATCGTTATCCTGTTGCCCGTGGGCATTTGTTATTTGTGCCACAGTACAACACAGATGCGGTAATTAACGACTGTTTTGAAACTGCCATGCGTGAAGGTCGTAGAATGGTTGACGCTGGCGAATGTGATGCATTCAACATAGGCATCAACATGGGTGCAGCGGCAGGCCAAACTGTGATGTATCCGCATGTGCATTTGATTCCTCGTCGTCATAGCGACTGCGCTGATCCTGTGGGAGGTGTGCGTGGAGTGATAGTTGGTCAAGCCAATTATAAAAGTGCATCGTATCAACTTCCCAACTGATTTTTCGCAATGATACGCTATCTAGAGTTACCAAAAATTCCCGATGACATTTTGCAAATCATTCCGACTGAGTTGAATAAATATCATTGCAAGATTAACTATGGCACTTACAATTGGTCTGACAGTTTCAATCAAGAACTCAATGCCTGGGGACAACAGTATATTTGCCAAGATATGTATTTTGCTTTTCAATTGATGACTGGCGATGTACCTACACACAAAGACATAGGAACAAAAACCAAACTGGTTTATCTTCTTTGCACTGGCGGGGACAATGTGATAACAAATTTTTACAACAAAAACAACAAATGCACACATAGTTATCACATAGAACTACATCGTTGGCATATTTTGCAAGCAAGTAGAAAACACAGTGTGGATGGAATAGTGCCAGGAAGTCTAAGACTCAGTGTTACTGGACGTATTTTTTAATCACCTACCGGCCTTTGGCATCATTCCCGGTATACAAATTCTGCTGCCTATGCTAAAATTAACATAGGAGAAAAAGCATGTCACAAGATCAAAACCAAGTAGGTCACCGCTGGATGTCAGCAAGACAGTACAAGTACACATCAACCAAAGAGTATCACGATGCGTTTCCATGCGCATATCGTCAATGGCGAGCAGACAGTCATTGCAATTTGATTCATGGCTATAGTTTCTCGATGAAGTTCTACTTTGGTACAGATAACTTGGATGTACGCAACTGGGCTGCCGACTATGGTGGTCTCAAAGAACTCAAGTCGGTGTTGGAAAGTCAATTTGACCACACATTGTTGGTAGCCGAAGATGATCCTGAACTAGAGTTCTACAAGGAAATGGAACGCCGTAGTCTTGCCAAACTAACTATACTACCCAAACTGGGTTGTGAAGGACTGGCTGATCAGCTGTACAAATATGTGAACGGTGTTTATATTCCTGACATGTGGGGGCAAGGTGAAGCAGCTCGACTGTGGTGCTATCGCGTGGAAGTGCGTGAAACCCAGAGCAACATGGCTTTTAGAGAAGGCCATCGCGAATGGAATGAGGATTTATTTGCATAAGGATCAAGTATGAGTATGGTAACTTACGATCAATCACATCGTTACGATATTGCTATGTTGTTGGCCACACGAGGCCGAACTGAAAGTCTGGACCGCAGTGTTCGCAGCCTAATAGAGTTGGCTGACCATCCTGAACGTGTGCAGTTGATGTTTGCGTTTGATCGCGATGATGTGATTGGCAAAGATTATTTTAAAACGAAACTTCAACCCTGGATGGATCAACAAAAACTGGCCTACAAGGCCATGATATTTGATCGCCAGGGATATCACAGACTACACATCTACAACAACAAGTTGGCAGAAAATACCGATTCACGTTGGCTGATGATTTGGAACGATGATGCCTACATGGAAACTCAAGGTTGGGATACCACCATCATGAGTTACGAAGGACAATTTCGATTGCTGGCTTTTCATACTCACATGGATCATCCCTACAGCATCTTTCCTATCATTCCAAGAAAGTGGTTTGATTTGTTGGGCTATATCTCACCACACAGTGTGCAAGATGGCTGGCTAAGCCAACAGGCATACATGCTGGATATCTGGCAGCGTATACCTGTGAATGTGTTACATGACCGTGCAGATCTAACCGGCAACAACAATGATACCACGTTTCGTGAACGTGCATCGCTGGAAGGTCGTCCCATGGACGAAAATGACTTTCACAGTAGGTCACAGATAGCATTGCGACAGCAAGATTGCTATAAATTGGCAGCTTATATGTTGAATGATTTGCAAATGGATCTGAGTTTTTTCAACAATATCTGGCTGGGCGCACAAGATCCCTGGGAAAAATTAGCTAAAAATGATGTCAACAAGCAAATGGTTCAGTTTTCTAATCCGCATGTGCATTTTGGAAACAAGTAAATAAGACATGACATGTAACATTGCTTGGGTACAACCAAATTTTCAACAAGGACCAAAAGAGTTCAACGCCTACTATCTGCCTTATTCTGCAGGCGTGATATGGAGTTACAGCCTGGCAGACCCGGCCATACGTGAACGCTTCAAAGTTACTGAATTTTTGTGGCGCAGAGAAGCCATCGAAGAAACAGCTGAAAGATTGTGTAAAAATGACATGGTGGCATTCAGCACCTATGTTTGGAATCATCGCTACAACTATGAACTTGCTCGGCAGATCAAAGCACGAAATCCCAACACAGTGATTTTGTTTGGTGGACCTGAGCCTGCTATCACAGACGTCAACATTTTCCGGGACAATCCTTTCATGGATTTGATCATTTGTTACGAAGGTGAAATCACATTCAAACGTGTGTTGGAAGTGTTTGACACCAAGAACTGGGAAAGTGTAGCCGGCCTGCTGATCAACAGAAATGGCGAAGCTGTAAAAACTGAAGAAGCCAAGCGTATTGAAAGTCTTGAAGAAGTTGAAAGTCCATACTTGTCTGGTATATTTGATCAACTCATAGCTGATCATCCTGAGGTAACCTGGCAAGGCACCCTGGAAACCAATCGTGGCTGCCCGTATCAATGTACCTTTTGTGACTGGGGCAGTCTGACCTACAACAAAGTCAAGAAGTTCAAACTGGAACGTGTGTTTGCTGAACTGGAATGGATGGCTCAGCACAACTTTGATTGGATCAGTATAACTGATGCCAATTTTGGCATGTACCCCGAACGTGACGGCATGATTGCAGACAAGATCATTGAGTGTCAAGAAAAATATGGATCACCAAGAACATTCTCAGTGGCCTGGGCCAAGAATCAAAAGAAAGAAGTCATAGACATTGTGAAGAAACTGTTGGATGCCAAGGGATTCAATCAAGGACTCACACTCAGCGTACAGAGTTTGGACTTGGATGTGCTGGAAAACATTCGTCGCAAGAACATGGAAATGAACAAGCTCAACGAAGTATTTGAGCTGTGCGACCAACGCAACATTCCTGCATACACAGAATTGATCCTGGGCCTGCCTGGTGAGACCCTGGAAACATGGAAAAAAAACTTCTATGCCTTGTACGAATTAAATCAGCACACCGGCATCACAACATTCCAAGCACAGTTGTTGGAAAATGCCGAAATGAACCTGTTACAGAAGAAACTGTTCAAGATCACCAGCCAACCTGTAACAGACTACTTTGCTGGCAGCTACAGTGTGGAACACATTGAAGAAAGCATTGATGTCATCACAGGCACCAAAGACATGCCTACTCCAGTGATGCTGGATGCACAGATATTTGCCTGGTTCCAGACCACGGTTCACATCAACGGCTTTGCTACTTTGGTCGCACGTTTTATCAACAAGTACCTGAACATCAGTTACAACAACTACTACGAAGAATTGTTTGCACACTTCATGACCAATGAATGGGTAAAGAAAGAAGAATCTGAAGCCCGTATGTACTTCAACAATTGGATGATGACCGGACGCATTAACCATCCCAAGATTGGTGTGGAAATACACGGCTGGAACATCATTCACAGAACCAGCATGAACATGCACCAGGAAAATCAAGTGGAACAGTTGTATGATCATCTGGAACAGTTTCTAGAACGCTACAACTTGCCCCCAGATCTGTTGGCCAGCTTGATGAAACTGCAAAGAAGTTACTACATCAAGTATGATGACAGAAATCAGTACCCCATGAACTTGCAGTTGGAATACAACATCTGGGAATATTTGAGCTTCAGTAAGCCTCTAGAAAAAATTCCCACTGTGTATCGATTGGATTTTCCTGAAGACAAGACCATGAGTTTTAATAGATTTTTGGAATTGTTTTACTTTGCAAGACGCAGAAACTTTGGCAAGGCCACGGTGGATCGCGTCAGTGGCGGAGACTCCAAAGGCGCTCGTCGAGGCGCAGGTGCTGCCAAAGCACAAGGCAGTTTTTCAGTGAAGAAAAAACAACTAGTGGCGTGATGTCAAGACTGTTTACATTTGGGTGCAGTTTTACCAACTATCGTTGGAGCACCTGGGCCGATTGTCTTGCTCCTGAATTTGATTATTTTGAAAATTGGGGGCAGGCCGGTGGCGGCAATCATTATATTTTTAACTCAGTGATGGAAGCTGATCAGCGTCACCAATTTGGTACAGGTGACACTGTGATAGTTTGTTGGACCAGTTTAGATCGCGAAGATCGTTATGTTGATGGACGATGGCATACTCCGGGCAATGCGCATTTTGCAACCAATGTGTTCAACAAAGAATATCTCAAAACACACATTGATGAGCGAGGATTTTTAATTAGAGATCTTGCCTATATCAAAGCAGTAAAAACGTTGTTGGAAAATTGTCCAGGGTTGACCTGGCGTTTCTTGAGCATGGTAGAACTCATGGCTCGTCCCTGGCCCGATGATGATGTTAGTTTGCACAGAGATGTCATGAGATTGTACAGTGATGTACTGGATACTATCTTGCTGGGCTATGATAAAACTGTGTTTGCTGAAACTGGATGGCCCAATAGAAATGGCGATCCACATCCCAGTCCAGACGAGCATTTGGCCTATTTGGACGCAGTGTTGCCGGGATGGGTGACAAAAGCAGAAACTCGTGTTAAAATGCATGAACAAAGCGTCAATCTAAATAAAGATCCCCGCAAGTCGGGCATGACAAAGGTAACAAGACTATGAAATTAAAAGTATCAGAATTATTTTATTCAGCACAAGGTGAAGGACGCTATGTTGGCGTACCCAGCATATTTTTACGCATGTTTGGTTGCAACTTTACGTGTAGTTCATTTGGTTGCAAGCCAGGTGAACGCAGCACAGAAGCAGACGAAGTTGCTAAAACGGTTGGTCTATACCGAACATTTGAAGAACTGCCCTTGGTGAACACTGGGTGTGACAGTTACGCTTCATGGCATCCTGACTTCAAGCATCTTAGTCCCACATACACAGTAGCCGAACTGGTGGACCGAATGACTGAGTTGTTGCCCCGTGGCTCATGGCTACAACCCAATGGCAATCCTGTGCATTTGGTGATCACTGGCGGCGAGCCATTGCTGGGTTGGCAACGTGCCTATCCAGAACTGCTGGATGTACTAGCCGAGCGTGGACTGCGACATATCACATTTGAAACCAATGGTACTCAAGAATTGAGTCGAGAGTTTAGAGACTACTTGCGCAACTGGTTTGGTGAGATCACGTTCAGTGTCAGTCCCAAGCTCAGCGTGTCGGGCGAGTCCTGGTCTGATGCCATCAAGCCTGACGTGGTCTGGGACTATGAGACATATGGCGTGACTTATCTCAAGTTTGTGGTGGAAAAAGTTGCGGACTTTGACGAACTGGACCGTGCTGTGGATGAATATCGCCTGCGTGAGTTTGGTGGTCCTGTGTTTGTGATGCCAGTGGGCGGAGTTGTATCAGTGTATGACGGCAATAGAATCTCAGTGGCTGACGAAGCACTCCGACGTGGCTACTGGTACAGTCCACGACTTCACGTTGACCTTTGGGGCAATGGATGGGGCAAATAAATGTTTGATTGTGTATTAGTCAACGGAGACAGTTACTCTGCTTCCGATAAAAAACACAAAGTCTATGCGGATTTTTTGCAAGAATGTTTGGATGTGCCTGTGCATAATATTGCATGGTCTGGTTCAAACAATCAAAGAATAATAAGAAGCACTTTAGAACATTTAAATCACTACAAAAACCCACTGGTGTTGATTGGTTGGAGTTTTATTAGACGTATTGAGGTATGGTACTATGGACAAAAACCATCTGTACTGCGTTGGATACCTGACCGATCTAAAGACATAGACAGTAGCAAACATCCTAAATTTATAACATTAGATTTCTTGGTAGACGAAAAAGAAGCAACACTAGAACAAAAATGTTTGATAAATGATGATTTCTTTGTACATAAACAGTTAACTGATTTTTACACCAGTTTGTATATGTTTGCGCACACTTTAGAATCACTGGGTATCAAATACCAATTTTTTTCAGCGGCAAAAAATACTGAAATTCCTATTAATTGTTTTCCATATATCGAATCTTTGCAACAAGTACAATGGTGTCACACCAACAAAAATTTTTACAAATTACATGATTTTTGTATTTTAGACTGGGCCAAAGAGCATGATGCTGATGCCCACTCAGTTACTGGACATTTGAGTGAAAATGGTCACAAAAAATTTGCTGGTTTTTTGTTAGACAACATAATATGATACTGGATGGAGCATTTGAAATGTTTGATTGGTTAAAGAAAAAAATGTCACCACCACCCCCGGTGCGTACAGAAAAAGCACCACGTGTGGTCCGGGCGCCAGAAAAGGCACCTGAAAAGAGTGCCAAGCAATTGGCCACCGAAGCCAATGAACCTTATGTGGCTATCATCACCATGGACATTGATCCCAACAACCTGCACCAAGGTGCATTTGAATTGGACTGGAATGAGATATTCATTGCACGACTGGTCAAGGCTGGCTACATGATGAAGCCCACAGACGCAGACTCAGACATTGTGGATCGTTGGTTCCAAAATGTGTGCAGACATGTTGTGATGGAAACATGGGAACAAGACCAGGCCATGCGCAACTCAGCAGGCGGTTATGTACACACCCGTGACATTGGTGACGGACGCACCGAGATTAGTTAAGGAAATTGATATGAATGTAGGATTTACAGCTTCAACTTTTGACCTGTTTCATGCAGGTCACATCATAATGCTAAAAGAAGCCAGAACTCAGTGCGATTATTTGATAGTAGGATTACAAACGGACCCTACCATTGATCGTCCTACAGAAAAAAATAAACCTGTGCAAAGTATTTTTGAACGTTATGTGCAGTTGCAGGCCTGCAAATATGTAGACGAAATAGTGGTGTATGCCACAGAAAAAGATCTTATAGATATTTTACTTTCTTATCCCATTAACATAAGAATATTGGGAGACGAATATGAAAACAAATCATTCACAGGACGGCAAGAATGCATTGGCAAAGGTATCAAATTTTACTTTAACAAAAGGCAGCACACATTTTCTACTACAGAACTAAGACAACGTGTAATTGACACCGAAGCAACCAAGTTCATGACCAAGGCCACTGCACTCGACATGAATCGCAAATGATATTGTATGTCAACGGTTGCAGTCACACTGCGGCTGCAGAAGCAGTGGTGCCAGATGCATTTGCTGAGGATGATGGTAAGAACGGTACTGATCGTCGTCCACATCCACTTAACTTGGCAGCCAGTTGGTGTACACATTTGGCACGTAATCTTGGTCGTACACTGGTTTGTGATGCAGAGTCGGCCAGCAGTAACGATCGCATTATTAGAACCACTAGAGAATGGATCTCTGCCAATCCTACTCAATTACAAAACGTATTCATGGTCATACAATGGACCACTTGGGAACGTGAAGAGTGGTTGCACAACGGAACTTGGTATCAAGTCAACGCATCTGGCACAGACTGGGTTCCAACAGAGTTGCACTTGCGCTACAAGGAATATGTGGCCAATCATGACTATCGGGCAAAGACTCAAGAATGGTACAAAAAAATCTGGGACTTGCATGTTGAATTCTTGGACAGAAAAGTAATACATTTGTTTTACAACGGCTGGAGTACATTTAGTGATATTCCCAACAAAAGAGATTTTGGTAAAAACTATATTGGTCCATACAGTCGAGATTTAAGTTATAACTCTGTACTTGTAAACAACGGATTTGAGTGGGTCTCCCCAAATTCTTACCATTTTGATGCCAAAGGTCATTGCTTTTGGGCCAAATATGTGTTACAATACATCAACGAACACAACTTGGTACCTACACATGCGCTATCTACTGATTGATACCAGCAACATGTTTTTCCGTGCGCGGCACCAAGCGCATCGTGCCGCTGACACATGGACCAAATTGGGCTTTGCCCTGCACCTTACCTTGATGAGTGCAAACAAAGTGGCACGTGATTTGGGTGCTGATCATGTGGTATTTGCACTAGAGGGCAGGAGCTGGCGCAAAGATCATTACCGACCCTACAAGGCAAATCGTGCTGTGGCACGTGGGCAAATGAGCGAGTCAGAAGCAGAAGAGGACAAACTGTTCTGGGAAACCTATGATGAGCTGACTAAATACTTGTCTACACGAACCAACTGTAGTGTGATCCGTTGTGCCACAGCAGAAGCAGATGATATCATTGCACGTTGGATTGCTTTACACCCCCAAGACGAACACGTTATTGTCAGCTCAGATTCCGACTTTGTGCAGTTGATTGCACCCAATGTGAAATTGTACAATGGCATCAATGATCACTTGTTCAGTCCTGCTGGTGTCACAGACGCAAAAGGCAAAAACTTGGCATTCACTATTGAGAGCAACTCAAAGATCAAGGTTGGCAAAGCCGATGCCAACTTTGTGCCTCCCACTGACTATCAACAGTGGGTGTTGTTCTTGAAGTGCATGCGTGGTGATCCTGGTGACAATGTGTTCTCGGCCTATCCAGGTGTGCGTGTTCGAGGCACAAAGAATCAAGTGGGACTCACAGAAGCATTTGAAGATCGTGACCGTCGTGGCTATGCTTGGAACAATCTCATGTTGCAACGTTGGATGGATCATGAGCAAACAGAACGCAAGGTGTTGGAAGATTACGAACGCAATCGTACTCTGATTGATCTTACTGCACAGCCCGATGCCGTCAAAGCTGTGGTAGATGAAGCCATACGTGAGCAGATTAGTCATAGGGATGTAGGCATGGTAGGTGCGCACTTCTTACGATTCTGTGGCCGATACGAACTCACCAAACTCAGTGACTATGCAGATGCAATTGGTCGCTGGTTGAATCAAACATACAAAGGAGTATTAGATGATCGAAGCCAAACCCATAGTGGATCAAAAGTATTGGATCTTGAAACAAGATGATCGCAAGGTTGGTGTGGTAGAAGCCGAGAGTGATGGCTACACTGTGCGCATCAATGATCAAGTGGGCCGGTTCAAAACCATTCCCATGGTGCGAAAGCAGGCCAACATTGAGTTTGCACCACCTGAGAAGATCACAAGGCCTGCGCCAGATCAAGTGCATGGATTTGAAACAGGTTGTAGAGCATTCAATCCCATGTGGGACGTTAAACATAAGTTGCCACTGTTCACAAAAGAAAACAAATCAAAGTCATGGTATGCCGCTGGTTGGTATGCTGTGCGTCAACATCGCTCATGGAAACTGATTCGCAACCCAAAACTAATTGTGTTGGAACGTTACCAATATCGTGGTCCATTTCATACTCAGGAGGCAGCACGTGACCAATCCCTTTCGTGATCAGAAGAAATTTATGCGGGCTTGCGACCAAACGGTTGAAGGCTTTGATCAAGATCAATTCAATATGTACAAAAATTTAATTGCGGAAGAGTTCCGTGAACTGCAAGAAGCTCACGACATGGAAGCAGAATTGGATGCACTGATTGATATCCTTGTGGTCACAATCGGTGCTATCCACTCAGCCGGCTTTGATGGTGAAGGCGCATGGAAAGAAGTCATGAGCACAAACTTTGCCAAAATTGATCGTGATACAGGCAAAGTACGCCGGCGTGAAGATGGCAAGGTGCTCAAACCCACTGGTTGGCACCCACCGGTGTTGTATCCATACCTAACTAAAAAATGAAAACACGCGAACAAATCATCACTTCAATGTGCTACACCTGGCGGCATGATTATGGACTTGATAAAATGGAACATGACGGTCCTGGCGGGTTGATTTCAGCAGGATTAACTGATGCTGAACGCAAACTGTTATGGCGCCAAATGGCACAGATTTTTGACAATGACATTGCACCACACATGGAGTTTCGACCATGAGTCTGCACATAAATCGTTTTGTAGACTCAATAAAGGCTGCAGAAAGTCGCGGACAGCGAGAACTACAAATAAGCCTGCGTGATGCCAAGGATCTACACAGTGATATTACCAAACTGTTGCTCACCCTGGAACAAATGCGTACACAACAAGCACGTGGTGCAGAAATAGTAGAAGTGCAGATCACCGGCGGTAGTTTCAAATCTACATAGTTATTGGCATAAATAAACGCGGAGTTTAATATGTCAAGACCAAAGCCTACGGTGCTGATTGAGCACACTAACAAACAGACTTACAAGACAGAACAAGTGCTGGCGTCAGAGGGTGTTTGGGCGGTGTTTTTTGAGGCCAAGCCTATCAACTTGAAAACCAGCAACTTGCTTACTCAGTTTCCTGGTCCCAAGTACAAAAAAGTATCGTTCTCCAACCCAGGGCATGCCATTAACTTGGCTAGAAAACTCAACACACAGTTTCGAACAGACAAGTTCAGTGTTGTGCTGTTGACACAAGGGGATAAGATCTATCCCAATGCTCAATAAACTTGCTCTTACTCAGGAACTGATAACACGTTATCCTGATGCGCCACCTCTTGATGAAGCCATGCGTACCTGGTGGCAGAACATTCGAGATGACGGTGGCCTAAGACTCACACACGAAGGCTTCTATGTGTTTGAGAACTTGTTGGAATTGGACAGTTACACGTTTGATTTGCCAGAGAAGTTGTTGACTCCCAAGAACCTGCTGGCGCTAGATCGCCGCATGACTTGTCCTTACTACATGGTCAACAATCGCAAACTCAACAAACTGGTGATGTTTGGCAGTAAAGAAGCTATGATGGCCACACTGCATGGAGACATGCAGAGATTTATCACAAGTTTAAGTTACTGATATCACGCTGGAATCGCATTTCCATCATGGTTGAATAATCATCCAACAAAAATTTACGTTGCGCACGTAATCGTTCACGATATGGTGCCAAGTCTATACGTCCCTGTATCAAGTCTTGATTTAGTATCAACGCCTGCTCTGCACGAACTTTATTGGGCATGTGGTCATAACTTGTGTCCACCAAGTCTGAGAACATGTCAAAGCCTAGTTCTCGACAGTGTTGCACAATGCCCTGATGCCCGACCAAGATAGGTATTTGTTCGGCGGCCATGGCCAACAAGGTCTTTTCTGATATAATTCCCGGGACAGTGGCATATTCTGTTTCTGTCACAATGTTCACAGCACAAGTGCTGTACATGTAATCCAAGTTTATAAAGTTGTCGACATTGTTGTAGGTGTAGTTGGTGTAGTCATGTTGTGGCAAGCGTATGCGATCGTGGTAGCTCAACACACCACCATACCAACCTTGCAATATTTGCATCACACGTGACCTATGATCACACATACGGCCGTTCAAACACTGCCATGCCTGTGTTCGAGGTTGGCCAACAATGTGTTGCCATTCTGGCCAACGCTGGCGCAGTTGGTTCACAAGATCATAGTTGTGATTGCTAAACTCAACCAATCGAACGGGCCCTGTGTAAATTTGATCTAATCCGTGATTCCAATATGTCACAACCACACGGTCAGCACGTGATCCATAACGCTGTTCTATCTGCTCAAGTTCCAGCACACGACCGTCCTGTATGTTTACCAAATCCTGAAAATGCAACAACAAGATGTCTGTGTCAAAGGCAGGCAAGCGCAGGCTCCATCCTGTGTCAGGCGAGCGGGCACTTTCAAAACAATGATAAACAGGAGTAAATGACACGCCTTTATTGGTCAACTGTTGGGCAAACAAAGCACTGTAATTCATGGCGTATTTACAACAGTCAAAAGGTAGTACTTTTGTAGTACTACTTTCTGGTTGACCAAATATGCCCGAAATGCTATAATACACACATGATGAGAAAGAAACGCACCGATCGAACCCACATTGTATACACAATCCAAATTGGATTGGAGTACTACATTGGTATTACCGCTAAAACTCAGCGCACCATAAACATGTCGCTTCGTAGCCGAGTCAACAAGCACATCTACCGCGCTCGCACTGAGAACAAGAGCTGGAACCTGTACGAAGCAATTCGCGCCGCAGGCGAATCTGCTGTAAACTATGCCATCGTGGACACGGTGCGTGGCAAAGATGTTGCACACCGACTAGAGCGCGAGTTAATACAAAAGTACGCACCTGCGTTGAACACTGATGTGCGGGTAAAGCAAAACGGTTGACCAATAATCGCCGTTTTGCTATAATATACATATAGCAAACAACCTGGAGTCAGCAATGGAACAGTTCAAATCGTGGGAAGACATGACAGATCTTGAGCAAGCCCAATGCACCTATTGGGACATGTACAAGGACGCTTATGGCCATCGTCCCCGTGGTGTTGACACCAGTGCCTGGACTCTAGAAATGTTTGAACACGAATTCAAACATCTGGCAGTGATTATTGATCGCGAAGAAGCCGATCGTAGGCTCTCTGAGGCTCTGGCTGTCAAGAAGTTTGAACAGCATGTACTCAACACCATTTGCATGGGTGCTCGGGACCGCGAAACTGCCCTGAACTGGATCATGGATGCTAGCAACGCCAATGGCGACTGGGAGTATCTGTGTTGGGACCTGGGCTTGCCCTATCATTATTTTAGAAAGGTGGCATGATGAAATTCACAGTTGAATGGAATGACCCAATGCATCGTTGGGACGTGGTGCGTTGGGCTACCAGTGCGGAAGGTGTATGGGCTGGTACCACAGTGGACCGATGTTCGGTGCTTGAGGATGCAGAAGAAATTTGTGCATATCACACAGACATGATGAACCCTGAATTGTGGGCAGATCATGAATGTGAATTTGATCGGGAGATAGCATGACCATGCCTGCTGGACGATACTACATTGGTGACCTGTGCTATGTCATGCACCCAGAATGGTCAGAGTGCTGTGACTTGTTTTTCCCACCTGGATCCTCGGGCCGTGGTGTAGATGGCGAGTTTGTGCTCAAGGACGGTCGACGCTTTGCCAACTTTGGTACAGCCTATGGCGATGGCACCTACCGTTCCAGTATTGGCACTGCACACTCTGTGGACTCAGGCAGTATTGGTTGCATACTTGCGGAACACATTCGCGACACCAAGTACGACCCCACAACCATCCAACAACTGGGTGCATTTGTGGATTTTGCTGAACCTTTTGAAGTGTTGGAAGACACTGGTATGATTGTGTTTGGTCATGTCCGGATAGAAACCAACACCGACTATGATTGGGACCAAGAGGAGAGTGAACAATGACCAAAGTTGTGATAAACACATGCCACGGTGGCTTTGGGCTCAGTGCCGCGGCTGAACGAAAATACCAGGAACTGGCTGGCATCGCAGACCCTGATTTTCACAGCCGCCTTATACCGCGAGATGATCAGCATCTAATTGCTGTGGTCGAACTCATGGGTGCGGCAGCCGACGGCGGTTATGCCGAGTTGAAGATTGTGGACGTGCCCGACGATGTCAATTGGTATATCGAGGAATATGATGGTCGAGAATGGGTGGCCGAACGTCACCGAACCTGGGAGTAAATCATGGCAACTGAACCTGATGACATGGACATGCCTGAATGGAGTGATGACTTGGTGGTCAAGTCAGTGCCGGCACAGGACCTGCACCAGGGTCCAGCCACAGTCAAACCCTTGAATCGCAGTTGGGCTCAACAACATGGTCCGCAACCCCCAGGACCTGGTCTGCGAGCCTTGGATTTCTTAATCTTGGCCATGTTTGCTGTATCTGTGTTATTGTTTATCAAAGCATGCGCCTGGGCATTGTTCAGTTAGGCAAAATTGCTCTAGTTAGGTCCCGGGGCAGAGGCGTTGTATATAGTACATGAAACGAAAACTTGTCAACCAAGTACGCGAACTGCTAGAACGCAATCTCAGCACTGCCGAAATAGCACACAGAATGGGCATTGACATAGACTTGGTCAAGATGGCCACCAATCTCATCAATCAATTGCTGACTTAGCTGTTGCATAAGTAATTGCAATGTCAATTACTGATTCCAAAAAAATAATACCCATACAAACCACACAATATCCGACAGTGTCTCCGGTTGCGGTCAGCGACGACACGCATGTAAAACTTTCTGAAATGTTTGTGGCTGCACAAAAAAGCCCAACTGAAAGTCGCAAGCAAAAAAATCTCACTGAAGTTGCAATACATCACGAAACAATTAGATCAAATCGTGTGGCCCTGATTGTCATGCCTGAATGGAGCACTATTTCACCACCATATGGCATTGCTAGAATGGCAGCACTGAGCAAGCATGCAGGCTTTGCTACCAAAACATGGGATATAAATGCTGTTTGCAAAAAACAAGCGTCCGCAGAGTTGCTGCAGTATTGTAGCAGTTATGAAGATTGGAAATGGCAAGACCCTCATTACAGCAAAATATTGCACCCCATGCTTGAGCCAATGCTGTTGCCATACATAGATGAGATTTTGTCTTGGCAGCCCACTGTATTGGGATTCAGTTGCTGGTACACCAATGATGCATGCACCATGTGGATGATTGAACAATTCAAATGTCGATCACCGGATTTAAAAATCATCATTGGTGGCCCCAATATCACGCAAATGAACAACAATGGCAGTGTTGGCTCTGATGGTGGCAGACCCCACAACCCTGCAATCGATCATTATGTGTCTGGCGAAGGGGAGATGTTGTGGTTACAGGTGTTGGAAAACATAGAAAACCCCACAGAAGATTTGCCAAAATTTTTAGTTCAAAGCAAAGATGCACGTATAGATCTAGACAGTATGCCACCGGCTGACTACAGTGACTTTGATATTTCGTTGTATGATTCTCGCGGCATCACCAGTGAGTTCAGCCGAGGTTGCATTGCCAACTGTGTGTACTGCAATGAAACAGTGTTCTGGAAATATCGTGCCAGGCAAGGATCTCGTGTGTTGGAAGAAATTGAAATTGCCTATCGCAATCAACACATACAAAGTGTAACGTTCATAGACAGTTTGTTGAACGGAAATCTTCGCGAGCTACGAGCATTTGCCGAAGGGTTAATGGAACAAAACATACGCATCAATTGGAGTGGGTACAGTCGAATTGATGGCAAGATGGATCGAGACTTTTGGGCATTGTTGAAACGATCAGGTGCCACGGGGTTTGCGTTTGGAGTAGAATCTGGATCACAGCGAGTGCTGGACTTGATGAAAAAGAACTGTCGAGTAGAATGGATAGAACAAAATTTCAACGACATGGCTGAAATTGATTTTTGCAATCAATTTGCCACTTGGTTCACTGGTTTCCCTGGGGAAGAACTAACTGATGTTGCACAAACACAAACCTTGATGTGGCGACTGCGAAACTCAGGCATGGGAGCTCAAAGTGCTGGCACCTGCGGACTGGGACATAACACACCCTTGGATTTGGAACGAGAACGATTTGGTGTGAGACGCATTGACTGGACCCACGGATGGGCCACACAGGACCTGCGCAACACTGTGTTTCACAGATTCGTAAGATTCAAACTTACCAATATACTGCTGGAACAATTTAGATTGCACAGTACCAAAAGATCATACCGTCCGCATTGTCAAGAACCTGATTTAAAGAACCAATATCAAATTGAATCAGACCCTGCAAATTGGGCAGACTCAATTCCTTGGGAAAAAGAATTTGATTACGAGATCATCAAAGTGGATATCAATCCCATGGCCAATAGTTTGATCAACGAAATCTGGCCCTTGTTGCGAGTGTTTTGGCTGGCCATGGGTGCTTACCGGTTCCGTGTGGAGTTTGATCCAGACCGAGATCTTAGAGAATTTGGCACAAGGCGCTATCCAAAATATCCCGATCATTGGGCAGCAGGAACAAAATTTGAATTTCGTGCTGTGTACAATTTTGAAATCAATGATCAGGGTGTGTGGAATGCAGATTTTGATATCAGCTTGCAAGGCGAAGCCTATGATGACAACCCAGCTGCCAATCATCACAATCAGGGTCGATCATTGAACTTTGATTTCAAATGGGTTCATACAGATGTTTGGACCAGACCAATAACCACTTGACTTGGTATAGAATCGAAAGATTTATATGTAGAGGTAAAAGGATATGAGACCGAAAGAGATAGATCAAAATGGTTGCAATTTCCTGAAAAATTGTGTATAATTAAAGAGAAAGAAATAAGGCAAATTCGAGAAGGTTGTTTTGTGGGACTTTAGCATAGCGGTAGTGCCGAGAACTCATAATTCTTACGGGACTGGTTCGAATCCAGTAGGTCCCACAAAACAACTTTACGTTTCAATTCACTGGCGTTAGTATAATGGATAATACAGCGGATTTCTACTCCGCGAATGTGGGTTCGATTCCTGCACGCCGGACCAGTAAATACAAAGTGCGGGTGTGGTGGAACTGGCAGACACACCTGGTTTAAGCCCAGACGCCGTTGGCGTGAGAGTTCGAATCTCTCCACCCGCACCAAAGGAACTGCAATGAACGATCCCAAGATTGAACCACACCATGACAGTGAAGGCACCCACGATGACTTCTTTGATGACATCAGAGGCCAGTGGGCCCGAGCAGAGGCTGAACGCAAGCAGACTGATGAGTTCCGAGTCAACAACATGGAATATGACATGAGCCAGGCCGACTGGTTCTTGAGTAAAGTGCGTGGCAGTGAAAACTATGCGCAGCACTTGTACGCTGCCTTGTGTAACAATCAGTTTCAAAAGCAAGATGTTTGGTTGGTGTTGAAGGATCAACACTGGAGTTGTTCATGGCGTTATGCTGGTGGTGTGGTGGCAGACTTTCAAGGCCAAGGCGGCAACTACATGGATTGGTACTGCTCGGGCATTGGTCCCAAAGACGACACTGAGTTTGTGGGCGAAGGCACGGTCACTGACGAAATAGCCGCAGATTTGGCTCTGGTGGGCTGGCGTGTGATTGAAGAGCCCGACAGCGAGTGAGAGTAAATACTGTATGCAAAAATATTTTCAATCAACTCCAGACTGGTTGTATCACTCTCCGGCACTGGACGTCGATGCGTTAGCAGCAATACAAAAAGAATTGATCAAGCTGTCAATTCATACCAAAGCTGATATGTTGGTTCCTTATACCAGCACTTTTGTAGCATATGGCATGCTTCCACTTGAAAGAAAAAATATATTTGACCGATGTCCTGTATTGATTCAAGAGCTACAGCGTTTGAAATTGCTTGATAGTTTTTATTGGATAGGATTTGTTTCTGTGGACGCCAGCAAAGAATTTCCGCCACACATTGATACCTTGGATGTGGGTTTAAACATCCCTTTGCACAACTGCGACAACACCTACACTGTATGGTACGATGCCAAGATATTGGATCAACCATTCCCAGATCATGTGATAGGAACAGAAGTGGTCAAAGCTGCTAGAATAGTGGACAAAAAGAATGCTGTGGAAATTGATCGAGTCGAAGCCAATCGGCCGTTGTGGCTCAATACCAACGTGGCTCACAGGCCCGAAACACATCATGACAAATTGAGAATGGCTGCCAGTATCAGATTTTATCCCGAGCCCATCAACGAAAAAGGTGAACTGTGGCCACATTTGGTTAAATAAAAGTTATTGCTGTATGAAGTGAAGAGAAAAGTGTTGTTTGAAAATGTTGAGGAGTAGATATGTTTGGTATTGCAAAAACTGGAGGATGGATATAATGCGTAAATTATTATTTGGTTTGATATTAATATCTGGTTCTGTACTAGCACAAGATGTGTATGTGGTCAGCATCCAGCCCAGATACGTCACTGTACAACAGCAACAATGCCGTACTGTTGAGGTGTATCAAGACAACAGCAATGTGGGCACTGTGATTGGTGCTCTGGCTGGTGGGGTTATTGGACATCACATGGGGTCGGGCAATGTAGGCACCATACTGGGCACTGGCATAGGTGCCACAGTTGGCAACAAGGTCGGTCGAGACCAAGGCACAGTGGTCAACAAACAAGTTTGTGACACAGTGCCAGTCACTGTACAACAAGGTGAAACTGTTACCTTCAACTATCGAGGACGAGTGTTCACACAAGTTTTTGGTAATTAAAGTTATTGCTGTCTAAAGCTATTGACATTTTTGTTGAAATAAAATACAATAAATATTGTATCATCGTATGAAGTGATAAGAAAGGTGTTCAAGACGCGAGTTCGAATCTCGCCACCTCCGGAGAGCATTTATAAAAGTGTTTTGCGGTGGGGGTGATATTGGAAATCGATTGGGCAATCAGTATTTGACCAGACGATGCGGCAAGGTAGAAGCCGTTAGGGCAGGGGATTCCCGGCCGAAGAAGCAAAACAAGTATCTGCTAACGACGATACATATCTTTTGGCCGCCAACGGTTGAAAGCGGGGCAGTTATGCCTTGTCACCCAAAATAGCAATAGGCTCTTCGGAGCCTATTTTCTTGATAAGTATTCGAATGATAGTTTACATACATGGTGCGAGTGCCACAGCAGAAAGTTTTACACACATTAGACAGTTTGTGCGGGATCATGTGGAAGAACCTGACATTGCCTTGGAGTACAACAGCGAAGCAGGATTTGACAACAACTTGGCAGAGATGCAGGGCCAATTGGATGATCAGGATCGACTGTTCTTTGTGAGCCACAGTCTGGGTGGTATCTATGCCTTGCACTTGGCCGATCACTATCGTGACCGAACAGTAGGCGGTGTGAGCCTGAGCACACCTTATGGTGGCAGCAAGCAAGCAGACTATGCACGTTACTTCTTGCCGTTCAATAGGCTGATGAAGGATATTGGTCCTGCAAGTCGCCCCATGGCAGATGCCAAAAAACTACCGGCACCCCCAAACTGGACACAGGTTGTTACCACACGTGGTGCCAGTCCTTGGATACAAGAACCCAATGATGGTGTTGTCACAATAGAGAGCCAGCAGTATCGGCAAGACTTTGAGCAAGTGGAACTACCACTAAACCACTACGAAGTGGTGATCAGCAACAGTGTGGTGGCGATTATTCTTGACCGAATTGGTCGTGTGATTGCTCAAAGAGGCTAGATTTTTGTTGACTTTTATATCAACGGCATATATAATACATTATGATTAAGCCGAACGCCCAACTGTCCATCGAGATACCCTCACACGATTATCGTGAGGCGCTGGCCTATACCTTACTCAGCGGGAGCAGTGGTACCTAATACCTAAGTACTATTTAAGCAAAAACCCGCTGATTTGGCGGGTTTTTCTTTTTCGGCTAGACCAATAATGGCACAGATGCTACAATAGACACAAGTTAGAAAAAACAGCACAGTCGATTGAGACTAGCTGAGGTTCATTAAAAAGATATCTTTCATATAGCCCTGTGCAAGTCGCAGGGTACTATATGAAAACACATTGGGTTACCAACTCCGGTAGGTTGCCTGACACAGAACTATTTCCTAGTGACGGCTAGGCTGTGTCAGGCGTACACGAAAGCAGACTCGCAAGAGCCTAGCACGCCGGACCCAGTTGGCCTGTAATGTGGTTGATAGACAAGTCCGTGGACGGCACGGTAGGGCAGGTTCAAAACTGCGCTCTCTATCAAACATCCCAATGTAGTTTCATATAGTAATTTGCACGATTCGTCTATCGGTTAGGACGCTGCCCTTTCAAGGCGGAAAGACGAGTTCGATTCTCGTATCGTGTACCAAGTTTGTTCAACAGGAGTCAGTATGCAATATTCAGTTTGGCGCATAGATCTGTATGAAGATGAGCGATTGGAAGTAATATCCCGTCATTGCTATCATCATTGGGTGAATGAAATACGCCCTCAAAGCAAATGCTTGCCTGACGATGATGAATTGGAAGAATTTGAACGTTGGCAGTACGAAACATGGGGTGCCTTGAAACAGCCCGGATTGAATCCCAATTCAGCCCACGGTTTGGTGGATGACCGCTGGATGGACTTTCCTTCAGAAACAGCGGCTGACAAATTTTTTGATTTCTATCGCGACAAAGAGTGGGATCATTGGGCAGAAAAAAACAACAGACGTGACCGTATGTTTGTTTGTTCTCGGTAAAGTTTTTGTAAGAGCATATCGCCTGAGCACTTCTCCCAGCAATGGGACACTAGGTTCTGCAACCTTGCTCTTACCCCTTTTTGGAGACGTGGCAGAGTGGTTGATTGCACGAGACTGTAAATCTCGCCCCTAAAAAGCGCGGTGGTTCGAATCCATCCGTCTCCACCATATGTTCTTATAGTCAAGCATCGATAAGGTATCGTGACAGGACGCTGTCACTATTCGGGTCCAAGCGGCCGGCGACGGATCCTGACACAACTGCATCGGCTTTGACTGGGAAGCACCCAACGTCTAAATTTGCGTTCTCGGTGCTTGACTATAAGAATTGGTCTCAAAGTGTTCATGGACGCACGTATGCCTGTCACGCATAAAGAAGGGGATCGTTACCCCTTGAGACCGCCAGATTTTTTGCCCCGGTGACGGAATTGGTATACGTGTTGGTTTTAGAAGCCAAATTTTAGGAGTTCGAGTCTCCTCTGGGGCACCAAGTTTTGTTGTGGTGTTAGCAAGAAAAAGACACTCTACTATGGATTCTTCGAAGGTCCCGGTAGTGTAAAGCACAGGCGGCGTGATTCCGTGCAAAAACTAAGTAATCAATCTGTGGTTGAGTATCCCAAGTAACGTACCGAGTCCCGCATGCAAATCCGGTAAAGGGTGAATGGTGCCAATAACGATGGTGGCACTACTGCAACAAATTCAATTCATGCCCCTGTCGTTCAACGGATAGGATACCATGCTACGAACGTGGGGACGGAGGTTCGATTCCTTCCAGGGGTACCATATAAAAACACATTGTATTTACAGAGTAGCGAGGTCTGTCTTAAGGGTTGCTCCCGTCAATGTGTTTTTATATGGTGCAGTTAGTTTAGTGGTAAAACCGCGGGTTGTGATTCCGCTGTCACGAGTTCGATTCTCGTACTGTACCCCATGTATATTGATTTCGGCGTGTGAAAAACTCATTGACTATGGGCCCAACTGCCAGGGACACTACTTGCTATCCAGAGCCGCTGACCGGGCGAGAGCCGCGTGGACTGCTAGTCACAGTCGAAGTCATGTTGCTGGAAGGACGACAGCGTAGCCTTTTTGCTGTGTTGTGTACCTTTAAACGCAGGGCAGTGCCGAATTCAATATAAATAAAACACGACGCAGAGTGGAGAAGTAGTATCTCACCAGGCTCATAACCTGGGGACCGGCGGTGCGAATCCGTCCTCTGCAACCAAATTCGCCAGTGTGGTATAAATACCACACTAGGTTTTCAAAGCAGGTTGACCTGCAATGGTAAATACACTATAATAGGAACTATGATGAAACAACAATTCTGTTCAATGTCCAAGCCCACAACACTCCAGGCATCCGTCTGGCTGTTGGCCAATGGCTCAGCGAACAGCATTCCAGGAGAACCGGGGTTCTGATTAGACTATATTCGTATATCTACCAAGAACCCTGGAACTAGACACTCCAGGGTTTTTCTTTTAGTGCAATGGCAACGCGAGCCGGTATCACTCAAAACTACAAATGTGGGCGGCCCGGAGGATGGGAAGCTAGTGGTGAAAACGCTAGTGGTAAAATTCCGGAGTATCAAAGCATATTCGATGTGCCCATAGCACATAGAAACATCCGAAACGTGAATATGCTTTGATACACACACTGGCAACAGTGTGTCTATAATAGATTCCGGTGTAGTATAATGGCAGTGCGGCGGTCTCCAAAACCGCTAGTGGGAGTTCGATTCTCTCCATCGGAGCCATAAAATTTGGGCTGTTAGTGATAATGGGAGCACGAGGCCTTTGCACGGCTTAGGTGGGAGTTCGATTCTCCCACGGTCCACCAAACATGATATAAGTATTCACAAGGAACGTGGGCCGGATGGTAAGGCACGGGATTGCTAATCCCGCGGTGGTGACGAGCCGCTGATAGGGTTCGACTCCCTAACGTTCCGCCAAAAAATATTCCCTAGTAGCACAGCGGTAGTTGCGCTTCACTGTTAATGAAGATGTCGTTCGTTCGATCCGAACCTAGGGAGCCAAATACAAAGGAAACAAGATGTCTAACACATTTAGAACTACAAACGATCCAATGAAACATCACAGTGGCAAGCCCAGGCTGGGTCCACTGAATGTGGCACAACTGACCAAGATGTTGGAAAGTGCAAGACCAAAAAATCGCTCAAAGATTCAACGTGCAATAGATCAAAAACTCAAAAAGTCTTGAACACACACGCCCTACTAGTATAATGGCATTACACTGGTTTTGTAATCCTGTGATGGCAGTTCGATTCTGTCGTGGGGCACCAATTTTTTACCAAGGAGATCTGTCATGAATAGTGACAAGAGTCACAAACCTATGGGCCGATAGTTTAACGGCTAAAACATCCGGCTTTTACCCGGTAAGAGTCAGGGTTCGAATCCCTGTCGGCCCACCATATGAAAACACACTAATTGTCCCACAGAGGCCATTTCTAATATCTGAATAGTGTGTTTCCGTATGGTAGTGTAGCATAATGGTAGTGCAGCACCTTCATACGGTGTCCAGTGAGAGTTCGACTCCCTCCATTACCACCAAATTAAGCCGCGTAACTCAGAGGCAGAGTAATCGCTTGATAAGCGATAAGTCGACATTTCGAAATTGTCCGTGGCTACCAGATATTGGGGTATGGTGTAGTGATAGCACAACAGGCTTTGAACTTGTTGGTCTTGGTTTGATTCCAAGTACCCCTGCCAAACCACGTAGACAAACAGTGATGTTTGTTGTATAATTACTATATACGCGGCGTTCGTAAAATGGTATTACCCGATCCTTCCAAGTTCGCGTCGCGAGTTCGATTCTCGCACGCCGCTCCATTTAACAACTGAAAGATCCAACATGGGAATAGAGAGTGCCGCAACGTTTTTGGTTTGCACAATTTTGCTGGGCTCGGGCGTCACAGTGATAGTGGGTGTGATCTTGTTGATCAACAACCTGTTGCATCGCTACTGGAAAGACCTGCACTGGAATTTGCCCGAGGCCTTGCACGGAATGCCATATCATCGATACCAACAACACAATCTTGATCGCAGTCAAGAACCCCCTTTAGACCGGAAGTAATACTGCTCTTCTGACGAGCCAAGTTCTTCTTGCACTTCCGATCTAACACTTTTATCCGTGTGTAGCGCAGCCTGGTTAGCGCATCTGGTTTGGGACCAGAGGGTCGGGAGTTCGAATCTCTCTACACGGACCATGACATGCAACGGTGGCGGAGTGGCCCAACGCATGGGATTGCAAATCCCAAAAACCGTGAGTTCGAATCTCACCCGTTGTTCCAAAAACCTAGGAAGATGATGCAGGTGGGATGGTCCGCCGACTGGCCTTGAAAACCAGGTTCTCTTAACAGGGATGGGGTTCGACTCCTCCGTCTTCCGCCAAATAAGTAAAAAGAGGAGCCTGTGATGAAGCCAATCATATTTGAAAACAAAATTACACGCGAACGATTTATCTGTGACGACATCAGATTTCGACGAGTATTTGATGGCGTTGAATACATCTCTGTACATCGTGAAAACGAAACACGACAATTGCTGATGCGTCTAGACGCACTAACTCGTATCTCTTAAGCCTCGTTAATTTAATGGTAGAATGCCCTCCTTACAAGTGGGACACGGCAGTTCAATTCTGTCACGAGGTACCAGCCACCATAGCAAAGATGGTCTATGCAGCGGACTGAAAATCCGTGGATCCTGGCTCGGTACCAGGTGGTGGCACCAATGAACCGTCCAACACAAATTCCCACCGGACCGGTGTAAATTCAATTACAAATTCTGCTGGTGTGTGTTGGTACAGTGTATCTAATTGAAACCCACGATCGGTACACCAGTAGGCTGGAGATACATTGGATTCTTTTGAGAATTTGTTGTACAAAATGTTTATGTTTGACTGTGGTTTGAATTGATGCACAGTGTATTTAATGCCCCCATGGACAAATTGGCAAAGTCACTATCCTCAAAAGGGAGTATATGTTCTCAGTTCGAATCTGAGTGGGGGTACCATTCAAATGCCCCGGTAGCCGAATTGGTATAGGCACTGTGTTGAGGTCGCAGGTTTTGTGAGTTCGAGTCTCACCCAGGGCACCACGTCAACTCTGTGTTGCGTAATCAGGTAGCGCACTGGCATGGGGTGCCAGCGGTCGAGGTTCAAATCCTCGTACAGAGACCACGTATAACTAAGAAAGATAATATGAAAAAACTAGACATTGATCAAGTGGCAGAATTTATTCGGGCTCAAACACCTGAAACTCGCATCTATCTAGGCTGTGATTCAGAACGTTTGCGCCTTGATGGACACTGGTACGCTGACTATGTGTTGGCCATTGTGGTACACATCAACGGCAACAACGGGTGCAAGATCTTTGGTGAAGTACAGCGTGAGCCTGTGTGGGATCAAAAGCAATCAAAGCCAGCCATGCGGCTAATGACCGAAGTGTACAAGGTATCAGAATTGTACTTGCGACTGGCCGAAGTGCTGGAAGGGCGTGATGTTGAAGTTCACCTTGACATCAGTCCAGACCAAATGCACGGATCAAGTTGTGTGATCTCACAGGCCATAGGCTACATCAAAGGCACATGCAACGTGATTCCTTTTGTGAAGCCACATGCGTTTGCTGCCAGTTATGCTGCCGACCGATTCAAAGGACTGGCAGCATAGAAAAAATAAAGCAGGATTAGTTTAGGGGTAAAACAGAACGTTGCCAACGTCCAGTCACCAGTTCGATTCTGGTATCCTGCTCCAATTGCTCTTGTAGTTAAGTGGCATAACAAATCCATGGTAAGGATTAGTCGACAGTTCGATTCTGTACTAGAGCACCAGTTATTTCACAGTGGCCAATCTCAAGGCACTGAGCAAGCGGATGTACATCCAGCCAATATCAAACTCCCACCAGCGTCTGCTGAGTCGAGCACTGGCAGGATCAAGATGGTGATTGTTGTGTAGTTCTTCGCCACCGATCACAATGCCCCAAGGCACGATGTTACGGCTACGATCCTTTGTTTCTCCATTGCGGTATCCCCACCAGTGTCCAACACCGTTGACAACACCAGCGGCCCAGAATGGAATCCATAGCATTTGTATGCCCCAGATTATGGCGCCAATCCAACCAAAGACGATGATGTTGAACACAAGGAGAATGCCAATGCCAAGTCTGGAGTGACTACTATATAGGTTGTGCTCAATCCAATCAGCAGGAGTGCCAACACCATATGAATCAACCATGACTTTATCTTTTGATGCCACATGATATAACACCGCTCCTTTGAAAAAAACTTGTTTGATTCCATACACATGTGGGCTGTGCGGATCGCCTGACTCGTCGCTGAATCTGTGATGTTTGCGATGTACCGCTACCCATTGTTTCGTGACCATGCCAGTTGTGAGCCACAACCAAAATCTAAAAAAATGTGCCACCGCAGGATGAAACTGTACGCTTCTGTGTGCTTGGCTTCTGTGCAGGAAAAGTGTGACAGTCGCAATGGTGATGTGTGTTGCAATCAATATATACAATAGTTCAGTCATACGTTACTTAGCAAACACCGGTCCTTGGTGAAATGGATATCATGCTTGTCTTCGAAACAAGCGGTGGCGGTTCGATCCCGTCAGGGCCGGCCAATAGATTGTTTCAAATGCTGCCATTAAAAAATACAATGGCAAAACCCGTAGACCAGCGCCATTGCCATGCTATATACTAGTGATGTCACTAATAGGAGGAACCCATGACACAATCCGTAAAAGGAACCCGAACTGAATTGAATTTGAAAGAAGCATTTGCCGGTGAATCACAAGCCAATCGTAGATACTTGTATTTTGCAAACATGGCTGACGTGGCCGGAGACAACGACATTGCTGCCTTGTTCCGTAGCACTGCTGAAGGTGAAACTGGACACGCTCATGGTCAC
>Ga0172376_10000025_pt1 | contig 169584 bp, 135 predicted proteins | sample Lak35m_FD_121114 | JGI IMG/M metagenome (GOLD analysis project Ga0172376, IMG submission 121114) | Freshwater microbial communities from Kabuno Bay, South-Kivu, Congo - kab_092012_35m | ecosystem: Environmental > Aquatic > Freshwater > Lake | place: Democratic Republic of the Congo...
CAAGAGCATCGATGCCAATGCCATTCACGGCAGCGACAGCAACGAGAACGCCGAGATCGAGGGCAACTTCTTCTTCGGTGCCGACGAGCGTTTCTAACAAACGCAGATAAACCCATTGCGCAGCTTGGTCTGCGATGATCAGCCCCGGCTGCGCCGGGTCTGATTTTTTTGCGATATTTGAAACACATTCATGAAAGAGAAATACACGTACAACCGCAATAACGATCTCCGCATTTACCAAGGGCCCCGCAGTCGATTCGCCGAATTCACCTTCGCCCTCAGCGTCTTCTTCCAGTTCATCAAAGGTTTCCGCAGTTTGCACTTCCAAGGTCCGTGTATCTCCATTTTTGGATCAGCCCGATTCAAGGAAGACAACGAATACTACCAGCAGGCCCGCGAAATGGGTGCCCGCGTGGCCCAAGCCGGTTTCAATGTAGTTACCGGGGGCGGTCCGGGCGTAATGGAAGCCGCCAGCAGAGGGGCCAAGGACGTGGGCGGACATACCATCGGGGTGAACATCGAATTGCCCTTTGAGCAGAAGCCCAATCCCTATCTGGACATTTGGGTCGACATCCGTTATTTTTTCGTGAGAAAAGTGTTACTGTTTAAATACTCCGTGGGGTTTGTGATCATGCCCGGCGGGTTGGGCACGCTCGACGAATTGTTCGAGGCCTATACCTTGGTGCAATGCGATAAAATTCCGCAATTCCCCATTGTATTGTTCGGCAGCGATTACTGGCAGCATCAAATCGAACAGTTAAAAATGATGGAAGCCAACCACGCCATATCGCCCGAGGACCACGACTTGTATTTGGTGACCGACAGTCACGACGAAGCCATGGCCTTTTTGCTGAATCGCATCGAAACCTACGCCCCCAAATACAAAACCTTCCGCAAGAAGTGGTGGTTGGGTGAAGGCTAGAACATCGCCAAGCATCGGAGCATCCAAAAAATCTTCCGTATCTTTGCACCTTTATGAAAGGTCCAATTTCTCAATTCATTGAAAAGCACTACTTGCATTTCAACGCAGCGGCCCTTGTTGATGCGGCCAAAGGATACGAAACCCACCTCACCGAAGGCGGCAAAATGATGGTGACCCTGGCGGGTGCCATGAGTACCGCTGAGTTGGGCAAAAGCTTGGCAGAAATGATCCGCGCGGGCAAGGTGGATATCATCTCTTGCACCGGTGCCAACTTGGAAGAAGACATCATGAATTTGGTGGCCCACAACCACTACAAACGCGTACCCCACTACCGCGATTTGAGTCCGCAAGACGAGTGGGACCTCCTGGAAAACCATTACAACCGCGTAACCGATACCTGCATTCCTGAAGAGGAAGCGTTCCGTCGTTTACAAGCCCATATCCACGGCATTTGGAAAGGCGCCGAAGACAAAGGCGAGCGCTATTTCCCCCACGAATACATGTACAAAATCTTGTTGAGTGGTGAGCTCGAGCAATACTACGAGATCGACCCGAAAGACAGTTGGATGTTGGCGGCGGCTGAACGCAACCTGCCCATCGTGGTTCCCGGTTGGGAAGACAGCACCATGGGTAACATTTTCGCCAGCTATGTGATCAAAGGCGAATTGAAAGCATCAACCATGAAGAGCGGCATCGAGTACATGACTTGGCTGGCCGATTGGTACGTGAAAAACAGCGATGGTAAAGGCGTAGGTTTCTTCCAAATCGGTGGCGGTATTGCTGGTGACTTCCCCATCTGCGTGGTGCCCATGCTCTACCAAGACATGGAAATGGAAAACATTCCCTTCTGGAGCTATTTCTGTCAGATCAGCGACTCTACCACCTCTTACGGTAGCTATAGCGGTGCGGTCCCCAACGAGAAAATCACTTGGGGAAAGCTCGACATCCACACGCCCAAGTTCATCGTGGAAAGCGATGCAACCATCGTGGCGCCGTTGATGTTTGCCTACATCTTGGGTTGGTAACCCCCTTGCCATGAAACAGTTGTTGCTGTTGATTATCGTTGTGTTCAGTCTGGGGTCCTGTGAAGACCACCCCCCTCGGCCCAATACTGACGGCGACATGATCAGCTATGACACCATCAAAGCGTGGGACATTACTACCTACGCGGCCTATCCTGAACCCAAACCTTACTTTTATGACAGCATCGGCCAAAAAATCAATTTGGTGTCGTTCGCCAAAACGGTTGGGGTAAACACCTTGCGTTTACGGGTATTGACAGGAAAGCCCGAATTCCCGCATGCCACCGTGGCTCAATTGCTGCAACTCGCAAAGGAGGCCTATGCCCAAAAATTGGCGATTTGGATTGATTTTCATTATTCCGATGTGTGGGCGGATCCAGGGAATCAAACCGCCCCAAAACAATGGGAAGGGTTGTCGTTGGCTGTGCTCAGCGACAGTGTAAAAGCCTATTCACAGCGAATCATACAGCGATTTGTAGATCAAGGCACTCCTCCAGCTATCGTGCAAGTTGGCAATGAAATCAGTCCGGGAATGCTGTGGCCCGTTGGAAAATTCACAAGCTCACCCAGCGAGGCCGCCAACGTGGTGATGTTGTTTCAAGCCGGTGCCAATGGGGTAAAAGCGGCATCGCCCAAAACCAAAATCATGGTACACCTCGCCGGAAATTCTACAACCCTCTGGTGGTTGGGCAATCAATACCTCACGGCGGGCATGCAGTTCGATGTGTGGGGCTTCTCGTACTATGGCAATTGGCACGGATGTGATGCGAAAATTTTCACGCAAACTTGTCAAAACTTGGGCATGCGCAATGGCAAACCATTCATTATTGCTGAAACCGCCCACCCATTTACCCTGGGTTGGAATGACAATACGGGCAACGTATTTGGCGACACCAATCAACTCTGTGCAACTTTCACCGCCACCCCCGCCAAACAAAGGGCCTGGTTGGAATATACTTGGAGCGCTGGTGCGATACACAGTCAATTCCGCGGCATGGGCTATTGGGAACCGGCTTGGGTCACAGAAAAAACTTGGGGTGGATTGCAGGGAAGTTCTTGGGAAAACATGGCGCTGTTTGATTTCAAACACAAGGCATTGTCAGCGGCCTATTTCCCTTGGCGATAAGCAGAATAGCCGCTCAATCAACCACAGTTAACGAATGAAAACGCTAACTTTGTGCAATGCGCTATTTGATGATGGCGGCGTTGTGCTGCTGCTCCCTCGTTTCTCAAGCCCAAATTCAAACCAGATCCCTCCCCAAGCCCATGGCAGCGGGTGTGCCGGCCAAGAACATTCAGGCCTACCAGATTTTTGATGCCCAAGGCAAAAAAGTGAGTTATGAGCAATTCCTCAAAGCCATCACACAGAAACTGCAAAAAAGTGCGCCACAACCTTCGGTTTTGTTGTTTGGGGAGCTGCACGACAACCCCATTGTGCACTGGCTGCAATACCAAACCACCATCGATTTGTTTCGCGTAACCCCTTACATGGTGTTGGGGGCGGAAATGTTCGAAACCGACCAGCAAGCGGCGTTGGATGAATACCTCAACCCAACCGATACTTCGGCCAAAACCAGCACAGTGGTAACCCCCATGGGTGCGGTGATGGGCGGGGATCCGGCCTACGACAAATTCAAGAAATCGACCAAGCTTTGGCCCAATTTCTATACGGATTATAAGCCCCTGGTGGATTTTGCCAAAGAGCATCAACTGCCCTTTATCGCCACCAACATCCCCCGAAAATATGCCAGTTTGGTGTACCGCGGCGGCTTCGCCGCCTTGGACACCCTGCCCGCAGAGAAAAAAGCGCTGTTCCCAACCATGCCCGTAGCGTATGATAGCAACCTGAACTGCTATGCGGAGATTTTCAAAGCCACTGGCGGACATGGGGGCCAAAACCTGCCCAAAAGTCAGGCCGTAAAAGACGCCACCATGGCCTGGAAAATCTACACCAACCTGCCCAATCTCCACTACGGAGAGCAGGTGATGCCGGTATCGGGCGGAAGCAAATCCCCAAAAATGGACCCCATGGTCTTCATCCACTACAACGGCAGTTACCACTCCGATAACCACGAAAGCATCGAATGGTACTTGAGACAAGAAGAAAAAAGTGCTGCGGCCGTGCAAATGCGCTCTACCCTGATGCCCCCGATGACCATCATCACCATCTCGGCGCGGATGCAAGACGATGTCACCCAACTCGACGCAGAAAACAAAGGGGCCGGTGATTTCATCATCGTTACCCCCAACAACATGAATAGAACCCATTAATCGTATGTCGCTCAACCTCATCGAACAGTTTAAACAAGTCAAGGCCTTCATCTTCGACATCGACGGTGTGCTCACGAACGGACAGGTCCTGGTGACCGAAGAAGGACACATGCTGCGGTCCATGAACATCAAAGACGGCTATGCATTGCAACACGCGGTGAAGCAGGGCTACCCCATCGCCATTATTTCGGGCGGAAAAGGCAACGGCGTGTTGGAGCGATTGAAAGGGCTGGGCATCCAATACATTTACCTGGGACAAAGCCACAAAATGGAAGCGTTTGAAGAGGCATTGTACGCCTGGGAACTGAAGCCCGAAGACATTGCTTACATGGGCGACGACTACCCCGATTTGCCGGTATTGTCGAAAGTGGGCTTGCCTTGCTGTCCGGCCGACGCCTGTCCGGAAGTCCGATCGGTATCGCATTTTATCTCCACGGTAAACGGCGGGATGGGCTGCGCGCGCGATTTGATTGAGAAGGTCATGAAGGTACAGGGCACATGGGATAACGCCGATTCTCATCAGTGGTGAGGTCAATTCACGTATATTTGTAAATATGATCGCTTCCCAACTCATCAACGAGCATTTGAGTCCGCTTAGAACCACCGATTCGGTGGAGGCCGCGTTGGCGTTCATGATCAGTCAGGGCGTAACCGAACTGCCACTGATCGAACAAAAGCAACTCTACAATTACGTGCGTTTGCAGCAGCTTTCTGGCTTTGCCAAGGAGCAGTCTCTGGGCGATGCCATCGCAAGGAATCACTTTTCTCCGAGTGCGCAACCCAACAGTCATTTGTACGAGCTGGTGCCGATGCTGGCGGCGAACGAATTGAGTTTGCTGGCGGTTACCGATACCGAAGGCAATTACCAGGGCATCATCGAACAGAAGAGCATCAACAAGCACATATCCGACAGTTTTACTTACCGAGGCATGGGTGCGATTTTGGTGTTGGTGATGGACGACCGCGATTTTGCCCCTTCGCAGTTGGCGCGATGGATTGAGGAAAACGGTGCGAAGATGCTGGGGATGATGATCAACCACGCCGACCAGGGCAAGTTGCGCATCCATGTGAAACTCAACACCACCGTGGTGAGGGGGATTATGGCCACGTTGGAGCGGCAGAATGTGCGGGTAGAACATGTTTTCATGGCGGAGGACCACAACGAGAACGACACCAAGGCCTTTGATGTGGTATTCAAGTTCTTCGATATTTGAGAATGAAAATGTTGATATTATTGGCAATTAATTAACATAGCAAACAGAATTTTAAGCATTTGCACGCGTTTGAATAGTAATTTTAGCACTTTGGCTTAACAATCCCATGACATCAAAAAAGAAAAAGAAGCACGACGATGTGGATTCCGATTTGGAATTCACCCACAGCAACAATCATGAGGGCCTGCGCGATGAGCTCATCGCCGCCGACAGCATCAAACCCCTCAACTTGGCCGATGTCATCAATTTTTTCTGGCGTTGGCGCAAAGTATTGATGGTGGCTTGCGGCATTGCAGCGGTTACCGCCATTGTGGTGACGATGCCCTTCATTACCAAGCCCAAGTACCAAGCCACCCACATTTTTTATCCCACCAAGAACAACTCTATTTCGGATGCGTTGCTGACCGATGCACGTCAACGTCAGAAAGATCCCCTGGAGTTTGGGGAGGAGGAAGAAGCTGAAAAGGCGATGCAGATTTTGCTTTCCGGCGATTTGATAGGTCGGTTGGTGCGCAACTTCAATTTGTACAAGCATTACAACATCAATACCACCACCGAGAAGTACCCCAAAACCGCGATGGATTACAAGCTGAAAGAGAACATCAGCGTAACCCGGACCCGCTATTTGAGTGTAAAAATTGAGGTGTTGGATGAAGATCCGCAGATGGCGGCCGATTTGGCCAATGGCATGGCGTTGCTGTACGATTCTATCAAAACCGAGGTGCAGAACCAAATCGCGGTGCCTGCATTGAAGATTGTAGAACGCGCCTTGCAAAGCAAGCGCGACAAAATTCAAGGCATCAAAGACAACATGCGCAAGTTGGGTGAAGAAGGTATCACCAACTACGAAGAGCAAAGTAGGGCGTTGGCCGAAGAGATTTACAAGGCGCAATCATCGGGCCGGGTGGGAGAAATGAAAAAACTCCTCGAAGAGCAAAAAACCTTGGTGAAATCAGGGGGAGATTTTGTGGCTTTGAACGAGTTGATCAAACTGGAAGAGGAAAAAGAGAGCGATCTGATTACCCAATACGAACGTCGGGTGGTGGATGTAAACGAAAAACTGTCGCACAAGATGACGATCGAAGCCGCCTCCAAGCCCGAGATCAAATTTTGGCCCAAGCGCGGATTTGTGACAATTCTGTCGGTGTTGGCAACCTTCATGGCCACCTCACTGATTTTGGTATTCTTCGAGCTCTATCGCAAACAACCCAGCGCTTAAGCCGGTGTTCGCCCTGCCACAAATAGCCAGCAAAGGTCAGCGCATCGTGCTGTTTGCGGTGTTGGCATTGACGGTGGTGTTTTGTGTGCTGGCCACCGTTTTTCAATACTATTATTTGCTGCTGTTGCCCGTGGTGGTGGGGGTGCTTTTGTACGCCTTCTTCTACACCGACCGCAGTTTGTTGTTGTTTGGGTCGCTGGTGCCATTGAGCATCAACTTCGACGATATCGGTGGCGGGATGGGACTCACGCTGCCCACCGAACCCCTGTTTATTTTGCTGTTTTTGCTGATTATATTTCGATGGTTGATCAAGCCCGACATCGATTTGCAATTGCTTGCACACCCCATCAGCATCAGCATATTGGTGTATTTGCTGTGGTTGTGGATGGCCACGTTGTTTAGCAGCATGCCCATGGTGAGTTTCAAGTTTGTGATGGCCAGAACCTGGTACATCGTGCTGTTCTATTTCACGGTGGTGGGCTTATTCAAGCAGTTCAAAAACATCCATTGGTTTTTCAAGGCATTCACCCTTACCACGCTGGGATTGGTCATTTTCACGCTCACCAAACACGCCGCCGATGGGTTCATCCGCAGCAGCAGTTATGGCATCTCGTGGCCCTTTTTCCCCGACCATGGCATGTACGCGGCGGCGATTGCGTTTGCGGTGTTTATTTTGGTGATGTATGGGTTTGCGGGCCGACATTTCGGCATTTCCCTACCCTTTGCGCCGGCAGTTTTGTTGCTCTTGGTGATATTGTTGTTTGGCATTGTGGTGAGTTACACCCGCGCCACTTGGTTGAGTTTGGTTGCCGCGATGGCGGTGTATGTGGTGCTGAAAATGCGCATCAAATTCGGTTGGGTGATGCTGGCGTTGGCGGGGGTGCTGACTTACGGCATCGTTCAGCAAGACCAGATCATGTACGATTTGGAGGCGAACAAGCAAGGGAGCAGCGATGACATTGAAGGACACGTAAAATCGGTGTCGAACGTGACCACCGACCCCTCAAATTTGGAGCGGATCAACCGGTGGAAATGCGCTTCGCGGATGGTCTCGGAACGACCTTGGTTCGGTTTTGGTCCGGGTACCTACGTTTTCCAATATTCGCCGTTTCAAAAGAGCGATGAACTGACGTTAATTTCTACGTTTTCGGGCGATTTGGGCGATGCCCACAGTGAGTATTTCTCGGCGATGAGCGAGGCGGGCTACATGGGTCTGCTGAGTTGGTTGGGGGTGGTACTGACCACATTGGGGGTATCATTCCGGGTATTTTACCGGGAGGAACCGGGCAAAGTGCGCTACACATTGCTCATGGCGATGCTGGGGCTGATCACTTATTATGTGCATGCTTTCTTGAACAATTACTCACAATACGATAAAATTGCTGTACCCTTGTGGACGTTTACGGCGGTGGTAACCGCGTTGGATTTGTATCACCAAGGGACGGTAAAATCGGACAGCGACCATGTGGCAGACACTGAAAAAGAGTAAGTTGTTTTTGGGCGGGGCGAGCATTTGCTTGCTGCTGTTGGTGGTGGGCACATTGGGTTATGCCATTACACCGGATCCCACGCCCGATGCCAATCAAATTGTGCCGGAGTGGTCGAATTTGGGTCCGGGTACCAAGGTTTATTATACGGTGGCGGTGAGCGGTGATTCGTCGATGACTTCTGCGACATCGCAAAGCCAACCCAACCACGCGAGTGTGGAGGCAACTGAATCCGTGCCCGCTTACTTGCATTGGGCTTTGGGCAATCCCAATACACCAAAAATCACGCCCCTTCAGGGCAATCCGTTGGCCAATCCCGGAACGGGGATGAATGCCGATGATTCCATGAAACTGGTTGATAAGGTATTGCATCACAGAACGTTTTGGCTGGGATCGGATCGGTTCGGTCGCGACATCCTTTCGCGGATGATCATTGGGGCGAGAATCAGCTTATCCATTGGTTTCTTGGCGATGTTGGCTTCGATCATTATTGGCACCATCATTGGGTTGTGCGCGGGGTATTTCGGCGGGAAGGTAGATGCCTTTTTCTCTTGGCTAATCACTGTTTTTTGGTCGGTTCCCACACTGTTGATTGCCTTGGGATTGTCGATGTTGTTGGGCAAAGGGTACTACCAAGTTTTGCTTGCAACGGCGTTGAGTACTTGGGTAGAGGTGGCCAGGGTGGTACGCGGACAAACTTTGCAGTTGAAACAGCGCGAGTTTGTGTTGGCGGCAAAAATTACGGGCTTCTCGCATTCGCGCATCATGTTTAAGCACATTTTGCCCAATTTAAAAGGGTCGTTGACGGTGTTGGCGACCACCAATTTCGCCAGTGCCATCTTGTTGGAGGCGGGTTTGGGATTTTTGGGTTTGGGGGTATCGCCACCAACGCCGTCTTGGGGGATGATGGTGAAAGAAAATTTGGGGTATTTGGTGTTAGACAACAGCTATTTGGCCCTGATTCCGGGCATCGCCATCATGATTTTGGTTATGTCGTTCAATTTAATGTCGATGGGCCTCCGCGATATTTTGGATCCGTACAATAAAAATTAGGCAACAACCACCGCTGTGCGATCGATGGCGGCCTTGAGTCGTTCGTCTTGAATGATCGACACCAGAAGAATGTCGAGTTCGTGCGGAAATCCCACCTCATAGAGGGCATCTTCGAGGTCGAAAATCGCCCCGAAACCCACCCCATCGCCATACAGCGCGATATCTACATCAGAATTGGGTTTGTGCTTTCCGGTGGCGCGGGAACCGAAGATCACGGCTTTTTCAAGGCCTTTCAACGTGCCCAATGCCTGCTGCAATTGCAACAATTCTTGATCGGTGAGCCCTGCGACTTTCATGCAACAAAGATAGGAAGGAAAGATCGGCTGCGCCGAGTCCCTGAAAGTTTAATGCACCCAAAGGGTCACCGGCTCGTACACTTCTCTCGATTTCACGTTGAGGTAGTACAATCCCTGACTCAATTTGGCCGGTACCTTGGTTTTGCCCTCGGCTACTTGGCTTTCGGCCACCACCCTACCGGCAGGATCGATCCAAGTGATGCTTGCGGCATCCAAACCATTCAGCGCTAGCACATCCCCAGCACCCACGGGGTTGGGATACGCGGTAAAGCGTTGCTTGGCGATGGATTTCACGTTGGTATGGTCGACCAGCACCGGAATATCCGCAGTGTCTTTGCATCCATTGGCGTTGTTGGTCACCACCAATCTCACGGTGTAATTGCCGGGACCGGCATATTGGTGAACCCCAGGCAATCCCACCTTTTTGGTGCCATCACCCCAATCCCATTCAAAACTCAACCCGGCGGTATTGATGGGCACACAGTTCAGTTTGTGCTGCCACAAAAGGGTCCACGTGAACCCGGCCGCAGGCCGGGGCTTCACCACGAGTGTCAACGGTGTGCGCTCGCTCTTGCAGCCCTTGTTTTCGGTTTCGTAGTACAACGTGCGCGTGCTCAACATCATCCCCAAATCATACGTACTTCCCGTGAACAAAATATCGGTGGTGGTGGTGTCCTCGTACCAGTTGACCTTTCCATTAGGAATCGTCACACTCATTTTTCCCAACGCTTTGGCACAAACACTCAACGCCTCCACCTTGCTGGGCTTGGGAATAACGTTCACGATGACCTCTACACTGTCGAAATTCGGCGCAAAGCAATTGCCTTCCGACGCTTTGTAATACACATAATTTTTACCGCTCAACCCATACACAGCGGGTGTCTTACCCACATAGAAAGGTTGTGCATCGCTGCGCTTCATGTACCAGTTTAACTGTCCCCAAGACGTAGACCCAAACAACCTGGCCGAATCGTTGGAGCAGGTCTCATCGCCCGTGGCACCAAACACACCGGGGTAATCTTTCACCGTGATTTTCACCGCAGCCCTGCCGCTACCGCAGATGCCATTCCACGATTCTACATAAACATAACCCTCACCCCGCTTCGTCCCTTTAAAGGTATAACTGCTGCCCGTGGCCACCGGACTTCCGCCCGTAGCGTCCAAGAACCACCGCAACGTATCGGAGCTGCTATTGCTTGTGGCTTTCAACGTCACCGAATTCACCCCACGCGCACAAACGAAAGTGTCGGCCGGAACAGTGGGCGATGTGGGTGCAAAGCTGCTACCCACGAAGGCTTTCACCAACTGACTACCGCCGCCATACACGCAACCCTTGTTATTGGCCACCACGTAAAATTGGGTGTCTTGGCTCAACTTACCCGTCTGCAATACCTGTCCGGTATGCATCAAAGTTCCACCGCTCGATTTATCGTACCAATACAAATCGCCATAGTCGGTGAATGCCTGCAAATTCGCCGTAGCACCGGCACAAATGGAATCGTTTTTCACCGTGAGTTTGGTGGGATACTTGTTCACCTCAAACGGAATCATCAACCAGTTGGACTCGCAAGTGTTGTTCACCGCCCTCACATAAAACGTATCGGTTTTCTGCACATTGTTGATGGTGTATTTATTGCCCTCAAAAAAGGGTTTTGGATCACTGGTTTTCTTAAACCACTGCACCGTTGTTTGGGCATCAGATGCCACCGAAATGGTCACCGTATCGCCGCTACAACCTTGAGCCGTTTTGTACAAACTGGGCGTTCCGGGCTTGAAATAAATGATTTTTGATACCGTATCTGAGCAAGACCATCCACTGTATGGGTACACCGTTGAGATCAGTGTTACATTCAAATTGCTGCGCGAGGTGGGCTTGTATTTGCCGTCGATCGCGTATTGAATCATTTTGTTGTCGTAGTTCCAACGGTGACTAGAGCGCTCGATGTTATAGTAAACGTAATAGTTGTAGAAAATGCTCGACACCACCGTTTTCTTGGTTTGATTCTGGAAATACAGCGTATCCAAATTGGGGTAGCACTGCTGGTTGGTGGTGTAGTCGATTCCCAATTTATAGCCCACAAAGGGATACATCTGCATGTGGCTGTTGAACACGGTTCCGCCAATGTTCAAACTCATGCATCGGTACCATTTTCCGCTCACCGAGCCCACGCCCAAATTGCGTTTTTTGCCATCGCCATTGGTATAAGAATTACACACCACGGCCGCCAACGCAGTGCTGCTGTCCGATTCCACGCAGACGATATACGGTCCGGTTACGGTAACTGCCTTGCCAAAATCGGCGTTTAAGGTAATTCTACTCAAAGGGATGCTGCTGCCCATAACGGTATCCACAGTGATGGTATCGCTGGCAATGGGCGTACCCGATGGCAAAGAATCGGTCCCGGCTTTGTACAAGTTGCAAATGAGGTTGATTTTCACCGATTTTGCCGGTGTGGGCGTAACCGAAAATCCATAAAACCGAAATCCACTCACGGTCATCGTTTGAGGGGCATCGAAAAACTGTCCCAAAGAACTCCCCTTCCTAATCGAGATGCTGTTGTAAGCCGTGCTTCCGTAGCTTGGAAACATGCTGGTATCCCCATCACACTGGGTGGGTTTGGTGGCACTGCGCGATTGAATTTTCCCTTTTTGAGTTCCGATGTGAACATCATCGACGAGGGTTTTGCCCGCATCCACAAATTGGGCTGCTATGGGGACAGTCATCGCACAAAAAAGACACAATAGTAAGTTTCTCACCTTCATCGTTTTGGGAAATAAATCAATCCCACCGAATTAAACAAGAAATGGCTGGCATTTGCATCCAAAAAATGTGATATCCATGACCCCCAAAGGAAATTATGGGCAGTTTCCATTGATTTGCGATAAATGGCCTAATTTTGTCACACCCAAATACTATGTCAAACAACTTGTTAAAAGGAAAAAAAGGCATCATTTTCGGTGCGTTAAATTCGAATTCAATCGCCTGGAAAGTCGCTGAACTCTGTCACGCCGAAGGCGCCCAAATCGTCCTGACCAACGCACCTGTGGCTGCGAAAATCGGACAAACCGAAGAGTTGGCCAAAGCGTTGAATGCGCCCCTGATTTTTGCCGATGTCACCAAAATGGAAGACCTGGAAAACTTGGTAGCCGGCGCTACTGAGGCCTTGGGTGGACCTTTGGATTTCGTGTTGCACAGCGTGGGCATGAGCTTGAACGTGCGCAAAAAGAATCCTTATACCGACTCTAACTACGACTATATGCACCAAACCTTCGATATCAGTGCGATGTCGTTCCACCGTTTGATGCAAACATTGATCAAAAAAGACGCTATGAATGAATGGGGTAGCATTGTGGCCTTGAGCTACATCGCGGCTCAGCGTACCTTCCCCGATTACGGTGAAATGGCCGATGCCAAATCATTGCTCGAGAGCTTCGCGCGTTCTTTCGGTTACCACTACGGCAAGAAAAAGCACGTTCGCGTGAACACCATCAGCCAAAGTCCAACCAAAACCACCGCCGGTTCAGGGGTGGGTGGATTTGATGCGTTCTACAACTATGCCGACAAAATGAGTCCTTTGGGCAATGCTAGCGCCGATGCTTGTGCCGAATACTGTGTGAGCATGTTCTCAGACTATACCCGCATGGTAACGATGCAGAACTTGTTCCACGATGGTGGTTTCAGCTTCACCGGAATCTCCACCGATTTGATGGATGGCTTCCGCGATGCGGCTGCCGAATAATTACTATTGATAGATAACCACTTGGGCTGTCTGCATTCGACAGCCATCCACAGTTAACGTCAACCAATACATGCCCGATGGAAGACGAGATACATCCATAGACATTTTCTTATCGTTTATGTGATTACAATTTTGTTGTAAGTAGATGGTTTTCCCCGTGATATCCATCAAAAGGAATTGATTCCCTATTTGACTAGAAAAATCCAATTCCACATCCAACACTCCATTGGTTATAGGGTTGGATTGAATATGGAAATATGTCTTTTTAGGAACATCCGTCACAGCCGAAACCACGCCACCGAATTCATGCGCTCCGATATCGAATTTGGCACCTGCGGGTATTGAACTGCCCCAAAAGTCACGTACACCCACGTTAAGTCCCATTTCCTTGGATAAATCAAGCCCTGCGTCTTTGGCTGGAGAATTCGATACCAACTGAAATTGATTCAAAGCGTTGTTTTCTTTGGGATACAACAATGCTGCTGTATTGGAAGTTCCCGTCAATAAAGGATCTGCTTCCACACCCACACCATTCCCATTCAATTTTTCATTGCCCGTAGCACGAAACGCCGACAAACTGCTGTAACTATTGCCATAGGTAATTTTGAATGTTCCCCCTGAACTCCAATACAAATTTCCTGTAAACACCGGATTCTGTGGAACAAAGGTGGCCGGTACATGAACCAACGCAAGTGGGCCGGAACTGCCCGATCCTGTGACTTGGAAAATGTTGTTATAACATTTCACACCCGACATATTGGTTCCATAATCTGTCATTTGAAATGCACCGAATGTAGTGTATTTATTCTTCGTTGAACCACTCACATACACTGTGTTGTTGTAAAAATTCAATCCATTCCATGTGGTGTTTGGGGCAGTAAAAAGTGTCACAGCACTGTTATTCGTGCGGGCGTCATTGATGCTAATATTGTATCGAACAGTATTGCTACCCCATGCGCGAGCACCAGTAAAATTGCCCAACAAATAGCCGGCACCGTCATTATCATGAGAGTAACAATATTGAACAATTGAATTGGTTACGCCACCATCCAAATCGAAGCCTAAGCCATCACAACCGGTAGATGATCCCGACGAATTGTGATGCGATTCGCAATATTGAATGGTCACATTGTCGGCCGACCATACCCAAATTCCCCCTGGTCCCCCACAAGCCGAATTCAAAGTCCCGGTGTTGTAAGCCACACATCGCTCAATAACCGAGTAATCAATCTGAGATAGTACGATGCCGCTGCCTTTGTGACTGCCAGCAGCGTAGCCTGTAATGTTATATACTTCTGTGTTGCGAATTTGAAAATCCCTGTGATGATAAAAATTGGTTGTTTGGTCGTCGTATGCAAATGAAACAATGCCATTTTCCCGACAATCATGCACCGAGCAACTATCGATACGAACCCCGCGATAACCAGCCTTCACCGCTGCCGACCAACTAGAATAAAAGCGCATACCGCAGTAGCCAAATCCAAAAACCTCCACATTGGTTAGGGCGATATTCGATAAATAGCCCGAGGATTTATCCGTAAAAAACAATACACCATCAATGTCTTTTTGAGTGCCATTACCGGGTCCTTTGAATACCAAATTACGCAAGTGAACGCCCTGTAAATTTGTGGCTTTGAATCCGCATTTCGTAGTGACATTGGTGTTGATTGTGGCTCTACCCAATCCATAAGTAGAAAAGACCACGGGCTTAAGGGCAATATTTCCATCCAAAACATCCAATTCAATGTTTCCAGTGAATGTCTTTCCCCCTTCAAACAAAACCCGATCACCTGGCTGAAAAACCTGCGCATTGACTTTTGAAAGTGACGTCCATGCTGTGGCCAATGTCAAACCATCCGTATTATTACCTGTGGTGTTTACATAATAGGTTTTACCCGAATTGGGACTGGGTGATGACCCATCATTGAACATTTCCAACAGGCCTTGAGCATACCATCTTGCCAGATAATCATTGGGGTGTAGTGAATTCGCCGTACAGTGCTTAGCCCCCTTTCTTCGGTACACGGTATCGCTCATGGTGGTCATGTCCATCACTGCAATTCCAGATGCCTCCAACGATTTTAGCTGCGAAAGAAATCCATACATCAATGCATCGCCGTTGCTGGGCGAGCCTTGAGAATTGACATCAGGCAACATATTTCCGATTAGAATAAACTCTGCATTGGGGCAGTCCTTTTTAATCTTATCGATGCAAGACTGCATACTGGCTTTAAAAGATGCGTTTGAAGTGCCCCAGATATCGTTCATACCCATATCCAAAATCACCAAATCTGGACTGTTGGGATTCACCATGCTCTTGCAATATTGATCAATCCATGCCACGGTTTTTCCCCCACACGAACCATTAATCATGGTGATGTTTCCACCAAATTTCGCCAACAATCCTTCGCCCAATAAGTCTACGTAACTGTGCATATAGGGTTTGGTCGGCTTAAAATTCTTATCATCGCCTGCAAATCCACTCACATTCAAACCTGCAGTGATACTCATTCCATAGGCTTGAATAACCAAGGCTTGCTTGTTTTTTAATTTTGACATGGTCTTTGGTAACAAATCACCCTTGTAGCCAAAAATCGTCTTCGCACCCCAATCCCCGCGATCTGGTATGTAAGTAACGCAGGTCCATGAGGAGGGGTTGGTATTCATCAAACCATTCGATTGGCCATTGCCTTTCACACCCCCTTTAACCACGTAGGTCGCTGATACTGCCGATGATTTTTGGGTAATCGTCTTGCCACTCACCGTGTAATCCGTATTGACCGCGAATGTTTTTGAAAAGTCATAATTGGTGACTTTAACAATTTGTTTGGGTTTGAACATCAAATTGGCCGTGCTATTCACGCCCGAAAGCAAAGCCAACTCGTTAAAAATGGTATCCGAATTCCAAAAAGGTTGCAAATATTCGCGAGTACTACAGGTAGGTGCATTGCTGCTGTAGTTGGGAAATTCATAATACCCCCCACTGCTCGGCGTCACTACCACCCATGCCGCTTTGGCAGGTGTTGCAGACCATCCCGCTTCCGCGGCATCAACCGATAGAAGTAAGTTGCTATTTACATCATAAAAATCACACTTCCCACCGGCATAATAAATAATATTTGGTTTGGCAGCCACGGCGCCCGCTGGTGGCTGAGCAATGGCTGGAATTGCGAGCAAAAGGCCCATCAACAATGCCAAAAAATTCCTTGATCGGTTAAATAATTTTTTCATCATCCTACGAAAATTAATTGCAAGATAAGACGAAAAAAGATTGATTTTGGTTGTACAAAAAATGGTTAAATCAACGCTAATCAGTTCATATTCAAAAGATAGCTATATTTCATTTCCTCTCCAAGGGCTCTCTAAAGAGTATCGGTGCATACCAACACATCTTCTTTAACCCCAAAAATACATCAGGGCCTTAAGGCGATAATCGGGATTTTACCCAAGCGCCATTGATTTTCTCATAGCAAGCCCGGTCGTGAACACGACCGGGTCTTCCTTGCCAAAATTCGACACGGTCGACCACAATTTCATAGCCGCCCCAATGCTTGGGGCGTTCTATTTTGATGGTGTCGTCTGCCAGCAATGTTTCCATTTGGGCATCCAACGTTTGCCTATCGGCAATCACCTGACTCTGGTTCGATACCACCGCCCCCGCTTGTGAAATTCGGGGCCTGCTGTAAAAATATGCATCGCTATCGGACTCGCTGATCTTTCTCACCGATCCTTCAACACGCACCTGTCGCTCCAACTCCGCCCAGAAAAAAACCGCCGATACAAAGGGATTGGCCGCAATATCCTGTCCTTTCCTGCTCGCGTAATTGGTAAAAAATACGATGCCATCGGCCGTGATTTCCTTCAACAAAACCACCCTTGACGAAGGTCTGTTTTCGGCATTCACCGTTCCCAACACCATGGCATTGGCCTCCAACACTTCGGCGTCCAAGGCTTGCTCGAACCATCCTTTGAATTCCACCAATGGGTCATTGCCCATCTGTTGGGGCTCCAAAGCGCCCTTGGTATATTCTTTTCGGATATCTGCGATGTTTTTCATCTTTCAGCCCTCCTTATCTGCGCATGCCAGGAAAATTCGGCATCTTCGGCATTTTTCCACCCGAGTTGTTCACCATTTTCATCATCTTCCGCATTTGCTCGAATTGTGTCAACAGCTTGTTCAACTCCTGGATGTTGCGACCGCTGCCCCGCACGATGCGTTGTTTGCGACTGCTATTCAATATTTCCGGTTTGGCGCGCTCCTGGGGTGTCATACTCTGAATCATCGATTCGATGCCCTTAAAGGCATTGTCGTCGATGTCCATATCCTTGATCTGACTGCCAACCCCGGGCAACATGCCCAACAAATCCTTGATGTTACCCATCTTTTTGATCTGCTGCAACTGGGCCAAGAAATCTTCAAAATCAAATTTGTTCTTCGCGATTTTCTTCGACAATCGCTCGGCTTCCTCTTCGTCGAAAGCCATCTGAGCCCGCTCTACCAAAGAAACCACATCCCCCATCCCCAAAATCCGTCCCGCCATACGATCGGGATAAAACACATCCAAAGCCTCCATCTTCTCACCCATGCTCACAAACTTGATGGGCTTGTTCACCACCGTCTTGATGCTCAACGCAGCACCCCCGCGGGTATCACCGTCTAACTTGGTTAAAACAACCCCCGTGAAATCCAACACATCGTTGAACGCTTTGGCTGTATTTACCGCGTCTTGACCGGTCATCGAATCCACCACAAACAATATCTCATGGGGCTTCACCGAGCGCTTCAATTGCGCAATCTCTTGCATCATTTGCTCGTCGATGGCGATACGACCTGCCGTATCCACCACCACCACGTTGTGGTTGTTCTTCTTGGCATAGGCGATTGCATTTTCTGCGATGGCCACCGGATCATTGCTGCCGTCTTCGCTGTATACCTCAACACCCACTTGCTCTCCCAACACTTTCAATTGCTGCCGGGCAGCCGGACGGTATACATCCCCCGCCACAAACAGCGGATTGCGGCCCAAGCCCTTGAGGTATTTGCCCAGTTTGCCCGTGAACGTGGTTTTACCCGAACCCTGAAGTCCGGCGATCAAAATCACGGTAGGACTTGCATTCAATTGCAAATCGGATTTTTCACCACCCAGCAACACCACCAACTCATCGTTCACGATTTTGGTGAGCAACTGTCCGGGCGATACCGACTTAATCACATCTTGTCCTTTCGCCTTTTCCAGAATGGTATCGGTGAAGTCTTTGGCCACCTTGAAGTTTACGTCGGCCGCGATCAATGCACGTCGGATTTCCTTGACGGTATCCGCCACGTTCACTTCGTTGATGCGCCCTTGTCCTTTCAGCGATTTGAAGGCTTTTTCTAACCGGTTCTGTAGGTTCTCAAACATAGGTAGGGCAAAGTTACAAAAACCCCCTCCTTTTCGATTGAAAAATTCCAATTACCTTTGTTTGGAATGAAAGCCCTCAAATTTCTATCGCTTGTTGCCTTGGTCGCTGGAATATCGGCCTGTACCCAAAAATCCGACTCTTTAGAGAAATCCTATAAAATGGCGGTTGACGCTGGCGATTACCATGCTGCTGGCAATGCGTTGGTGCTGTGGTTAAACCAAGATTCAAGCATTCAATCGTGGGCTTTCGACAGTTTGGCCTACATCCATTACTTCCATTTGGGCGGTTCTGGCGATCAGGTTAGAAATCCCAAAACGCCTTTGTATTATGCCGAGGCGGGTCTGAAGCAAAACGCAAAAAGCACGTTCTTGCGCGAAATCAAAGCCAAATTGTTGCTGGAGCAAGGCAAAGACACGGCGTCGATGGTGATGTTGCGCGATTTGTACGATGAAACCAAAGACCAGACCTACTGGTGGGACATGTGCTTTGTAGAAATGGCCCGAGGCAATGTCATGGGTTGCGATTCTATGGTAACCTTGGCACTGGCCGACCCCAAAGTGGTTGAGAAAAAAGTGCGCATGGAACACATCGCAGCGGGTGTGGCCGAAACGGTGAATGCCAAAGCGGCTTACATTTATTTACAGGCGTTGATGCTCCGCGGAGCGGGCGATATCATGGCCTCTGCCAATGCCTTGGAGGCTGCCTTGAAAGAAGACAATAACTTCTATGCCGCCAAACAAAGCGTGTTAGACTTGCAACGCATGTACGCCCAACAGCAACGAGGCGGACGTTAATTTTAATTCTCTTCTACCAGCACACGCTTGAGGGTGAACTCGTCCTTGAGCACATGGTACGCCATTTCACTGTAATACATCAACCCGTCGATGATGTGTGTGAGGTCTGATGGCTGAAAACTCTTGCCGGGTACCCGGAAAATCAGGGCAACCACATTGTCTTTGGCATTGTAAGTAAATTTACCGTACAAAATATTGAGGTTCACAGTGAGCAACTCTTCCAGGAACGCTTCGCGCTGAAGCGTTGGCGCATAACAAAAGGGGATGGTCAACTGAAAGGTGGTGGCATCCTCCTCGAAAATAAAGTAGTTCCAGGGTGATTTTTGCTCTGCCGTCCACGCATCCATATAAATGGGCGTTTCATTGCGCATCAACAACCACTGTCCTTGCTCTTCCCCACGCGCCTGTGCTGGGTCAACCCCCAAATCGTGAATGGCTTTTTCTACCGAATTCAGTAATACCGACAATTCCATGTCGCAAAGTTCTAAAATAACATCGGTACCGCCATTTTGAAAACCAAGAATTTTAATGGTATCTTGCGTTTTTATCACTAAGTGTATGATTGACACCAATACAAAAAGGTTCTCCGTCGCCAGATTATTTACCATCGCCTTGGCGATCTCTACCCTCAGCAGTTCCTGCGGATTATTCCACAAAAAAGTAGCCTTCGATTCCAATACCGATGACGTAGACATGGGGAATGAGCCGATTCCCCAAGCACCAAATGAACTGGTTGGATGGGCAGGGGACCCTGTTAGTGCGGATTACGAAGATCTCTCCTGGAGTTTGAACGACGTGATTTATGAGGTTAACGTGCGACAGTTCAACAACGGGGGCACCTTCAAATCCTTCCTACCCGAAATTCCCCGCATCAAAGCGCTGGGTGCCGATATCCTTTGGTTTATGCCCGTGTATCCCATCGGACAGTTGAACCGAAAAGGAGGACTGGGCAGTTACTACAGCATCAAAAACTACCACGATATTAACCCTGAGTTTGGTACGCTGAGCGATTTCAAAGAGGTGGTAACGGCGGCGCACAACGAAGGCATGAAAGTCATCCTCGACTGGGTGGGCAACCACACCGCTTGGGATCATCCTTGGGTTACCGAACACCCCGATTGGTATGTGCACGACAGTTCCGGCAAAATTGTGACGCCTTGGGATTGGACCGACGTGGCCCAACTCAATTTCAAGAGCCCCGAACTCCGCAAAGCGATGATCCAAGAAATGAAGTTTTGGGTGGATGAATGCGGCATCGACGGATTTCGTTGCGATGTGGCCTTCTTGGTGCCACGCAGTTTCTGGGAAGAGGCCCGCACGGCGTTAGAGTCACGCAAATCGCTGTTCATGCTTGCCGAGATGGAAAACAACAAAGACATCGACCCCAACCCGCCCGGGTACATGGAAAAAGCGTTTGATGCGTATTACGGTTGGACCTTACACTCCGCGTCAGCAGATTGTGCCAAAGGCAAAATCACCGGCCGCGAGTTCGTGAATAAATTCACCGAAGCCCGCGCCCTATTCCCGGAAAAATCAATGATGATGAGCTTCCTCACCAACCACGACGAGAACACCTGGAACGGCACCGTGGAGGAAAAATATGGCGACCACTGGCAGGTTTTCAGCGTGCTCAACTACACCCTGCAAAACAGCTTCCCCCTCATCTACAACGGCGAAGAAGCCAACAACACCAAACGACTCCTGTTCTTCGAAAAAGATCCCATTACTTCATGGGCCGACACCTCTCGTTACGCTTGGTATCGCACCATGAACCACTTGAAACATACACACCCGGCCCTGAGAAATGGATTCTGGGGCGGCAAAGAAGAGGGGCTGAAAGTTACCGGGGGCGACGAAAACATTTACGCCTTCCGCAGAACCAGTCAAGGTCAGACCGTTACAGTGATAGTAAACCTAAGTGGTAAACAACAATGGATTCAAGCCATCGGCGACCACACCCTCGACGGAACCGAAAAAACCTACGTAAAATCACCCGTGACGATCAAACACATCGGACAAGGCATGCCGATTGACCCCTGGGGCTACGCCGTTTTTGTTGACTAATCCAACGCCTATATAACCACCATGAGCACGAAAAAACTCTCCTTCTGGCAGATTTGGAACATGAGCTTCGGCTTCTTGGGCATCCAATTTGGCTTCGCCCTGCAAGGCGGTAACATGTCGCGCATCTTCCAAACCCTGGGCGCTTCAGAAGACTCAATTCCCATGTTGTGGATTGCTGCCCCCCTCACCGGACTCATTGTGCAGCCCATCATCGGCTACCTCAGCGATCGCACCTGGCACCCCAAATTTGGTAGAAGAAGACCCTACTTCTTGCTCGGCGCAGTACTCAGCTCTTTGGCGCTGTTTTTCGCACCCTACTCCAGTACCCTTTGGATGGCAGCCGGTTTCCTGTGGATCATGGATGCCTCCATCAACATTTCCATGGAACCGTTCCGTGCGTTGGTGGCCGACAAACTACCCGATTCACAGCGTTCCTACGGTTTTGTGGTCCAAACCCTCATCATTGGCGTAGGCACATGGGTCGCCTCGAATCTGCCCTGGTTTATGAACTATTTGGGCGTGTCGAACGAAGCGGCTGAAGGACATGTCCCCGACTCCGTCATTTGGTCCTTCGCCATTGGCGCCATCGTGTTCATGGGTTCAATTTTGTGGTCGGTGTTCACCACAACCGAAGAGCCCCCCGCGGATCTATACGCTTTCCGCAAACAAAACGCAGAGAGCAGCGGCCTATTCAACGGACTCATTGAAATCGCCCACAACTTCAAGTCCATGCCCTCGGTGATGTGGAAATTGGGCGTGGTGCAGTTCTTCAGTTGGTTTGCGTTCTTCACGATGTGGTCCTTTGCCACACCAGCCCTCACAGAGCACGTATATCATGCGGCGATGCCCAAACACGGCGATGTAGATTTCGATTCCAAAAATCAACTCTTCAACCAAGCGGCCAACATTGTTTCCAGCTCCATGGGGATGTACGGACTGAGCTCCATGGCCTTCGCTTTGTTGCTTACCTTGGTCACGGCCCGCAATGGCATCAACCGCAGACTCATCCACATGCTCTCACTCCTTGCCGGTGGTGCAGGATTCCTGTTGATGACAACCGCCAATGAAGCCAACGACGGCATTTTAAATTTGGCTTTCGCCCTCATCGGTGTCTCTTGGGGTAGTATCTTGTCGATGCCTTACGCCATCCTGTCCAGCTCGGTGAAACCCGAGAAAATGGGTGTATCCATGGGCATCTTCAACATGTTTATCGTCATCCCGCAAATTGTGGCGGCCTTGGGTGGCATCAACTGGGCCTATAAAACATTCCTGGGCGACGCGGTAATCAACACCATGGTGTTGGCCGGCATTGCCTTGATTTTGGGCGCACTGAGTACTTTCATGCTGCCAAAACAAAAAGGCTAAACCCGTTCTATTTCAACTGCTTCACCACCTTCAGCATCTCCTTGGCCAGTTTCTGGGATTCCGGCTCTGTGCTCTTTTTTTACAGACTGCAGTACTTCTTGGCTTTGGGCGAAAACTCATCGGTTGGGTAAGAACCCACGCTTTGGTTTGATTTACCGTCTTGCGCCGATACTGATGGGACATACAAACAGCCCAGCCACAACGCCAAGGAACCGACCGCCAATTTTATAGGTCTCATGTGCGCTTGCTCAAAAAATAAAAGACAAATCCCACGGCGGCTGTCGACAAGCCATACAAACTCTCGGTAGGTTTATCCTGCACAAAAAACAGGGCCACAGCACCGGTGGTGATTAAAAACAATATGGGGGTAACTGGGTAGCCCCAAGCCCTGTATCCTTCGGGTTTGCCTTCGCGAAACCGCAATATGATCATCCCCAAAACGGTGAGCATGGTAAACAAACTCAACGTAAATGCAATGTAGTAAATGAGTTGTGGGAAGTCCATCACAAACAGCAACATCAACGAAACCACCCATTGAACCACGATGGAACGTCGGGGATTGCCATCGGCTTCTCGCTTGGAAAGTCCCTGCATGCTGGGAATCGTTTCGAACATTTTGGCAAGCACGCGTGGACCGGTAAAAACCATCGAACTGATGGTAGACACCAAAAGCAGGCTGATGATGCCGCCCATGAGTTTTCCGATATTCGTGCCCAACAAAGCCTCCGCAGCCACCAAGCCCACTTCTTTCACACCCACCAAATTGTGCACGGCGGTTGATTTCATCAAGACCATGTTGAGCAACACGTATAGGCCAGTGACGGTGAGGGTGCCGAGCAATATGCTGCGCGATAAATTTCGGTTGGGGTTTTCGATGGAGCCCGCGATGTAGGTGCTGGCATTCCAACCGCTATAGGCAAAACTCACCCAGATTAGGCTGGTGGCAAAAGCAGGGGCCACCAAACTGCCCAAACCCATGAAGCCCGATGATTCGGCACTTGCAGAGGCATCGCCAAAAATCTCTTTCCAACCTTGGGCCGATGGCAAAAAGTTCACCGGTTCCGTACCCAAAGCAAATCCCGCCCCAATGAAGAGCACGATCATGGAGACTTTAAGCACGGTAGACCCTTTCTGAAAATCGATACCCAAGCGGGCATTCCACCAGTGAATGGCACTGATGAGGGTGATAACGCCCATGGCCAATGCGGTTTCATTCACACCCGACCAAACACCATGCACGTAGGCCCCCAAAGCAATGGATGCCCCCACAATGGGCGCTGCAAATCCCACAGTGGAACTCACAAACCCCGCCACAAATCCCAAGGCCGGATGATAAATCTTTGATAAAAAATAATACTCGCCGCCATCTTCGGGCAGCCGCGTGGCCAGTTCTGCATAACAAAAGGCGCCACAAAAAGCCAGCAAACCGCCCACCAACCAAATCATCACAATGCCGAAGCCGGATTGAATTTCAAACAATTGGTACCCCAAACTGGTAAACACCCCAGTGCCTATCATGTTGGCGACCACGATACTGGTGGCACCAAACAAATCTACATTTCGCTGCTTTGAACCGCTCATTGATCTTTGGTTAAGAAGCGAAAATACGACCGAATCCCGCATTTCAGGGAATCTGTGTACTTTTGTCGCATGCTTTCTTCGCAGAATTTTTTCACCGTTGACATTCACACCCACATCATCCCAGAAAACCTCCCCAAATGGAAGCAGAAATTTGGCTATGGTGAGTTTGTGCAATTGGAACATCACAAGCCCTGTTGCGCGCGCATGATGATGGACGATGCCTTCTTTCGCGAAATTGAGAGCAACTGCTGGGACCCCGAACAGCGTTTGAAAGAATGCGGGCATCACCACGTGGATGTACAAGTGATCAGTACCATACCCGTGATGTTTAGTTACTGGGCAGAACCCAAAGACGGGTTGGAAATTGCCATGTACCTTAACGATCACATCGCCGATGTTTGCCATCGCTACCCCACCCGATTTGTGGGTTTGGGCACCCTGCCGATGCAACACACCGATTTGGCCATTCAAGAGCTAAAGCGATGCAAGGAAATCGGATTGAAAGGCATACAAATTGGTTCGCACGTGAACCACATAAACCTGAACGATCCTTCTTTGTTCCCCATCTTTGAAGCGATGCAGGAACTGGATATGGCCTTGTTTGTGCACCCTTGGTGGTATTCGGCGAACAAAAAAATGCAACACTACTGGCTGCCTTGGCTGGTGGGTATGCCCATGGAAACGTCGCTGGCGATCTGTTCGATGATTTTCGGGGGGATTTTTGAGCGTCTGCCCCGCTTGCGCGTGGCATTTGCCCACGGCGGCGGCGCGTTTCCTGCAACCATCGGACGAATAGAGCACGGATGGCAAGCCCGCCCCGATTTGGTGGCGGTCGACAACATTCACAATCCCAAAAAATACTTGGGTCAGTTCTGGTTAGACAGTTTGGTTCACGATCCAAAAATGTTGGAAGTGGTGGTGGATTTGGTGGGACCTAACCGCATCACTCTGGGCACGGATTACCCCTTCCCACTGGGTGAAGACAACCCCGGTGAGTTGATTCGTTTGTCGCAATACTCAGACGACATCAAATCAATGATGCTGGGCACCTCGGCGTTGGAATGGCTCAATATGCCACTCTCACACTTCAAACCATAAGCAATTAAAGAAACCAAGCTATGCCGTAACTTGGGCAATGGCTCTGCCGATGGCCTCAAAATCATAGCCTTTACCCACGAGGTATCGCTTGAGTTTAAACACCTTTTCCATGTGCGACTGACCTTTAATGAGCGGCCATTTTTTCTCTGCCAGCGTGTGTAGGGTTTTGAGGTAATCGTCGAGTCCCAGCGACGACAAGGCCTGCTGTATCAATTTTTCACCCACGCCTTCGCGCTTGAGTCCCTGTTTGATTTTTGCTTTTCCCCAGCCTTTGATTTTGAATTTACCCCGTGCATAGGCCATGGCAAACCGCTCTTCGTTGAGAAAGTTGGCCTGCATCAATTCTACTAGCAGGATGTCCGCATCGAGGTGATTTAACCCATAACCCAACAATTTGCGCTTCACTTGCTGGTGACTTCGCTCCTGGTAGGCACAAAACTTTTCGATTTTGGGTCTTGCCTGCGAGGGGGTTAAGGTTTTTTTGAACTGAGGTCCGTTCTCCATGAGATTTTACAAAAATCACTCCTTCTGCGTTAGCATTTGCAAAAATTCTTTGGCAATTTTTGCCAAAATCTGTCAGATAGTAACCCTTTAACCAACAAAATCACGGACTGAAACGCATCGGTATGACAAAATTTCAGTTCTTCCGAAATGGTACATGGATTGCCAATGCCATCGCATGAGAACAGGACAGATTTCAGTTCAATCGGAAAACATTTTTCCCATCATTAAAAAATTCCTGTACACCGACCAGGAAATTTTCATTCGTGAATTGGTGAGCAACGCGGTGGATGCCACCAAAAAACTCAGCACCCTCTCGCGCGCGGGTGAGTTTGAAGACCCCATCGACAACTGCAAAGTAGAAATCAGTTTCGATGAAAAAGCCAAAACCTTGACCATTTCTGATTCCGGTATCGGGATGACAGAAGAAGAGGTAGAAAAATACATCACCCAGTTGGCATTTTCGGGTGCCCGTGAATTCGCAGAACAGTGGAAAGACAAAGACCCTGATCAAATGATCGGTCACTTCGGTCTGGGATTCTACTCCGCATTCATGGTTTCCAAAATGGTAACCATCGAAACAAAATCGTATCAAAAAGGCGCCCAAGCGGTTCATTGGGACTGTGATGGTGCTACCAGCTATAACATCGGTAAAGGAAAACGCAAAAAGCGCGGAACGGATGTGATTTTGCACCTGACCGACGAAGACGCTGAAACCTATTTATCGAAGTGGAAACTGCGCGAATTGTTGCGTAAGTACTGTCGCTTTCTCCCCGTACCCATCACATTTGACGGCGAAGACATCAACAATACGCAGCCCATCTGGACAAAAAAGCCTGCGGAATTGGAGTCGGAGGATTACAAAAAATTCTTCGAAGAGCTCTACCCAGCCCAAGAAGCGCCGTTGTTCAACATTCACATCAACACCGACTATCCGTTCAACCTCACCGGGGTGTTGTACTTCCCCAAGGTGAACGAAGCCATCGACAACCGTCAAAACCGTGTCCAGTTGTATTGCAACCAGGTATTTGTTACCGAGGATGTGAAAGACGTATTGCCCGAGTATTTGGTATTGTTGAAGGGGGTTATTGACTCGCCCGACATTCCATTGAACGTATCGCGCAGTTCGTTGCAGAGCGATGCCAACGTGAAGAAAATCACCCAGCACATCAGCAAAAAGGTGAGCGATAAATTGAATGAACTGTTCAAAGCCGATCGCACCGATTTCGATGTCAAATGGGAATATTTGGATTTGTTTGTGAAGTACGGCATGGTGGCCGACGAGAAATTTGCGGAGCGCACCAAGGACATCTGCTTATTGAAGACCACCGAAGGCAAGTTGTACACCATTCAAGAGTGGATTGATCATGCGAAAATCAATCAGACCGATAAAAATGGTGAAACGGTGATTTTGTACTCAACCGACACCGCTGTTCAGCACATGAACATCAAAGCGGCGAAAGACAAGGGCTACGAAGTGGTGGTATTAAACGGTCCGCTCGATACCCATTTCGCCGGATGGTGCGAGGGCAAGTTCGAAAAAGTGAAGTTCCGTTGCGTAGATGGCGGTCCGATGGATCAACTGATTGAAAAAGAGGTAACCATTGAATCGGTGTTGAGCGAAGAGCAGCGCAAGACCTTGGAAGAAAGCGTAAAATCTGTGGTGAACGAGTTGGCCTTTGAAGTAAAAATTGAATCATTGCCTCCGCAGGACGACTTCATCTCTGTGCATCGCAACGAGTGGGAGCGCAGGATGGAAGACATGGCGAAGATGGGCAACGGATTCCCGTATGGCAACATGGGCTTGAACAAACAAACCATGGTGGTGAATACCAACCACGCGTTGGCTGGCAAGGTATTGAGCAAGGAGGGCGAAAGCAGAAGTGAATTGTTGCAGTACTGCATGGACTTGGCGATGCTACAGCGCGGACAGTTGCAAGGAGAATCTCTGGAGCGTTTCGTGAAGAAGGCCCAAGGGTTTATCATGGATTGATCGCTGCTTCATCGGCACCAACCCTGTAAAGGAGAGATACCAAACAAAAAAGGCCCGCTTTCGCGGGCCTTTTTGGCTAATCTATACATCTAAAGATATTAATCTTTGTCTGCTTGAGTCAAAGCGTAGATAACCAAACCGAATCCGATTTTGTTCACTGCGTCACCGATGTTGTAGATAACATCCATCACACGTGTGTCTGCGCTGAAGGTAATTCCGAACAAACCACCTGGGGTACCCAAAATGTAACCCAAAGGATAAATAGCCCATCCTACCAATACGAACCAAGCCAAAGTCTTGGTGGCTTTTGCTACTGCTGGACCTGCGGTGTTTGCCAAAGCAGCAACCTCGCCGAACCATACCAAGTAAGCAATGTAGAAGTAAGCAGCACCTGATACAACACCCCAAAGAACACTAGACTCGCGCCACACTGCTTCTCCGAAGTAACCAGTTACCAACATCACAACTGAAGCGAAAATCAATTTCCACAACAAGCCAGATTTAGCACCTGCTTTTTTGGTGATCAAATAAAACTCAACACACATCAAAGGAACGGTCAACAACCAATCCACGTAACGGAAGAAAGTGGGCGATGACTGGTGCTCCATGAAGAAACCGCGCATGTAGTAATAGTGCACGGCAGCGATGAAGGTAATCAAACCTGATACCAACATAGAAGTTCTCCAACGCTCTGCAACATTGCGCATCTCGAAGAAGAAGAAAACAGAAGCCGCCATCATTGCCATAGTACCTACGAAGAAGGTAAAAGCAATGTACGACGGAAGTGAAGTTCCGGTCAGAAGATCCAACTCACTGCTGGATGCAACTGTGTCAAGTAATTGTGTAACCATTTGTATAAGTTTAGTTTAGTTTAGTTCCCAGTTGAACAAGTCCAAATTAAATTGGTTTTATTCAAATTAATGTACTTTTTATCGTTGTAACAAATTACATTTCAGACAATAACACAGAAAACGTCAATGTTTACGGGGCACAAGGGAAAATAATTTACTAAAAAAAAATTTCCATAATCTCTTTTTGTTTTGCTTATGTATACCAAAAGTTAAACAAAACATATTCGCATCCACTAAAAATCAATGCATTACAACCAAATCTTCTACGAAAAATCATCAATAAACCGGTGTAAAACACCCAATTACCAGCCGTATTTGTCGAAAATCGGTGCAATACTCTCCGCTGTCACCGCTTTTACAAACAGTGCATAGTCTTTGGCCATGAACGCATTGATGCGCTTCACCACCAAATCCGTCTCCTTTTGGGCCGTCCGCAAAGCCACCGCGCAGTTTTCGCCCGGCATTTCATTGCTTTCAATCAACCCATACGCCGTTTGTAAATGGTCCATCAAGCGGATGGTTGCCTCCTCGTAGGGACGGAAATCGGCGGGTAACATATACAGCAACTTTAGCGCAGCAAGGCTATCCAACAGCGGCTTCTCCAACTTGCGCAACTTGGCAGCGGCACTGTCGCTTAGATACTTCTGATTCACCCATATCCCGATGGCTTTCTCCGCCTCTTTCAACCCCTCAAACGCCAATCGCGCGCGCTCTAACGTTTTCTTCAAAGTATCCAACATCTCGCGTTGCTTGGCATCGCCCTGGGCATTGTAAACAAACCCTTGAGGCATTCTCACCTGAATCCAAACAGAATCGGCCGCCTTACCCGATGAAATCACCAATTTGTACCTGCCCGGCGCCACCGTTCTTCCCGCTGGAATTCCGTCATCGGCTTTGGGGGTGTTGTGCGATGGCCAACGGAACCCGTCTTCCACCATTCTGTATGGCACCCGGTAATACCCCGAACTATCAAATGAGAATTTGTGGGTGCGAATCAGCTTGCCCGATTCATTGTACACCTTGCCCACACAATCCAATTTTTTCCAATCCCCGGCTGTTGATTCCTTTTCGGTTGTCACCTTCAGATCTATCTGGGCACCAAAAGGCTTGTTCGCTGCGCTCCAAGCCTCATCGGCCGCAAACCTCGCTCCGCTCGGTTGCGTGTACCTGGCCAGCACCCCGTCGCCGGCGTGCAAAATGTCTATATTCACCGACCCCACCAAGTTGGTTGATCCCACCAACGGGCCTGCCAAATAGTTGTTTCCACCCCCAGATACCGATACAGCTCCCTGGGTCAACTTCCGCAACACCTCAATATCATCAAAGACCCAAATACCCCGACCAAACGTTCCCAACACCAAATCGCGCTCCCGCGCCTGTATCTTCATGTCCGCCACAGGTACACTCGGAAACCCTTTCCACTTCTTCCAAACCACACCCCCATCCAAACTCACATACAACCCGTGATCCGTGCCCAAAAACACCAATCCCGGCGCTTCCGCATCCGGTAAAACACTCAACACATACCCCGTTACCTTATCGCCCTTGCCCTCCTTGTTGCCAAACCCGTCGGCACCCACTTTGCGCGTCCAACTCGCCCCGTAATTCACCGAATGATATAAGTATGGCGACCAGTCGTTCTGACGGTAATTGTTCACCACCACCCACACCTCAGCGGCATTCTTGGGGTTCGTCCACACGTAAGGCACCCAAGCCCCCGGCGCATCCTTGGCAATCACCCCGCCCACAAACGTCCACGACTTCCCGCCATCGCGGGTTACATGCACCCGACCATCGTCTGTGCCCACATACACCACATTTTTGTCCGAAGCCGACGGTGCAATCGCCAAAATGGTACAATGGTTTTCCGCTCCTGTAGCATCTACCGTGATCCCCCCACTCTTCGCCTGCTCCATCTTCTTGGTGTCGTTGGTGGTCAAATCCGGCGATATCACCCGCCACGATTTTCCCTGATCATCGCTGTAATGTACGTACTGACTGCCATAATAAAGTCCATTAGCATTGAACGGATCCACCGCCATCGCCGCATTCCAGTTATACCGCAAAGGCTTACCCTCGGGGTGCTGCGGCTTGATAAATTCCGATTGATGCGTGTTTTTGTTCCAATGATACACATTACCACCCTGATACATCGCATAACCCTCACCCGGTTTACCAGGCATCGGCGCCACATCAAATCCATCGCCAAACAACACCTCCTGCCACTCGCTGTTCTTGATACCGCCCTCTACCCAATGATAGGCCGGACCATACCAACTCCCATTGTCCTGCAACCCTCCATACACATTGTAAGGCTCCTGATTGTCTATGTCTACGTGGTAAAACTGTCCCACCGGAATATTCTCCGCATACCGCCAAGTCTCTCCCCCGTCGTATGAAATGTTCAAACCCCCATCATTCCCGTTGATCACATATTTCGGGTCATCGGGATGAATGTAAAATGCATGGTGGTCTGGGTGAATATGTCCCCAATCGGCCAGCACCTCCCAATGCTTTCCGCCGTCTTCGCTGCGGGTAATCTGACTCCAAATGCTATACACCCGGTTTTCGTTGCTGGGGTCCACGTAAATTTCCGAGTAATAGAACGGACGGTTCCCCGCGTTGCCATCGGTACTCACTTTAGACCAATGATCCCCGCCATCATCGCTGCGATAGACACCCGTTTCGGCCGACTCAATGAGCGCGTACACCCTGTTGGGCGATGAAGCCGCAACGGCCAATCCTATCCGACCGATATCGCCCTTTGGCATGCCCTCCTTCACCCCACTCCGCTTCCACGTCTTTCCGCCGTCATAAGAAATATACAATCCGCTGCCCGAGGGCTCGCCCTTTTCTGGGCCTTTTTTCTCTGCACCATTCACGGTAGCAGCCTTTCCACTGCGAAAAGTCCATGGCTTGCGCTCAAAATCCCACATGGCCGCATACAACTTCTGCGGATTCATGGGATCAATCACCAACTCCGCACAACCAGTGGTGGCATTCACGTACAATGCCTTCTGCCAAGAGGCCCCGCCATCGTCGGACCGAAAAACCCCCCTATCCACATTGCCACCCCATACAGAGCCCATCGCCGCCACCCATAATTGGGCCGGATTTTGTGGATTAATCACAATTCTGTGGATGGTTTTGGTGGCCTCCAAGCCGACGCATTTCCACGTTTTTCCCCCGTCGATGCTCTTGTACAACCCTTTACCGCTATTGTGACTGTTGCGCGGATTGCCCTCGCCCGTTCCTACATACACCACACTGGCATTCGCAGGATCCACCGCGATGGCCCCGATGCTTTGTACATCCATTTCATCGAAAATAGGACTCCATGCGATGCCTCCATTTTGGCTCTTCCATACCCCACCGCTGGCGGTTCCGGCGTAAATGATGTTGCGATTCACCGACTCCAAAGCCCCTTTTCTGGGCATGGCCAACGCCGTTACCCGACCGCTCATGGCACCCGGACCGATGTTGCGTTTGGGGATGTGCTTCATCACGGCTTCCAGCTCCTTGCCGGCCGCTGCCTCTGTCGGTGTTTGCTGGGCCCGAACATCGCCCAACCAAAGTACCCCAACCAAGAAAGTAAATCCCAACGTTCTGCGCGCCAAACGGTTCAACCGAGACTGCGCATTGGAAGTCATCAAAATCTGCATGTTTCAAACCTACAAAATTCCCCGCGTAGTTGGTAGTTCCATCCACACATTCCACCGCATTCCAAAGGGGTTTTATCGAACAAAACACTGAGGCGCTTGTTTAACATTCTATCTTTGCACCCTCATTCACCCATGTTCAAACAACAAATCACTGGTTTCATTTTTTTTACCCTCTTTTTTCTCGCACTTGATACCTATGTTTGGCAGGGCATCAAAACCATCACACCCCAATGGAGTCAGCGTACCAAGAGCATTCTGAAATACAGCTATTGGGGTTATACCGTATTCACCTTTGTTTTCTTTTTGCTGGTACGATTCCAGTTCTTACCGTTGCCCACGTCGATGGTAAAAATCATGTCGGCCATCGCTTTCGCCGTGGTTATCGCCAAACTCATCTGGGTGATATTTTTGCTGTTGGATGATATCATCCGATTGGGACGGTGGATTCAACAGTATTTCTTTTCCGATGTTGAAACCGCACCCGATAGACCCAGTGGCATTTCGCGGTTGAAGTTCTTGCAATACACAGGGCTCGCCGTAGGAGCTGCGTTCGTTGGAACCGCCATTTGGGGCATTTTCAAAGGCGCACACAACTACACCATCCACCGCAAAAAAATCAAGTTGGTCGGTTTGCCCAACGCCTTCAAAGGACTCAAAATTCTCCAAATATCAGACATCCATTCGGGCAGCTTCTGGGACCGTGAAGCCGTGGCAGAAGGCATCAAGCTGATCAACGAACAACAGGCCGATGTGGTCTTTTTCACTGGCGATATCGTCAACGACCGCTCAGAAGAACTCCTTCCTTGGATGGATCTTTTTGCCCAAATCAAAGCGCCCATGGGGGTATTTTCAACCCTGGGAAACCACGATTACGGGGATTATGTGCCTTGGCCCTCTGCCGCTGCCAAAAAGAAAAACCTCGAAGGCCTGATTTCCTATCACAAACAAATGGGCTGGGATATCCTGAACGACGAACATCGGGTGTTGGAGAAAGATGGACAAAAACTGACCATCGTGGGTGTACAAAACTGGAGTACGAAAGCGCGTTTCCCCAAATATGGCAACCTCGAAAAAGCCTTGGAAGGTGCCCCAAAAGACACAGTGAAATTGTTACTCAGTCACGACCCCTCGCATTGGCGCGAAGAAGTGGTGGGTAAACAGACCGACATCGCTCTCACGTTTGCCGGACATACCCACGGAATGCAGTTTGGTATCGACTCCAAATTCTACCGCTGGAGCCCCGTGAAATATGTGTACAAAGAATGGTTGGACCTCTACACTGAGAAAGACCAACACCTGTATGTGAACCGCGGATTCGGTTACCTCGGTTACCCCGGACGCATGGGCATCTACCCAGAAATTACGGTGGTTACCTTGGCGTAATCGCCCCAACACTGTTCATGAAATCAATTGTGAACGTACTCAAATTTACCGGGAGGAATCATCAACCAAACGGTGCTTAAGTCACCCGAAACCAATGGGGTGTCATTGAAGGTTTGGATTCCACCTTTTTGACCAACATAGGTTTTACCCGTGCTGAGGTAGGCAGGATATACCCCGTCTGAAAAACTCAACTCCACGACTTTGCTTGAGTTGCTGCGGTTGAACACTGCGTAAACGATTTCGCCGAAATACTTGCGTTGAATGATTAACACATCATCAGACAGCGTGGTGACTTTCATGTCGCCATAGGTCATCGCCATGTGGCTTCTGCGGAAGTTTGATAACTGTCCAACCAAGGTGCGTTGGCGTTTTTCACGATCATTCAGACCAGCCTCGGACTGCAAACCACGGTCGAATCGCATCATTCTGCGACTGTCGGGGTCGTTGGCACCCGGCATGCCAATTTCATCGCCATAATAAATAACCGGAATCCCAGGGATCGCAAAATTGAAGGCCATCATGCTCAACAATCGGTCGTAAGCTTGGGTGTCGCGCACCTGAATATTTCTATCCCAACCCGCTTGTTTGCTGTCTTCCCCTTCCTTCATGGATCCATCGAGGATGGAAATGATGCGGGCTTTGTCTTGGTTGCCCGACACATTGCCCATGGTGTGGTGAGCGCCATACCATTTCTTGGAGTCGTTGAGGGTTTGCGCCAATTGCTTACAGCCCCCTTGACCTTTAAAGGTACTCACAGCGGCATCGTACATATTGAAGTCGAACTGGGCATCAAGCATCCCGCTACCCAGGTAAGAACTGATGAGTTCGGGGCTTCCATAGGTTTCACCAATTTGGTAGTAGCTGCGATGTTGGGGAATCGATACTTCGGTTTTGATTTTGTAGGTGAGCGAACGCCAAAAGGGGTCGGGGATGTGCTTGGTGGCATCGTGACGGAAACCATCCACATCGAAATTTTTGAACCACCACAAGGCGGAATCGGTGAGGGCGTTGACCACTTCGGGTTTGAAATAGTTGAAGGTGGGCATGAAGTCATCAAACCAGGTTGTGAGGCGATATTCATCCCATCGCTCGGTATTTTTGGACCCATCGGGGAGGTACAACGGGGTAAACCACGAGGGGTATTGTTTGTACAGGGGGTGTTCTTGGTGAATGTGGTGGGCTACATAATCCAAGAAAACGTTGATGCCATGTTTGTGGGCGGTTTCGATGAATTGTTTGAGTTCTGCTTCTGTGCAAAATCTAGGGTCCGTGGCGCGGAGCGCCACGGACCAATACCCGTGATACCCACTGAATTTGGTGGCCGGAGTTTTTATCCACTGTCCGTAAGGACCCTCAGGATTCCGCACCACCGGCGAGATCCACAAACTGTTGATGCCCAGCTCAGAGAAAAATCCCTCCTCAATCTTCTTGGTAATGCCTACAACATCTCCCCCATAAAAATCCACTTTCGGATCCACATCCGCGCGGTTCAATGGCCGGTTGTTCTCCTTCTTCCCATCCACAAAACGATCAATCATGGGATTGTACATCACCATGGTTCGGGGATCTTTGCGATCGCCAAATTTGCCCATGTCGTAAATCACACGTCCTGCCGCCAACGGCACCAACACCTCATTACTCACACCCTCGCTGCTGCCAATCCAAACACGGATATAACTGCGCGATGTCTGTGCCGCTGCCTTGGGGACCGCAATTTTGATGATGCTCGCGCCTGTGTTCGGGTCATACTCTCCCAGCTGAATGTCTAGGCGTTGATTCTGCCACATCGCCAAAACGGTGTTGTATTCTCCCTTTGCCAAACCCACCATGTTTTTCGTGCTTACCACAATTTCTGAGGGGATTTCCGCATTCCAATAATCGCCAGGCATCGGCGATGTATAGGCCGTTGATAACTGCAATTCAGCCGTAGACACCATGAACGTGGAATTGAATCCACCCATGCCGTTACTCAAAGAGTCTTTGTTGTTGGGATCGCGAATTTCCTTGGTTTCTAAGTTCCATTTCCCCGCGTAGGACACCACAAATACATACTGATGACTGCCGGGACCTACCCACGTGCTACCCACCCAACTGCCTTGGGTTTTGTCTGAAGGATCTTCCTCCCAGCGCAGCGATAAATTGTTGGCATTCCAAGCATTGAATGTGCCTTTGACTTTCACACTCGCATAGGCATATTGCTTCGTTTTCCAACGAAACTCCCGCAGTACTTTCTCTGATTTGCGCACCGGCACCGTGGTGCTCTTGCCCGCACTCCAAATTTGAAAATATTGCAGCGCCGTTTCTTTGCCATAGATATCGCCCTCCCACCACAATTGCATCGAATCACAAACCGCTCCTGAAGATTGCATCGAATCCAACTCCCCGCGATACCAAGAAAACCGCAAATTGGATATGCCCGAACCTGGGTGATTTTTGGGAACAGTTACACTGTCGATGGCCGATACATAAGGAAAATAATCCCCCAGCCATACCCAAGTCTTGCCAGGCTGTAAAGTTACCATGTTGTTCAATCCCAACGAAGGATCGTTGATGTCGATCGGACTTTTCCGTGCCGGCGATACCACCATTCGCTTTTCGGCTGGTTTGCCCTTTTCTTTATCCACCGCCACTTGCTCCTGCTGAGCGGCCTTTGATTTACTCTTAGGGGTTTTGGCTTTGTTGCCTTTTTGCGCATTCGCCGTCAGCGCAAAAAGGCAGCTAATTCCGACAGTAACAAACAACTTTTGCATGGTATAAAGTGTAAATTTAACACTTCAACCCCACTATCGCACAAGCACTTTCACACTTTTTCGATAACCGTTCGCATAAATGGAATGCACCACATACAATCCTCCCTCGGTCACCTTCACCACCGCCGGATCACCCTGCAACAGCAGCCGACCCTGAACGTCGTATACCTCCACCCAAACGGGGTGCGACATGTTGGTCACTGAATTTCCTGGGAACCACTCAACACCCACCCATGGCTTGAAATCCATCGCAAAACGCGCCCACACGGGGTAGTGGTCCGAGGTATTCAACCGATAACTCGCGATATAACTATCACCCACCATCACACCGCTCTGGTTCGATAAAAAATTGCCTTTCAATGAAGCCGTTACACACAGGTGGTCTATCATTTCCGAATAACTTGCCGTGCTCTTTTGCTTGGCCAAACTCAATCGATACGACGGAAACACATAGTTGGTGTCGTTCCGCCATGCCAAAAAAGGACTGGCTTTGCCACTCACAATCGATACATCCAAATCGTCGTTCCAATCGCCCAAGACAATCCCTTTCCACCGTTTTTTGGGCTCCAAGTAGTTCTTCAACTCCTCAGCAGCCTTGGCCCGACGGTCGTATGATGCCAACTTTTCCGCCGTTGAACCCGTGTTAGCCTTCAAATGTATCACCCAAAAATAAAGCGTGTCTTTCTTGCTCCCCCACTGCGATTCCAAGGCAACCTCCAACGGAAACCGACCACTGGCAAATTCGTAGTCGAAAGCCAGCAAAATCGACTTGCTATACAACAACCGAAACATCGACTTCTTATACAACAACGCGGTTTTCTGCGTCTGCGAATAGGTAGTAATCACCGCGCCGTACTGAGGCAAATTGGCCTGCAACTTCGCCCAATACCCCGCATTGGAAATCTCACACAACCCCATCACATCCATGTCCATGTTGGCGATGACCTCCGAAACATTTTTCAGCTGAGTTGCCTCGTTGCTCGGACCATTCAAACTATCCCCAAACCATTCCACATTCCAAGCGGCCACATCCAACGTGGAATCCGTGCCAATTTTGGGCACCTGCGATACCAAGACGGTCGGACAGACCCCTAACAAAACAACCGTGATAATGCTCAACAACCGCATGCGACCTTTCTCCCCCAAAACGCCTCAATTTCTACGATCAAAACCCCAGTGCAATTTGCTACGCAGCGTATCCAAAAAATGGATGTTCGACAAGCGCATCAAGTTGAGTTTGTGGTCGGCCTTGCGAATGGCCATGTTCACTTCCCCGCTGATACTCTGACTTCGTGCGTCTAAACTGGCCAGATAACTACTGGCCCTACCCTCAATCTCAAAACTAATCACCACATCATCACTTACCACCACCGGCCTCACATTCAAGTTGTGCGGGGCAATGGGCGTAATCACAAAACTATCGCTCTTGGGGAAAATGATGGGACCCCCGCAACTCAGCGAATAACCCGTACTACCTGTTGGGGTAGAAATGATCAATCCATCGCTCCAATAACTGTTCAAAAATTCACCGTTCAAATACGCGTGAATCACAATCATGCTCGATGTTTCCTTCTTGTGAATCACAAAATCATTGAGTGCAAAGTTGTAGTCGAACAGTTCATGCGAAGAATCCAACTGCAACAGGCTGCGCTGCTCAATGGTGTAATTGCCCTTTTCAATGTCGTCGAGCGCCGTATGCAAGTTCTCTAGCTGTACGTCGGCCAAGAATCCCAACCGACCGGTATTCAACGCCAAAATCGGAACGCCCGTGTCGCGCACAATACCGAGCGTATCCAGAATGGTACCATCGCCACCCACGCAAATGAGCACATCCGCCATGGTTTCCCCTTGAACAAAATAATCGAAAACCCGCACCTGCATACCACTTTCAATGTTCATGTGAACGTGGTCTTCCAGCGACGGTGGCAACCATAATTCATGTCCGCGTGAGGCCAACGCCTTCAGCAATTCTCCAAAACCCGATTGGTGCTTGGGGTCGCGAACAGATTTGGCATAAACGGCAATTCTCATGATTTTCTATACAAAGATACCCTATCCTTGGGGAGATTTTCGGTTCAAAACGCAAAGAACGAATGCATATTTGTGTTTTTCGTCGATTCCGTGCGATTCACAATGATCCACCGACCAATGATCCTCATGCCACTTTGGGAAACGGGTATCAGCAGCATCAAACGACGCTTTTACTTGGGTGAGATACAATCGATTCGAGAATCCGAGGGCCTGTTTATAGATTTCACCCCCACCAATGATCATGATTTCTTCGGCCACTGGCAAGGCTTCTGCATCGCCCGAAATGGCCTGGGCTGCGCGTTTCTGTTCGATGGCCTCCGTAGCTTGCGCCAATGCCTGCTCCCAATTTTCGGCACGCTGAAACCCGGGCATCACAAACTCGCGAGAGGTAAGTACGATGTTGGTTCTGCCCTTCAACGGTTTGCCCAAACTCTCCATCGTTTTACGTCCCATAATCACCGGTTTGCCCCGCGTATGTTTGATAAACCACGCAAAATCATCCGGCAAATGCCATAACAATTCGTTGCCAGCCCCCAATTCAAGGTTCTCTCCCACGGCGGCAATCATAGAAATAAGCATATCACAAATATACAATCCACAGCGCGTGGTTGTATCTTTGCGGGTCCATGAGTAGAATTGTAGCCATTGTAGGCAGACCCAACGTTGGCAAAAGCACACTTTTTAACCGATTAACCGGCGAATTCAAAGCCATTGTAGATGATTACAGTGGCGTTACCCGCGATAGACATTATGGCTTTTCTGATTGGAATGGTATAGACTTTACCGTCATCGATACCGGAGGTTTTGTACCCGAAAGTTCGGATACGTTCGAAGCCGCCATCCGCGACCAAGTGCACATCGCCATCGAAGAAGCCGCCGTGCTCATTTTTGTGGTGGATGTACAGACCGATGTCAACCCCCTCGATGAAGACTTCGCCCACATTTTGCGCAAGAGCAAAAAGCCAGTGGTTTTGTGTGTGAACAAGGTCGATAACGACCGTTTGCGCATGGAAACCGCGTCGTTCTATAGCCTTGGGTTCGACCATTTTCATGAAGTATCTGCAGCCAACGGCTCTGGAACCGGTGACCTGCTCGATGAAGTTGTGGAATACCTCAAAGACGAAGCGCCCGACGAAGAACACATCGCCGATTTGCCCCGCATCGCCATCGTAGGTAGACCCAACGTAGGCAAATCCAGTTTGATCAATGCCCTGATTGGGGAAGACAGAAATATCGTAACCAACATCGCTGGCACCACCCGCGACAGTATCGATACCAAATACAAAGCTTATGGCAAAGAATTCGTGCTGATTGATACCGCCGGGATTCGACGCAAAAGCAAAGTAAACGAGAACATCGAATTCTATTCCGTGATGCGCAGTTTGCGTGCACTGGAGAATGCGGATGTTGTGGTATTGGTACTCGACGCTACTCTGGGCATGGAAAGCCAAGATTTGAACTTGTTCTGGATGGCGCATCGCCAAGGAAAAGGGGTAGTCATTTTGGTGAACAAATGGGATTTGGTCGAAAAAGAATCCAACACCCACTTGGAGTATACCGAGAACATACGCAAAGAAATTGCCCCCTTCGTGGATGTGCCCATCATGTATGTTTCGGCCTTGACAAAGCAACGCGTGTTCCAAGGGATGGAAACCATCTTACAGGTGCACGAAAACCTCAGTCTCAAAATTCCAACCCGGGCCCTGAACGATTATTTACTGCCCATCATGGAAGCAACCCCACCGCCAAGCAAAAAGGGCAAATTTGTGAAAATCAAATACGTTACCCAGCTGCCCAGCAAACGCGTGGCCTTCGCCCTGTTCTGTAACCTACCACAATACGTGGCCGAAAGCTATACCCGCTTCTTGGAAAATAAGATGCGCGAGAAATTCCCGCTTTCTGGGGTGCCCATTAGCCTGTTCTATCGCAAGAAATAACCTTCGCCATGACCAAATCCGTGGATATTCGCGACCTAGATGTTTCCCAACTCACCGATGCGCTCAAAGCCATGGGAGAGCCAGGATTTAGGGCCAAGCAAATCCACCAATGGCTATGGCAAAAAGGTGCGCGCAGCTTCGAGGAAATGACCAACCTCTCCAAACCCCTGCGTGAAAAACTCGCCGAAGCGTTCACCTTTCATGTGGCCAAAATTCATACGGCCCAACACTCCAAAGATGGCACCATCAAAGTGGCTTTTGAACTCCACGATGGCAACAAAGTAGAAGGGGTTCTCATCCCCACAAGCAGCCGAACCACCGCCTGCGTGAGCTCACAAGTGGGCTGCTCCCTCGATTGTAAATTCTGCGCCACCGGTTACCTCAAACGCATGCGCAATTTAACCGCTGCAGAGATTTTTGATCAAGTTTGGCTCATCAATGAATTGGCGCTTGAACATCATGGCAAACGACTCGATAACATCGTGTACATGGGCATGGGTGAACCCCTGCTCAATTACGCCAACGTGTTGCAAAGCATCCAAATTATTACCTCGCCAGACGGTCTGGGAATGAGCCCGCAGCGATTGACGGTCTCTACCGCAGGCATCGCCAAAATGATTCAAAAATTGGCCAATGATGGCATCAAAACCAACCTCGCCCTGAGTTTGCATGCCGCCAACAATGAAAAACGGTCGGCCATCATGCCCATCAACGAGAGCAATACCCTCGAAATGCTCGCAGAAGCCCTGGGATATTGGTACAAAAAAACGGGCATCCGCCCAACCCTAGAATATACCGTGATCGCCGGAGTAAACGACGGTCAAGAAGAAGAGCGCGAACTCGCCATCTTCGCCCGGAAATTTCCATCCAAAATCAATTTAATTGAGTACAACCCCATATCCCTGGCCGATTACCAGCCCACAAGTAGGTTAGACGCTTTTGCAGCGGCCTTGGAACGACAAAAACTCATCGTCCACGTGCGCAGAAGTCGGGGTAAAGACATCGATGCTGCCTGCGGTCAGCTCGCCAACCAACTGGCAGTTTAAAAAATTAGGCGTTTTTCACGAAATCCCGGTGATGGGCTTCCTCATACAATCGATCCTTGGGCAAGGATTTGAAATATTCCCATGTAATTCTCAGTCCCTCCGAACGATCCACCTTCGGCTCCCAACCCAAAACTGCTTTGGCTTTGGTGATGTCGGGCTGACGTTGTTTTGGGTCGTCTGTAGGTAAGGGTTTGTAAATCACTTTTTGGTCGGTGCCTGTCAGTTTGATGATCTCCTCGGCAAACTGTCCGATCGTAATCTCATGCGGATTGCCCACATTCACTGGATCAGCGCAATCGCTCAGCAACAACCGATAAATACCTTCCACCAAATCATCCACGTAACAAAAGCTGCGGGTCTGACTCCCATCGCCAAACACGGTCAAATCCTCACCGCGGAGGGCTTGGCCCATGAAAGCAGGCAACACGCGACCATCGTTTAGACGCATACGAGGTCCATAAGTATTAAAGATTCGCACTATGCGGGTTTCCAAACCGTGGAACGTATGATATGCCATGGTAATCGCCTCCTGAAAGCGCTTGGCTTCATCGTAGACACCCCGCGGACCCACCGGATTCACATTTCCCCAGTACGCCTCCGTTTGCGGATGCACCGTTGGATCGCCGTACACTTCCGAAGTGCTCGCCACCAAAATGCGCGCCTTTTTCGCCATCGCCAAACCCAACAAATTGTGGGTGCCCAATGAGCCCACCTTCAATGTTTGAATGGGGATTTTCAGATAATCAATGGGCGATGCCGGTGAGGCAAAGTGCAAAATATATTTCAAATCACCCGCAACATGCACAAACTTGCTCACGTCGTGGTTGTGAAATTCGAACTGCTCCAAAGGAAACAAGTTTTCGATGTTTCTCAAATCACCGGTGATCAAATTATCCATGCCAATGACATGATAACCCTCTTTCAAAAAGCGCTCACACAAGTGGCTTCCCAAAAAACCGGCTGCGCCAGTAATTAATACGCGTTCTCTGCTCATTTGATGTCTTGACGTCCGATGCTGTAATACGTATATCCGTGCTTGCGAACGGTATCCAACTCAAAGACGTTTCTGCCGTCGAAGATCACCTTTTCTTTCAACAACGCCTCAATTTTTGCAAAATCAGGGGTCCTGAACTCGGGCCACTCAGTAGCAATCACCAAGAAATCAGCACCCTCCAAGGCTGCATACATTTTCTCGGCAAATACCGCCTTATCGCCAATCAAACGCTGCACATTGGGCATCGCCTCGGGATCATAACACTGTACTTTGGCACCACGTTGCAACAATGCATCAATCATTTCCAACGCCGGTGCCTCGCGAATGTCATCGGTATTGGGTTTGAATGCCAAGCCCCACATCGCCACGGTTTTGCCCGCAATGCTGCCGAAATGACCATCTATCTTGGGTAACAACGCCTTTTTCTGGTCGTAATTCACCTCTTCCACCGCCTTCAAAATCTTGAAATCGTAGTCAACCTCCGCCGCACTGTGCACCAAAGCCTGAACGTCTTTGGGGAAGCAACTTCCACCATACCCAATGCCCGGAAACAAGAAACGCTTGCCGATTCGGTCATCGCTGCCCACACCCTTGCGCACCATGTCAACATCTGCACCCAACAACTCACACAACCGAGCAATCTCGTTCATGAATGAAATCTTGGTGGCCAAGAAACTGTTGGCCGCATATTTGGTCAACTCCGCGCTGCGCGTATCCATGTGCATCACAGGGTTGCCCTGACGTACATACGGAGCGTACAATTCATCCATTACATCAAAAGCACGCTGACTTTTGGCGCCAATCACCACGCGGTCTGGCTTCATGAAATCATCCACCGCCACGCCCTCACGCAAGAATTCTGGGTTGCTCACCACATCAAACTCACCACTGAAATTGGCGCGAATGGCGGCCTCTACTTTATCCGCCGTACCCACAGGCACCGTGCTCTTGTCTACAATCACCTTGTAATCGGTCATGATTTTACCCAAATAGTCCGCCACGCCCAACACGTATTTCAAATCAGCCGCACCGCCCTCGCCGGGAGGGGTTGGCAACGCCAAAAAGATCACCTGCGCTTCCTTCACCGCCTCTTCCAATTGGGTGGTGAACGACAAACGACCTTCCTTCAAGTTGCGCTTGAAAAGAATCTCCAAACCGGGTTCAAAGATGGTAATCTGTCCGCCACTCAGCATGTCTACCTTGCGCTGATCGATGTCAACACAAATCACGTCATTGCCAGTTTCTGCGAAACAAGTTCCGCTCACCAAACCTACATATCCGGTTCCTACAACTGCTACTTTCATTCGATTTTATTGGGATTTTTGGGTAAAATTTCGTATATTATCAATGATGTGTTCTTGCTGCTCTTCGTCCAATTCCGGACAAATGGGCAAACTCAACACACGACCGCAAAGGTCTTCAGAAACAGGCAGATTAACAACCTGTTTGTACGCCGTTTGCCAATGTAAAGGTATCGGATAATAAATCATCGACGGGATTCCTTGTTCGGCCAACGCCAATTTTAAGGCATCACGCATCGCCCGAGTAGAGCATTTCAAGGTGTACTGATGAAACACATGCGAACTGTCTACCGTTCTTTGCGGCACCTCAATGCCAGAAAGCCCCAACAATCCTTCATCGTAGCGATGGGCAACGGCGCGACGTCTTCTTTCGAAATCCCCCAAGTGGTTCAACTTCGCCAACACCACCGCCGCCTGTAACGTATCCAACCGAGAGTTTAAACCCAGGAGGTCGTGCTGATATTTAACCGTCTGACCGTGGTTCGCCATGCTGCGCAATCGCGCGGCCAAGTCATCGTCGTTCGTAAACAAAGCCCCACCATCGCCAAAACAACCCAAATTTTTGCTGGGAAAAAATGAAGTGGTGCCTATATGTCCCATCGTCCCCGCAAACCCATGTTCGTTCGGGGTGCAATATTGCGATCCGATGGCCTGCGCCGCATCCTCAACAATAAACAAATGATGGTTCTGCGCCAACGCACGCAAGGGTTCCATGGATACCATCTGTCCGTACAAATGCACCGGTGCAATGGCCCGTGTGTTCGCCGTAATGAGCGATTCTACCTGGGAAACATCCATCAAAAACGTGCCAGGGTCTACATCCAAAAAAACAGGTTTAAGTCCCAGCAGCAGCAACACCTCGGCGAGGGCTGCATAGGAAAACGCCGGGGTAATTACCTCGGACCCCGCCGGCAAATTCAACGCCATGAAAGCCAACTGCAAGGCATCGGTACCGTTTGCACAACAAATAACGTGTTTTACTTCGTAACGCTCCTTCAAGGCCGCCTCCAACCTGCGCACCGCACCGCCTTGGATAAAATCTGCATCGCGCAACACCTGCTGTATGGCTGGGTCGATGTCCGAAGCCAATCGGGCGTATTGCCCTTGAAGGTCAACCATTTGTATGCGCCGCATCAGTACAAAATTAAGCGTTTGAACCTACCCAAACTGATTTGGGTAATTTTATTTGGTGCGCTGTCGAACCACTTCGTAAGTGATGACACCCGCCGCCACCGAAACGTTCAACGAACCCACACCCTGGGCAGAAAGAGGAATTTTCACGTGGGCATCACACAATTTCCAGGTGTTGGTGCTCAACCCCGTTTCTTCATCTCCCATCACCACAGCGATAGGACCGCTCAAATCCGCATCAAAAAGGGCCTCCGACGTTTTTTCCGTGGCCCCCACGATTTTTAAGCCCGAATTTTTGAGCATTTTGATGCTACCATACAGCGATTGGGTTCTACATACTGGAATTTTCATCAAGGCCCCAGCAGAGGTCCTCACCGCGTCGGCACTCAATGGCGCGGAACCCTTTTCGGGCACCAAAATGCCATGCACACCCGCACAAGCCGCCGTTCTTGCGATGGCCCCAAAATTCCTGACATCCGTAACCCCGTCTAATACCAAAATAAAGGGATCCTCTCCCGACTCAAAAGCATTGGCCACCACAGTGTCGAGATCGGCAAAATCTACCGAACTCACAGAAATAACCACACCCTGGTGATTGCCCTTCACCAAAGCGTTGAGCTTGGCGGTGGGCACCTGCTTCCAAATCAAATTCTTGGCGCGTAATAACGGCAACAAATCCTTCAACTGCCCTTGCAACACACCCTCTTGCAACCATACTTTGTCGACCGTTTTGCCCGACTGCAATGCCTCCAATACAGGGTGAATCCCGTACACAAAAGCATCCTTTTCTTTCTTTCTAAATTCCATATAAACAAGTGTCCCGCCTAGCGGCGGGACCTTTTCTTTTATTCTTTAAACCCCACTCGATTGCTGTCTGTACTCAGCGGCCCAATCCTTCTTACCCAGTCGCTCACACTCATCGATGATCGACTTCAAAATGTCTTGGCTCATCTGCACCTCGCGGGCACCAAACATTTGATCTTCCCATTTCACGAAGTAAGTACCGTACTGAACGCAATCCTTCACCGCACTATCCAATACCTTCTTCGCATTGGCCTCATCGCCCAACTCCAGCAACGTAATTCCATAGTCTACCTTGTATTCTTTGCGCATCGGCATCACCGTCTCAGGAATCTCGGTCAAAATGTGGTTCAATACCTCCTTGGCGCGACTGCGATACACACCCAAAGAGTCTTTCTCGCGGGCCAAATAATCTTCCACAGAACGGAACCCTGATGGCACCGGCGCACCCGCCACACCTACTTTGGCAACCTGTGCCTGATACTGCTCGTAGGTCTTGATCTTATTCAAATAGGTCTTGGCCAACAACATCGCCATCTGCTGCAAATCGCCCGGAACATAAGCCGCTTTGTCGTCGAGGAAGAAATTCTTCTTCTCCTTCATGCCATAGTACTTATAGCTCTTCACCAAGTTGCTGTACATCTTGTAATCGGCCACACGCTGAGGCTGACGGCTGTTAGAACCCCCTTTAATGGGAACAAATTTGTATACCAAACCTTCCAACTGCAAATAATCATTCACATCGAAGAAATCGTAACCACTCACACTGGTGAAGTAAATCGGACGTTTCCAGCCAGTTTTGGCATTCTGGGTAATCAAATCCATGAACACCAAATCCCCCTTAGAAATGTAAGAACCGCCCACGTTATATTCGATGCGATCAACCACTTCTGCCGTGTCTTTCGCAGCCACCAAACCCGAGGCAATCACCGACTTGCGATCCACGGGGAACCAAATCTTGCGGGCGCGGAAATAGTTGCGGTCAACCCCCTTCTTGTTCTCCGACAAAACCTGCTTGATGGCCTCATCCAATCGCGTAACGCTGCCGTCTTCCGATTGAATTTCAATACCCCCCTCAAAACTACCCGTTTGCAAATCTTCTTTGGTCAAACTCAATGGCAATGGCTCAGACTCATATACTTTGTCCAACAGCACACTGCTATACCAATCTGTTGGCAACAAACTTTGGTTGATGATTCGCACGTCTGTACGAATGCCTTCCACGTTCTGCGCATACCACAAAGGATAGGTATCGTTGTCACCATTACAGAACAACACGGCGTTGGGCTCCAAGCTCTCCAAGAAGTTTTTAGCCATGTCGATACCGATGCTGCGACCGCTGCGATCGTGATCGTCCCAGTTTTGGTAGCCCATGTTCACGGGCACCAACAAAACAGACGCCATGGTAGCAACCAAAGCACTCTTTTTGCCCAATCGGCGCTGCAACATATCGGCCACTGTCAACACACCCAATCCCACCCAAATACAGAAGGTCTGGAACGATCCCACCAACGCATAATCACGCTCGCGGGGCTCGTAAGGCGGCTGGTTCATGTAAACGTTGATCAATATACCAGTGAACAAGAACAAAGTCATCACCAGCCAGAAATCGTATTTCCGCTTCTTCAAATGCATCAACAGCCCCAATATTCCCAACAACAATGGGAAGAAATAATAAGGGTTCTTCGCTCTCTGGTTCTTGTAATAATCGGGCATGCCCTCATTCGGTCCAACCACAAAACGATCCACCAATGGAATACCGCTATACCAGTTTCCATCGAAACGGGTGTTGCCCATCACGGCTTGCTGGTCGTTGAATCTACCCACAAAATTCCACATGAAATAGCGCAAATACATGTAGCGCAACTGATAGCCAAAGAAATAGCTCAAATTGTTGCCGAACGTGGGCTTCTGATAGTTCAAGTACTGCAATTCCTGCTGCTCTTCCTCGCTCAAAGCCCTTTGCTGACTCATTCCTTGCAACTCATCGATGCGATTTTGAACGTCTGTCATTCCACCGTAATCGCGGAATCCGCGCGCATCGTTGGGCTTGTTGCTCTTGCCCATACGCGGGAACAATGTCATGTACTCATCAGGGTAGGTGTAATCGAAATTGTCACCCCCGTCTTCGTAACCATCTTTTCCCTTAAAGCGTTTCTTTCCGATAACCTTATAACCGCTCTCAGGCGCGTTGAAATAAGGTCCGTACATCAAAGGACGGTCGCCATATTGCTCACGGGTGATGTACCCATAAAATTTGTAAGGATCTTCGGGGTTGTTCATGTCGATCGCAGGATTCGCCATAGAACGAATAATCACCATCGCATAGGAAGAATAACCCAATACCACGAAAGACGCCGCCATCAAAATCACGTTCCAATTGCGTTTTCCCATTTTGTGGGTGTAGTACAACAAATAACCCGCCAAGCCAATGATCAAAACCACCGCCGCAATGGTACCTGTGTAGAAACCCTGACCAAAATCGTTCACGAAGACGCGGTCTAACGTAGCCAACAACCAGGGAATACCGGGGTAAACAATCTTCATGACAAACGCCAACGCCAACGCAGAGGCACCCAATGCCAAAATGACCCCGTTGCGGGTAACCGGATATTTTCTGAAGTAGTACGCCAAACAAACCGTTGGAATCACCAACAAATTCAACATGTGCGTACCCAACGCCAAACCAATCATGAAGGCGATAAACACCATCCAACGGTCGGCAGAAGCATCGTCGGCAGATTTCCACCAGCGCAATACGGCCCAGAACGACAAAGCCGTAAAGAACGAGCTCAATGCATACACCTCTGATTCAACCGCGCTGAACCAAAAACTATCGATAAAGGTATTGGTCAACGCCGCTACAGCACCCGCACCCAACACCAACAACGTTTTGTTTTCGTTGGTATCATCCACCATGCGCTCAGCAAAGTAGGTGGTAATCCAAAACGTGAACATCACCGTGCCCGCACTGGCCACAGCACTCAACATATTGATCCAGAAGCCCACCATCTCCGGCGATGAAGCCATCAACGAGAACAATCGACCAATCATCAAAAACAAAGGCGCCCCAGGAGGGTGAACCACTTGTAATTTATACGCTGCACTGGCAAATTCACCACAGTCCCACAGGCTGACGCTCTGTTCCAAAGTGAGTGTGTACACGACCAAAGCGATGGCAAACATCACCCAACCCATGATGCGATTTAAACGAGCAAAAGAATTCATTATCGAGTTAACTAGTTGTTTTAAATAGATGAAGAAGCGAAAATAGGGATTTACATCGCCAAAAGAAAACGCAAAAACGCCATCAGGCGCCCGCTACCGTAATTTTATCTGCGGCAACCTGCAAACGAGGGACAATAAAATCGCGACCAATCAAGGCAATCATGTCCCAAATTGGCGGACCCATCGGCGCACCACTCACGGCCACACGCAGGGGCTGCAACAATTCTCCGGTCTTTACACCCGCCGCTTCACAGTACGATTTGAAGGCCGTTTCATAGGCCTCTGCACCGGCATTTTCTGCCAACTGACCAAACGCTTCGGCCAATCCCACCATGTTTGCGCCGGTTTCGGGCTTCCACTTTTTGCGGATGACTTCTTCGTCGTAGGATTTCGGCGCCTCAAAGAAATAATATCCTTCTTCCACCACTTCTTTGGCAAACTGCACTTTCTCACGCATCAGGGCGATGACCTGTTCAACATATTCTTGACATGCATCGTAACCCTTGGCCTCAATTTGTGGCTTCAACAATTCGTATTGTTCATGCAAAGGCTTGCGCTGCAAATACTGTTGGTTGAACCACAAAGCTTTTTGCACATCAAACTTGGCTCCGCTCTTGCTTACGCGCTCCAAACTAAACTCCGCTATCAATTCCTCCATGGAGAACAACTCCTGGTTTCCGCTGGGATGCCATCCCAACAACGCCAACATATTGGCCACCGCCTCCGGGTAATATCCCCCTTCTCGGTAACCACTGCTCACCTCCTGGGTTTTGGGATCGGTCCACTGTAAGGGAAACACAGGGAATCCCAAACGGTCGCCATCGCGCTTGCTCAATTTTCCATTGCCTTCGGGCTTCAACAACAAGGGCAAATGGGCAAACTGAGGCATCACCTCTTCCCAGCCCAGATATCGGTATAACATCACGTGCAATGGCGCACTGGGCAACCACTCCTCGCCGCGAATAACGTGACTAATGCCCATCAAATAATCATCCACCACATTGGCCAAATGATAGGTAGGCATGCCATCGCCTTTTAACAGTACTTTATCGTCCATGGTAGAAGTGTTTACCACCACCCAACCGCGGATTACGTCGTGGAAACGCACCTCTTCCTTGCGGGGCAATTTGATGCGAATCACAAAATTATCACCGCGATCCAAACGCGCCTTTACCTCATCGGCTGGCAACGTCAAAGAATTCTTCATGCTCATTCGGCTCACCGAATCATAGGCCGGCTGCATTTTACTCGCCTCCAAACGCTTGCGCATCTGCTCCAAATCTTCTTCGGTATCAAACGCGTAATACGCCAACCCCTTATCAATCAAATCATACGCATACTGCGCATACATGGGCTTGCGCTCGCTCTGACGGTAAGGCGCATGCGGTCCGCCCTGCTCAACCCCCTCATCAATTTCGATGCCTACCCACTTCATACTCTCCACGATGTACTGCTCCGCACCAGGCACAAACCGGTTTTGGTCGGTGTCTTCAATGCGCAATATCATGGTGCCGCCATGCTTGCGGGCCAACAAATAATTATACAAAGCCGTGCGCACCCCACCAATGTGAAGGGGGCCGGTTGGACTAGGGGCAAAACGAACGCGGACAGGTCTCTCGGTACTCATAAAATCAGTGCAAAGTTAACTATCTTTGCGGTATGTCTTTGATAGAACAAGTAAATGCGGGTATCATGGCCTCAATGAAGGCCAAAGAACAAGATCGTTTGCGCGCTTTGCGGGGTATTAAAAGCGCCTTTTTGTTGCTGCAAACCGCCGAAGGCGTGAGCGAAGTCACCAACGATATGTGCATCAAAGCCCTGCAAAAAATGGCCAAACAACGCAAAGACAGCCTCGATATCTACGTGCAACAAGGCCGCGAAGATTTGGCCGTGATTGAACGTGCCGAATTGTCTGTCATTGAAGAATTTTTGCCCGCACAAATGAGCGCCGAAGACATCGAAGCCCAAGTGAAAAACATCATCGCCGAAGCCGGTGCCAGTGGCATGAAAGACCTTGGCAAAGTGATGCCCGTTGCCATGAAAGCCATGGGAGCCGTAGCCGATGGTAAACTCATCAGCGAAACCGTAAAACGATTGCTGTCGTAACGTCTGCCTTACAACAACAGCAAAGCCGCTGCCTCTGTAAGCTTATCCCAGCCAATCAATTCAGCCGCACTTACCTCGCGCGAATCCCAATCATCCAAATTCAACGGATTGTCTCCGTGCTTTTTGAGCCAACTAACCGCCCTGTCGAAATCTTCTTGGGTAGGCGCCGATAGCAACCCCGCCAACTGACCCAAGTCATTGCCAGTCAACACTTTACTATTTCGAACACGCTCTGGCAAACGATCGTAACCCAAGGTGGGTTGCATCGGCTGCGACAGTTCAAACATGCAATCCAACTCCGGCACGCAGTACCAAGAACCACCCATTCTTCCCACCAACTGCAATTTGAACGGATCCAATTTCCCTTCGGCTGATAGTACCGATTGCTTGATATGCATCTTCAACACCTGGGCCATGATCAGTTTGCCCGATCCGCCCCCGTCACCAAATTCTTTGATGTCAATCACTTTGCACTCCAACTGCACGGGCGCTTCCGCCACACGCATCGGCTTTACCAAATCAGACGCCAATGGCGTAAACCCCGCCTTCTCAAATTCGCTCACCCCATGGGCCCAAGGCGCTGCCGCCACATTCATCTGCTCCACCATGGAGTAGCTCACCACATTGACCACCACCTCAGGTACAGCCTTGGCATTCAAATACGTTTGCTTTGGGGTGCCGTCTCTGCCACTGTTGTTGGGAGAAAACACCACCACCGGCGGATTCGCACTCACCACATTGAAAAAACTAAAGGGCGCCAAGTTCAAGCGACCCTGTGCGTCAATGGTACTGGCAAAACAGATCGGGCGCGGACTCACACTGCCCAACAAATATTGATGCCACTGGGGTAGCGGGGTGCTACTGGGATCAACTTCCAAATAATCGTGTGTGCTCATAGGCTGGTTTAAATCACAGTGCGTGACCCATTTTTATTTTCTTCGTATCGAGGTATTTCGCGTTGTGGGGATTCGGTTCAATTTGCAAAGGCACATTGTCTACAATCTCCAATCCATACCCAATCAATCCCTTGCGTTTTTTGGGGTTGTTGCTGATCAATCGCATCTTTTTGATGCCCAAATCGCGCAGAATTTGCGCCCCTACACCGTAATCGCGCTCATCCATGTTGAAACCCAGCTTCAAATTGGCCTCCACCGTGTCGAAGCCCTGCTCCTGCAATTTGTATGCCTTCAATTTATTCAGCAGGCCAATGCCTCTACCCTCTTGATTCATGTATACAATCACCCCCTTGCCCTCAGCCTCAATCAACTCCATCGCCTTGTGCAATTGCTCGCCACAATCACACCTACAACTGCCAAAAATATCGCCTGTTAAACAACTGCTATGCACCCGCACCATCACCGCCTCCTCGGTTGTCCACTCGCCTTTAATCAATGCCAAATGCTCCTGCCCGCTGTCTTTTTGTCGGAAAGCCACCAAATCAAAATCACCCCATTGAGTAGGCATTTGCACCGATATTTCTCGCTGAATCAACGACTCATGCTTTAAGCGATACGCGATCAAGTCTTCAATGGAGATGATCTTCAAATTCAACTCTTTGGCAATTTCTACCAAATCGGGCAGTCGGGCCATTTCCCCATCCTCTTTCAATATCTCCACGATACATCCCGCCGGCTCAAACCCCGCCATCACCGCCAAATCCACCGCCGCTTCGGTATGTCCCGCCCTGCGCAACACTCCTCCGCTCTTGGCAATCAACGGAAAAATATGTCCGGGCTTGCCCAACTCACTCGCTTGAATGTTTGGATCTATCAAAGCCTGAATGGTCTTGCTGCGGTCCGATGCACTGATTCCCGTGGTGCAACCGTGTCCCAGCAAATCTACACTCACCGTAAAGGCCGTTTCATGGGTGGCGGTGTTTTTGTTCACCATCATTTCGATGCCCAAGGCCTGACAGCGTTCTTCCAACATCGGCACACAAATCAAGCCGCGGCCCTTGGTGGCCATGAAGTTCACCAGCTCGGGCGTCATGTTGCGAGCGGCCGTTAGAAAATCCCCCTCGTTTTCACGGTTTTCATCATCCACCACGATCACCACCCTGCCGGCCTTGATCTCCGCAATGGCCTCTTCAATGGTGTTCAAATGAAATGGCGACATCGTATGGGTACTTTCATTAGAATTCAACATGCTTTTACAAATTTATGGCGGAATACATCCTAAAAACAATTAGAATCCATGAATGTTGCTTTAATATTGACATAACAATCATGCTACCCGAAAAGACCGATATCAAAACGCTGTGTTTGGACCACGTTGACAAACTCATCGCCGAGTATGAGGGCAGTATTGCAGAATTGCAAAAAGGCATGTTTGAAGAAACCAAAAGTTCTGCAGGCGACAAATATGAGACCTCTCGCACCCAGTTTCAGCGGGAGATTGAGCGACTCAAAACGCAAATTTCCCAAGTGCATACCACCAAAGCCGTATTGCTCAGCCTCACCCTAAGCAAATCCATCACGGTTGGGGAAGGTTCTCTCTTGACAGTGAGTTTGGGCGCCAACCAACTAACCATTTACATCGCCGCGGCCTTGGGCAGTCTCAAATACAACGGACAACAGGTGCAAGCCATCAGCGTTCAATCACCACTAGGCACAGCCTTGCGTGGACACAAAGAGGGCGATGTCATCGCGTTCAACCAGAAAAAATACAAAATCGAGGCGTTGGCCTAACCCCCAATTACGATTCCAACATCTCCCGCAACACCGCTTCTACTTTGTCGGCGTTCGGCAACATGATGGCTTCCATGGCGGCATTCAACGGCACTGCAGGCACGTCGGCACTTCCCATGGTTCTAATGGGCGCATCCAAATATTGAAAACACGCTTGGGAGATTCTTCCCGCCAACGCTTCCGCAAAACTGTTTCTCAGGGTTTCCTCCGTGAGCACAAATACTTTGCCATGCTTTTGGGTTAACGCGATCACCGCTTCTTCGTCGTAGGGCGATAATGTCCGCAAATCCAACACTTCCACCTGCCCAGGCATCGCCTTGGCGGCATTCATGGCCCAATAAACACCCATACCGTAAGTCACCACACCCACCGATTCTCCCGAATCCACAGCCTCATTAGAAGCCGCCAAAGCGATGCGGGCTTTTCCAAAAGGCACCACATAATCTTCATCAGGCTCAGGCGTTTTGGCCAAATCAGTGCCCGGAACCTTGCTCCAATACAAACCCTTGTGCTCAAACATCACCACCGGATTGGGATCATAATAGGCCGATTTCATCAAGCCCTTCATGTCCGCAGCGTTACTAGGATAAGCAATTTTTATCCCTTTGATGGGTAATATCGAACTCTCTACCGTACCGCTGTGGTAAGGTCCCCCGCCGCCATAAGCACCCGTTGGCACCCGTATCACACAGGCCACAGGGAATTTCCCCATGCTCAAATACGTACTCTTGCTCAACTCTGTCACCAACTGATTCACACCCGGCCAGATGTAATCGGCGAATTGTATCTCTACAATGGGCTTTGCTCCCACCGCACTCATCCCCGCCGTACTACCTACTATGTATGCCTCCTGGATGGGCGTATTAAACACCCGGTTTTCACCATATTTGTCTGCCAGCGTAGCAGCCTCCCTGAATACACCACCCAACCGATATCCCACATCCTGTCCGTACAACAACGCCTCGGGGTGTTTGCGCAAAATTTCATCCACCGCATGCAACGCCGCATCCACCATCATCACTGTTTCGGCACCTTCAGGCGAACGTTCCCCCTGCTCTTGGTCGATGGGCGATGGCGCTAACACATGGTGCAACAAGCTATCTGGCGCTGGGTCTGCCGCCGCCTTCGCGCGCTCAAAATCCTCAAATACCCTCGCCTCTGCCATTGCGCGTACCGTTTCTAAACTGGCATCATCCTCTCCCAGCGACAACAATAGGTCCTTCAATCGTGGCAAAGGATCCATGCGCATGTGCTTTTCCAAATCATCGCGGTACCACTCACTCCGCACGCCACTGGTGTGATGTCCCAACAACGGAACCTTCACATGCACCAACATCGGCGCACGCTCTTCCCGCACATATTCAATGGCCTTGGCCATCTCATCGTAACACTGAACAAAATCACTGCCGTTGATTCTAACCCTGCGCATGCCCTTGAAGCCCAACGCATAATCAAACGCATCCATGGCACGCATCTCATCGCCATTGGCCGAAATCCCCCAATCGTTGTCCTGAATCAAATACAAAATGGGCAATTTGTGCAATACGGCCATTTGAAACGCTTCGGCCACTTCCCCCTCGGTTACCGAGCCATCACCCAACGAACACAAAACGATGGGCATCTCGGCGCTGGTAATCAACTGCTGACTTTCCAAATATTTGATGCCGTGAGCCGCCCCAGTGGCTGGAATGGTCTGCATCCCCGTAGCCGAACTCTGATGGGGCATCTTTACGATGTCCGGTCGGTTCAACGACGGATGTGAATAATACGTTCTGCCGCCACTGAATGGGTCATCGGCCTTAGCCAACAATTGCAACATCAACTCATAAGGCTGCATGCCCATGGCCAACAACATCGACTCATCGCGGTAGTAAGGATAGGCATAATCGATCGTCTTCAAGTGCATAGACGTAGCGATCTGAATGGCCTCGTGGCCTTTCGATGTGCTGTGAACGTACTTGGTGATCGGACGGTTTTCCTCGTAGATGCTTGCCATCGCCCGGGCTGTGCAAATCAAATCCCAAGCCCGCAGCAGTGTTTCCTTGCCTACCATAATTAGAGGTGCAAGTTTACGCAAAAATCATCGCTCCTTGAGGGTTGGTTTACGCATTTTGTCGTTACAATTTCAAAACTTTCCTATCTTGCAACTCATTGACACGCATTCATTGCCTATGAAATCACGCTTATTACTAGGAATTGTCCTCTTTTTTTCGTATATTCAGTTGGGAGCCCAAGCGACATCCCGCGATACTACTGCACCCAACAATGCCGAAAAAATTGGCGAGGTAAACATCAAACAAAATCGCCTCAAAGAAAAACTGAAAGAATCGCCCCTTACCGTAGAAAGTATGGGTGCGCAGAGCATCCGCGAAACCCCGGCCTCGGACTTCTACGAAGCCCTCGGCCACCTCAAAGGAGTCGATGTTACCAGCGCCAGCCTCGGTTTCCGCATCGTCAATACCCGCGGCTTCAACAGCACCTCCCCCGTGAGAACCCTGCAAGTGATTGATGGGGTCGACAACCAATCTCCCGGGTTGAACTTCTCCCTCGGAAACTTCCTCGGCGCCAGCGAACTCGATGTCATCAACCAAGAAATTGTGGTGGGTGCCTCCAGCGCCTATTATGGTCCCGGTGCGTTCAATGGCGTTATCTCCATGACAACCAAAGACCCCTTCAAATACCAAGGCCTACAAGTGAAACAGAAGGTCGCCGAACGCGGACTCACCGAAACCGCCGTGCGCTACGCCAAAGCATTCGGAAAAGCCGGTGCCGAAAAATGGGCCATGAAAGCCAACCTCTTCTACATGCAAGCCTACGATTGGGAAGCCGATAACATGGATGCAGTGAAGTCGGGCGGACCTATGGATAGTGTCAATAACATCCTCAACCCCGGCCGCTATGATGCCGTGAACTGCTACGGCGATGAAATCCTCAGACCCGGTGAAAATGACGCCACAGCAAAAGCACAAAAATGGGACTACCCCGGCTTGATGCGATTCAATCGCCAAGGCTACATGGAAAAAGACATCGTAGATTACAATACCTACAATTTCAAAACGTCTTTCATGACCGCCTACCGTCCCAAGCCCACCGGCGCACGACAGTTCGAATACCAAGTCAACTATGGCATGGGAACCACCGTGTATCAAGGCGATAACCGCTATAGTCTGCGCGACATTAAATTCTTACAAAATCGCCTCGAATACAAAGACAAAAATGGCTTCCTGCGGGTCTATGCCACCCACGAAGACGCCGGCAAAACCTACGATGCCGTGTTCACCGCACTGCTCATGCAAAAAGCAGCCAAACAAGACGATTTGTGGGGCGGCGACTACTACTCCTATTGGAAAAATCGCTATGTCCCCAAAATGCGTAAATTGCCCGGTTACCCCACCGGCGACTGGTTTTCCAACCCCAACTGGTTCAATGAATTGGATGCCGTTATGGCCAACAACCGCGACTCCCTCGTAGCCTGGCACCAGCAGTGTGCAGCCCTGGCCGATCGCAAAAACAACTGGCAAGGCATGCCCCATTCCATACAGCCCAATACCTACCAACGGTTCGAGCCCGGCACAGAGCGGTTCGATAGCCTGAAAAATGCCATCACCACCCTCCGAAGCTTCGGCGAAGGGGGCAGCGGGTTCTACGACAAAAGTGCCCTCTACCACTTCCAAGGCGAACACAAGTTCAAACTGGCCGACAAAACCAATTTCACCACCGGTTTTTCAGGACGATTGTATACGCCCAACTCCCTGGGAACCATTTTCTCCGATACCAACGGTCGCGTCATCCGCAACCACGAATTTGGTGTGTATGGCGGTATCGAGCAGCGCTCCAAAGACAACAAACTAAAAATCAATGCCACGGCAAGAGTCGATAAAAACATCAACTTCCCCTTCATCTTTTCGCCCGCCGCATCCATGGTTTACACCCCCAACAAAATCACCTATTACCGCGTAAGCCTCTCGGCTGGGGTGCGCAATCCTACGCTCGCCGATCAATACCTGTACTACAACGTAGGAAGAGCCATCTTGCTGGGAAATATTTCCGGGTACGACAGCCTAGTGACCATTCCTTCACTGTACGATGCGTTGAGTGGCCTAACCACCGATTTGAAAAAGTTGCAGTGGTTCAATGTAGACCCCGTACGCCCCGAAAAAGTGAAAAGCATTGAAGTGGGTTACAAATCGTTCATGGCATCCAACAAACTCAACATCGATGCCAGTGCCTACTTCAGCTATTACGAAGACTTTATTGGATACAAAATTGGTATCGACCCCACCATTGATTATACCATCAATTATATTTCTGGCGGACAAATTTACCGCATTGCAACCAACGCCGAAAGCACCGTAACCACCATGGGTGTGAGCATCGGAACCAACTATTTCTTCGCCAAAAACTACACAGCCGGCGTGAACTACTCGTTCAACCAATTGAACAAAACCAACAACCTAGACCCCATCATTCCGGCCTTTAATACCCCAAAAAATAAATTCAATTTGTCTTTGGGAGGTCAAAATTTGGCGCTTAAAAAACTCAAAATTCAGAACCTCGGATTCAGTGTTAACTACAAATGGATCCAAGGATTTCGATTCGAAGGCAGTCCGCAATTCACCGGCGATGTTCCCACCTACTACCTGCTAGATGTCATGTTTTCTAAGGTAGTGCCCAAATACAAAGCGATGATCAAAATGGGCGCCAGCAACCTCACCAACAACAAAGTGATGCAAGTGTATGGCGGACCAAGAATTGGTAGAATGGCCTATTTCTCTGTCTATTTTGACTTATAATTGAAATATAATAAGTTTGATATAATTCCCTAAGTTTGTAAAAAACCAAATAAAACAATATGAAAAAAACATTACTCGCTACCTTGTCAGTTGTGTTGGCCTCAAGCGCAATCGCCCAGATTAAATATGTGGACGAAGTTTTGACTGCCGACAAGATCAAGGTTACTAAAAACGTGGTTTACGGTGACAACTACACTGTACTCACAGGTACTCCCACTTTGACCAGCAAAGTTGCTATGGCTCCAGGGTATGGATTCGTGGCCATGTCTGCCGACATCTACGAGCCCCAAGATGGTGCTAGCAAGAGACCGTTGATCATCTTCACCCACACGGGTTCTTTCTTGCCCCGTTACTCTAACAACAGCCCTGTTGGTTACAAAGACGACAGTGCAACTGTGGCTTTCTGTATGTCATTGGCCAAGCGTGGTTACGTGGTTGCCTCTATGACCTACCGCATGGGCTGGAACCCTGCAGCAGCAACCGTTGATGCCCGTAAACAAGGGATCATCAATGCCGCTTACAAAGGCGTTCAAGATTTGGCTACTTGCGTTCGTTTCATGAAGAAAAGCGTGAAAGAAGGCGGTAACCCTTACAACATCGACACCACAAAAATCGCTGTAGGTGGTAACGGTACCGGTGGTTATATCACCAGTGCTTACGCCAGCATCGACCGTCAGAGCGAAATCAAGGGCATCAAATTCCGCGATGCAACAACTGGTAAAGTGATGGTAAACGACACCATTTGGGGTGACCGTTTCGGTATCGGTGTGGACAACCCAGCCATGGGTGGTTTCTGCAAATCTAACCACGTAGGATACACCTCAAACGCCAAATTGGCTTTCGCCGTAGGTGGTGCCATTGGTGACTCTACTTGGATGGAAGCCGGTGAAATTCCTTTGATCTGGTCTCACTCTATCATGGATCCATTTGCGCCCTACACTACCGGCATGGTAAACGTACCTGGTACTACCTTGCAAGTGGTTGAAGTAAGCGGTGGTTTCGATGCGATGTCTCGCTGCCAACGCTTAGGCAACACCGCTCCTTACAAAGGAAAAGTAATGGACGTTTACACCACTGAAGCCAACAAATTGAACAAAGGCGTTGATGGTTTGTTCCCCATCGCGGGCTTGGCCAACGCTTCAGGTCCTCACGAGTGGTACGATACAACAAAAATCAAGGCATTGCCAAATCCTCCATACAATCCTCCTGTGATTTTGGCGGGTATCAAAGCCTCTAACCCCATGTGGAGCAAAACCAAAGCGATGAAATATGTAGATTCAGTAATGGGCTACATGGCGCCACGTATTGCGGTTACTTTGGGCTTGGTTGCCTCTGTAGGTATCGAAGAAACCAATTTGGGTTCAAACGTAACTTTGGCTCCTAACCCAGCCAAAAACCAATTGATCATCCACAACAACTGGGAAAATCGCGTGTTGACCGGTGCTACTTTGGTTGACTTGAACGGTCGCATAGTGCGTGAGTTCAACGTGAATGGTATCCACAACGTATACGAATTGAACGTGCCTGCAGGTATTTATGTAGTGCAAATGCAATTCAACGACGGTGTAGGTAGCCGCAAGTTGATGGTTGACTAATCTCCACAAGCATACAATTTGAAGAGGGGCGGCCGTTGGCCGCCCCTCTTTTTTTGCCCAAATCCCGTTTGTCGATTCCTGCTGAGCCATTCATCCACTTTCCGCATCTGTACCCTATTATTGTAAGTATGTTGCGTAAATGCCTCTTTATCATTAGCATCGCCCTACTCTTTGCCAGTTGCAATAGCGCCTTCCGCAGCAGTCATACCTCCGTGCAACTGTCGACACCCGTTGCCGAATACCTGTCGCAACAAAACCTGTTGATCCACAACAACCAACCCAAACTGGTTACCCGACAGCCCAAAATCTACGCAAATCCATACGATAGTTCCTACTACCTCCAATACCGAAAATTGACCGGCACCTCGGTCATTCTCGAAGTGAGCGACACCACAGGAAAAATGCGCAACATTGCCATCCCCCAGACCAAACTGAAAGCTTTTCCATTGGCCCTATCAACCACCGTAACACCCTTGTTCGCCATGGGTATTCTCGCCAACCGCAATCCCCAGAGCCGATACAACAACTGGGACGCATTGGCCCTGGTTGCCATTGGCGTGCTAAACTTCAGCACCGATGCCCTCACTGTACCCCTGGTCTACCTCGTCAATAAACACCAACCCTATGCCGTACCCCGCAGTTTTTCACTGTCGGATTTGAGCGCCGTTGAAACCGTCGATACCCTTCAAAAAGAAAAACTGTACACCATTACAGCCCCAGTAAATCCCCACGTTACGCCCTACCTCAACGCCGAATACCAAAAGACGTTTCCCGTGTTTTTGAATGCCAGCGCAGGCTATGGACTTGTTGGGCGCGCCTTCTCTGAATCACCCGAACCCCGCTTGGGAGAATCACCCTGGTATTCATTTGAACTGCAAATCCAACCCAGCAAAAACTTCCGTTGGGGCATGCAGCATACCCGAAATCAACCCACCGATTTCCAATGCAACACCACCACCTTGCAAATGGCCTATGTAAACCATAGCCTTCCCGGATCAACCCTTTCCGTTGGTTTGGGCGCGGGCCTGGGGAGCTTCAAAAGGAAATCAGCACCGGATCTGTCAGACTCCTCCAAACTATATCACAACCGCACCCTGGGCGCCGACAGTATCATACTCATCAAAAGAGAATTCATCCCAAACTTGCAATACTTTTTCCCGCCCATTGCCGGTTTTATCCAATATGAAAATCAACTCACCCAAGCGGTGTCGCTCACCCTGGATTTTAGAATCACCCGAATCGAGTCGCACATCGATTATGCTACCACCCAAAACCTCAAAACCTGGGAAGTCATCGCCCCCGGCATTACCAGCGAACGAATCCAAAACATCGGCTTCAAGCAAATTGAAAGTTACAAATCCAAAAACACCCTCTACCAGTTTAACGTTGGTTTAAAAATCCGCCTCAATCCTTAACATGAAAACACCTTACAAATTGGGCCTGATTGCCCTGTTGCTGCTCACCATTTCCTCCTGCGATATGTGGTTTAACGAAGATTATCGCTTCAAGATTTTGCAAATTTTGCAAAACAACCAGTCCAACAGGGTGTATAACAAAACCGTCGTTAGTTACGGAGGATATAATAACTACAATTCCGTTTACGTGCGCGATACCCAAACCTTCTATCGAAACATCCAAAGTGGCGACACCGCGCAAATCCTCATGGAAAATATGTACACTGTGAATTTGTACGCCTTGGATACCGTTCGTTTCGATATAGAACTCACTGATTCGCAGCAATTCAATACCAAATTCACCCGCACCTACATCCGAAATCCCTACCAAACGCTCAATGATTTTGTAGAGACCATCCGATTCTAAATCACTGCGGTCCTTTGCCATGCAATGGGCACATTCCCGTAGGAATTCAGTAAATTTGTACTTTTTCAGTTTATCTGCGAATGTATCCTACACTCAAACAATTGAATTGGCCGCAAATTGAAGCGGAAATCCTTGCTTTTTGGGAGCAAGAATCGGTGTTTCAACAGAGCATTGACCAACGCGCCGATGCACCCAGCTTTACCTTTTTCGAGGGACCGCCAAGCGCCAATGGTATGCCAGGCATCCACCACGTGATGGCCCGCGCCATCAAGGATATTTTTTGCAGATACAAAACCCAACAAGGTTTTCGCGTTGCCCGCAAAGGCGGATGGGATACCCATGGACTCCCCATCGAACTCCAAGTAGAAAAGCGCTTGGGCATCAAAAAGGAAGACATCGGCACCAAAATCTCCATGGAAGATTACAACAAAGAGTGCAGGGCCGATGTACTGATGTTCAAAGACCGTTGGGATGAACTTACCAAGCAAATTGGGTACTGGGTAGACCTCGACAACCCCTACATCACCTACGAAAACAACTACATTGAGAGCCTGTGGCACCTGCTCAAGCAACTGCACGAAAAAGGGTACTTGTATAAAGGGTATACCATTCAACCGTTCTCACCCGCGGCCGGAACCGGTCTCTCCAGCCACGAATTGAACCAGCCCGGCACCTACCAAAATGTAAAAGACACCACCATCGTGGCGCAGTTTCAGGTAAAAGGAACGGAGGATGAGTATTTTCTCGCCTGGACAACCACCCCATGGACCTTGCCCAGCAACACGGCATTGGCGGTAGGCAAGGACATCGACTACGACCAAATTGAGACTTTCAATCCCTACACCGGTGCGAAAATCAAAGTGACTTTGGCAGTGGCCTTGGTAGGAAAATACTTCAGCGCCGAAGGCGCTGAAGCCACCCTGGAAGATTATACCCCACAGCAAAAAATCCTGCCCTGGAGAAAAATCAACACCAAAAAAGGCAGTGAATTGGCCGGTACCCACTACCACCAACTCCTTCCCTACGCCCAACCCGAGGAAGGCGAAGCCTTCCGAGTGGTGCTGGGCGACTACGTATCTACCGAAGATGGTACCGGTATCGTTCATATCGCCCCTAGCTTCGGAGCCGACGATTTTAATACAGCCCGCGAAAATGGCATCGGCGCGCTCACACTCGTCGATAAAAAAGGAAAATTCCTAGACTGCGTAACCGATTTTGCCGGCGAATACGTCAAAGAAGCCTACCTCACCGAAGAAGAAAAAACCGCCGAAGCCCAAAAACAAGGGCGCGATAAATACCTCGGCGTGGATGAGCGCATCGCCATCAAACTCAAACTCGAAAACAAAGCCTTCAAAGTTGAAAAATACGAGCATACCTACCCCCACTGCTGGCGAACCGACAAACCCATCCTCTATTACCCCCTGGAAAGCTGGTTTGTGCGCACCACCGCAGTGAAAGATCGATTGGTAGCCCTCAACAAAACCATCAACTGGAAACCCGCCTCCACCGGCGAAGGTCGCTTCGGCAACTGGCTCGAAAACCTCGTAGACTGGAACCTCTCCCGCTCTCGCTTCTGGGGTACCCCCCTGCCCATCTGGCGCACCGAAGACGGCAGCGAAGAAATCTGCATCGGTAGCATCGCCGAACTCAACCAAGAAATCGCCAAAGCCAACCAAGTACTCGGCCTCAACCAATCGGCAGAAGAACTCACCAACGACCTGCACCGCCCCTACGTCGATCGCATTACCCTGGTGAGCCCCTCCGGCAAGCCCATGACGCGCGAACTCGACCTCATCGACGTTTGGTTCGACAGTGGCGCAATGCCCTATGCCCAGTGGCACGCACCCTTCGAAAATCAAGACATCTTTAAGCAGAACTTCCCCGCCGATTTCATCGCAGAAGGCGTTGACCAAACCCGCGGTTGGTTCTTTACCCTCCACGCCATCGCCACCCTACTGTTCGATGACGTCGCCTTCAAAAATGTCATCGCCAACGGTTTGGTGCTCGATAAAAATGGCAACAAAATGAGCAAACGCCTCGGCAATGCCATCGACCCATTTGAAACCGTAGCCAAATACGGGGCCGACGCTGTACGATGGTATATGGTCACCAACGCCCAGCCCTGGGATAACCTCAAGTTCGACATGGACGGTGTGGTAGAATCGCAAAGAAAATTCCTCGGAACTCTTTACAATACCTATGGGTTCTTTGCCATCTATGCCAACCTCGATCAGTATAAATTCGATGCCAACAACCCCGTGGATCCCACCCATTTTAGTGAGATGGACCGATGGATTCTCAGCAAATTGAACTCCTTGGTGATTGAAGTGGAATCGGCCCTGAACGATTACGACCCCACCCGCGCCGGCAGAGCCATCGAAGATTTCGTGGGTGAACAACTCTCCAACTGGTACGTGCGCCTGTCGCGCCGAAGATTCTGGAAAGGCGAACTCAACGCCGACAAACAAGCCGCCTACGAAACACTGTACCGCTGCCTCAATACCGTTACCCAACTTACAGCACCCATCGCCCCATTCTTCAGCGATTGGCTGTACCGCGCCCTCAATACCGCAGGCATCGCCCAAGGCAATGTCGCCAGCAGCGTGCACCTCACCCAATGGCCCCAAGCCAATACCGACGCCGTGAATCCTACCCTGGAACACTCCATGGCCCTGGCACAACAAGTGTGCAGCCTGGTGCTGAGCCTGCGCAAAAAAGAGAAAATCAAAGTGCGTCAGCCCCTGCAAAAAATCTTGTTCCCCGCCGATAAACCCGAAGTAAAACAAGCCGTTCAACACATGAGCGAACTGATTTGCTCCGAAGTAAACGTGAAGGAAATTGAATTTGTATCGGCCAACCACCCCAGCCTAGTGAAAAGCATCAAACCCAATTTCAAAACGTTGGGGAAAAAACTCGGGGCCGACATGAAAGCCATGGCCGCCATCGTACAAACATTCTCACAAGACCAAATTAGGCAGCTGGAAAACGAAGGCAACATCCAAGTATCGCTCAACGGAAACCCCACTGAGTTGCTGTTAGAAGATGTAGACATCGCCACTCAAGACATGCCCGGCTGGCTCGTTGCCTCCGAAAATGGCGCCACAGTGGCCCTGGATATCACCATCTCAGAAGAATTGCACCGCGAAGGCATGGCCCGCGAGTTTGTGAACCGCGTGCAGAATTTGAGGAAAGACATCGGTCTCGACCTTACCGACAGAATTCAAGTGCTTTTTAATGCAGATCCTGCTGTACAAGAAAGCGTAAATCATTTTAACACTTATATTTGCGGAGAAGTATTGGCCCACTCCATCCAAACTACAACGGAAGACAGTGAGCACGTGCTCGACGTGTACGATTACCCCGTGCACATCCACATTCAAAAAGTCTAAGCCATGGAAAAAGAAAAGACCCGCTACAACGACGATGAACTGCAAGAGTTCAAAGAGATCATTTTGAAGAAAATGGACATCGCCAAAGACGAGTTCAAAACCATTCAAACCAACCTAAAAGACGGTGAGAGCGGTGGCGAGGGTACCAACAACAATTACCTCACCCTAGACGATGGTGCCGATACGTTTGAGAAAGAAAACCTCAACCAGTTGGCCGCACACCAATTGAAATTTATCAAGAATTTGGAAGCCGCTTTGGTGCGTATCGAAAATAAAACCTACGGCATTTGCAAAACCTCAGGCAAATTGATTCCCAAAGAACGCCTGCGTGCCGTACCGCATACCACCCAAACCATTGAAGCCAAACTGAAGCGCTAATCTTCAATGTACCCAAACCTGTCTTTGCTCAACAATCGGAAATTTTTGATTCCGATGGCCACCATTTTGCTGTTGCTCGTCCTCGATCAATGCATCAAAATCTACATCAAAACCCATTTCATGCTGGGCGAAATCCGTCCCATCTTCGGCGATTGGTTTAAGCTCTACTTCATCGAAAATGATGGCATGGCCTATGGCATGAAACTCTTCGGCGGCGGTAAAATCGGCAAACTCGTCCTTACCTTCTTCCGCCTGGTAGTATCAGGGTTCGGCTTTTGGTACCTGGTAAAATGCATCCGCAACAACGCCAACTGGGGCCTGCTCATCTGCATTGCACTCGTCCTTGCCGGCGCGATGGGCAACATCATCGATTCTGTCTTCTATGGCGTGATTTACGCCGATATCAATCACTACATAGGCGGTTGGTTCGAAGGTCAAGTGGTCGATATGTTCTATGCACCCATGTGGGAAGGACATCTCCCAGAATGGCTACCGCTGTGGGGTGGACAGTTTTTTGTCTTCTTCTCGCCCATCTGGAACTTCGCCGATGCATGCATTACCGTGGGTGTGGCAGTGATGGTGATCGGACAGAATACCTTCTTCTCCAAAGAAGAATTGGAAAAAGCCTTTGGCTCAACCCCGCCCGCTGAACCCAGCGAGGATTCGGATTCTCCCCAATAATATCGCGAATTTTGGCTAATTTTGTAAGCCAAATCGCATGGAAACCAGCCTAAACGAACAACAACTCCTCCGTCGCCAATCGCTCGAACAACTCAGAGCATTGGGCATCGACCCCTACCCAGCAGCGCTCTACCCAGTGAACTGCTTGGCCGCCGATATCCGGTCGCACTACGCCGATAGCTCAGAGGACAATAAATGGAAAGAGGTTGTTTTGGCCGGTCGATTGATGACCCGCCGCATCATGGGTAAAGCCGCCTTTGCCGATTTGCAAGACTCCAGCGGACGGATGCAGATTTACGTCAACCGCGATGAAATCTGTCCAGACGAAAACAAAGACCTCTACAACACCGTCTTCAAAAAACTGTTAGACATCGGTGATATCATTGGGGTGAAAGGCCATGTGTTCACCACCCAAACCGGTGAACTTTCCGTGCATGTGACCGAGCTCGTTTTGTTGTCGAAGTGCCTCAACCCACTCCCCCTGCCCAAACAAGATGCAGAAGGAAACGTGTATGACGCCTTCACCGACCCCGAAGCACGCTACCGCATGCGCTACGTGGATTTGGTGGTGAACCCCCAGTTCCGTGAAACCTCCATCAAACGCACCAAAGTCATCCAGAGTCTGCGCAATACCTTCAACGAAAGAGGATACATGGAAGTGGAAACCCCCATTTTGCAAACCATTCACGGTGGTGCAGCGGCCCGACCTTTCATGACCCACCACAACGCGCTCGACATTCCCCTGTACTTGCGTATTGCCAATGAATTGTATCTCAAACGGTTAATCGTAGGTGGATTCGATGGCGTGTATGAGTTCGCCAAAAACTTCCGCAACGAAGGCATCGATAGAACCCATAACCCCGAATTTACCGCCCTGGAAATCTATGTTGCCTACAAAGACTATTACTGGATGATGGATTTCGTGGAGGAAATGCTGGAGCGATGCGCCAAGGATGTTACCGGTAGCCATACCGTTACCTTGGGTGAAAACCAAATCTCCTTCGCCAAGCCCTACGCCCGCCTTACCATGGCCGAAGCCATCAAAAAATATGGCAACATCGACATCGAAGGCAAAAGCGAGGCCGAACTCGGTGCCGAAGCCAAAAAATTGGGCTGCGAAGTCACCGCCCAAATGGGTGTGGCCAAACTCATCGATGAAATCTTTGGCGCCTGCGCTGAAAAACACCTCATACAGCCCACCTTCATCACCGATTACCCCATCGAAATGAGTCCGCTCACCAAAAAACACCGATCCAAACCCGGATTGGTAGAGCGATTCGAACTCTTCGTCAATGGAAAAGAAATCGCCAATGCTTACACCGAGCTCAACGACCCCATCGATCAACGCGAACGATTTGAAGACCAGTTGAAGTTGGCGGCACGGGGCGATGAAGAAGCCATGGCTTACGACCACGATTTTGTTAGAGCCCTCGAATATGCCATGCCCCCAACCAGCGGTTTGGGTGTAGGAATCGACCGACTCACCATGATGTTGACCAACCAGCAAAGCATACAGGAAGTACTGTTCTTCCCACAAATGCGTCCTGAAAAATTCGACTGATGTTTGAAATCGGGGACGATGAGCGCAAGGTGCTGATGTGCCTGATCCATGCTGAAACCCCGCTCACCGTGGTGGAAGATACCGGCTTGGCCGTAAATGTGGCCTTAGACATCATGCGTCAATTGCACCACTATCGCTACATCAAAGCCATTGGCAACAACAACCAAGTGATGAGCAACTTCGACGTTGATCGAATTCGCAAAACGCGCTTTCAATTGACTGCCAAAGGATTCAATGAAATTAGCGGTGAAGGCAAACCTTTTCAGGGCTGAGCGTCTTTGTTAACCGGATGTAATCATTTCCGCGAATTGTCCACCAACCTTGGCGGTTTTCGGGCGATTGATTATATTCGCAGTAGCCTAATCCGTATTATTAAATACCCATGCCCGAAACAGTAAAACTCATCGTAGAAGGTAAAGAATTCGAATTTCCAGTAATCACTGGAACCGAAGGTGAAAAAGCCATCGATATCAGCAAGTTAAGAGATCTCACCGGTCATATCACCCTGGATATTGGATTTAAAAATACAGGCTCTACCAAAAGTGCCATCACCTTCCTCGACGGTGAAGAAGGCATTTTGCACCACAGAGGCTACTCCATTGAAGACCTGGCAGAACATGCCTCTTTCTTGGAGGTGTCTTATTTGTTGTTGTACGGCAATTTGCCCAACGCAACCGAATATGCGGAATTTGAAAATGCCATTCGTCAGCATACCCTGGCAAATGAAGGATTGGAAGCCATGTTCAAAGCTTTCCCTACAGGTTCACACCCAATGGGTCAACTTTCTAGCATGGTGGCAGCACTCGGTTTGTACTACCCAAAGGCATTGAACCCACACCGACCAGAAGAAGCCATCAACAGAACAATCATCCGATTGATGGCCAAGATGCCTACCATCTGCGCCATGATTTACAAAAAACGCAACGGCCATCCTACCGTTTATCCCAAAAACAGTTTGGACTATGTGGCGAATTATGTGAATATGACTTTCGGACAAGTAACCATGCCCGAATACGAGCCAGATCCCGTGTTGGTAAGCGCCATGAACAAATTGCTCATTTTGCATGCCGACCATGAACAAAACTGTAGCGCAAGCACCGTTCGTATTGTGGGCAGTGCACAGTCAAACTTGTACAGCAGCATCTCAGCCGGTATCTCTGCTTTGTGGGGTCCCCTGCATGGTGGTGCCAACCAAGAAGTATTGGAAATGTTAGAACAAATCCAAAACGACGGTGGCGATGTGCAAAAGTGGATCAACAAAGCCAAAGACAAGAACGATCCTTTCCGCTTGATGGGATTCGGTCACCGCGTATACAAAAACTTCGACCCGCGCGCAAAAATCATCAAAAAAGCGTGCGACGATGTATTGACCAAATTGGGTGTAAATGACCCTGTATTGGAAATTGCCAAACAACTCGAAGAAGCCGCCCTCACCGATTCTTACTTCGTAGAGCGCAAATTGTTCCCCAATGTGGATTTCTACTCGGGTATCATCTATCGCGCCATGGGATTCCCCACCGATTTCTTCACCGTGCTCTTCTCCATGGGTCGCCTCCCAGGTTGGATCAGCCAGTGGCAAGAAATGCGCAAGGAAAAACAACCCATCGCTCGTCCTCGCCAAATTTATACCGGCGAAACACCACGTGCTTTTGTGCACATGAAAGACAGGCCGTAATCGTTGAATCTTATATACAAATGATATTACCAGAGGCACCCTACGGGTGCCTCTGGTCGTTTATTGGACCACGAAATACTATTAATATCAAGCATTCAACGACAAACAACGCCTTCGTTTGTTAGTTACCCAACTACCTTTGCAGCCACAATGTCGCGTATCCTTCTTTTCCTGATTGTCAACTCACTTGTCAGTCTAGCTTCCGCCCAAAACTTTACCCTTTCCGGTTATGTAAAAGATTCTAGCTCCCGCGAAACCATCGCCAAAGCACAAATCACCATTACCGTCATTACCAAAGCCTATACACCCACAGAACTTCGCTCAACCACCAATGGTTACGGTTTCTATTCCATTACTGTCCCCCAAGGAACCCACACCGTCATAGTCACCGCCCCGTATTATGGTCCTATCACCACCTCCCTGCAAATTACCAACAACCTCGAATACAATTTCTTGATGGCCCCCGACGTGGAAAGCATGGGCGCCGTGACCATCCGAACAAAACGCAATAGCAACGTCAAATCACTCGATATCTCAACCCAAAGCATCAACGGACAAACCATCAAAAAAATTCCCGCCTTCCTCGGTGAGGCCGACGTGATCAAAAGCATACAACTCCTGCCCGGCGTTACCACCGTTGGTGAAGGCGCCTCCGGCTTTAACGTGCGCGGCGGTAGCATTGATCAAAACCTTGTCCTCATGGATGAAGCCCCAGTCTTCAACTCCGCCCACCTCTTCGGATTCTTCTCCATCTTCAACCCCGATGCCGTAAAAGATGTAGAACTGGTGAAAGGAGGCATACCCGCAAACTACGGTGGACGTTTGAGCTCAACCCTGGATGTGAAATCCAAAGACGGCAACAAACGCAGTTACCAAGCCAATGGCGGCGTGGGTAGCATTTTTTCACGACTTACCCTCGAAGGTCCCCTCGCCAAACCCGAATCTAAAAATCTCCTCAAACCAAGAAAAACCCCCGCAAAATCTAGTTTTATGGTGTCTGGCCGTAGATCCTACATCGACATTCTCGCCAAACCCTTCCTGCCAGAAAATTTGTCGGGCAGCCAATTCTACTTCTACGACCTTACCGCCAAAGCCAACTACAGCTACAAGCGCGACAATATCTTCATCTCTACCTACATCGGCGATGACGTTTTCAAAGCCGCCGGTCTCTTCGGCGTGAAATGGGGCAACTCAACCGTCACCACCCGCTGGAACCACGTTTTTAACAAAAAACTGTTCTCCAACTTCACCTACTACTACAGCCGATACCGCTACAACCTCGAATTCACGAACCGCGATGTAACCTTTAATTGGAAAAGCAACATCGTGAATAACAGCGCCAAAGTCGATTTTAACTATTTCCTCAATCCCAAAAATACCATGGCCTTTGGCGGACAAACAACCCATTACCGGTTCATTCCCGGTGAAGCCATCGCCACGTCTTCCACCCTCAACCTTAAGTTTGGTCTGCCCGATCGATATGCACTTGAAAACGCCATCTACATTTCTGATGATTGGAATGCCAATGGCAAATTCTCCATTCGCGCAGGCATCCGCCTGAGTCAGTTCATGTATTTGGGTCCAGGTAAAGTCTATTTGTTTAACAGAGAACCTGGCAAACAAGGCATACTAGATAGTATGTATTCTACCCAAAAAGGAGAAATTGTGGCCAATTACATCTACCCAGAACCCCGTTTGGGCTTCAAATATCAACTCAATGGCAGCAGCTCAATCAAAGGCGGGTACAACCGCATGGTTCAAAACCTACACCTGATCTCAAACACCGCAGCATCTGTCCCTTTCGATGTTTGGCAGCCCACCACCAACAACATCAAACCCGAAATTGCCGACCAAATCGCCTTGGGATATTTCAAAAATTTCAACGGAAAACACGAATTTGAAACCAGCATCGAAGGGTATTACAAAACACTCCAAAACCAAGTCGATTACATTGATGGCGCAAGCCTACTTCTAAATGAGTTACTTGAGGCCGACCTGCTCACCGGAATCGGTCGCGCCTATGGATTGGAAGCCTATATCAAAAAGTCTTCTGGCGATCTCACCGGCTGGATCAGTTATACCCTGTCGCGCTCAGAACGCAAAGTGGTGGGTATCAACAACGACGAATGGTATGCCAACCGCTTCGATCGCTTGCATAACCTCTACGTGGTATCCCAATACAAAATCAATGAAAAATGGGAATGTGCCGCCAACTTCGTTTACAGCACAGGTACCCCAGCCACCTTCTATACCGGACAGTATACCGTGCAAGGGTACGTTGTGCCAGATGCCGGATCCAATGCCCGCAACAACGTGCGCAATCCTGCCTATCATCGCCTCGACCTTAGCGTCACCTACCACAGAAAAAAATCGAAAAAGTTCGAGAGCAACTGGGTGTTCTCTTGCTACAACGTATACAACCGCCGCAACCCCTTTAGCATTTACTTCGCCACCAATTACAAAGGCCTAGGCCAAAACGAAGCCATCCGCTACAGCGTCATCGGCAGTGCCATTCCTTCCATCTCTTACAACTTTAAATTCTGAGGACATCATCCATGAAATCTTTCCGTTTTAACGCCCTCATCCATAGCGCCATCGCACTTTCTAGCCTGCTGTTTGCTACCAGCTGCGAAGACGTCATTGAAGTAGAAGTCATCAACAAAAACCCGAAAATCGTAGTCGATGCCTTCGTCAACAACCAGCGCGATACCCAAACCATTAAACTCACCCGCTCTATCGGTTACTTCGATTCTACCGGCTCAGAACCCGCCATTACCAACGCCCAAGTGGCCGTCGTAGACCAATCGGCGAGTTTGCCAAAATTGTTTGTGTTCCAACATACCAGCCAAGGAAAATACCAGTTCGTGCCCAACGCCAGTAGCGGTGATACCTTTGCCATCGGACATGATTACGCCCTGTTGGTAGTGGTTGGACAGGATACCTTGGTGAGTTTTTCAACCCTGAATCCCACCACCCACATCGATTCACTGCGACTGGTAGATGTGGTAGGCAATGGCCCGCCAATTAACACCACCGGAAATTACGTAGAACTCATGGCCAAAGACCGCAAAGGACCCGGCGATTTCTATTGGATCAAAACCTTCCGCAACGATTCATTCCTCAACAAAATTGATCAGTTGAACGTGTCTGCCGACATGGGAAATACCTCCAACGGACAAGATGGTGAACTCTTCATCTATCCCATCCGATACAATGGCGTCAACGACTTCCTCCGCTCATACAAAACCGGGGAAACCGTTCGTATCGAGATTCATTCGATCAATGCCGTGGCGTTTGCTTGGTTCAACTTGGTGATCAGCGAAAACCAAAATGGGGGATTGTTCGCCACACCACCGGCCAACATTTTCACCAACATCGTTTCATTGAACCCCAACAAAAAACCCGCATTGGGTGGATTTTTCTGCATGAGCGCCGTATCCTCGCTCTCCATAAAAATTCCCTAACCGGGATTTTGTGATGGCTTAAGCCAACTCCTTCAGTCGATTCCGCAGAGCGTCCAGCTCATCCCGCAACCGCGCCGCCTCCATGAATTCCATGTCCCGCGCCGCCTTCATCATGTCTTTTTCTGTCCGAACGATCATCTTCTCAATCCCCGCTTTGTCCATGTAAGCCACCACAGGGTCGGCCGCCATGTTAATCCGAGAATCGGGCATCGTATACTGCGCCCCAGAACCCAATTCCGCATCGCCATACTTGGCATCGGCCACTGAAGTCTGCTTGAAAATCTCATCCGTGCTCTTCAACACCGTCTTGGGCACTATACCATGCGCCTTGTTGTAAGCAATTTGCTTTTCTCTTCTGCGATCAGTCTCCTCGATGGTCTTTCGCATACTGTCCGTAATCTTGTCGGCATACATAATCACCAAACCACGGTCGTTTCGCGCCGCCCGGCCTATTGTTTGTACCAAGGCGGTCTGACTTCTTAAGAATCCCTCTTTGTCGGCATCCATGATCGCCACCAAACTCACCTCCGGCAAATCCAATCCCTCCCGCAGCAAGTTCACGCCAATCAACACATCAATCACCCCCATCCGCAAATTCCGCAAAATTTCAACCCGGTCTAACGTCTTCACCTCGCTGTGGATATAGTCTACCTTCACCCCCAACCGCAACAAATATTTGGTCAATTCCTCCGCCATTCGCTTGGTCAACGTCGTCACCAATACCCGGTCTTTCATCTTGATGCGATTGTCGATCTCTTCAATTAAATCATCCACCTGATTGGCCAACGGACGGATCAATATCTGTGGATCCAACAACCCCGTAGGCCGGATCAACTGCTCAACCAATACCCCCTCACTCTCCTCTATCTCAAACTGCGCAGGGGTCGCACTCACATACACCGCCTGATTTACCACTTCATAAAATTCCTCGAACTTCAATGGCCGGTTGTCCATCGCTGCCGGTAAACGAAATCCAAAGTCCACCAAGTTCACTTTCCTGCTCCTGTCGCCCCCATACATCGCCCTGATCTGAGGCATCGATACATGACTCTCGTCCACCACCAACAAAAAATCCCTGGGAAAATAATCCAACAAACAAAAGGGTCTGTCGCCCGGACCTCTCCGATCAAAATACCGAGAGTAATTCTCAATGCCGCTGCAATAGCCCAACTCCCGAATCATTTCCAAATCGAAATTCACCCGCTCCTCCAAACGCTTGGCCTCCAAAAAACGACCCTGCTCCCGGAAATACTCCATCTGCAAAACCAAATCGTCCTGAATCTGATAAATGATGTCCTTGAGTCGGTCACGCGGACTCACATACAAATTCGCAGGGTATATCGCCACATCATCGTGCGACTCAATTTTGCGACCACTGCCGGGATCAAAACTGATGATTTCTTCAATTTCATCGCCAAAAAACGACACCCGATAGGCAAAATCATTGTACGCCAAATGCACATCCACGGTGTCGCCCTTCACCCGAAAGGTGCCCCGGTTGAAATCGGCGGTGGTTCGGCTGTACAAACTCTCCACCAGCTTGAACAAGAGGGTATTACGCGTAATCACCTGGCCCTTGCTGATGCGGATGATGGTATCCTCAAAATCCGATGGATTGCCCGCACCGTAAATACAGCTTACACTGGCCACAACAATGATATCGCGCCTGCCGCTCAACAAACTTGATACCGTCTTCAACCGCAACTTCTCAATTTCGTCGTTGATATTGAGGTCCTTCTCAATGAACGTATTCGTGGTAGGGATATAGGCCTCCGGCTGGTAGTAGTCGTAATAACTCACAAAATACTCCACCGCATTGTTGGGGAAAAACTGCTTAAACTCCCCGTACAACTGCGATACCAAGGTCTTGTTGTGACTCAATACCAAGGTGGGTCGCTGCGTTTGGGCGATAACATTCGCTATGGTAAAGGTCTTTCCCGAACCCGTTACCCCCAACAAAGTCTGGGCTTCAACCCCCGATTCTACACCCTCCACCAACTGTTTGATGGCCTGTGGCTGGTCGCCGGTTGGCTGAAATGGCGATATAAGTTCAAAGGCTGACACGAACAGACAAAGTTAGCACAGACAAGGCATCAAAAGCCAATACCCAGATGATATAGTGCCAATTCAATTTTCCCTATCTTTGCAGCTGCATGCAAGAGGTAGCAAAACAACCCGCAGAAATGAGCAAAGAGGCGTTTGTACAAGAAGTTCTGAACGATTATCGCATCGCTTTTGAGAGTCGTCAAGCCAGCTTGATCGGCAGAAAAGAAGTACTTACAGGCAAGGCAAAATTTGGCATCTTTGGCGACGGTAAAGAAATCGCCCAAATTGCCATGGCCAGAGTATTCCAGCCCGGCGATTGGCGAAGTGGCTACTACCGCGACCAAACCTTCATGTTTGCCAAAGGCATCAGCAGTGTTCATGCCTTTTTTGCCCAATTGTATGCCATCCCCGATACGGAAAAAGAGCCCGCCTCCGGCGGGCGATCCATGAACGGTCACTTCGCCACCCGCCTGCTCGATGATCAAGGCAACTGGCTGCCCCAAAGCGATCGGTTCAATAGCAGTGCGGATATTTCGCCTACGGCCGGACAAATGCCCAGATTGCTCGGACTTGCCGTTGCGTCTAAATTGTACCGCGAAAATGCCGACCTCCACGGGTTCACCCAATTCTCGAACAAAGGAAACGAAATTGCCTTCGGAACCATCGGAAATGCCTCGTCCTCAGAAGGTATTTTCTGGGAAGTCATGAACGCCGCCTGCGTCATGCAAGTGCCCCTGCTCATGAGTCTGTGGGATGATGGTTACGGTATCTCCGTGCCCGCCAAATACCAAACCGCCAAAGAAAATATCGCCGCGCTCATGCGAGGCTTCCAAAGCAATGAAGAAGGTCAAGGCCTAGAATTGCTCACAGCCCGCGGTTGGAATTACCCCGAACTGTGTAAAGTGTACAAGGAAGCGGCCGACATCTGCCGTGAAAAACATACCCCCGTGCTGGTGCACGTCACCGAAGTCACCCAGCCCCAAGGACACTCAACCTCCGGTAGCCACGAACGCTACAAGAGCAAAGAACGCCTAGAATGGGAAACCGAATTCGATGGCATCGCGCAAATGCGACAGTGGATCATCAGCCAAAACATCGCCGATGAAACCACCCTTGCCACCCTGGAAGCTCAAGCATCGCAAGCCGTAAAAGACGCCCAAAAACAAGCGTGGAACGAGTACTTGCAGCCCATTAAAACAGAAGTTAGCGAACTGATTGCCCTACTCAATCAATTATCGGCCGCCGGATTATCCCCCGAATTGGCTGCCATCGCCCAGTCCCTGAGCGAGGCAAAAGACCCCATCCGCAGGGATATGGGTACCGCCATTCACCAAGCCCTCCGATTAACCGTTAATGCGAGCGCTGCTGAACGCAAACCCCTGCTCGATTACCTCGATAAATTCAATACCATCAACGCAGAACGCTATAGCAGTCATGTCTACAGCCAAAGCGATGCCTCTGTGTTCAACGTACCCGAAGTGCCCGCCCAATTCACCGATGAGGTGGTAGACGGTTACCAAGTGGTGCGCGCCTGCTTCGATGCCAATCTGGAACGCGACCCCCGCGTTTTTGCCTTCGGCGAAGATGTCGGAAAAATTGGCGACGTAAACCAAGGCTTCTCGGGCATGCAAGAAAAATATGGGGAATTGCGCGTGACCGACAAAGGAATTCGCGAATGGAGTATCATCGGCGAAGGCATCGGTGCAGCCATGCGCGGACTCCGTCCTATCGCCGAAATCCAATACCTCGACTATTTACTCTACGCCCTCGAACCCATGAGCGATGACATCGCCACCATGCAGTATCGGACCAAGGGTGGACAAAAAACGCCCATCATCATCCGTACCCGCGGACATCGCTTGGAAGGCATTTGGCACTCCGGAAGTCCCATGGGCATGATCATCCACGCGGTTCGTGGTATGCATGTATGCGTTCCCCGCAACATGACCCAAGCCGCTGGTATGTACAACACCCTGCTGCGCTCCGATGAACCCGCTTTGGTCGTGGAGTGCTTGAACGGTTATCGCATCAAAGAGAAATTGCCCGCCAACATTGGCGAATTCACCGTGCCCTTTGGCAAACCCGACGTACTCCGATTTGGTGAAGATATCAGCCTAGTAACATACGGTTCTTGCTGCAGAATTGCCCAAGAAGCCTGCGATTTACTGGCCGATCACGGCATTCGTGTGGAATTGATTGATGTACAAACCTTGCTTCCTTTCGATATCCATCACAGCATCGTGGAAAGCCTGAAATCTACCAACCGCATCGTTTTCCTCGATGAAGATGTTCCCGGTGGAGCCACCTCTTTTATGATGCAACAAGTACTGGAAGAACAAGGCGGCTACCAATACCTCGATGCCAAACCTATAACCATCACCTCACGCGAACACAGACCCGCCTATGGCAGCGATGGCGACTACTTCAGCAAACCCTCCGTGGATACCGTTTTCAGCACCCTCTACCAGATGATGCACGAAAGCAACCCCACCAAATGGCCCAGTTTGTTGTAAAAACATCAATTTTCTTGGTGTAATTAACGCACTCACCGCCCGAGTGTTGCTTAGTTCATTCCTTTTTACCGAAATTCGCGGTGACGTGAATCAACCTTCTCCAAATCTTTTCAGACTTTCGGGTCTTGAACCCTTTACCCTCACCCGGGAAACCAATTTTGTCAATATCGGTGAGCGTACCAACGTAACCGGTAGCCGTCAGTTTGCCAAAATGATCCTCGCCGGCGATTACAACTGGGGGTTAGACGTGGCCCGACAGCAAGTGGAGAACGGCGCCCAAGTCATCGATGTGAACATGGACGAAGGCATGCTCGATGGAAAAGAAGCCATGGTCACCTTCCTGAATTTGATCGCCGCTGAACCCGATATCTCTCGCGTTCCCATCATGATCGATTCCAGCAAATGGGAAGTCATTGAAGCCGGCCTCAAATGCCTCCAAGGCAAAGGCATTGTAAACTCCATCTCACTCAAAGACGGTGAAGCCGCCTTCATTCAAAAAGCCAAACTCGTGCACCGATACGGAGCCGCAGTGGTCGTGATGGCCTTCGATGAAACCGGACAAGCCGATAGCTTCGAACGCAAAATTGCCGTTTGTGAACGCAGTTATAACCTGTTAAAATCGATTGGATTTTCGGTCAACGACATCATCTTCGACCCAAACATCCTCACCGTTGCCACCGGCATCGATGAGCATAACAATTACGCCGTTGACTTCATCGAAGCCACCCGTTGGATCAAACAAAACCTCAAAGGAGCCAAAGTGTCTGGCGGGGTTTCCAACATAAGTTTCTCGTTTCGCGGTAACGATCGGGTGCGTGAAGCCATGCACTCCGCCTTCCTGTATCATGCCATTGGCGCCGGACTCGACATGGGTATCGTGAATGCCGGCATGGTCGAAGTATACGATGAAATTCCCAAAGACCTCCTAACATACGTGGAAGATGTGCTGCTCAACCGACGCAGTGATGCCACCGAGCGATTGGTGCAATTTGCCGACCAATTCAAAGGCAAAAAAGAAGAAAAAGCGGAAGAAACCCAAGCCTGGAGACTGGGCAGCGTAGAAGAGCGACTAAGCCACAGCTTGGTCAAAGGTATCACCGAATTCATCGATGCAGACACCGAAGAGGCCTTCCAAAAACATAACGACGCACTGCGGGTGATCGAAGGTCCACTCATGGACGGTATGAACCACGTGGGCGATCTCTTTGGTGCGGGTAAAATGTTCCTGCCACAAGTGGTCAAGAGCGCCCGTGTCATGAAAAAATCCGTGGCCTACCTTCAGCCCTATCTCGAAGCCCAAAAAGCCCTAAACCCCAATGCCAAGCCCCAAGGAAAAATCTTGATGGCCACGGTGAAAGGCGACGTGCACGACATCGGTAAAAACATCGTTGGCGTAGTGCTGGCTTGTAACAATTACGAAATCAAAGACATCGGGGTCATGGTGCCCGCCGACAAAATCCTCGATGAAGCCCAATCTTGGGGCGCCGATATCATAGGTCTGTCGGGCCTAATTACCCCCAGCCTCGACGAAATGGTGCATGTAGCCAAAGAAATGAAACGTCGCGGCATGAATACCCCCCTGCTGATTGGCGGCGCCACAACTTCACGCATACATACCGCCGTGAAAATCGCCCCGGAATATGCCCACCCCATTGTGCATGTGCTCGACGCTTCTCGCTCCGTGCCCGTGGCTGGCAGCCTTCTCGGTGAAGAGACCAAAGAAGCCTTCGCAAAGAAAATTCAAGAAGAATATACCGCATTGGCTGAAAATCATGCGAAGCGACAGTCTACCAAAGACCTAATTTCGTTCGAAGAGGCCATCGCCAACCGCTGGAAGCACGACGGTCAAATAATCACACCCAAAACCACTGGCATTCACCCCGTGGAAATGCCCTTGTCTGATTTGGTGGATACCATCGATTGGACGCCCTTCTTCCAAACTTGGGAGCTGGCCGGTCAGTATCCCGCCATTATAGAAGATCCCATCGTGGGCGCCGAAGCAACAAAACTGTTCGATGATGCCAAGGCGATGCTACGCGATTTGGTCAACAACCAATCCCTTCAAGCCAAAGGCGTTTGGTACATTTTACCCGCCAAAAAATTTGGTGAGGATGTAGCCGTATACCCCAATACCGAGGACGCCACCCAGGATCAAACGGGTACAAAAGCCCTCCACACCTTCCATTTCTTGCGCCAACAACGTAAGATGGCGGGTGGAGTTCCCAACCTGTCGCTCTGCGATTTCATTGCCGATGACCAAGTGGATTACTTTGGTGGATTTGCGGTTACAACAGGACTAGGTCTTGAGCCCATTGTGGCGGGATTTGAGGCACAGCACGACGATTATCAATCGATCATGGCCAAAGCCTTGGCCGATCGATTGGCCGAAAGTTTTGCAGAGAAACTGCACCAGATGGTCAGAACCGAATACTGGGGCTATGCCCACGAAACCGAACTGAACAATGAAGACCTGATTCGCGAGAAGTACCAGGGCATCCGGCCTGCGCCCGGCTACCCAGCCTGCCCAGACCACACAGAAAAATCTACCCTGTTCAACCTACTCAATGCCCCCGAATCTGCCCACATTACCCTCACAGAATCCATGGCCATGCTACCCGCTGCCTCCGTCAGCGGCTGGTACTTCGCCCACCCACAAAGCAAATATTTTGGACTGGGTAAAATCAACCGCGACCAAGTAGCCCACTACGCAGAAAGAAAAGGGATGGACCTTGAAACAGCAGAGCGTTGGCTCAGTCCTGTGTTGGCCTATTAATCAATCGTTGCACCGCGGACTATCCGCTTTGGCACAACACCCAACAATTACTTTTTAAACGGGTTGCTGTACGCCGGATTTGTCAAGAAAGCAGAGTCCGTCATCGTCATCAAGAACGCCTTCAAACTGGCCTTCTGCTGAGCGGTGAGCTTCAATTGCTTGCTGCCATGCGCCGCCATCATCGGACTGATGGTAGGAGATAGGTAATTCACGTTGTCGCTGTAATGATCAATCACCTCATCCAACGTGGCAAATCGACCGTCGTGCATGTACGGACCTGTAACCGCGATGTTCAACAAACTGGGGGTCTTAAACAATCCTCGATCCGCCGGATTGCCCGTGATGGCCCCATACCCCTTGTCAGCAAAATTGCCATCCAACCCATTGTTGGCAATACCACCCATGTCGGGGTTGTTCTGCTGAGCCAACGCACCGCCGTGACAGTGAAAACAGTCTGCGCCAGTAGTCAAACCAGTCACTACATCAAAATTCACCAAACCATTAAACAACAAGGCCCCTCGCTTCTCATCATTCGACAACATACTAAACTTGCCGGGGAAAAATCCATTAAACCGACTTTCCTTGCTCACAAGCGTCAACAAGAATTGCTCCAGCGCTTTCGACATATCAAAAACGTTGGGCTTGCTGCCAAAGGCTTTGTCGAAATACTCGATATAACGATCCGTTCTTGCCAACCGTTTGGCCAACAACGGCAAAGTCATCGCCATTTCATTGTGTTCTTGGATAGGTTCAAACACCAGCTCGCGCAACGTGTTTTGTCGAGCATCCCAAAAAAACTTTCTACTGTAAGCAAGATTAAAAAGTGAACTAGCATTCCTTCCCACTTGCAATCCGTTGATGCCTTTACTCAGTCTTTGCGGCTCAGCAAACGCATATTCCTGCTTGTGACAACTGCCACAAGAAATGCTACTGTCAAACGACAAAATGGGGTCGTAAAACAACATCCTCCCCAAATAAATTCCCTCTTGGGTAAATGGATTGTCAGACGGAAGCACAGGCATCCCAAACTTCCCCACCGGAAATATCGTCGTAGGATCTACAGGTGTGGGCTTATACACTGATGGTGTTTTGTGCAATGGGTCTTCAGGATCCTTCTTACAAGAAGTGAACCCCATAACCAACAATCCCAACAATAACCAACTCGGTTTCATCGCCAAAGTATTTAAGGTGCAGGAATCTCAAAAGCCGAATACAGCTTCAAGTTGCCCAACAACTGTTGCATGAAGGCCGCCTCTTTCACCCCTTCCGAATGCGATACGGAATTCTTCTTCAACTCAATTCCCTTCAAAAAGCGATTCACATGGTAATTGACCTGCACAGGTGTGATGGCTTTGTCCTTCACTTCCAGCGTAGCCGCTCCCAGCACCGCACCCACAGGCACCTCAAAATTGCGCACCATAACATCTGTGGCCGTATGCAAACTCATGCCCTTGGTGTATTTATCGGTAAGACTGTCTTTGTAGTTTCCGTCAATCGCCTGGAAAATATAGCCACCGGCCCAGCCCCAATGCATGCCTGTCAAATTGCCATTCAAAGGATGCTCCGCACCCCACTGGTTTGGATTGCCATGATTGATCGCCGAATCCAATCCCAACGTAAAGCGCAATGCCTTGTACTTGCCCACAGGCACCTCGTAGTTGAATTTCGTGCGCTGCTTCTTAAAATCAATCCACTGATATCCATCGCCCAGCATCACCTCCGTGTCATCCTCCTTCACCAAACGCAACTTCGATACAATCATCCCAAAATTGAAGAACTGAACGTACTCCTTTTGCGGTGAGGGTTGCTCGAACCAGCCCGACAAAAAAGTCAATGGCTGTCCGTCCCACAAAGCAGCAACATTCAATTCCACACCCGGCTTGTCTTTCACCACCGGCGGATCTATGGGTGGGTTCTCTTCACAAGATTGAACTGAAAAAGCCATCGCTGCAATAGCCAACATCCCTACCCATTTATTCAGTTTTTTCATGATTTAGTATTTTATCAACTTATACGAATATACGAAATTTCCATCGTTAATCCTAAGAAAATAGGGACCTGCCGATAGGCTATCCAACGATACCGCCAGCTGCTTGGTTACCGTCGCCCCCGTATCAATCTCCCGCACCTTTTGTCCCACAGCATCAAACACCTCTATTTGGATGGTCGATGGATTTCGGGCATACAACACAAATACCCCCGGTGTAGGGTTGGGATGTAACACAAACCCATTCTCCTGAACCCGATTCAAATTCATGCCACCAACGCTTGCCTTGGCCAACAACTTCACATACGGGTCAAAAATGAGCGTATCTACCTCAAAATCTACCGATGTCTTCATCTCGCCCAACAACTTTTTTGGCTCCCACAACACCAACTTTTCCTTCCCCTCACCCTTCATCAACAAAGGCACCCGCACATGCCAATAAGGCACACTATTGTGCGATGGCGTCTGCTCGCAAGTCAATGTCACCGTATTCCCCTTTTGCTTCCAGTTGATCTTCAAATAAGGGAACCCCTCACCGTAATACCACTGCTGAAAAAAGGTGTCCAAATTGCGACCGCTGGCCTTCTCCATATACCACTGCAAATCGGCGGTTTTTGCAAAACCGTACGACGTGTTTTTCCCCTTCAAATACAATCGACATCCTTCAAAAAACATCGAATCGCCCAGTTTATCTCGCAGCATGTGCAAGACCCAAGCCCCCTTGTTATAGGCCAACCGGCCATTGAACAATTTCCCTACATTCAAAGTATCCTTCGGAAATACAGACCCATCGTCAGTGCCGCAAATGTTGCTCCGCATCCCCCGCAACTTGCCATTGGCGTCCTCTTTCGAACGCAAATATTCTGTGGTCATCACCGTCAAATACGTCGCAAACCCCTCGTTCAACCACAAGTCCTGCCAAGTACCACAAGTCACCATATCCCCAAACCACTGATGCGCCAATTCATGCGCCATCAAATCGTAAGAAAAATTCACCATGAAACTCATCGTCTGGTGTTCCATCCCTCCGCCCCAAGTAAATTGCGCGTGTCCGTACTTCTCCTTCTCAAACGGATAAGGCACAAACAAACTATCAAACAACCGAATCATCGGCAACACGTCTTTGGTTTCCCGCTCTGCATCCGTTCTAAATTGAGGAAACACATAATTCAGCACCGGCAAAGGCCTCGTCCTGCCAACCAACGGCGCATACTGCGTATAAATGCTGTAATTGGTCACCGCAATGGCCACCAAATAAGTAGCGATCGGATAACGATGCTGCCAAACCATCAACCGCTGGGTATCGCTCAAAACCTCATTCCGCACCATCAACCCATTCGAAGCCGCCCGCATCGATGTATCCGTGTACACCCAAACATCCAAACTGTCGATTTTGTCGTGCAGCGACTGCTTACAAGGCCACCAATACTGCGCGCCATAAGGCTCACTCAACGTGTGAACCACCGGACCTTTCATGTGATTATCGAGCACAAAATACCCGAACCCACCGCCATTGGTTGGATTGCCCTGGTACACAATACCCACCGAATCTCGCGCCTGCGTCAACCAACCCCCCGGCTTGTAAACATAGAGCTGGTTGCCCGTCCTGCGGTAATTCAAAGGCTGTCCGTCCTTGCCGTAAACAGCATCCACCTGCAAGTTCGACGACAAATCAAACCCCACAGAATCGGTGTTGGCAATCACCGTAAAATGCGCCATCACATCGCCCTTGAAATAAGCCCCTTTGATCGGATTTACCCACCACTTACAGCGATTGTAGTCGATCAGATACCCATGCTTAACTCCAGAGTTGTTTCTGCGCGATAACTGAGATTGAAAGTGCTGGTGCTCTTTGCAAACCAACTCTTCAGACACCCCCTGTGCACCCAAAGGCAACATCAAGCAGTAACCCAAAACAATCCCAATCCATTTTCGCATAATACAAAGTTCCAACATACCCGGGGCCAAAACAACAGTTGCTTAGGGAAAATGCACAACTCATGAACAAAACACCATCCTTGGCACAACCTACCTTACTTTTGCACGCGTGAAATTCAAATGGCTTCCCCTCTTTCTCATCATACTGCTCGGCTGCATTTGGGGTAGTTCTTTCATCCTCATGAAGCGCGGATTGCTCGTTTTTACCCCCATCCAAGTGGCCGGTATGCGACTGTTTCTCGCCGGAATTTTCCTCACCCCTTGGGTGTATCGCTATTCCCTGGGCTCCAAATCCACCGTGATTAACCCCACCACCCAAGCCACCGAAAAACTGCTCAAACCCATCGACTACTTCTACCTCTTCCTCACCGGTTTTGTCGGCAACGCCATCCCCGCATTCCTGTTTTCAACCGCCGGGACCTTGATTCCGAGCGGACTTTCGGGCATCCTAAACGCGTTTACCCCCATGTTTACCTTGGTGGTGGGCAGCCTATTCTTCGTAAGTCCCCTCTCGCGCAATGGCTTTCTTGGGGTGATGGCAGGCATTGTTGGTGCTGTATTTCTTTTGGGTCCTTCACTGCTCGGACAAAAAGGCATGGAAATTCACCTCAGCGGTGCGCTCATGGCCCTGACCGCCTCCGTACTCTATGGCTACAACATCAACCTCATCAAAACCAAATTGGCCCACATTCCACCCATGGCCAAAACCGCATACCCCTTTGTGTTCATGGGCATCCTCTACGCCTTCGTTCTCTGGCAAACCGATGCCATTGGCAATTTCCACCGCGGACCCATCGAGCCAACCGCACCCTTCAACCTGCCCACCAACCAATTCGCACTCATCTGCTTGATCATCCTGGGCGTTATCGGCTCTGCCATCTCCATGATGCTCTTCAATTACCTGATCGAGCACACCACAGCCCTTGTGGCCTCCACCAATACCTTCGTGATTCCCATCGTGGCCGTGGCCTGGGGACTCATCGATCAAGAACCCATCCAATGGAACATGATCGTTGGATTGATGCTATCGCTCGTTGGTGTTTACTTGGTGATGAAAAAAGAGTAATTCCCCACACACACAAACCTCAACCGCCCCTTCTATATTTGTAACTATCACTTTCATGAATATTCAAACCATTCTTTCCGATTTGGGCATTGGCGATACCCTCGCCTCCGCAAGCACCGGTACCCATTGGATTCAAACCCCCAATGCCAACCACCGCAACATCACCTCCCCCGTGGATGGCGCCCATATCACCCGCGTTGAATTTGCGAATAACCAAACCTATAATCAAGTCATCGATACCGCCCAAAAAGCCTTTAAGACTTGGCGACATACCCCCGCGCCCAAACGCGGAGAAATCGTAAGACAAATCGGCGATGCCCTGCGTCAGCACAAAGCCAACCTAGGCGCATTGGTGAGCTATGAAATGGGAAAAAGCCTACAAGAAGGACTGGGCGAAGTGCAAGAAATGATTGATATCTGCGACTTTGCGGTGGGACTAAGCCGTCAACTTCACGGCTTAACCATGCACTCAGAACGACCCAACCACCGCATGTATGAGCAATGGCACCCCTTGGGTGTGGTGGGCATCATCAGCGCCTTTAACTTTCCCGTAGCCGTTTGGTCCTGGAATGCCATGCTCGCAGCCATTTGTGGCAATACCTGCGTGTGGAAACCCTCAGAAAAAACACCCGCCAGCGCCGCTGCCGTGCAACACATCCTGCAAACAGTTCTCAAAAACAACCAACTCCCCGAAGGCATTTTCTGCCTGATACAAGGCGATCGCGAAATCGGTGAAGCCATGAGCCACGACCCCCGTGTTCCCCTCATCAGCGCCACAGGAAGTACCCGCATGGGAAAAAGGGTGGCCGAAGTTGTGGGACAACGATTGGGCAAATCCATCCTAGAACTCGGTGGCAATAACGCCATCATTCTCACCCCAGAAGCCAACCTCGAAATGGCCATGGTGGCCATCGTATTTGGGGCTGTGGGCACGGCTGGACAAAGATGTACCACCACTCGGAGACTCATCGTTCATGACAGCATCTACGAAACAGTCAAATCAAAATTGGTGTCGGTATACGGACAATTGCGCATCGGCAACCCATTGGATGAAAACAACCACGTGGGGCCTTTGATCGATCGCGATGCTGTGAATGCCTACAACAAAGCCATTGAAGCATTGAAAGCCGAAGGTGGATCCGTGTTGTGCGGTGCCGAAGTACTCGCCGGCGAACAATACAACAGCGGTTGCTACGTGAAACCCACCATTTGTGAAGCCCAAAACCACTTCCAAATCGTACAAGAAGAAACCTTTGCCCCCATACTATATTTGATGTCGTACAGCGACCTCAACGAAGCCATCAACAAACAAAATGATGTAAAACAGGGACTCTCGAGCGCCATCTTTACCAACAACCTCCAGGAAGCCGAACAATTCCTGAGTGCTTGGGGCTCCGATTGTGGCATTGCCAACGTGAACATCGGCACCTCCGGTGCCGAAATCGGCGGCGCCTTTGGTGGTGAAAAAGAAACCGGGGGCGGACGTGAAAGCGGTTCCGACGCCTGGAAAGCCTACATGCGCCGCCAAACCAATACCATCAATTACGGCAAATCCCTGCCCCTTGCACAAGGCATCCGCTTCGATTTATAATCCCTAACTTACAAGGCAACATAACAATAAGGCGGGGTTGTGTACACAACCCCGCCTTATTGTTATTATTCAAGCCCGAACCCGAAAGGGAACCGAACTTCGAAACCCGTTAAAACTGCTGACCAATGAAGAAGTGCACCTGAGTGGGCTTTCCACTCGCTGGCACCTGCTTGTAATCAAACCCGTAAGCCCAATCCAACCCTATCAATCCAAACATCGGCATAAACAAACGAAGACCTACACCCGCAGCCCGCTTCAATTGGAAAGGATTATACTTGCTCATGCTCGACCAAGCATCTCCCGCCTCAGCAAATCCCAAAACGTACACCGTAGCTGCCTGACCCGTTGTAATGGCCTGACGCAACTCCACCGTGAATTTATTGAAAATCGGCGCGCCCGACTGTCCACCCATCGCATTACTCGAAATGGTGTAGTTGTCGTAACCACGCTGTGAGATAATTTCTGTAGCCGCAATGTTGAAACCAAAAATACCGGCACCACCCACCTGGAAACGCTCGAAGAAGGTCAAACCCAAGTCCTTGTTGTAATAACCCAAGAAGCCCATTCTCGCCTTGGCCATCAACACCGTCTTCTTGTAAATGGGCGTGTACCACTCCGCATCAAACTTCCACTTGTGGAATTCAGCCCACTTGTACTTGTCGTTCAAACTCATTTCCGAGTAATTCTTGTTCGACAACAAAGAAATCGGTGGTGTAGCCTGAACCTGGAACGTAAAACTACTGCCCGAAGTAGGATAGGTGGGATCACTTACCGAGCTCCGTGTAATATTCATTTGGAACGATGGGTTATAACTCAAACCATTGAATCCCTTGGGAAATCCGTAAAATCCACCGTCCATGTTCTGCATGCGATACTGGTTGAAAGAGAACCCATACTGCATATTGAAGAAATCATCTGGCCACTTCAACCGAGCACCATACATCACCGTAAACCCTGTATTCATCAGGAATTGTCGGGTAGGATCGTTGCGCTGCTTCCAGTTGAAACTATTCACCGTATGGAAAATACTCAAGCTCAATGAATTGGGTTTTTTGCCGCCAAACCAAGGCTCCGTGAATGAGAATGTATACCCCTGATACGTGGCACCGTTACTCTGCGCACGCAAACTCAACTTTTGTCCATCCCCCGTTGGAACCGGACTCCACTGGTCTGGGTGTAACAATTTTTTGCGACTGAAATTGTTCAGCATAATGCCCGCCGTTCCAATCAACGTAGGCGTTGTACTGAATCCGTTTCCTCCCCAACCACCGCTCAATTCAATCTGGTCAGACGGTTTCTCAGCCACCGTGTAATCGATATCCACCGTTCCATCTTCGGGATTGGGCTTAGGATTTACACCCAATTGCTCCGGATCAAACAAACCCAACGCACCCAAATCACGCATCGTTCTCTGAATATCACTCTTCGAAAAAATATCGCCCGGCTTGGTGCGAATTTCACGCTGAATCACTCGATCAGATGTCTTGGTGTTGCCAGACCAACGCACACTGCCAATCGTGGCCCTGCTGCCCTCACTTATGCGGATTTCCATGTCGATGCTGTCATTCACCACACCCACCTCCACAGGCATCATGTTGAAAAACAAATACCCATCGTCCATGTACAACGTCTGCACATCAAACCCACCAGGATTCTCAAACAAACGCTCCCGCAACAAAGTCTGGTTAAACAAATCCCCCGATTTGATGCCCAAAATGGTATCCAAAGTACCGTTGCGGAACTTCAAATTTCCCTTCCACGTAATGTTGCGATACCGATATTGATGTCCCTCAAACAAACGAATATGTACCTCAATGCGATCGTCAGAAATCAATACCACACTGTCGTTCATGATACGCGCATCGCGGTAACCCTTGCTCAAATATTTGTCGATGATGTGCTGACGCTCCTCGTCAAACTCCGTCTCTATGTACTTAGACTTCGTCCAAAACTGCCACTTGCCCCGCTTTCCCTTGATCTTTTTGATGCTTGCACGCAAGTCATCATCCGTTAATTCCGAATTTCCATAGAATACAAACTGCTGAACCTTCACCTTCGCCCCTTTGTTGATCACAAAATCAAAGTTCTCATAGCCCGGCATCGCAATTGCACTGTCCTTGGCATCGCGCTTGTAAGCTTGCAAACGCTTCACATCCACCTGAACATTGTAATACCCCTTGGCCTGGTAATACTTGATTACCTTTTCCTTGCTGATATTGATCAAATTCGGCGTGATGTACATGTTCTTGTGCAAGCCCACCTCCTCTTTCAACGTCTTCTGCTGAGAGTTGGTCAACCCCAAAAAGCGATGCCCATTCAAGCGTGGCTGCTCCTGAACCCGGAATTGAACCACCACCTGACCGTCGTCTGTGGGTTGAAAAAACACCTGAATGTCGCTGAAATACTCCTGCTTCCACAAATTCTCGATGGCCTTGGAAACCTCCCTGCCAGGGACCTTGATTTTTTGTCCGATCGATAGCCCCGAGTAAAAAATCACCTGCGACTTCAGCACGGGCTTGCCGTTCACCTCCGTCACCAACATATTTTTGATGGTATACTCCGCAGGTTCCACAAAGTCATAATTGACCATGGGCGCATTGCGATAAAAGCTGTCGGCCGTGCCAACCTGAGCCAACAAACCTTTCGCGAGCCATAAGGCCAATGTTATGATGATAAACCTTTTCAATTCCTATGCAATTTGCTCACTAGTTTTGCCAAATCTGCGTTCCCGACCTTGATAATCGACGATTGCTCGATAAAAATCGTCTTTGGTAAAGTCTGGCCACAAAACGGGCGTAAAATACAACTCACTGTACGCGATTTCCCACATCAAAAAATTACTGATGCGCTGCTCCCCACTGCTGCGAATTAACAGATCAGGGTGCGGATATTGCGCCGTGCTCAATGCCTTATTCAACACACTTTCGTCGATGTCTTCCGACTTCAAAACACCCTCCTCTACCAACTTCGACACCTTTTTCACCGCCTCGATAATGTCCCACCGTCCGCTATAACTCAAGGCCAATACCAAGGTAAGTCTATCGTTTTCTGCAGTCTTCGCTTTGGTTTTGGTCAGCTGGACCTGACATTTCGCTGGCAACTGTTCGATGTTTCCGATGGTCTCCAAACGAATTCTATTTTTCATCAAAGTCGGCAACTCGTCCTCAATGGTACTCACCAATAACTCCATCAATGCCGATACCTCCTGCTGAGGACGCGTCCAATTCTCCGCAGAAAACGCATACATCGTCAGGTATTTCACCCCCAACTCCGCGCCCGCCTCAATAGCCGCCCTCACTGCCTTCACACCATGGCGGTGTCCAAAAATACGCATATGCCCCTTCTGCTTCGCCCATCGGCCGTTTCCGTCCATGATGACAGCCACATGCTGGGGTATCCGCTGTAAATCAATCTGATATTGCGCAATTCTATCCGTCAAAGCCCTGCAAATTTACCGACAAACTTGCGGAGTAAACCTATATGAACAGGTGAATCCCGCAAAATAATACCAATCTTTTAAATGCGTGTCGCCCCGCATCGTTCCCTTGGGCACCACACTGCCATTGGCTAGCACCTGGGACTGCGACCAATCCGCTGCTCCCTGACCCTGTTGATCCTTGATGGTCTTGTAATCACCGTACGATTTATACGTGTCGTCCAAATAGTCTGTATACGTCTTCCTGAAAATCACCTCAAACCCCACTATCATGCCGCCCGCATGCTGACGGCTGCTCACCATGCTCTTCACCCCAAATCCAATGGGTATCGCCGGCTGAATCTGACTGTACCGCTTGTTTTGCTGCTCAGTACGCAAATCCCGCACATTCACATCGCCCTTATCTAGCCGATGCGGATCAAACCAAAACCCCGACAGCCCCAACAAAAAATAAGGCGTAGTAAACCCATCGTTGATGTTCGTGCCAAACGCATGAAAATTGAACTCCATCATGCTCGCCGCCTCTATCACTTTCGATTGAAAATTGATATTCTGGTATTGCAAACCCACCACATCGTTCGAGGTGCCCTGTATCTGCAAATAAGAAACTTGGTTACGCAAACCAAAATAACTGCTGAAATTGTACTTCTGATAAATCGCCCCAGACGGTTTGAAATGCTTGGTGTTTAACCCGCTGCTGAAATCACCATAGTAATTGCTCATACCCACGGCCAAGCCCCACTCGTTGCGACCTGAAAAATATTTCTGCGCAACCAGAGTCGACGGTATAATCACCATCGCGATGGACAAAAAAACACCGTGAAGTAGTCTCAAAATTAAAATTGGAAACAAACTGTCTTACCGCCCATGATTTTACGCGTGATCGTAAAATTCAAGAACATGTAATAATCGCTGCCCTTCATAGATCCACGAGGATTTCCCATGTAAAAACGCTCGTATGGCAACCCCGTGTTGGGATTGATCTGCTCAGAACTTCTATCCTTCATCGCCGCAGCCAAATACCCATTGGCACCACCCACGATTTGATCGTCTACATAATCCAAACTCACATCGTCCAAATAATCAGTGAAAGTCTTGCGAATCCCAAACTCAATGCCGTAAGCCCAATAATCATCCACCTGCTGCTTGAAACCTACCCCCAACGGAATTGAAACCTGCGTCAAATTGTATCGCTTGCGGTCGTTGAACTTGGTCGTTTCTTGTCCCTCAGTACTCAAAGTCTGTAACTCAATCCACTGTCCATCAAACTGTTGCAACTGCGTGTTGTGAACCAAAGCACCCGTAGCATCTCTCAAACCATCCATGTAATGAAACTGCGATTTTGGGTTGAACTTGTAAACAGCAAGACCTGCAAACAAGAAAGGCGTGTAAGGACGGCTGCGGGTAGATTCTTCGAATCCCAATAAGTTCCATTCGCCAATGGCGCTGAACTCTACGATATCACTTCTGAAATTCAAATTGCGCTGTCCGCGTTTAATTACCAAAGGATTGTCCGACAAATCCGTATGCGTAAAAGCAATATCATCCTTGAAATTCTGGTCGTTGGCACTGATCTGTCCGTATACCGCATTTCCGCGAAGCGTAAGGAAGTCGTTGTAGTGGAATCGACAAATGAGACCGCCCATCAAATGGGTTTCATTCATGGCTACACCCTTCGACAAATCACCCATGTAATTTGATCCACCCAAGGTAAAACCCGCCTCGATGGGCTTGCCCTTAAATTTCTTCTTTGCTTGAGCGCTAGCCGATGCTACCGAGCCCAGAGCAATGATGGCAAACAAAGTTATTTTCAAGTGTTTCATGAATGCAGTTTTTAGCAAATTTAAGCGGTAAACCTTGCTTTTCCTAAAAATGCACCAGTCAAGTCGCCAAATCCCCTATTCTACAGGGGTTTACAACCATAAAATGACAATTTATTTGCGCGATTCGGTGAGGTAATACACCCCCATCGTGACAAAATTCCGCAAAATGGGAATCGCCGACACTACCCCCCACTGGGTCCTGGGTTTGATCCCAAACTTGTACTGATAAATGGGGTTGAACAAGAAGAATTTCTTGCCGCTGATGCCAAATTCTGATGCGCCACAAACCCGCAAAAATCGCTCAATGCTGATCCCCGTGCTGCGAATTTCTTCCATCGTTTTGATCCCGTTCGGCTGAACACCCAACAACTTTAACACCGCCGGATACAAAGCGCCCGGCAACAAATGATAGTAGGGCAACTTCGACGCCCATTTTTGTGGCAACACCTGCTGATGTCCGCCATAAGGCATCTGCCACGGTGGAAAAGCAAAAAATACCCTGCCGCCCGGCTTCAAGAATCGATGCAACTGCGGCATAAACAGCGCCTGGTCTGGAATGTGCTCAATCACATCCTTCAATATAATGAGGTCGAACTTGGTGCCCAAATCCTCTTCCGGAACCACATCGTAAATGTCCTTGTTCAAGAACTGTACCTTACCCGCCAACATCTCTTCACTCATGAATTCTCGGGCAAATTCCAAGCGATTCTCCTCCAATTCAATACCCGTACAAGCATAACCCAAATCGGTAAATGCCTTCAGCACGCCCGCCTCGCCACACCCGATTTCCAATACCTGCATATCGGCCGGAAACGACCAATTGTCCTTCAAAAAAGGGATAATATGGCCCACCGTTACCTTGTGTGTCATATCGAAGTATCGTCGTTTGTCGCCGTGAAACTCGTACATATCACTGAATTTGGATGAAACTTCAAATATGCGGCAACTTTTCCGATTTCAACCGAAAATTCTCCCCGTTCATCCCCATTGTATCCAACACATCCACCGATTTTATGTGATACTCGTATATTTGAATGGAAGCAACAGTCAAATCAACATTCCAACCAATCACTTTTGAAATCATAAAGTCTATTTACATTGAAATGCCATCGCATCATAGCGCTATTGCTCTTGATTTGGATCGTGCCGAAAGCACTCCAAGCCCAAGAGGCTGCACTCAACCGCTATGTCGATATTCAGTATTACGGCACCGATTTTAAAGCCGTTTTGCGTCAATTTACCCAGCAAACGGGATACTATTTTGCCTACAACAACCAACTGCTGCCCGTTCAAAAAAACATCGACGTTCACTACCAAAATATAAAAGCCGATAAAGCCCTGCGCGATTTCTTACACCAACATGGCCTCGATTACCAACCCTCAGGCACCACCCTCATTCTCAAAAAATGGTCGCCCACCAATACCCCGAAACAACACTTCCTCTCCGGAAGAGTCATTCAAGATCATACCGGTGAACGCCTGGTAAAAGCCATTGTTCAAATACCTGAAATTCAGCTGTTTACACACACAGACGAATTTGGAATATTCAAAATCGCCCTCCCAGAAAAACAACAGCCCTCCTCCGATACCCTACATCTGCAGATTTATTATCCCGGGTACGACCACTATTTCGATACCCTGTTTGGACAAAGAGACTACTTCATTACTGCCCCGCTTAAACCCACCGTCGAGCGCATCGAAACCACCCTCATCCAAGGCAATAAAAATCAAAGCCGATTGGCCGTGGTGCACGGACAGTCAGACCAATTTTGCTTGTCCTCCGCCCGATTGCAACAAATTCCCGCCCTGCTCGGAGAAGGCGATGTGATGCGTGCACTCAGCCTCAATCCCGGGGTTGTCAGCGGCTCAGAAGGCATGCTCGGCATGTACGTTCGCGGCGGAGCCGCGGACCAAAACCTCGTCCTCCTCGATGATATTCCCGTATTCAACGCCTATCACCTCTATGGTATCTTCGGCATCTTCAATGGCGACATCGTAAAAAGTGCCCAACTCAACCGCGGTACTCTCTCCACAGAACATGGCGGTCGACTCAGCAGCGTGGTTTCCGTCCAATCCGTGGATGGACATGAAAATCAGTGGTCCGGCAACCTCACCATCGGTGCCCTCACCAGCAAGGCCATGATCCAAGGTCCACTCTGGAAAAAACGAACCACCCTTGCCGTGGCCTTCCGCCGCTCGAACTTCGACCTCCTCACCCAAGCCATCGCCAACGCCGTTTTCAAAGACAGCAACAACATCAACCGCTACAACTTTTGGGACGTCAATGCAAAGTTAAACCACCGCTTCAGCGAGAAAAGTACCCTATCCCTCACCCTATACCAAGGCAGAGATCGCGCCTTTTTTATCGATAAAACCTTCGGCGAATCCAACGAAGTCAGCGTCTATCAAAAAAGAGAACAAGGCAACCTCTGGGGCAATCAACTCGGCAGCCTCAAATGGCAATACTTCTTCAACCGTCGGATCCGATTTACCGCCAAAGCCCACTATACCAATTACGCCTTTACCCAACACAACGATTACCACTATCGACTAAGAAGCAAAATCGACCCCAGCAAAAACAAAGACAATTTTACCAATTACAACCTAACAAACGGACTCCGCGATTTAGGGGCCGATGCCAAATTCGACATTCAATGGTCAAAATACCTGGCCGCCAAAATTGGCGGAGGCTACGTGCAACATACCTTCACCCCCGGAGATAGAACCCTCGAAACACAATTCGATTCGGTGTTTCGGACCTACCAATACAACGACAAAAAAGTCATTACCCCCGAAATCTTCTCCTTTGCCAACTTGGAATTTCACCACCCCAAATGGGGATACCTCGATATCGGCTCCAGAATTTCCTACTTCGGATTGGAAGATCAACAGTTTTATATTCGACCTGAACCCCGGTTTAATTACCGCTACCGCCTATCGCCACAAATGTGGATCAAAGCCGCAGCCTCCCAAAATGTGCAGTTTTTCCATCAGCTCAACAACCTCACCATGGGACTTCCCTCCGATTTGTGGGTTCCATCAAATGCCCAGTTCGCACCCGCACAAGCCCAACAAATCTCGCTGGGTACCACCATCACAAAAACCAAGTATCAATGGAGTTTTGAATACTTCCAAAAATCATTCAAAAACCTGCTGGAATACCGCGACAATGCCGCCTACATTACCAGCGCCCTCAACTGGGAAAAAACGGTCACCCAAGGCAAAGGAAATGCCCACGGATTAGAATGCCTGCTAGAAAAGCGCACCGGAAAACTCACCGGATGGGCCAGCTATTCCCTCCTGTTCAACAACCGCCAATTTGCCGAACTCAACCAAGGAAAAATTTTTCCCTCTCGCTACGATAGACGACATAACTTCTATCTCGTAGGGATCTATAAATTGTCGCCCAATGTGATCATTAGCGGCAGTTGGACTTTCAACACCGGCTTCGCCTACACCCTCCCCATCGGAGTCTATCAGTCACCAACCCCCAACGACCCCTTCGCGGAAATCTTCATCTACGGCGACCGCAACAACGCACGCACCCGCAACAACCACAGACTCGATATCTCCACCCAATACATGGTGAAACACAAACAATTTCAAGAGACTTGGTCGCTGGGAATCTACAATGCCTACAACCGTCAAAACCCCTTCTTTATCACCTTTGCCTACGACAATCAAGGCCAACGTAAACTTACCCAACTCTCCCTCCTGCCCATACTTCCCCATATCAATTATCAAGTTTCCTTTTGATTTCACAGCCAACATATCGCCCCAAAACCTCCAACATACCCAAATTCGGGAGAAACTGGCTGTGGTATGCGTATGCATTATGCCTTCTGCTTGTCAGCTGCAGCAGAGAAATTGTGGTGCCCCAACCAGATCAAGTGGCGGTTGGACCTGTGATCGAGTGCATCCTGGGTACAAACGATACCCACAACATCCACTATTCACGGGTGGCAGGGATTTCAGAACCCTTCAAACCCCAACCTCAAGCAACCATTTTATTACAAACCACAACCAATCGAAGTAAACCAGCAGAAAGCAATACCGCCGGACAATTTACTATCAACAATTTCCGCCTAAATCCCAGAGACAGTTTTCAATTTTCCCTCACTTCGCCCTTAGATAACGTCTCCGTTAGCGATGTTATACCCTCCGCCATTCGCATTACAAAAACAGATACCTCCACAGAAGCCATCGCAGGAATCGGTATAACCCAAGTCTTCTACCTGCAATTTAGAGACAGCGCCGTCGATGAAAATTATTACCGCATCACCGCACAAAAACAAGTGAGAAAATACACGCTCAACGCCAGTGGACAAGCCATCGACAGCAGTACAGAATGGCAAATCCTGAAAATTGATGGCAACGAAACCCCCTTTGTACGAAACAACTTCAACAATTATACAGAACAAGAAATCCTCTTCTCCGACGAAATTTTCAACGGCGTATTGAGCACATTCCGCTTCTATAATTTACTCCCTTTCCGAAATAGCAAAATCGAAAAAAACCTCTCGGTAAAAATCACTTTGGAGAATTTAAACCTGGCCTTATACGACTATTACAACACGCGGGCAGAACACCTCTGGAGCCAAAAATCAATCACCCAATTGCCCGGGCCCGTTCAGAGCAATATACCCAACGGTTACGGCGTTATTGGTGCAGCCACCCAAGAAGAGTGGATCATCGTCTATCCTTAATTGATATTGAAAAAGGCTGTGATGACAGTCGGCGGCCTCAATACCAGCGAACTGGAAGATCCCAACGACAAAATACCCTGACATTCCATGCTCAAAGACATCACAGGATTGATCCGGTATTCTATACCCCAGTGCAACTGACCCAACACATTCACCTCAGTTTGAGAAAAAATATCAACCTGGTCCGGATCTTGAAATACCTCAAGACCACCCCCCATTCCGTAAAAATAACGCCAATGATTGGTGATCTCCTTGCGTTTTTCACGATCAAACCGCAAACCAAACCACTGAACTTCTGATGTTTCCGTCAAATTGGCACCCATGGAGATGCGATACCCTTTGTTTTGTTTGTACTTGCGATAAGTAACCCCGTACATATTCTGCTGAACTGGAATGGCATTAAACGGCATCAGCTGCTGCAACAAATACGAAGTGTTAAATCCAACATAACGCTGCTCCGTATTTACCCGAATGTTCGCTAGGGGCTTAGCAGCCGATTGAGGCCCACGTTGTACCACCGTAATTGATTTTACCGGTGGAACAGTGTCTAACGCCCCCTCTAAACTGCCGCCGTAAGCCGTTACACTCACACAACAAAAAAAGATGAAAATTGCCCTCATACGTTAAAACTGAACCGTTAAAAACAAAGCAATGGGCACCATCGGAACAACAGAAATTGTCTGCTTGGCCTCCAGTGTGGTCTGCGCGCCATTCACCGTAAACGACCGCTCCGTATTCAACACCTGTCCGTAAACAATCGACTCAGTATACAAAGCAATCCGCTGGTGCAACTTCAAGCCAATGCCACCAAAACAACCTAAGCTACCCCCATATTCATTCGCTTCAGTCACAATCTCCGTCATACCTCCAATACTGCCATCAAATTGAACTGTTGAAGAGATACTGTTGCGCCACAATCCTCGTGTATCCAATCCCCAACTGGTGTAAAATCCATAACCCAAATCCCTGCGCCATTCTCTGCCAACAACCAATGAAGCCCAGTTCTCCTCGCTCTTACGAAAAACACTGCCAGAAAAACCGCCATTCATGTCCTCGCTCTTTCTGCGAAACCCATTCACGCCCATCCGCCAAGCAGACTGATTCCCTTTCTCATTGTAATCGAATCGTCGTACCATCAACAAATATGGATCGTCGTTCAAATTGCGACTCACATTGCCTGTAAATCGCGACAAGGCCAATGTAACATTGCTAGTTACCTCCCATTTGGGCTTGTAAGCCAAATAACCCACCACATCCTGTTTAGACTCGGCCAAAGGGTCAGTCACAGCCATAGCCGAATCCTGCGCTTTGAGTGCTGCTAAGGTACACAAAACCATTATAGTCACGCCACTGAGTTTCTTTTTCATGCTAATCTTCTTTTGGCAAAACACGTATTTCTACTTCTTCCAGTCGAGCGCCCTTCAGTGTTTTGATCACAAATTCAAACGGCTCGTGATGAATAATTTCTCCTACAGATGGTATTCGTTCCGAGCAGAAAATGATATATCCCCCCAAGGTGTTGTATTCCCCCTCAGGGATATTTAAATCGTACTTTTCATTCAAATAATCCACTTCCAAACGGGTGCTGAACACATAATGCCCTTCCCCCAAAGCAATTTCTACTTTGTCCTCCACATCAAATTCGTCTTCAATCTCACCCACAATCTCCTCCAACACATCCTCAACACTCACCATACCCGCCGTACCGCCAAATTCATCCACCACCACAGCCAAACTGCGCTTCTCCTGCATAAAATTTCGCAACATATCATGCGCCTGCAAACTTTCATTCACAATCAATACAGACCGCAATACATCCTGAATCCGCTGGGGATTGTGAAACAAATCACTGTGATGCACAAAACCAATAATGTGGTCTATGTTCTCCTTGTAAATGAGAATCTTCGAATGCGCCGTCTCCACAAACTTTTCACGCAACTCCGCAACACTTGCATTCACATCCACACCCACCAACTCCGTCCGGTGCACCATAAAATCCCGCACCTTCGCATCGCTAAAATCCAACGCATTTCTAAAAACCTCGGTGTCTATTTCCACCGTATCCACATTCCCTGCATTCTCCAACGATGCAATGTAATTGTCCAAATCCACCTTCGAAAAAACCGGTGTGTGCTCCGAAATCCGGGTCTTGGTAAACACCCGCAACAAAAAAGCAGAAATGCCCTTCACCACCTGAATCAACGGCCACATCACCACATGCGCCATCCGAAATATGCCAATCAACCCAAAAATCAACCGATCTGCATACAATTTGAAAAACGTCTTGGGCAAATACTCCGCAACCACCAATACCACCATCGTACTACTCAACGTAATCATCAAAAACTTCACCCACTCACTTTGCATCCATGACACGTTTGCAAACGAATCATCCAAAATTTCACCCATGTATATCCCGTACACAACCAACCCCAAATTGTTACCCACCAACACTGTACTGATGAAATCACTCGGGTTCTTTACATACTTAGAAAGCCACTTCCCACCCCCCAAATTCTCCTTGCTCCTTAACTCAATGCGTAAGCGCGAGGCCGACAAAAAAGCAATCTCCATCCCAGAGAAAAAGGCAATCACAACCATACACAACGCAACAATCAACCAAGCGTTTGGACTCACAGTCAACAACATCAATACCGAGGGAGGCTCTATCATACTATCACAAAGATACCTCCGAAAATATGGCAAAAATCGCAACAACCAAATTTCGTGTTGCGAGCAGCGCGTATCTTTGTACCATGATACGCGTTGGTATTATCGGTGGCGGCCAATTGGGCATGATGACAATAGAAGCAAAATACCCCAGCCTGCCTGTGGAATTTACTATACTTGAACAATCGCCCGACTGTCCAGCAGCACCCATCACCAACCACTTCATCCAAGGCAGCCTCAACAACGCCAGCGATATCCGCAACCTCGCCAACCAAACCGATGTCGTTACCTGGGAAATCGAACACATCAACGTCGACGCCCTCGTAGCACTCGAAAAAGAAGGCAAAACCATCATCCCAAAACCCGCTGTCCTTCAAATCATTCAAGACAAAGGACTCCAAAAGCAGTTTTTCGCCCAACAGAACATCCCCACAGCACCCTTCGCCCTCTGCAATACCCAAGACATCAACGTTGCACTCCTCAGCCAATTCCCCGGCGATACCATCGTATTGAAAACACGCAAAGGCGGTTACGACGGTAAAGGTGTGGCCATCCTCAGCAAAGCCGATGCGCTCAACAACAACCCCTTCAACGGCAATGTCCTCATCGAAGCGTTTGTACCCAATGCCATCGAAATTGCCGTGATCGTTGCCATCGCACAAGATGGCGAATACGCCGTTTACCCCGCCATCGAAATGTACTTCAACCCCCAAAGCAATTTGGTGGAATTCCTCTTCTCCCCCGCCAGAATTGCCAAAGAATTGGAGGAAAAAATTCAAACCATCGGACGTCAATGCGTCCAAAAATTACATTCACCCGGACTCTTCGCCGTAGAATTATTCCTAACAGAAAATCAAGAAATTTGGGTCAATGAGATCGCGCCGCGACCCCATAACAGCGGTCACCATACCATCGAAGGCTCGCACTGCAGTCAGTTTGAACAATTCCTGCGCATCCTCTCCGGCGCCCCCCTCGGCGATCCCTCACTCATCCAACCCGCCGCCATGATCAACATCGTTGGACCCCAAAACGTCTCTGGCAATTACCAACTCGACAACGAATCAGAACTCACCCAACAAGGCGACGTTTTCATACACATGTACCGAAAATCAGAAACACGGCCCAACCGGAAACTCGGACATGCAACCGTCATCGCGCCAACAGTGGAATCCCTACTCCAACGCGCCGAAACTGTAAAAAATCAACTGCAAATTGTAGCCAAACCCTAAAGGCCAACGCCCCATCACACCGTGAGGATTTCCTTTTCCTTGAACTCAAACAAATCGTCGGTCTTCTTGTTGTATCCGTCAATCAACTTCTGAACCCGCTCCTCACCCGACTTCGCATCGTCCTCACTCAATCCATCCTTCTGTAACTTCTTGATGCGCTCATTGGCGTCTTTGCGATAGTTTCGAATACCGATTTTAGAATTCTCTGCCTCCGATTTTGCACGCTTTACCAACTCTTTCCTACGCTCCTCCGTTACCGGCGGAATGCTAATGCGAATCATCTCGCCGTCGTTTTGAGGCGCAAAACCCAAATTTGAATTGATGATGGCCGTTTCAATTGGTCTAATCAACCCCTTATCCCAAGGCTGAATGGCCAATGTGCGCGAATCAGGGGTGTTCACGTTCGCCACCTGCGCTAAAGGCGTTAAAGCGCCATAATATTCTACCATCACACTCTCCAACATCGCCGGACTGGCCTTGCCCGCACGAATGCGCGAAAATTCCGTAGACGTATGCTGTAAGTTTTTCTCCAATTGCTCCTGCAACTGCGATATCACATCGTTTAAAGTGCTCATATCAGTTTATTCAGCGAATTTACTATTTATTCTTTGCGATTTCCAAGCCATCAATACGCCCGCCCTTTCCTGCCCTCCATGTAATAAACATATGATCGATTCGCCACCTGATTGCCACCCGGTGTTGGGTAGTTACCCGTGAAATACCAATCGCCACGGTCGCCCGGACAGGCCTCATGCAAATTGTCCACCGATTGGAACAAAATGTCGAATTCTGCCCTCAAATCAGTGGGCTTCAAAATCTCCGCGATTTTTTTGCTGACCTCCGCATCCGTCAAAGGAGCATATATATCCTGAACCACACAACGCTGCTCTGCCGAAGGCTTCATCAACTCCGCCTTCGCCGCCTCATAAGCTTGATCCAAAATATGCGTTAATCCTTTGTCCTTAAGCAACTCCACCGCCGCCGCAAACGCCGCAAAATCGCCCATCTTACTCATATCAATCCCATAACAATCTGGGTACCTAATCTGGGGCGCCGAACTCACCATGATGATGCGCTTGGGCTCCAAACGATCCAAAATCCTCAAAATACTGCGCTTCAACGTGGTGCCGCGTACCACACTGTCGTCCATGATCACCAACGTATCGTTCCAACTCTTCACCACCCCATAGGTGATGTCGTAAACATGCCCCACCAAATCATCCCGATCAGAATCGTTCGCTATAAACGTGCGCATCTTCACATCCTTCACCAATATTTTCTCCCGCCTTGGCCTCCAACTCAATATCTCCTTCACCTTCTCAGGCTCATTTTTCACATCGATTTTCGACAAAGCCTCCGCCTGCAACTCCCTGCGGATCTCGTGAATGCCATCAATCAACCCATAAAAACTCGTCGCCGCTGTGTTAGGCACATAACTAAACACCGTATTCACCAAATCATTGCCCAACAAATCCATCACCGGCTTAGCCAACAACCTGCCCAACTCCTTGCGCTCATGGTAAATCGCCTGATCGTTGCCCCGACTGAAATAAATGCGCTCAAAACTGCAGCTCTTCCTTTCCGTAGGCTCCAAAATATTCACCTCCTCCACATGGCCACTCTTGCGCACCAACAACGCATTGCCCGGACCCAATTCCTGCACGTCCTCTGGATAAATGTTGAACGCCGTTTGTATCGCAGCACGCTCACTCGCCACCACAACCACCTCATCGTCGATGTAGTAGTGCGAAGGTCGAATTCCCGCCGGATCGCGAATGATAAACGCATCGCCGTGACCCAACATCCCAATCATATTATACCCGCCATCCACGTTTTTGAAACTGCGCTTTAAAATGTTGGTTAGCGATATTTCCTCCTTAATCTTCTCCGAAATTTCTAAATTGGTAAATCCTTGCGCCTTTAACACCCCAAACAATCGCTGGTTTTCCTCATCAATGAAATGACCAATCTTCTCCAACATCAACACGTTATCGCTCTTCTCCTTCGGCTGCTGCCCTAATTCAATCAACGCATTGAACAACTCATCCGTATTGGTGATGTTGTAATTGCCCGCCAACATCAAGTTGCGTGCCATCCAGTTGTTCTGACGCAAAAAAGGGTGAATGTTTTCGATGCTGTTCCCCCCATAAGTGCCATAACGAAGATGCCCCAACAGCATTTCCCCCGCATAGGGATAGTGCTTTCTCAAATAATCCGCGTCATTGCGATACTCCTCGGGAATCTCGTTCAATGCCGCACCAACCTCCTCGAAAATGTCTGTCAATGCCGTTTTACTCGCACTCCGCTTTCTCGCCAAATAACGAGCCCCATAATCGGGATCCAATTTCACTACACCCATCCCCGCACCGTCCTGACCGCGATTCAGCTGCTTGGTCATTAAGTACTGTAGCTTGGCCAAGCCGTACCAAAAGGTGCCATACTTTTCCCGGTAATACTCCAACGGCTTCCTCAACCGTATGAAAGCAACACCACATTCATGTTTTATCGCGTCACTCATGGAAATTGTAGGGCAAAGTTACATGATTCAGGGCGATGAACTTTTAGTAAAAATCGCAAAAATTGAGTGAATGCTGCCACGATATGACGATTGACAGTAAAAAATGCCAATCAAAGATTTACTTTTGTGTTGTTGCCAAGCCAATTTTGACAACAGAAATACCTACATACCATGGAAATTCGCAAGCCTTTTAACCTCCAAACCTGGATTGCCGAAAACCGGCATTTGCTCAAACCCCCCGTTGCCAACAAAAACCTGTACCCGGAAGGCAGCGATTACATCGTAATGATCGTTGGAGGTCCCAATGCCCGTCGCGATTACCACTACAACGAAACCGAAGAGCTTTTTTACCAACTCGAAGGTGAAATTACCGTTAAAACACAGCAAAACGGACAGCGTGTAGACGTGAAATTAGGTCCCGGCGACATGTTCCTCCTCCCCGCCGGCGTGCCCCATAGCCCCGGACGTACCGAAGGTTCCATCGGACTAGTGATAGAAAGGGTGCGCGCTGGAAAAGGATTCAAAGATGGATTATTGTGGTTCTGCGACAAGTGTAACAACAAATTGCACGAAGCCTATTTCGAACTCAACAACATCGAAACCGATTTCCTTAACCACTTCAATCACTACTACGAATCAGAGGATTTGCGCACCTGCAAAGAGTGCGGCGAAGTGATGCCCAAACCCTAAGGCAACAAATTTTATAAACCCAACAGAGCCAATCCCTCCTCAAAAGAATGGGGGTTGTAGCCCAACTCCGACACCGCCTTGGTGATGTCTAGTCCTGTTATGGGCGGACGTTTGGCCGGCTGATTCAACGTGCTGCTATCAACCCGATTGATGCAGTCCATCGAATACCCATAGAACTGCGCCACACGCTCCACCAACTCAATCACACTCATGTAGTCCTTGCCCGCAATGTTATAAATGCCCTGCGCCCGCTGCGCGGCCGCCAAAAAACAGCCCATGGCCAAATCCTCCGCCAAAGTAGGTGTGCGGAACTGGTCCGTGACCACGTTGGCTGACTTCTGCTGCTTCAACGTGCCCTGCGCCCACAATACAATGTTTGTTCTGCTCATGTCCGCCACCTTCCCATACACCAAAACCGTTCGTAAAATGCTGTAACTGTTCGCAAACTCCATCACCCGCTTCTCGCCCTCCAACTTGCTCCAACCATAGTAACTCAACGGATTCGCCTCGTCCGATTCCGTATACATCGGCTTGGTCCCATCAAAAATGAAATCCGTGCTCACATGCACCAAATGAAACCCCAATTTCGTGCTCAACCTTGCCAAATTCTCCACCGCCGTCACATTCAAAGCCACACATTCATCGCGTTTAAACTCACAATCATCGACTTGTGTCATCGCCGCCGTGTGAATCACCACATCCGGCAATTCCTGCATCAACAATCGCTCCATCGCCGCCGCATCCGTGATGTCCAACGTCTGATACCGGTACCCCATCTGTTGTGGATGTCGATTCCCCCCCGCACCCGTAGCCAACAAATCCCAATCAGACCGTTGCAAAAATAAATCCGTCAACTTCTGTCCCAACAACCCATTGCTGCCCGTTACCAATACCTTCGTTTTGTTTGTCATGGTGATAAATATGCACAAAAATCTAACTTCCCGTCCCAACCACCAAACCCGATTACCCACAGAAACTCGGGAAATAGCCGTATTTTTGTAGTATGAAATTGGTCACCTTCAAAACCGATGGTCAACCCCAAACAGGGATTTTGGTCAATGCCAACATCTACCCCCTCAACACCATTCAACCCGCCATCGCCAAAAACATGCGCGATATGCTCAACGATTGGGACAACCAAAGTGCCCTGGCCAAAGCCGTAGAAACGGAAATCCTTGCCTTTAACCACAGCCACCTCGCCGTGCCATGCTCAGACGATATTCTCCTAGCACCCGTGCCCCAGCCCAGTAGCTGCAGAGACGGTTACGCCTTCCGTCAACACGTGGCCGCCGCCAGAAGAAATCGCGGCGTTCCCATGATTCCTGAATTCGACCAATACCCCATCTTCTATTTTACCAACCACAACGCCATCCAAGGTCCCGGCGCCATCCCCTGCATGCCCGACCATTTTGAAAAATTGGACTTCGAACTCGAAGCAGCCGTTGTGCTAGGCAAACATGGCAGAAACGTGAAAGCCGAAGACGCCGATCAATACATCGCGGGCTACATGATCATGAACGACATGAGTGCAAGACGTCTTCAAATGGAAGAAATGCTGCTCAACCTCGGTCCCGCCAAAGGCAAAGATTTTAGCACCGTCATCGGTCCATGGCTCGTAACCCCCGATGAACTTGAGCCCTATAAAATTCCCGCTAAACCTGGACACACAGGCCACTCCTACAACCTCAACATGAAATGCTGGGTAAACGGCATCCAAGTGAGTGAAGGGAGCGTGGGCGATATGGACTGGACATTCGCAGAAATCATCGAGCGATGCGCCTACGGCGCAGATATCTTCCCCGGTGACGTCATCGGCAGTGGTACCGTGGGTACCGGTTGCTTCCTGGAACTCAACGGAACCGGCAAACTCAACGATCCCCAATACAAAGAACAATGGTTGCAAAATGGCGATGTCGTGGAAATGGAAATTACCGGACTCGGCCACCTGAGCAATACCATCGTACAAGAAAACAGCAACTTCAGCATCCTAGCCCTGAAAAAATTACCCACCGAAAACGCCTAATACCCAATCAAACACCCCACACCTATGAGACGCAATCACGAAATCGACTACCGCATCTTCGGCGAAGAAATGCAATGCGTGGAAATTGAACTCGATCCCCAAGAAACCGTCATGGCCGAAAGCGGCAGCTTTATGTTCATGGACGATGGCATCGAAATGGAAACCATCTTCGGCGATGGTAGCCAACAAAGTGGTGGAATCCTGGGCAAACTCATGGGCGCCGGGAAACGACTCCTTACCGGTGAATCGCTCTTCATGACAGCCTTCACCAACGTAGGCTATAACAAAGCCCGCGTAACCTTCGCAGGTCCCTATGCCGGAAAAATCATGCCGCTCGATTTACAACAACTCGGGGGTAAAGTGATCTGTCAGAAAGATAGCTACCTCTGCGCCGCCAAAGGCGTGAGCGTTGGTATAGAATTTCAACGCAAATTGGGAACCGGCCTGTTCGGCGGTGAAGGATTCATCATGCAAAAATTGGAAGGCGATGGCCTCGCGTTTGTGCATGCAGGCGGACATGTCATGGAAAAAGAATTGCGTGCCGGAGAAACCCTGCGCATCGATACCGGATGTATCGTGGCATTTACCGCAGGCATCGATTACGACATTCAAATGGTTCGTGGGGTTAAAAACGCCCTGTTCGGCGGTGAAGGATTGTTCTTTGCCGTACTTAGAGGCCCCGGAAAAGTATGGCTTCAAAGTTTGCCCGTCTCTCGCTTGGCAGGAAAAATCCTGAGCTATGGCGCACCCGGCGGCAGAAGAGAAGAGGGTAGTATCCTCGGCGGCCTTGGCAACATCCTCGATGGCGACGGTTTTTAATTAAACCAATACACCCATTTCGCGGCCACGGACCTGAACGATGGTCCAAAATACGACGATCGATTCGGCAACACCGATTGGAATTGGTCGTAATTCTGACTGTATACCAAGAAAAAATCGCTCATCGGACGGTATCTCCACTGGAACCGCAAATTCACATTCATCTTCTCTGATTGGGTATTGTACTGCACAAACCCCGTGAAATACGTGTTCGTATTGATGCTGTACTCCGTCTTAAATCCAATCAAATTGATCGCAGAAGTGAAAGAATCTCCCATCAACACATTGATGTGATTGAAATTCGCCGTGAACAACAACAACGGCAATTTTTGCTTGCCCACACCCTTCACCCGGTACGATAAATTTCCGCCAAACTCCGCCTTCCGCCCCATAAAATACCCACCATAACTCGCCTCCAAAAACCCGCTCAATGGCTTGCGATTGTTGGTGGTAAACTCCGTGTGAACGCCTGTCCAACTGTACTTCCCAAAAAACATCTTCCCCGCATCCAACGGATCAAAAGGCAAAAACAAATCATAATATGAATGATCAAAACTCACATGAAACAATGAGCTGTTCTGAAAACTCAAATCCAATCCCAACTCAGACTCCGATTCCGTACCATGAAAACTGCTGTCGTAATAGCTGCTGTTGCTCAAAACCAATCCATAATGATTGATGTGCTTGTTCCGCTTGGGATAAATGCTATACGTCAACATTGGCTCCAAGCGCCAGTAATCGTATTTAATCACCTTCCCCGATACGGGATCGTAATTGTCTGTCCGGGGCACAAAACCCGTGCGCGCCACAAATTGCTTGCTCACGTACTCATGGTTCCACATCGCCATCCAATTCAAACTCCGATAACGCAGCCAAGTTGCATGGGCATATCCCGCACCTGCACGAAGTCCAGGATACAACGACTTCTGCACAAAACCCTTTCCCGCCCACAGATTGCTTTTGGTTAACAAATTGAACTCCGTGCCCAACACCGAATTGTAGTCGCCCGATTGTGCCACCCTCCCCTGTCGGTCCACATAATTTACCAGCGTATTCAATCGCTGATCATGCACCGCAATCACCGCCACATTGCTCGCCGCAAATACCTTGCGCTGTAAGGCAAATACCGAATAATTCGTGGCGGGAATAACACCCCCGCTCGACACCAAATCTTGTGACTGCGTTGTGATGTTCATCAGACCCAAGCGAACGTTGCTGCCGATTTTGCCCGACATCCGCACACCGCCCACAATGGGAACAGATCCCTGACTCCCCAAACCAATGCGGCGTGAGAAAAATGGACGAATCTGCCGAAACCCAAAGCTGGCAAACAAATCACTGTTTTCAATGAAAAACTGACGTCGCTCCGGAAAAAACAAACTATACCGCGTCAAGTTCACCTGCTGCACATCCACATCCACCTGCGCAAAATCGGGATTCACCGTAACGTCCAAATTCAAACCCCTACTCAACGCAACCTTGGCATCAAAACCCAATTTCGGCGCGGCCGTCACTGGGTCGGTAAGGTTGGTGCGCCTGCCCGACTGCCCCTGTTGTCCAATCCCACTCACGTACGGAATCAACACCAAATTTTTGTTTTTCTTCACCGCCGCCAACGCTGAAACATCCCCCTGAACCACAGGATTGCTGAAGAACATCGAATCGCAAAACACCAACGAGCTGATGTTGAAGTTTCTGGGAACCCGCGCGAAAGACGACACTTCATTGTTCTTGAAATCAAAGCGAGCCACATTGAAACGCCACAGTTTTTGCATCGGATTAAAACGCAAACTGTTGAAGGGAATGGCCACCTCCGCCACCCAATAATCGCCCATTCTCTGGGTTGCCGAATACCAAACCTGATCCCAAGCCGTGGTCACCCCAAATCCCCCGCCGTTTTCTACCGATCCCTCGCGCTGCGAATTGAATGGCGTAACCCCAAAAGAAAATCCATTCTGGCCATCGTTGAACGGACTCAAGGTCAATACCACCGCATCGGTATTCGTGACGCTGAAATCCCGCTTTAAACTCTGAATCACATAAGGCTTTTCCGGATGGCGATTTTCACAAATGAAAACTGCGTAAAAGTATTTTTCGTCAAACGCCATCGCAAACCGCGTTTGCGTCTCAGACCGCGATGTATCGTAAGGATACTGCTGAATAAAGCCATCAATGGAGCCATCCCGCTGCCAAACAAATCTACCGCGCTCATCTACCTTGTAACCTAAGGATGGCGATCTTTGCCAAACCGACTCATTCAACAAACCATCCACCAGCACCGGCTCAGGCGTATACGCACAAACCGTTGCACTTTGCGAACGCAAAGCACCACTAACTGCAATCAACCCTAAAAATAGTAACAGGCGTTTCATTAGTCAGCCCCGGCAATGTTGCGCTTCTGAGCAATTGTGAATGAATTCAACTTAACATAATACGTTTTGCGCTTAGCAGGCACGTAAAACTTCAACAAGCTTCCCACTTTCAACTGATTGCTGTGCAAATGATTCCACGATTTCATCTGCTGTGGCGTGCAATCAAAAATATCACTCAAGGTGTAAACGGCATCCCCCGGTTTTACCTTGTAATAAACCCATACTTTCGTTCCCTCCGTACTGCCCGCAATCGATTTTGGCACCGGAGGCGTTACCCCCGAAGAATCCGTTACCGACTGATCACTCCGCGATACCACCACAGACACAGCCGAATCACCATCGCCAACCAATACCGTGTCAACACGCGACAATCGCTGCGATAACAAGGGCTTGCTGCCTATCCAAATCGACAAAGAATCGCGCTTGGCAGTATAAATAACCGCATATTTCTTGGGCAATTTAAACGTGCATGGCGCCCCCAAATAAGGCACCGCATCGGCCCGGAATTCTGGGTTTAAGTTGCGCAAATCCGACAAACCCACCCCAATTTTTTCATTCAATACCGCAAAGGGTACCACCATACCAATCGACTCCACAGCCACCGCATCCGTGCGCTCCACTTCCATGGCCCGAATGCCGTACTGATGCGCATGATGCAACACCGCTACCGCCGCGTAAAACTGAATCACCGGCAACCGCTCCTGAGGCTCCAAAGCTTCGTAAATATGGGCAAAATCAAGGTCGCCACCAATCTCGTGAATCACCTGATTCAACCGGATAGGACCAATGTGAAACGCTGTAATTACTTTCAACCAATCGCCGTAAATCACATACAAATCGCGCAAATACAAACACGCCGCCTCCGTGGATTTCTCGGGGTCTCTGCGCTCGTCGAAAAGGGCGGTCTGACGTAAATTGTACTTCTTACCAATCGTATAACTCAACGGCCACATGCCAGAAGCACCACTCTCATCGCGGTACCTGGGCTCATATCCCGAACTACCCGCCGGAATATACTTCACAAACCAAGGCAACCCATACTTCACCGCCGTGCGATCAATCTGTTCGCCGTAAAATTGCATCCTCCCGTAAAAAATAGAAGTGCTTTCGTTTTCGTTCTTCAACCAATCGGCAATGGTCTGCTCGATATCGCGGTTATAAAAAAATGGCAAACCCCTTACTTCCAGCGTTTTAAGTCGCAACTGCACATCGTTCTGACCGATGGCCAAACCACATACCATTACCCACACTATGAAGATGCGAATTCTCAAACTCATCCCAACGTTTTTTCCAACAATTTCGATAAATCAAAAAGGGCCTTCTCTTCCAACAAACCCGTCATCAACTGAACCCCCATCGGCAAGCCCGCTTCCGTGGTTCCCGCTGGAATAGAAATCGCCGGGTTGCCCGACAAATTGGCCTGAACCGTTAACAAATCCGCCATGTACATCGCCACCGGATTGGCCGCCTTCTCACCCAACTTGAACGCCGGCGTACTTGTTGTAGGCAACAAAATCGCATCCACACCCGCCAACACCTTCTCCGTTTCCGTGCGAATCACCTGTCGCACCCGCTGGGCTTTATCATAATAAGCATCGTACTGATCACTGCTCAACACAAACGTGCCCAACATGATCCTGCGCTTCACCTCTTCGCCAAAACCTTCCGTTCTCGACAAAGTATAGGTCGACTCCAAATCATGGGCCGATTCACTGCGCTTGCCGTACAACATGCCCGAATAACGCGACAAATTACTCGATGCCTCAGCCGTAGTTAACACGTAATACGCCGGAACCATGTAATCCAACAACGGAAAATCGAAATAGGACACCTCGTGGCCCGCCGCCTCCAATTTGCCAATCAACGAAAGCATCATGCCCCGAACTTCCGCATCAATGCCGTCCTCAGACAACGCCTGCTTCATCACCGCAAATTTTGCTTTAACCGGCGCTTTGGGCATGTCATATTTTGGCGCAGCTTGTTGATATACCGTGGCATCCTGTCCGTCCGGACCTGCCATGATCTCCGTCAACAACACCGCGTCTTCTAGACTCTGCGTCATAGGCCCAATCTGGTCAAAACTCGATGCATAAGCCAAAAGTCCCCAACGAGATATCAGACCATACGTAGGTTTCACACCATAAATTCCCGTAAACGCTGCCGGCTGTCTAATTGATCCACCCGTATCGCTACCCAAAGCAGCATGAGCCATCTTCGCCTGAACAGCCACCGCACTTCCGCCCGATGAACCACCCGGTACGCGGGTGTGATCCGAAGCATTCAATACCGGACCAAACGCGCTGTTCTCGTTGCTCGCACCCATCGCAAATTCATCGCAGTTGGTACGACCGATAAAAATCGCGTCTTCACCCAACAATCGCTGAACCACGGTGGCAGAATAAATCGATGTAAACCCCTCCAATATCTTGGAAGAAGATCCCACACGGTGATCCTTGTACGCCAAAACGTCTTTCAAAGCAATCACACAGCCGGCCAATCGACCTGCAGTGCCTGCTTTTACTTTCTCATCGATGCCCTTGGCTCGTTCGATGGCCTCGTCGCCCCAAACCTCCAAAAACGCATTCAAATGCTGCTGGGATTCGATATTCTTTAGGTAATATTCTACCATGGACACACATGAAATGTGGCCCGCATTCAGGTCTTCCCGAATTGATGAAATCCGGCTGTAGTGCTTCAAGATTACTCCTTGTTGTCTTTTGGCTCCTCGTTCATTCCCTTGCGAATCTCATTGCCAACGTTGTTCTTGGCATCTTGAAATTCTCTTACGCCACGGCCCAAACCGCGCATTAGCTCAGGAATCTTTTTGCCGCCGAACAGCAACAAAACGAGCACCAAAAGGACAATCAGTTCTTGACCACCCAAAAAAGATAATAAATGAATAGTGTTCATTGCCCCTCAAAAATACGACAAAACTCCGAGGGATTCACCCCTTTTTTACAGATATCCAACCGCTAAGTCCGTTTCCCATCCATCAACGTAACCCAGCCGCTCAACACAGTCCCAAAAACCCTTATTCCTGAACCCAATTGGCTTTATCCATCTGATTGAATTGCCAAGGCGCACCGTTGTTCTCCAAATTGGTGAACATGTTGTTCAACTCACCCGGCGCCGCACTCTTCTCCATCACCTGATACTGTCGCATTTGTACGATAATGTCCACCGGATTGATGTTTACCGGACAAGCCTCAGCACAGGCATTGCAAGTAGTACAAGCCCACAATTCCTCAGCAGAAATATAGCTGTGCAAATCCTTGCCATCCTCAAACCGACCCTCCAGCGGCGTGCCCGCTTTTTTCGCGGCATCGATGCCATTTCCTACCTCCTCTAGCCGGTCGCGCGTGTCCATCATGACCTTTCTGGGCGATAACAACTTACCCGTTTGGTTGGCAGGACAAACACTGCTACATCGACCGCACTCGGTGCATGTGTAGGCATCCATCAAATTTTTCCAAGTCAAATCCTGCACGTCTTTGGCCCCAAAACCGCTGGGCGGTTCATAGCCCTCCGGCGGCTGCGCCGCCGGATCCATCATCAATTTTACCTCCGTAGTCACATACTCCAAGTTCTCGAAAGAACCCTTCGGCTTCAACGGCGTGTAATACACATTCGGAAAACTCATGATGATATGCCAATGCTTGCTGTAAGGCACATAATTCAAAAACACAACTATCCCCACAAAATGAAACCACCAACAAATGCGCTCAATCAAATGCAAAGACTCATTCGAAAATCCATCAAAAAATCCCACCAAATACTGACTGATTGGGAAACTGCCATGACCCTCCATCGCACCATTCTTCAATACCAACGCCTGCTCCGCCGCATTCATCTTCAACAATGCCCCCATCAACACAATCTCCACCACCAAAATAATCGTGGCATCCTTCATCGGCCAACCCTTCAATTCGCTCATCTGCAAACGCGGTACCTTGGTCACAAAACGTCGTGCCAAAAACACCACGCATGCCACCAATACCCCAAAAGCCAAAATCTCAAAAAAACCAATCGCTACGTCATACACCGACCCCAAATAATGCGCAAAAAAACGGTGCGTGCCAAACAACCCGTCTATCAATATCTCCAACACCTCAATGTTGATCAACACAAAACCCGCGTAGACCAAAATATGGAAAAATCCGGCGACCGGACGTTTAACCATCTTGCTCTGGCCCATCGCCACCCACAACATCTGCTTCCATCGAGCCGCCGGATTGTCCGACAAATCAACATCTTTCCCCAACAAAATATTCCTGCGGATAAACTGCACACGCCCAGCAAACATCCAAATACCTGCGCCCAAAATCAAGGCGAAAATCAACTGCGATAGGATCTCCATGAGTTGCGAATTTAGTCATTTACCGCGATTTCCCTTACCCCCAACGCAGGATGTCCACTTTTACGGAATTCGCGGATTCACCAACCCATACACCTCGCCGTTCCCCTCCCAAAACGTGCAAACGATGCGCCTCACCCCAATCAAATGCCTACCTGCATTATCAAAAAACGCCTGCATCTGATACCCAGAACCCAACCCGCCATGATTCACCCAAGCCCCCCACGACACATCCACCAGCCGACCGCACAGCACCAACTTCACCACACATAAACTGTCGCTCAACCCCGTCACCTCCCCCAGCCTGTAATCCATGTCCCCCAATCCCCGATCCAAAAAACGCACCGATCTTCCCTGGGCATCCGCAATCGAAATCGCCAAACGCAAGTCGCTCACATTCACCAAACTACGAGGCAACACCACCTCGGCCTCAGCCACAAATTCCGCCGAAAACCGAGCGTCCCCCAAAGAGTCCAACGCCACACCACAAACCGGGAAATACTGTTGTCTCACCATCCCCGCCGTATCCCCCGCAATTCCATTGTATATCACTTTTTCTGTCCGATACAAAGGCCCCTTCCCAACCCCCCTCTTGGAAAAACGCATCACGTGGTAGCCCGGACCATACTGTTCCTTAACCAACACCGGAAAAACCTGCTGTATCCAAACCCGCAACATCGGATCCATGCCCACCATGTTCACATAATAAAAATCATCGCCCCTCAGCAACCGCAACCGATCCCGGAACAACCCATAATCGTCCGTCTCCTCCCGCAAATACCGCACATCCATACCCCTCGATTTTAATCCCTTCAAATCCCATCCCAACGCATCCGCATGAAATTCCATGAAAAATGGCTCAAACCCATATACCCACATCGAGGCAGAATCCCCAATCTTACCCCCATTACCCCCAGCCGTTACCAATCCATCACCCAACCCCCAACGCTGAAAAGTTCGCACCGCCCCGTCGTACGACTGATTGCCAAACAAGGCAAAATGCCTGCGGTCCACCGCCAACGTATATACATTCAACCCCAACGTAACCACCAACATCGCCACCTTCAAGCGATATGGAAAACGCACAGAATCTAACCACCAAAACACCAACAACAAACCAAAAGGAAAAGAAAACAACAACACCGAATCCTGAAATACCGGTGCGCGATACACCGAATAAAAAAAGGCAATCAACAACGGCATCAAATACAACAACAACACCGTAACAAACCCACGGACATCAAAAGGCACACAGCCCAACGCCGCGTCTGTCTCCCCCGCTTCGCGGGGGCCCCTCATCCTCAAAACCAAAATCACCAACCCAACCAACAACCACAAAGCCCATACCCATACACTGTATCCCACCGAATACAACACATGCTTCCCCAACGTTTCCGCCGTTGGAACCGATAACCATCCGGGACTTCCCACCGACAAATGATGAAAGAAAATCCCCATCTGATGCCCGTACAACGCCACCATCAACGCCCATGGCCACAAATACCTCAGCCAATACCGCCGCGGTAACCAACCCAACCCAACCAAAAACAACAGCCCCAAAATCAATACATTGAAATAATGATTCGATGCCCCCAAATACCCAGATAACGCCAACAATCCCATCGGACCTGCCAACACCCCCACCCGCGGAGAATCGCCCCCGCACAAACCCACCCAGCGTAGCCACATATAGAACGACCATAAACAAAGCAGCAATCCAGGTGCGTACGGACGGGCAATCTCACTGTACATCAACGGAAATTGTAGTGTGGCCAGCATCCCGGCCGATAACAACCCCGCCCATGGCCTCCCCAACCGCATCCCAATGTGTATCATCACCACCACCGACCCAAAACCACACAACAAAAATGGCAACTTCACCACCCATACCGACGTTCCAAACCACTTCGTCCAATACCACAAAAAAACCTGTACCAACATCGGATGGCCGTCGTTCCAAACCACCCCGTTGATCAACTCCCCCAAACCCGGTACCCGCAAACGCATCAATGCCGATGTTTCATCGTTGGTCAACGGAATCGACATCATCCACCCAAACCGCAACACCGCCGCCACCACAACCACCAACAAAACCGCGTAAAAAAACCATCGCTCCGCACCCCGCACCAACCGCCCCGCGCTATCCGGTGTGGTACCCATCGCTATTCCGAAATCATGCGTACCACTTCGAAAACTTCAGCGTATCTACGCGATACCTGAACCCCGCGCATCCGCAGCTGACTGCGTAAAAATTCTTCGTTGGCATATGGCCGGTGGGCCTGGCTGCGGTAATTCGACAAAGCCGCCACCTTCGCCTGCGCATCCTCCTCACTCACCACCTCAAACGCCGCCGTATTGAAATTCAAATTGTTCCACGGCAACTCATAACAAAACACATTGCAAAACTTAAACGCCCGCAACGCCTCCTCAGCCATGGTCTTGTGGTCCTGATGGATGTCGTGCAAACAAGGCATCATCACCGTATCCGGCTTCAATTCCTCGCGCAACCGAATCAAATCGTCTAAGATCTCCTGCCTGCGGTAGTTGAACGTCCTTACCTCATAGCGATACAAAAACAAATTCTCTGGCACAATGCCCAACGCCGCCGTGGCCTCCCTCACCTCATGGATGAGAATGTCCTTCGGAAACCCCTCAATCACACTCTGCTCGCAAGCACTGAAAGCGGCATAATACACCTTCTTTCCCTGTCTGATCAATTTGGCAATGGTAGCTCCACAGCCCAATTCCGCATCATCCGTGTGCGGCGATAGCAATAATATTGTGTTTCCTACCATAATGATTTCTCGCGGTCTTTGCTTTTCTTCTTCAATTTTAACACTTCCCGCGGTAAATTCACCTTATAACTGTTAGAAAATCCTTCCACAGACACCACCACATACACTTCGTCGTCTTGATAATGCACCTCCACCTCCTCGCCCTTGAACGGACCATCCAACACCTCCGCCAAATCACCGGGCTGCAATTCCACCTTGGCATCCTGCTGCTGCACCTGATACCCCTTTTCTATCAATCGTTGGATCAAATCGATGTCGCGGTCCGGCACAATCGCATCCTTCCCATTGTAACGCAAATACATCACCGCCCCCGGAATCTGTAAGACCTCGTCGCGCTGGATTTCGGTTGGCCGTACAAACAAATACGCGTTGAACAACGGCACCTCTACCCACTTTTTGCGGTCGCTCCATACCCGCAACGACTTCACCAACGGCAAATAATGCTCGATGTTTCGCTGCGATAAATACGCCGATACCTTCTTTTCCTGCCTGCTCGCGCAATAAATTACTTTCCAAGGCTTGTTCTTTGCATCCATTTGTATTAATAATTAAAAAATGAACGATTCTCTGCGATGGCCTTATAGCCACTCACCATATCTTCCACAATTTCAGCCGCCGTTTCAATGCGATTGATCCTTGCACTGATCTGTCCAATCTCCAATTCTCCTTCCACCATATCACCCTCAAACATGCCTCGCTTCGCTCGGCCCCTTCCCAATAACGACTTCAACTCTTCTACGTCAGCCCCCCGCTCATACGCCTCCATCACCGATTGGTGAAAAGGATTCTTCAACAAACGCACCGGCGTGATCTCCTTCAACGTCAACTCCGTAGAACCCTCAGCTGCCAACAAAATCTGCTCCTTGAAATGCACATGCGCACTGCTCTCCGCCGCCGCCGCAAACCGACTGCCCACCTGAACGCCCGAAGCACCCAAACACATAGACGCTGCCATCGTCCGACCACAACCAATGCCGCCCGCCGCAATCACCGGTACCGACACACAATCAACAATCAACGGAATCAAACACATCGTGGTGGTTTCCTCCCTGCCGTTGTGTCCACCCGCCTCAAACCCCTCCGCCACAATCGCGTCTACCCCCGCATCCTCAGACTTCTTCGCAAATTTTGTGTTGGCAACTACATGCACCACCGTACAGCCGCGCTCCTTCAACCAACCCGTATACTTGGCCGGATTGCCAGCGCTCGTAAAGACAATTTTTACCCCCTCCTCAACCAAAATCGACAAATGCTGCTCAATGTCTGGATACAACAACGGCACATTCACCCCAAAAGGCTTGTCCGTGGCCTGCTTGCACTTGCGAATGTGATCGCGCAAAACCCCGGGATACATGCTCCCACTGCCAATCAATCCCAAACCGCCCGCATTCGATACCGCACTGGCCAACTCCCAGCCACTGCACCATATCATCCCCCCCTGAACAATGGGGTATTTTATCCCAAACAACTGCGTAATGCTCAACCTCGTTTGCATGGGCCCTGAAAAAACCTTTGTTTACGCGTCAACAACCACTCCCATGGCAGAGAATTTTGCGATGCGCTCCTGAATTCTGTCCTCTGGATCCATGCCCTCCAACTCACCCAAACTCTGCAATACCGCCGCCTTCAATGAGTCATAGGCCGCCTGTGGATCATGATGCGCACCACCCAATGGCTCCGATACAATTCCGTCTACCAATTTGTTTTGTAACATATCCGTGGCCGACAACTTCAATGCCTCCGCCGCACGCTCCTTCATCTCCCAAGTGCGCCACAAAATACTTGAACAACTTTCCGGACTAATCACACTGTACCAAGTGTACTCCATCATCAACACCCTGTCACCCACACCGATGCCCAAAGCACCACCACTGGCTCCCTCTCCAATCACCACACAGATAACCGGCACCTTCAACACACTCATCTCGAACAAGTTTCTGGCAATGGCCTCGCCCTGTCCCCTCTCCTCAGCCTCCAAACCCGGTGAAGCACCCGGCGTATCAATCAAAGTAAGAATCGGCACATTGAACTTCTCCGCCAACTTCATCAAACGCAACGCCTTGCGATACCCCTCGGGGTTCGGCATACCGAAATTGCGCAACTGACGCTGCTTGGTGTTTCTGCCCTTCTGCTGCCCAATAATTAAAAATGGCTTGCCCTCAATGTTCGCAAATCCACCCACAATCGCCTTGTCATCCTTCACCTGCCTGTCGCCATGCAACTCGATGAAATCTGTAGCGATGTTTTCGATATAATCCAACGTGTACGGACGGTCCGGATGTCGGCTAATTTGAACCTTTTGCCATCCCGATAAATTGCCGTAAACCGTCTGCTTGGCCTCCTCAATCTTGTTCTCCAAGGTGGCCATCATGTCTGTCATGTCCAATTTACCCTTCTCGTGGGTTTCCTTGGCTTTTTCAAGCTGATCCATCAGCTCTACTATGTCTTTTTCGAAATCGAACCAATTTTGATTTGCCATCGTATGCAAATAAATGAATTTATGGGGCAGTTTTACCCCATGGTACAATAAAAGTTGTGAAAGCCGAGATTAAACCCAATCCATAGCCATGGCAATCCCACCAAAAAAAGTAGGCAAACCCAGCCAAAAAGCCTCAGGTTGAAAAATCGTAAAGTAAGTAAGTGCCAAGCCACTGATCACAGTGAGCGCCCAGTAGCCTTTGGTGTTACGCTTTTGAGTATTCATGATGTTGCGAAGATACTCAGATTCGCAAAACTACCCAAGCACAATTTTAATCCAACAATCGCTCGTCCCAAAACCGCACAAACCGCTTGCCCCAATCAATGTCCGCCGTGCTCGCCTCCAAAGGCAGCCCCAACGCCTGTCGCACCGCAACCACCGGCATGTTCAACCCCGCCAACATCAACACCGACGTGGTGCCCTGTAACCGCGGATTGATCTCTATCAAATGCGGGACCCCCGCAGCATCCTCCTTCCACTGCATCCCGATCGGACCGTCAAGCTCCAGCGCCTGAGCCAACCGAATGCAAAATTCAATCAATCCAAAATTGCGGTCCAAACTGCCCGCCACACTTATCCCACCAATCATCTTGTCGCGCGTTCTCGGCACACAAAACAACGTCTTCCCCCCCGCACACAACATATCTACCGAATATTCCCTTCCCTCCATATACCCACAAACCATCATCGGAATGTCAAAACGCTCCGGTAAACGCTCCCGCCACTCGTCCAACGTCATCGGCTCTACCCCCGCCTTGCGCGATAAAAAAGCACCCGACTCCACCGATTCTACCACAATCCCAAAACCCCTACTCCCATTGCCCCGAACCGGCTTGAAACAAACCCCAACACCCCGCTCCTGCAATGAATTTACCGACCGCTCAAACGAAAGCCAATCCCCGCACACCTCAAAAGCCGGCACCGGCAACCCCAATGCTTGGGCCTGCCGTGCCGACAACCCCTTGTCATTCGCAATGCCTATAGATTCCGCACTGCTCAATATCAATGTAACCCCCAATGCCTCAAATTGCGCCCTGCCCCTCGACAATACATCCAACTCCCTCGTGGTAATCGGTAACACCACATCCACAGCGTGCGCAACACAGGCCCCCAACACCGCCTCCAAATAGGCCCCCTCATCACTGCTCGGTGGTACCACCAAAAAAACATCACACAACTGACGGCCATAAGCATGCGCATTCACATCCCCCGCCACAATCCGCCATGAAGATTCCTCGCGCAAACACCGACAAATACCCGCAAAACCCGGTGCACCTGCACCAGAAGGTATCAATACCGTAATGGAATTGTCTGTAATCATCTACCTGCAAAAGAAGGCATTATCCCCAAAAGGATAACCTCCCCCGCTAATTAATTGGCAAACGGATCTGAATACTTCGGATTGCTGATGAAAGAAACGTCTGTCAATGTGTGCAAAAACGCAATCAACGCATCCTTCTCCTCCGCCGTGAAATTCATCCGCTTGGGATTCCCACGGTCATCCTTCAAATTGGCATCCAAATGAGGGTGAGCCTGTATGCCTCGACTGTAATGATCGATCACACTTTCCAAGGAACCAAAACGACCGTCGTGCATATAGGGACCGCTCAACTCAATGTTGCGCAAACTTGGAATCCGGAACTTGCCATTCCCCTTTCCATTGTCGGCATACGTTTTATCCAATCCAACATTGGCAGTACCCGCAACCGTGGGCGCACCATAAGCCCCACCTGGATCGTCAGGTGCACTGAAATTGCTGCCGCTGTGACACTTAAAACATGACGCTCTCTCAGAGAAAAACAAGTCGTGACCCATCTTCTCCATCATCGTGAACTGCGCCAATCCCTCATTTACCTTGTCGTTCTTGGAATTCATCGTTACCATCGACGTTACAAAATGCGTAATCGCCAAAGAAACCTTCCTGCGAGTAACCTCCGTAGATCCAAATGCCTCCTGAAACAACGGACCGTAAAAATCCGTGGCCGCCAACTTCTTCTCCAACATCTCGTCAGACTCCATACCCATCTCGATGTGGTCGAATACCGGACGTAAACTCAAATCCATGGGCGACTGCGCTCGTGAATCCCAAAACAAATTATTAAAGCTTACAGGGTTGTTGATGCTCATGCTATTTCTGCGCGTAACCTTGCCACCGAAACCTACACTCACAGGCATGCGATCGCTGAAACCCAACGACTGGTGATGACAACTACCACAAGAAACCGTGTTGTTCAAACTCATGCGCTTGTCGTAAAACAAAACGCGACCCAATTTCGCACTGGCATTGTTAAACGTCATCGCCGCTTCCTGCATGTCCGTGTCAACACTGCCTCCCCCCGTATTTGGGAAGCCCGTGTTGGTGAACTTGAACGACCTGCCCAAAATCATATCCTTCACGCTCAATGAAGTGCCGTTAACCATCGTAACATACTCGTAATCAAACGATGACGCGTTCGCCAAATTGGGCGTTTTCAACGCAACACCCCCGATGGGATTGTCGCCATCACAGGCCACCATGCCCAACATTGTAAGTCCCGTTACGCCAGCCAAAATCAGTCCTGTCAATTGTTTGCTCTTCATCATTTTGTTTAATTTTACGTGAAATTTCAACGAAATTACAGGTAAAGATGTGGCGAAAATCGCAAATAGCCAAATTTATTCGGCGAAATTCACAGTCACTTAGTTGGTATCACTTTTCACAAACAAATGATTTTGCTTGCACAGACATGCATCACACCACACATTTAGAGGCAATGAAAGCCCATTTTACGGCAGATTCTCTGAAAAAACTATACGATGAATTCGGGCTAAAAAACCACGAATTGGCCATCGATTAATACCCGAACAAATCCTCAATCTTCAGCTCTACTACCTTGCCGTAGCGCGACAAATCCTCCTTCTGTACCCGGTTTCTGTCAGCCACAACCACCAACGAATACGGCTTGCCACTCACCCTTTCCTTGTGGAAATTGGCGATGTCAACCATACCCAAAGTCGATAACTTCTTGTAGTTCTCCAGATTCGGTACCACCGTTGAAAACCCGCGATCCATATTCGCATCCAACGATGAAATATAGCGCGAACGCTCCAACCGATTCGTCTCCACCTGGTTCGCCAAACTCTTTTTCGCCAACTCAAATACCTCCGCATTCTGCGGCAATGTGGTCAATAACTCATTCATCGCCCCAACCGCTTCGTGAAATTTATCGGCCTGCGTACCCACAAATCCTACCATGGAATTGTATTTCCCCTTATAACCGGCCGCACGGTAAACCGCATAAGTACTATACGCCAAAGCCTTCGCCTCCCGGATGTTTTGGAAAACCACACTGCTCATATCACCCCCAAAATATTGGTTGAACGCCGATACCAATGGCGACTCCGCCTCGCTCAACATCGACCCCCTAGAATACCAGTTGATGCTCGCCTGCACCTGGTCGTAATGAGTGAAATATACCACCGGCTGCGTTACTTCTTTTTCTACAAACAGTTGACTCACCGACTTCGATTTATCCAGCTGAAACGCCAATTCATGCTTCGTTTGATCTGCCGGCAATTGGTGATACAACCGCAACGATGCTGCCACACCCGCCCTATCCCGAGCCCCGTAATAATCCAAAGTATGCTTGATGTTCTTCATCCCCTTCATCAATTTCACCACATCGTCCGCCTTCATTTTCTGTAACTCCGCATTGCTCAACACCCACTTCGATGGATTGTTGGCCCCGTACATCGCATACGACATCAAAGCACTGCGAATGGCCGATGGATTCGATTTGGCATCCTCCCGCGACTTAATAATATCCGCCACCATCGATACAAAAACCGCCTCATCCACCTTCGGATTGTTCATCAGCCGGTCGAACAGCCAAACCGCAGAATCGAAGTTTTCTTCCGGACCTTCAACCCCAAACACAAAATGCTCAGTTCCCGCAGTGGCGCCAAAACTACAGCCCCAACGATAAAACGCCTGACTGATCTCCGCCGCAGTGTACCCATCCGTTCCAACATAAGAAATGTAACCCAGCAACAACTCCAACGCCTTGTTGTGCCAAGTGCCGTAGTCGTATCGGTACGACAAATTAAACAAGCGATTATCTGTGTTTTTCACGTAACGCATCACCGCCGGACCTACATACTCCTGCTGTATGGCCGCTTTCAAATCCACCACCTCAGGATTGATTTTTTCCGATGGCAACGCCAACCAATTCTTCACAAACGCACTCTGCTTGTCGCGGTTCAACTCCACCGGATGAATGGCGGGTTTCTCAATTTTTTCCGATACCGGCTTCTCCCCCTTGCGCTTGTAAACTACCATACGGTCCATATTCAAAAACACATTCGCAAAATCCACCAAATAGTCCTTCGACATCTCCTTCATCATGGCGATTTCATTGAACTTATCGCGATAATCCAACCCCTGAATGAACGCGTCTTTCAGCAGGAAACAACGACTCTCATTCTCGTCAAACGCCTTGATCTTCTCAATTTCCTTATTCAATATGATGGCCTTCAACAAATTGGCATCAAACTCGCCCTTGCGAATCTTCTCCAACTCACCCAGCAACAACTCCTTTACCTCCTCCAACGTTTGTCCCTCCTTGGGCGATCCCTGAAGATAAAAAATGCCGTAGTCAGACAGTTGCTCAACGCCGCTATAGGCCGATAAAACCTTTTGCTTCAACACCAAATTCACGTCAATCAATCCCGCCTTGGAATTGCTCAGCAACAAATCGATCAACTTCGCGGCCCGTGATTCATCCGTACCCGCATTCGGAATGCGAAATCCTACATTCACATACTCCGCCTCAGGATCCACCAACTCATACGTACGCTCCAGGTTCACCGGCGTCTCCAACTCAAAAACATAGCTGTAAACGTCCTTGCGCTGCATAGACCCAAACTGCTCGTATACCTGCTGCGCCACCGCATCTGGATCAAAATCACCACTCATGATGATCGCCATGTTGTTGGGCACGTAATAGTCGTTGTAATAATTGCGAATGGCCTCCAAACTGGGGTTCTTCAAATGCTCCACCGTTCCGATGGTCGTCTGCAAACCATAATTGTGCTTCTTGAACAAATCCGCCATCATCACCTCATAGACTTTGTCGCCCACCCGGTCCAACGAAATGTTCTTCTCCTCATACACCGCCTCCAACTCCGTGTGAAACAAGCGCAGAACAGGGTTGCGGAACCGCTCTGCCTCCAAAGCAATCCACTTATTCACCATGTTCGATGGGATGTCGTTGATGTACACCGTTTCATCGTTGCTGGTAAACGCATTCGTGCCGTGAGCGCCCATGGCCTGACACATTTTGTCGTATTCATTGGCAATCGCAAACTTCGCCGCCAACTGACTCACACTATCAATGGCCCGGTAAATCGATTTCCGTGCGATAGGATCTGTGCTGTGGTTATACTTTTCATACAATTGGTCGATTTGCTTCAACAACGGCGCCTCCTTGGCCCAGTCCAAACTGCCGTATTTGTCCGTTCCCTTGAACAACATGTGCTCCAAGTAATGCGCCAAACCCGTGTGGTCCGCTGGGTCGTTCTTCGATCCCGTTCTCACCGCCACCATGGTGTAAATGCGGGGCGATTTTTTCTGTGTCGATGTGATCAGCGTTAACCCATTGGCAAACGTGTATTGCCTCACCTTCAACGGGTCATTGCCATAACTGATGACCTCCCACTGCGCGGTGGTGGCCGTGTTCAATCCCACAACAACGTCTTGGGCCTGCACGCTAAATGCACACAGGACAACCATTAACAAAGAAAAAATCGATTTCATAGAAGCACAAAAATAGGGGTTCTCTACCTTCGCCATGGTGTATTTATCTTCGCAGACATCATGTACGTCGAAAATTGGGTAGCGCTCGGACTTGGGGGCAACATGGGAAACCGATTGCAAAACATCGGCAAAGCCCAAATGCTCATCAGCCAACAAGTGGGTGAAATTGTCAAAGTCTCCGCCCTCTACCAAACCGCCGCCTGGGGCAACACCGATCAACCCGATTTCCTCAACCAAGCCATCATCGTCAAAACACCCTTCACCCCCAAAATGCTGCTAAACAAGTGTTTATACATCGAAAAACAACTCGGTCGTCGGCGTGATATCCCCTGGGGACCTAGAACGATTGATATAGACATATTACTATATAACGATGCGATAATCGACAAAGAAGCCCTGCACATTCCCCACCCACACATGCAAAATCGCCGGTTTGTGCTGCAGCCCCTGGCCGACATCGCCCCCAAATACCGACATCCCCAACACCGCAAATCGCTCAGAGAACTCCTCGTCGCCTGTCCCGATACCCTGCCCGTCCTACCCTTCTACCCCTGATGTACCTGCCCTATACCCTCCTCCCCGATGTGCGATGGTTTGTCATCGGCGTACAACAGTCGCAGTTTTCCATCCTCCAAAATGCGCCCTTCCAAAAACAGAACGGACACAATCGCTATGCCATCGGTGGACCCAACAACATCCAACCGCTTTCAGTACCCGTGCACCACGATGACCGCAACCTCCCCCTCCCCCAAGTGCGCATCAACTACAACCAAAACTGGATCAAAGACCACAAACAAGCCTGGCAAACCGCCTACGGCAAATCGCCCTTCTTCGAATATTACGATTATCGATTTTGGGCCGTGTTCAACGAAAAACCCACCACCATGCAAGACCTCATCGAAGGCTGCAACCAAGTGCTTTTTACCAACCTAAAAATCAACCAACAACCCCAATACTCACCCGCCCTCGAAGCAGAAAAATCAATCATCGCACAGCAACTGCTAACCCCATACTACCACGAATACCGAGCCCTCACCCTGACCAACTACCCCCAAGTGTTCGATGCCAAATTTGGCTTCCGCTGGCCCCTCAGCGCCATCGACCTGCTGTTCAATTTGGGTCCGCTCGCCCCCGAATACTTCCAACAATTTCAACAATTTCAGGCAACAACCCCCTGAGCCAACCCCCACCCAAACTCCCTATATTCGCACCATGAGCGTACTCAAAAAATTGGCCTCGCAAACCGCCGTCTACGGACTCAGCACCATGGTGGGTCGGCTGATCAATTATTTGCTCGTACCCCTGTATCTGATTAAACTCTCCCCAGCCGAATACGGCGTGGTGAGCGTCATGTTTACCTACGCAAGTTTCCTGGCTATCGTCTTCGCACTCGGACTTGAAACCGCCTTCTTCCACTTCTCCAAACAAACCCAACAACCCGCCAAAGTCCTCTCCTCGGCCACCTATACCCTCATCCTCACCGGCTGCGCCGCCGTCCTCACCGCCCGTTGGATGGGACCGCAAATCATGGACTGGATGGGCTACCCCCAATACCCCGAACTCATCGAATACCTCGTATACATCCTCGCCGCCGATGCCATCGCCGCGCTCGGATTTGCCTGGTTACGTCAGCAAGAAAAACCTTGGTCCTTCGCTTGGATCAAACTCTCCAACATCGGCATCAACATCGCCGCCAACCTCTTCCTGCTCATTGTAGCGCCCACCTTCGGCGACTTTGTCCTAAACCACCGCGATACCTTCTTCGGACTCCACCTGTCGCACGACCTCTTTCAAAGCGATACCTGGCAGTCCATCGCCACTTGGGGACAAACCCAAGCCAACCCCCACAACATGATCGCCAACATCTTCCTCAGCAACCTGTTGGCCTCCCTCATCACCCTGCCCCTGCTGTCGCGCACCTTCACCCAACTCAGAGAAGGCTTTGATGTATCCCTGGTAAAGCGGATGCTCCAATACTCGCTACCCCTCATCATCGTTGGACTCGCCGGGATGATCAACGAAACCCTCGACCGACTGCTGCTCAAAAACCTCTTGCCAGCCAACATCGCCGACGCCGAAACAGGCATGTACTCGGCCTTCTACAAACTCAGCCTGGTCCTCACCCTCTTCGTTCAGGCCTTCCGATTCGCCGCAGAACCCTTCTTCTTCAGCAAAAGCAGCGATGCCGATGCCAAAGAAACCTACGCCTACGTGATGCGCATGTTCGTCTATGCCACCGGCGGGATTTACCTATTCACCATGGTTTTCATGCCCTGGATCGCCCCGCTACTCATGCAAAAACCCATTTATTACAACAACGCACGCGGACTTTCGATCATCCCCGTGCTGCTGTGTGCCAACGTGTGCCTGGGATTGTACTACAACCTCAGCATTTGGTATAAACTGTCCGAACAAACCAAAATGGGTGGCCTCATCGCCGCCGCCGGAGCCGTGGTTACCCTCATCGGCAACTATTTGTTCATCCCCCAATACGGATTTGTGGCCTCGGCCTATACCACCCTCGCCGCCTATGCCACCTTGGTGGTGCTGGGGTATGCTTTCGGACAAAAAAACTACCCCATTCCTTACCAAGTGGGATTGCTTTTGTTCGTCCTTTCCGTGGCCATTTTGCCCGTCACCTTCCTGCCCAAATACTGCCCCGAACTGCCCCAATACAGCTATTTTATCTTGCCGCTGATTTATGGGGCGATGATTTATTTGATAGAAACCTTTTTGAAAAAACGACATGCTAGCCGTTAACATCATCAACCAATCTCAACACCCCTTACCCAAATACCAAACGGCCCTAAGTGCCGGGATGGACCTCCATGCCAACCTCACAGAGCCCCTGGTTTTAGAGCCCCAAGCCCGGATGCTGGTTCCCACCGGATTGTTCATTGAACTGCCCGAAGGGTATGAAGCGCAAGTGAGGCCGCGCAGCGGCCTCGCCCTCAAACACGGCATCACCGTCCTCAATAGCCCCGGCACCATCGATGCCGACTACCGCGGCGAAATCAAAGTGCTGCTCATCAACCACGGTCATGCCCCCTTCACCATCCAAAATGGAGAACGCATCGCCCAAATGGTCATCGCCCAACACGCCACCGTGCAATGGAACGAAACCCATACCCTCTCCAACACCCAACGCGGCGATGGCGGTTACGGTAGCACCGGAATAACACAGCCCTAACACCCAATTCATTCCAAATCCTTACCTTTGCACCAATTTTTAACGATTTAAAAAGTACCCCTTTCCCCTCATGAAACTCATCATCCCAATGGCCGGCATGGGCAAACGCATGCGCCCTCATACCCTTACCACCCCCAAACCCCTCGTCAAAGTCGCTGGAAAATCCATCGTGCATTGGCTCATCACCGACATCGCCGCCGTTTGCGGTGAATCCATCGTTGAAATTGGGTTCGTGGTAGGAAGATTTGGCGATGCCGTAGAAGCCGAATTGATCCAAATCGCCGAAAGCGTGGGAGCCAAAGGGAAAATTTTCTACCAAGATGTAGCCGAAGGAACCGGCCATGCCATCCTCTGCGCCCGCGAATGCCTCAAAGGCGACGTCATCGTGGCCTTCGCCGATACACTGTTCCGCACCAAATTCAACCTCGATAAAACCAAAGATGGGGTAATCTGGGTCCACAAAGTAGCCAACCCCAGCTCGTTTGGTGTGGTGAAATACAACCAAGACAACATCATCACCGACTTCATCGAAAAACCCCAAGAATTTGTGTCAGACCTTGCCATCATCGGCATCTACTACTTCAAAAGTGGGGAGACCTTGGAGGCGGAGATTCAGTATCTGATCGACAACAACATCCGTGAAAAAGGCGAGTACCAACTCACCAACGCCATGGAAAACATGAAATCCAAAGGCATGCAGTTTGTCCCCGGTGCCGTGGATGAATGGCTCGACTGTGGCAATTACGCCGCCACGGTGTACACAAACCAACGCGTGCTGGTAAACAAAGCCCCCGAATTCGCCGGAGCTGCCGCCCGTTTCGATGAAAGTGTTACCATCCATGAGCCCTGTTTCATCGGTGAAAATGTATCTTTGAAAAACTGCGTGATCGGTCCGCATACCTCCATCGGCAACAATTCGTCCGTGGAAAACTGCACCATCAGCAACACCATCGTACAAGAGCAATGTTCACTCAGCCATTTCAACTGCCACGACTCCCTCATCGGCAACCACGTTGTGGTGAAAGGCAACCGCACCCCCAGCCAAGAATACAGTCTCGGCGATTTCAGCAGCATCGGTTGATTGCCACAGCAATTAGACCCAACCTTTTCATTTTCCTTGCCCTTCTAGGTGCGATAACCCCTGAAACCCGCGCCCAGTCTGCGGGCCAAGAAATCTACGCCCCTGCCAACATCAAACTGGCCTACTTCTCCGCCGAAGCCCAATACCAAGCCGAAAACTTCCACGAAGCCCAGCAAGCCTTTCAGCAACTGATCGATAGCTTTTCCGTGCCCACCACCAACCCCTTCCTCCTCGGCGCCTACTTCCGCCTGTCGCAACTCCACGCCGCAGAATATACCTTCATCACCAAAAATAACAGCGCGCAAACCCATTCCCCCGATATCATCCAAGCCCTCCACTACCTAGAAACCGGACTCTCCCTGCAGCCCAACAACATCGATCTGCTCTTCCTTAAAGCCAACCTCGAATACAACCACAACCAACCCCTCAAAGCCGCCAGCACCTTCCAAACGCTCTGCACCCTCGACCCCCATTCCTTTACCTTTCACCACTTTGCCGCCATCGCCCTGTCGCAAACCCTCAAAGGCCCCAACAGCAACCAACAAGCCCAACAACTCCGCACCTTCTGCGATACCTGGGAAAAACACCTCGGCAATACCGAAAAATTGGCCCAGTTCCGACAGCTCGCCAACGACCAACTGCAAATTCAACAAGTCAACACCAACAGAAATAACCCCAACACAACCACCAACCAATCGGCCCCCATCAGCAAACCCAACACCCTTTCTACCCCCAACAAATACCGAAAATTCCTGGCCCTCAGCCTCGAAATGAACCGCTACCAAGAAGCCCATATCTGGGCAGATTCCCTCGAATCCGTAGCCCCCATATTCTCCGCGCACAACCTGGTCAGCGCCTTTGCCTACGCCTATAACAACCAATGGGAACTCGCCGATGCCGAAACCGCCAACAGCCAAGTAGAAACCGACCCCTTCATCCTCAACCAATACCTGAGAATCCAAGCGCGCATCGCCTCGCACCGCGCCCAACAACACCCCAATTTCGGCAACCCCAAACTACCCGAAACCGAAACAGCATTGAATCTCTGGATCCAACTCAATCAGCAAGAAGGACTCTCACCCACAGACCTCCCCTTCGCCATTTCCATCGCCGATCAAGCCAAATCCTTCCAATACCTGACCCTTTGGAAACAAATGGCACAGGATTTGAAAACCCCTCCTTCACAGAAATAATCCCCACCCCACAAGCCCATGAAGCCCCTTTTCACCCTCCTCGCCCTGCTGGGCACCTATACTATTGCACAGGCCCAAACCAGCACCAAATTGCCGCTGTCGCACAACCGCCTGCCGCAAGACAACCATTGGACGTATTTCACAGGTCGGTACGATGTGAGTCTCAGCGACAAAAATACCCCGCCCATGGTCCTCAGCGTTCGCATGAAACGCGATTCCATCGTCTGGTTTAGCCTCAGCGCCAATGTGGGTGTACAAATTCCCGTGGCCAAAGGCATCATCCACAAAGACACCATCAAAATTGCCATCAACGAAATCCCCAACCTCAACCCAGAAAAAGTTTACTTCGAAATATCTGTGTCAGACGCCCTGAAAATCGCACCCATCCCCCTCGGCATCAAACAAGTCCAAAACCTGTTCGTTGGACAACCCTTGGTTGATACCTGTAGCCCCAACTTTCACCCCGAAAGTCGCTACACCGCCGAAATCATCAACAACATGCTCTGCTACTCAGCCCTGTTTCAAGGATTGCTCATCAAATCGAACTTCGACAATCCCAACGCCGATACCAAAGCAGAAAACCCAGCGTTTACCCGACTTCGTGTCACCGAAATGAGCAACCCCACCGTCTCAGATGGCAAAGTATCGCTCGAACACAACCAATGGCTCAACGTGTCCAAAGAATCCAACGGAGACTTCACCGCCCTCCCCATGGCGCTCAAAATAAATACCACCAGTGCACAACAAAGTGCACAAGTCGATTTGACGTTAACAACGGCCCGATACGATGCAATACCTTCGTATCCGTTCAAAATCGATAGTTCCTACAAAAAACAAACCCTTCCAAAATAACCCTTGCGCATCCTGGCCCTCATATTGCTGCTGATTACCTCCCTGTTGCCAAACACAACACAGGCCCAATCACGCAAACAACTCGAAGCCAAACGCAAAAAAATGCAGCGGGTCATCGCCGAGCAAAAAAAAGCACTCAGCAGCACCCAAAAAGAAAAGTCGGTCACCCTCGACAAACTCAATTCGCTCAACCAAATCATCCAACAGCGACAGGTGGTCATCAAAAACCTGGGCATGGAAATTCGTTCGGTGAATTATGAACTCGGACAAAAACAGAAATTCCTCGACAGTCTCACCAAAGAGCACGCAGCCCAACAGCTAAAGTTGAAGAAAACCATCATCAAAGCCTACAAAACCCGCAAAAGCGGACGTGAAATCGCCTTCGTTTTCTCCTCAAAATCCATCTCCCAAGCCATGCGCCGATGGAAATACCTGAGAAAAATATCGGGGTATCGCCGACATCAAATTACCGCCATCACCGCCCAAGCCCAATCGCTCGGAAAAGCCATCAACCAACTGGAAGGGGTGAAACAAGAGAAATCCGTGCTCATGGGCGAAAATGAAAAGGAATCCAAAGAGTTGGAGACCGATAAACAAGCCAAACAAACCCTGGTCAAAGAGCTCTCCGGCAAAGAAGAAGAACTACGCGATCGCATCCGCGACAATGAAAAAGCCATAGCCCGACTCAATAATGAAATCAGTCGGTTGATCGCCAAAGAAATCGAGGCCGAACGCAAACGCAAAGCCCGCGCCGCCATCAGCGCCAGCAAAGCCCGCAGCGGAAGCGGTAGCAGCAGCAACGCCAGCAAAGAAAATCTCCTATCGCCCCAAGCCCGAGCCATCGGTGGCGCCTTCTCCAAAAACAAAGGCAACCTGCCCTGGCCCGTAGAACGCGGCTTCGTCTCCCAAACCTTCGGCGTGCATGAACACCCCGACCTAGAAGGAATCACAACCGTCAACAATGGCGTCGATATCACCTCACCCCGCGGAGCACTGGCCAGCGCTGTCTTCGAAGGCACCGTCAGCGCCATCCTCAACATACCCGGACAAGGTCAGGCCGTGCTGGTAAACCATGGCGATTTCTTTACCGTTTACTCACACCTGTCCGTGGTGCTGGTGGAAAAAGGACAAGTGATCCGCATGAATCAACACATTGGAAAAGTTATGACCGATGAAGACGATAAAGCCGTGCTGCAATTCCAAATCTGGCACGGACAAGAAAAACAAAATCCCCAAAGCTGGTTGAAAGGTCGCTAACTTCCAACCGCGTTTCCCTAACTTTGAAAGTATGATGAAAGTGGCAGTCATTGGCGCCGGTGTGATGGGATCAGGCATCGCCCTGTGTAGCATCCAAGCCGGATACCCTACCGTTCTGTTCGATGTGCATCCCGCCGCCCTTGAAAAAGGACAGGCCTACATCCAAAACCAACTCGATATCGCCGTTTCCAAAGGCAAAACCACCGCCGAAAAAGCCGCAGCAGCCCTGGCGCTCCTCAGCACCACCCCCGACCGCCATACCTTGGTGGCCGATTTCATCATCGAAGCCGTCCTCGAACAACTGCCCATCAAACGCGAACTCTTTGGCTTCCTGGAAACCATCAACACCCCAGAAACCATCTTCGCCACCAATACCTCCAGCATTCCCATCACCCAAATCGCGGCCGGCCTCAACCACCCCGATAGAGTCGTTGGCGTGCACTTCTTCAACCCCGCCCACATCATGAAATTGGTAGAAATCATCAAAGGGGTGGCCACCAACCCCGCCGTGGCAGAAAAAGCCTTCAACTGGTCGCAGTCACTCGGAAAAACCACCGTCTACGCCGCCGATGCCCCCGGATTTATCGTCAATCGCGTGGCCCGACATTATTACGTAGAAAGCCTCAAAGCCCTCGAAGAAAATACCGCCTCCCTCGAAGCCATCGACCGCCTCCTTGAAAGCAGTGGCTTCAAAATGGGGCCGTTTAAACTCATGGACCTCATCGGTGTCGATACCAATTTTAGCGTCACCAGCTCCATGTTCCAACAGTTTCATTACGATGCCAAATTCCGCCCCAGCCGCATCCAACAGCAAAAAGTAGATGCCGGCCACCACGGCAAAAAAACCAAACAAGGCTTCTACAAATACGATTGATCATGAGCCTGCACGCAAACAGCAAAACCCCTGTGAATTACGCCACCCCAAATACCCCCAACAAAGGCATTCGGTGGTGCGCCCTCGGTTTTGCAATGCTGCTGCCCGCCCTGCTCTCCCTTCATAGCTGCGATGGAAATAGCCAAGTCACAGAAAAAATTCCCACCGGACCGGTGAACCTCAACATCGACCTCAACCTGCCCGCCTACATGCAACTCGCCAACCCCGGCTCCCATGCCTATTTCGAGGGTGGTATTAAAGGTGTGCTCGTCATCCACGACTACGACGACAGTTGGTATGCCTTTGAACGGGGATGTGCGTTTCAACCCCTCGATAATTGCTCCCGCATTTGGGCCGATTCTGTGAACATACAATTGCAATGCGGAACCCCCACCAGCACGGGCTTTCAACCTTGCTGTAGCTCCAAATATACCTACTCTGGTTTCCCACTCCAAGGCGAAGCCCGCGGTCGCCTCGCCCGCTACCAAATCCAACGCAGCGGAAATGCCGTGATGGTATTCAACTAAAATGCGACGTAAAATTTTTTGAGCCGTCATCGGAACGCAAATAAAAAATGGGTAAAATTTGTGAAAAAACTTTTTTTTAACCCCTCATTTCCTATATTTGTCAACTACTATAACCCTGTTCTAACAGAATATCTATGCAAAAAAACTACTTTAAATCAACCGTTTTTGCAGCCCTAGCAACCCTGTGCTCGGTGCCTGCACAAGCCCAATCGCCCGGATCCCACTCCCTTGAAATCGGTGGGGGTATCCACGAATATATGGGCGACCTTGGTTCCTCTTTGGGGTTCGCCCGAAGACCCGATTACCAAGCTGTACAAATCAACTTCGGTTACTACCTCAATCCTGCCTTGGATTTGGTAGCCAACCTCTCCACCGGAGACGTTGGATATGCCCGTAAATGGGAAGGCTGGAACCTGCGTCCTGAGTACATGTACCAGTCGTTCCGTGCCAACTTGGCCGACTTCACCGTAGGTGCCCGCTTCAAATTGAACAACGGCAGCATCCTTTCTGAAGACGCCAAAATCGCCCCCTACTTCCAAGCTGGTATTGGTGGATTTTATGCGCACAGCAAAATCACTTGGGGTCCACATCCTTATGTGCAAGATGAGTACTATTACGACCTAACCAAAAAGCCCGCAATCACTGAGTTGAACGCGGTCTTGCAAGGTGCTTTTGGTATCAACTTCTACATCACCGAAAGAATTGGTTTGCGCTACAGCTATACCGCTACCTACACCATGTCTGATATTTGGGATGGTGCTACCCAATCTTACCCCGATCCCGTACATAACATCTACAAGCACCAATTGTGGCGCACAAACGATATGTACGGTTTGCACTCCTTCGCCGTTACTATGGCCGTGGGTGAAGGTATGGGTTCATCGCCAAAAGCCCCCAAAGACAAAGACGAAGATGGTGTTCCAGACAAATACGATTTGTGTAAAAACACCGAACCCAAATATCGCCGCTATGTGGATAGCGTAGGATGTCCTGCCGACACCGATAAAGATGGTATCCTCGATGCCGATGATAAGTGTCCTGATGTTGCAGGTCCTGCCGAATTCGGTGGTTGCCCTGATTCTGATGCCGATGGTATCCAAGACAAAGTAGATGCTTGTCCGAACATAGCAGGTATTGCCAAATTCAACGGTTGCCCCGATACTGATGGCGACGGTGTTTCTGACAAAGAAGATGGCTGTCCTACAGTTGCCGGTTTGCCCGCCTTCGGTGGTTGCCCCGATACTGATGGTGATGGTGTTGAAGACCGCCAAGACAAATGTCCTAACGTAGCCGGCGCAATCGCAGGTGAAGGTTGCCCCGATACCGATGGTGATGGCGTATACAACAACGTTGATAAATGTCCCGATGCAGCCGGTACCGTTGCGAGCAAAGGTTGCCCAGAAATTAAGAAAGAAGTGGTTCAGAAAATCAACTTGGCCGCCAAAGGCATCAACTTCGAAAACGGCAAAGCCGTGATCACCGCAGGTTCTTTCAAGAGCTTGGATGACTTGGCAACCTTGTTGAATACCTACCCAGGTGCCAGCGTGGAAATTCAAGGACACACCGACAACAACGGAACCCCTGAAGCCAACAAAACGTTGAGCCAAGATCGCGCCAATGCCGTTAAACGCTACTTGGCCGCCGGTGGTGTTGCTGAATCTCGCATGACTGCCCTAGGATACGGACAAGAAATGCCAATCGCCGACAACGCTACCCCCGCAGGAAAAGCGAAAAACCGTCGTGTAGACTTCAAATTGAGCTACTAAGACCCTCATTGCATAGAACAAAAAAAGGCCACCTCGCGGTGGCCTTTTTTGTTTTCCAACCCCACCATCTCATCCCCATTCCGTAACTTCGTTATATGTTGAACCGCCAACTCCTCGGATACGCCCTGGCCCTGATCGTCAGCCACACCGCCAGCATCACCGCCACAACAGCCCAACCCTCCCAAGAATCACCCAACCCCTACCAATCGCCCAATAACCCCCACTACTGGAAAAATAAAAAACCCTACCAAGGATACTGGCAGCAAGATGTGCACTATGCCATCAAAGCCATACTCAACGAGGATGCCGAAATCATCAACGGAGAAGAATCCCTCGTCTATACCAACAACTCCCCCAATACCCTCACCGAAGCCTACTTCCACCTCTACCAAAATGCCGTACAGCCCGGATCCCTTACCGATGAACTGTACAAGCAAAATCGGGCCAAAGTCACCTACGGACAATATGAATCGCAAAAGCTCGGCACCATCATCCACAACATCCAAATCAACACAGAAGATCCAGAAGAAAACCCCATCCGCGACGAAAACGACCGACCCCGCCCATCCCAAAACATCCCCTTCGAAATCCAAAATACCCTCCTCAAAATCAAACTGCCCACCCCCCTCAAACCCGGTGAGCAAATGACCTTCAAAATCGATTTTACCACCTACTTCGACCGCGGAAGCATCCGTCGTCGCATGAAAGTGTACGACCACCACGGCTACAAACACTTCAACGGCGTGCATTGGTACCCCCGCATCTGCGTGTACGACCGCAAATTTACCTGGGAGACCGACCAACACGTTGAAAAGGAATTCTATGGCGATTATGGCTATTTCGATATCTCCCTCACCCTGCCCAACCACTACGTAATGGAAGCCACGGGCACCCTTGTCAACAAAGACGAAGTACTGCCCGCGGCACTGCGAAAACAACTCGATATCTCCAACTTCAAAGACAAACCCATTGGCTCACTGCCCTCAGTGATCACCCAACCCAACGGCACCTACAAAACCTGGCACTATCAAGCCATCAACGTGCACGATTTCGCTTGGACCGCCGACCCTACCTACCGCATCGGCGAAACCACCTGGAATGGCGTACAATGCGTGGCCATCGCCCAAGAAAACAATGCCGCCGGATGGCAACAAACCGCCCAGTTCACCGCCAAAGTCATCGCCACCTATAGCCGCGATTTCGGCATGTATAACTACCCAAAAATTGTCTGCGCCGATGCCGCCGATGGCATGGAATACCCCATGATTACCCTCGATGGCGGTTACTACCCCAGCCACCAAAGTCTGATTGCCCACGAAGTCGGACACAATTGGTTCTTCGGCATGGTGGGCTCCAACGAAACCTATCGCGCCGCCCTCGATGAAGGATTTACCCAATTCCTCACCGCCTGGTGCATGCGCAAACTCACCAAAGAATCTCAACCCGAACTCAAACGGGCCTTCGCCGGTTATATGGAAGATGCCATCGACGGTAACGATGAAGTCCTTGAAACCCATTCCAACGATTTTCATTCGGCCACAGGCCACGGCGGCGGCTATAAACACGTTTACTACAAAACCGCCTCCATGCTCTACAACCTCCAATACTACCTCGGTGATTCGGTCTTTCTCCAAGCCATGAAAAATTACGTGGAACAATGGAAATTCTGTCACCCCTACATCGAAGACTTCCGAAATTCAATCATTCAAAGTGCCCAGACCGACCTCAACACCTTCTTCGATCAGTGGTTTCAAACCAACAAAGCCGCCGATTATGGCATCAAACACATCACCCCGCTCAAAACCCCCAACTTCTACCGCGTAACCCTTCAACGACATGGCAAAATGGTGATGCCCGTAGACCTCGACTTCCTCATTGCCCCCAAGTCGAACACCAACGCCACAAGCGACGCAAACAACAACAGCCCCAACACGAGCAACGCAAACAATCGCGACGTTTCACCCTCCGATATCTTCTACGCCGTTACCATCCCCGTAACCCAATACCAAAAACCCGGTCGCTACAACCTCAAACCCTGGATTGGGTGGGACAGACTTCGTCCATCCTACACCTTCGACATCGAAATGCCCGTAGATGGCCGCGTAAAGCAAGTATGGCTGGATCGCAGCGGCCGACTGGCCGACATCAACCGTGTCAACAACGTTTGGAAAAAGCGCAGTGAGTGGCAGCTCGACCTCGGCAACGGTGCCAACACCAACTACCTCGGCGTGTACCAAGGCCTCGTTAGACCCGCCCTGCGATACAACGTTGCCTCCGGCGTGCTGCTGGGAGCGACAGCGAGCGGACAGTACGCCGGACGGAAAAAGCAATTCAACCTCTCCCTCTATTATGCCCCCGGCATCGAAGCCCGCTTCACCCCCGCCCAAAAACTGCAATACCAAGCCCTGTTCAAACACCAAACCCGCGGCGGCGGCACCTACTACTACCAATCCCTCCTCTACAACGAAATCAACACCCACGAAATGGGCTGGTTCAACAAATTGGGCAAAACCGAATACGGCCTCTATGGCAAATCCATGCAACGCTACCACCGCCTCATCTACAGCGTTGACAACCCCCTGTATAATCCCTGGGTCAACAGTCAAGCCGACGGTCGCGACCCCTTCTTTCCCCAATCCAACATCCTGGATGGCTATGTCCCCACCGCCAACAAATGGAGCTACATCGCCCAAATGCACCTCAACCTGTACTTGCAACAAGGCTATAGCGGCTGGGGTAAATCGGGTTCTGTACGATGCGATATCCGCATGCCCTCGCCCTGGAGCCACTCGCAATACGGATTTGTACAGCTGGAATGGAAACACTACCAACCCCTGGGCAAATCGGCCCTGAGACTCCGCGGACTCGCCTACCTCGGCGGCGGCACCAACCCCACCCCAGAATCGGTCCTCTACCTCGCCAGTGCCAACCCCGAAGAATCCTTCGCCCAGCAATCCCTCTACCGCGATTATGGCATGTACGACTTCGTAAGTCACCGTGCCATCAACACCCCCCAAGTGAATGGCGGACTCAACCTGCGTGGATTCAACGGCTACAGCGCCCCAAAAACCGTGAAACAAGCCAATGGGAACGACACCACCCTGGCCTTTTTCCGTGGCAACCAAGGACTCGGCCTCAACGCCGCCATCGACCTTACCCCCTTCTTCCGCTGGGTGCCCAAAACAAAGTTCCTTAGCCTCAACCCCTACCTCTTTGGCGATGCCGGTATCCTAGGTCAGCCGCTCACCTCGCCCAACAAACAACAACAACCCGTAACCCAACAAGTGTACAGCCGCGTACTGGCCGATGCCGGATTCGGTGCCAGCATTAACCTCAAAAACGCCTCCGCACTCACCAAAAACAAAGCCCTCAACGCCGCCAAACCCATCAACCTGCGGCTCGACTTCCCCCTTTGGGTCAATGCCGTGCAAACCAACAGCAACTTCCTCCAATTTCGTATGCGGGTGAGCGTAGGCACCGATTTCTGACTTCCTTAGCCCCCACAATTGTCCTACCTTTGCTCCCGTGAACACCCTCTGGCATCACCAAACCCAACACACCGGCGCCGTCCAACAAATTCTGGGCGTGTACCACAACGATGTCGTTCACTACCTATCCCTCAACGTACAGTGTCAACCGCTCTCTTATGAGATCGTGAAACACCCCGCCTCCCTCAAAGAAAACATCACCTGGGTAGACCTGCACGGAAACCTGCAACTCATCCCCCAGGCCTTTGTAGACGCACCCATACCCGGCTTTCAGCCCTGCATTACCCGCAAACTCAACCAAGCCACATCGCTGGCGTTTCAACCCTCCGGCAAACCACAACCCCTGCCCACCGAAACACCCAAATACCACCTGGCACAAGGACTGTTCGCCATCGCCAACACCTACGCCAACCACAAAGAATGCGTGAGCGTGCTCTGGTTCCACGAACAAACTGCCATCGTCTTCTCCTATCGCAACGGCGATCTCATCTTCGCCAATCGCTACCCCAGCTCCAATACCCAAGAACACCTATACTACGCCCTGCTGCCCTTCCATGAAGAAAAATTAACCCCGCAGCAACTCGGACTCTATGTGCTCTGCGATGAACCCCAACAAGCCGCCACCGCGCAGCTGTTCCAAAAGTTCATCCCTCACGCCGAAGTCAAATCACCCCAAATGCCCTGGGTTTCCACAACAGCAGTGCCCCTGCTCCACATTGTTACCCCCCTCATCAAATTGGCCGGATGCGTGTCACAGGCGGACATCTAAAAGGGCGGATTATAACCACTCAGTTCGCAAACCACGTGCGACCATCCACGGACAGGGTGCGTGAATCCCTGTTCAATTCCATCGACCACCAAAAAGGCATCGCCGATACCACCGTGCTCGACCTGTTTTCAGGATCCGGCATCATCGCCCTGGAATTTCTCACCCGAGATGCCCAAGCGGTTTATAGCATCGACCTCGACAAAAAAAACATCGCCCACCAAAAGCACATCGCCAAAAGTTGGGACCTCCATCCATGGCATATCGCCACCGGCAACGCCCTCACCCCCATAACCACCCTCGCCAAAAACCGATTGCCCAGGTTTGAGGTGGGAGAGGCGCCCATTCTGTTCGATATCATCTTCGCCGATCCGCCATACGCCATGCCCAACATCCAAGGACTCCCGCAACTGCTCATGCCCCTGCTCGCCCCCGATGGCTGGCTCATCATCGAACACAAACCCCAACTCGTCTTCGCCGAACAAGAATTCGCAAAAAAAGAATACGGAAGTACCACAATGACTATCTTCGTTCAAGAATGAGCAAAATCGCCGTTTTTCCAGGGACGTTTGATCCGGTGACTATCGGACATGTAGACATCGTCAATCGCGCCAGTGAACTGTTCGATGAAATCATCATCGCCGTTGGTGTCAATACCAAAAAAACCACCCTGTTCGATTTGCAAATGCGCAAAGAATGGATCCAAACCGCCTTCGCCAATAACCCCAAAGTGCGCATCGAATCCTACGAAGGACTCACCGTAGACTTTTGTAAAAAAATGAACGCCCGATTCCTGCTGCGTGGACTCAGAAACGGCACCGACTTCGACTACGAATCCCACATCGCTCAACTCAACAAAGCCCTCTGGAACGAAATTGAAACCGTTTTCATCATGTGCGACCCCGCCATGAGCTATGTGAGTAGCACCCTCATCCGCGACCTCATCATTCACAAAGCCGATTACCACCGCTACCTGCCCGAAGGCATCACCCCAACCTATTAGTGGGTCTTGAATTGCGCCACGCAACGTTTGATTACGTCGTGCACGCTCTGATAAGAATTGAATTCAGGCGTATTGAACCAGTCCAAATCGGCAAACTTCACCTCTGAAATTCCCTCCTCCGTTTGCGGCTTCAACGTGCCCTTGCCCGTGCTGTTCATCAAATACCAATGCGTCTCCTTCAACAACAAAATGTCGTCCTCGTAATAAACATGGTAGGTCTCTCCCACCTTGTCGCTGATGTTGATCATGTTGATGCCCGTCTCCTCCATCACCTCGCGCAACGCCGCCGCCATCTGATCCTCATGTCGCTCAATCTTCCCCTTCGGCAAATCCCACAACCCATTTCTTTTGATCGTGAGCAACTGATCCTCCTTGTTGAACACCAACCCGCCCGCTGCCTGAATCACCGTAAAATCTTCCATGAACTCGCGAATGGTGGCCTGGGGATCCGGACAAATGAGCCCGAAATGCAGGGGTTTCCCGTTGTTCTGCGACGATAACAAGATCTTGAAACTCTTCTGCAGCTCGTCGTCCCCGATAAAATACATATTACTTAATCCGCGCAATGCTTCCGGAGAATCTGCGATTACCAAAGCACCGTCGTTGAAATAGATTTTATAACTTTGCACTTCCATGTCCAATCCAGCCGCAAAATTAGCAAAATTTCTCCTAGAAATAAAGGCAGTTAAACTAAGTCCCTCACAACCATTTACTTGGACTTCAGGGATCAAATCACCCATCTACTGCGACAACCGCATGGTGCTCTCCTACCCAGAAGTGCGCACCTTCGTGGCCGAAGAATTGGCCGCCCTCATCCAAAATCAGTTCCCCCAAGCCAACCGCATCGCAGGGATCGCCACCGCCGGCATCGCCCATGGTGCCCTGGCGGCCGACAAAATAAACATGCCCTACTGCTACGTGCGTCCCGAGCCCAAAAAACACGGACTCAAAAATCAAGTGGAAGGCGAAATGCTCCCCGGCGATAAAATTGTGCTGGTAGAAGACCTCATCTCCACCGGAAAAAGCAGTTTTCAAGCCGTAGAAGGTGTGCAAAATGCCGGCGCAGAAGTCATCGGCGTAGTGGCCCTGTTCACCTACGGGTTTGCCAATGCCATGGAAAAATTTGTGGAAGCCGGTATCCCCGTGCATACCCTCACCAACCTGCCAACCCTCACCGCCGTAGCCGCCGAACACGGTTTCATCCAAGCCTCTGAGCTGGAGACCGTTAACCGCTTTGCACAAAATCCTGCGGCCTGGGGAGACAGTCTCTAACCTCCCACAACCCCGATACCCCCACGGTATCGCGCAACCACGACACCACACTTACCCGCTCGGCCTTGAATCCGGCCTTGTGGCGCTTGCTCCATTGCACCCCATCGCAATGCAACTCGAAAACTTCCGACACCTTTACCCCCCGTATCGGACCGATCCGCTCGCCCAAATTCGATCCAATCCATTCCAACAGCGATAATTCATCAGACAGTCCGTGAATGGCCACACCCGCTTCGTCCGTGCCCACCACCGCCTTGAAACATCCCACATATGATGCCCCACTTTCCTCCCCCGTGCGAAGTCCGAAAGTGAGCTCGTACTGCAACACCGACCTGCCCATAGGCCGCACATACAACAACACCGCCCTCACCTTCACCGATACCGATGCGATGTTTTCCGCCATTTCAGTTCCGGTTCCCGTTGATGCCGCCGCTCCGTCTCTGCCCGCCATGCCCGTCAAAGCCGACCCCGTAACCAACCGACCGTTCAGCAATGCCATAAACCTTCGGCGGTCCTCCACCTCCATCGACACCAAAACCCGAAAAACCCAAGCCCGCCGCTCTCCGTCCGTCCACCCACCCCACTGCGCAAACCCCTGTTCGATATCCAAGCGCGACACCTCCCCCTCCGGGGCGCCCAACACCAAGGCCAACGCCTCATTCAACGAACCCGCAAAACGCTGACTCTCCGCAATCAACCACAATGGCATCCCCAAAGACTCCGAAAGCCACAGCTTTAACTTGCCCATCGATACCTTTTGGGGTGCCTCAAGTCCGATAAAATTGAAATGCGTGCGCATCATTCTTCCGTCCTTTCCCACATCGCCTGCTCCACCACATCGGCGTCCAAGCCCATCGTTTCACGGAGGTAGCGCGACAAAGTCTCACTGAACCCATGGGTCACATGCACATGCTCAGCGCCCGAAGCCCGCACCGCCTCCAACAATTGCGGCCAGTCGGCATGATCGCTCATCACAAATCCCTTGTCAACCCCGCCCCAATCGCCCGACTTACTCACCGCCATCCACCCGCTGCAATTGGCCAACGCATAGTTTCCCAAAGGCGTGATCCAAGCCGAACGCAACGCGTTCGGCGGACAAACAACCAAACTCCCGTCCAATACCCGTCCGGCAGCCCGTATACCCGATAAACCCTCACTCGCGTCAACCCACGGACCGAAATCGAATCCGGCCGACTCCAATACAAGGTTCGAAGCGCTGATGGCGCCGTGACAAACAACCTCACCCACCGAGCGGTCCAAATACTTCAATATCCGCTGCGCCTTCCCCAAAGAATACCCCAACAACACCGATGGCCGTCCCGCCGCCGCATTCCCCCGCCACCACGCATTGATTTCATCAAACACCAACCGCTGATCCCGCCATTGAAAAATGGGCAAAGCAAACGTGCTCTCTGTAACCAAATGGTGGCATCGCACCGACACCCAAGCAGGCGAAAGTCCATCCCCCACCGTTTTGTAATCGCCGGTGATCACCCAGACCTCGCCGCGGTACGACAACCGCACCTGGGCACTCCCGGGTACATGTCCAGCCGGAAACAACGTAACCTCCACCCCGTTCATCCAAATCGACTCGCCATACCCCATCGATTGCACCGAAATACGCTGTCCGAGGCGGAGTTTGAGAATACCCACCGAATCGGAATGGCAGAGATAGTGCTGCATACCCGGACGGGCATGATCGCTGTGGGCATGGGTCACCAACGCCTTGGCCACCCGGCGCAGCGGATCGATATATAAATCGGCCTGCGCACAGTAAAAGCCCAACTCGGTATAGGTCACCAATGCCATCCCCTCAAATTTCCCGCTTTTTGGGCTACAAAAGGGGAAAAAGTTATGGCCAAAAAAGAGTTAATTTGCGGTAATTATATTATGAAAAAACGCATATTAAGTTTGGCCTTGGCCTTCTCAGCATTGTTCCAGCTGCGGGCCGATGAAGGCATGTGGCCGCTCACCTTGCTGCAAAAGATCCAAGATCCCATGCAAGCCCGCGGATTGAAATTGTCTGCCGAAGACATCTACTCCATCAACCAAGCCTCCGTGAAAGACGCCATCGTGCGTTTGATGTCGAAGCAAGGTCGGATGTTCTGCACCGGCGAAGTCATCTCCAAACAAGGATTGTTCCTCACCAACCACCACTGTGGTTACGGAGCCATCCAGGAGCTTTCTACCAACCAAGACAACATCCTGAAAAATGGTTTCTGGGCCGCCAACCAACAAGCAGAACGCCCCGCCAATTTCAACATCGGATTGTTGCGCAAAATTGAAGACGTTACCAGCCAAGTACTCGCTGGCATCGCCATCAACCAAGACGAAGCCACCCGTGCCAAAGCCGTTTCCGCACAAATCGCCAAAACCAAAGAAGCCGTGATCGCTGCCTTGGGCGAAGAACGCAACAACTACGTGGTGGAAATTTCATCGTTCTACAACGGAAACCAATACCTGGCAATGTACTATGAAGTATACCGCGACATCCGCTTGGTAGGTACACCCCCAGAAAGCGTGGGAAAATTTGGTGGGGAGACCGACAACTGGCGTTGGCCCCGTCACACCTGCGACTTCAGCATGTTCCGCATTTATGCGAATGGAAATAACAAACCGGCCGACTTCAATGCTGCCAACAAACCCTTTGCCCCAGCCCACCACCTGCCCATCAACATCGGGGGCATGAAAGACGGTGATTACGCCATGATCATGGGCTACCCAGGCCGTACCACACGCTATACCTACAGCGAAGGCATCAAATACTTGGCCAGCAAAGAACGCCCCCTGCGTGTGCAATTGCGTCGCGACATCATGGATGTCTACGAAACTTATATGAAGCAAGACGAGTCGGTGCGATTGATGTACTCAGACCGTTTGGCCAGCATCGGCAACTACTGGAACAAATTCAACGGCGAAGCCAACGATTTGGCCAAGCCCAACGGACTTTACGATACCCGCAAGAATGCCGAATTGGCGTTTGAGCGTTGGGTGCGTGAAAACAAAAAGACCGATGTGTACGGCGATGTAACCTCTCTGTACGATGAGGCCTACCGCGAATTGTACACCTATGGTTTGTACCCCGTGTACTTTCAAGATGGCATTTCTAACAGCCAAGCCATGAGTTTTGCCCTTTCATTCAAGGGATTGGCCGATGCCTTAAAAGCCAATGCCAAAGACACATCATCTCGCGCCATTTTGCGTAGTTTGGATGAGATGTACAAAGAGTTCTACCCAACCATCGAAAAAGAAGTGTTGGCGGTAGTGTTGAAACACCTCTACGAAGATTTGGATCCTGCCCAATTGCCCGCTGATTTTACCGCTTTGGTGGTTAAAAACAAGCGCAACTATGCAGCCATTGCCGAGTTATTGTTCGCCAAATCCATCTTCACCAGCAAAGAGCGCTTGGCGAAATTCTTGGCCAAACCCTCTGCCAGCAAGTTGGAAGCCGATTTGTTGTACAAGATCACCAACGGTTACGTGAACAAATTGCGGGTTGATATGAAACCCGTTTTCGATGGCATCAACAGCAAACTCGACCGCGCCAACCGCTTGTTCTTGTCGGCCCAGTTGGAAATGTCGGCCAGCAACAACATCACCATGGCCCCTGATGCCAACGGTACCATGCGTTTGACCTACGGAACCGTGAAGGCCTACGACGCCCGCGATGCCGTGAGCTATGCTTACTTCACCACTGCCAAAGGCATTTTGGAGAAATACAAAGCCGGCGATTTCGAATTCGACGCACCACAACCCTTGTTGGCCTTGATTCGCGCCCGCGATTTCGGTCAGTATGCCGACAAAGATGGCGAGTTGCACACTTGCTTCCTAACCGACAACGACATCACCGGTGGTAACAGCGGAAGTCCTGTGATGAACGCCAAAGGCGAGTTGATTGGTACCGCCTTCGACGGCAACTGGGAAGCGATCAGCTCTGATTTCGCATTTCTACCCAAGGTTCAGCGCACCATCAGCTTAGACGTTCGTTACACGTTGTTCATCGTTGAAAAATTGGGCGGCGCCAAGCACCTGATCGACGAAATGACCATCGTGAAATAATTTCAGATTAACTCATTAACGAAAAAAGGGCTTCCTCGCGGAAGCCCTTTTTCTTTGAGCTATTTGTTTCTTGGATTTCACCGCAGGGAGCAACTAACAACACCCGCGGCATCCTTGAATCCTTGTTTATTAACGGTTGCGAGAGAACCACCCACCTCGGGTCGACTTCTCTTCCGTTTTCTCCTCAGGCTTGGCAAAAGGATTCACCACCTCAATGGTGCTCTTTGGCCTGTCTCCTGAAGGAGACGTTACCGTATTCACCGTCACATCCGATACCTTGCTAGCCGCTGTTTCAGCCACCAAAACATCTTTCAACTGTTTCTGCATGGTACCCACCATGCTCACAAACGTTTCTTTGGAAGCACGTACCTTAGAAATGGTGTAGCAACCCATCAACTGTCCTACTATGTACAAGGCCATTGAACGTGCATCGGTTTGGTTTTTTAATTCGCCAGCGATTCTGCCCGACATAATGGCCTTCTGGATAATTTTAACCTGAACTTCATTTACTACTTCAAGCTTTTGTCTAAAAATATCATCAACATGACTCATTTCTAAGATCATGTTGGTTAAAACGTCACCACGTTTGATACTCGTCTCTGTAGCTTTGGTTTTCTCTTGTTCTAATACAGCGATCAAGGCCTCAGCAACACCAATTTCAATATTGGCCAAACTCGCCCATTTCTGCTCGTAATAGGGTAACATCACCTCATCAACCACCGCATATCCCAATTCCGCCTTGTTGGGAAAATAATGATAAAATGCACCTTTGGTGATTTTCAAACGGGCGATCTCTTTATCGGTGCGCAAGGTCTCAAATCCCTTGGCCTGTATCGCTTCAAAGCAACGTTGTAGGATCAATTGTCGTGTAGATGTGCTCATAGGGGGAGCAAATATACCAACAAGTTTGTTTAAATGTTAACAAAGTGTGGAAAAGGCAAAAATTTTTATTAAAATATTGATAAACAGCAAGTTGTAATTCGTTAAATCCTCTGTTTTTATTCCAATAATATCAATGGTAAACTGAATTCTTCACCAAATCAAGGCGTCAATCTGCCGTACATCCGTGGGAATGGAATGCTCTCGCGTACGTGCTTCAACTTGCACACCCACGTAACCAAACGCTCCAAGCCCAACCCATAACCCGCGTGTGGTACAGACCCGTACCTGCGCAAATCCAAGTACCACTCAAACGCCTCCATCGGCAACTCGTGTTCCTGGATCTTCGACGTTAACAATTCCACGTCCGTCTCCCGCTCGCCGCCACCCACAATCTCTCCATACCCCTCCGGCGCCAACACATCCACACCCCGCGCAAAGCGCGCGTCCTGCGGATTCCGCTTCAAATAAAATGCCTTCACCTCGTGTGGCCAGTCGTAGACCATCACCGGACGGTCAAACAACCGCGTCAATACCGTCTCGTCCGACCCCCCAAAATCGTTTCCGTACTCGAAATTCCTCGCACTCGCAATCCACTGCGGTATGTTCCGCAAATCCTCCTCCACGTCCGCCTTCTCCTGCTTCAACTGCGTAATCTTCGTCTGATGGAAATTGATCTCCCCCTTCTTCATCCCCGGCGTGGCCACCTTCGCCTCACGCTCCGCAATCTCCGCATCTATCGCCACCAACTGCTGTTCAGAACGCAACAACTCCTCCTCCAAACTTTTTATGCTGTTTACCCCGTTCACGTCCTCCTCACCCTTGATAATCCGAACCGCCTGGTCATAGGTCATCCGTGGGAAAGTGCCCAAACTGCTCTTCAAATTAGCCGTGTCTCTGCCAATCGTTTCCAACTCCTGCTCGCACTTCTCCAATACCCTGCCCACTACATGCTGCAAAAAGCCCTCTATGCAATCCATGTTCTGGAAAATATCGTAAAACGCCATCTCCGGCTCAATCATCCAAAACTCCGACAAGTGCCGGCGCGTCTTCGACTTCTCCGCCCGAAACGTGGGACCAAACGTATAAATCCTACCCATCGCCATGGCCATCGCCTCTCCGTATAACTGTCCGCTCTGACTCAAAAACGCCGGCTCGCCATAAAAATCGGTTTCAAACAAAGTGCTCGTACCCTCACAAGCATTGCCCGTGAAAATGGGCGCGTCCATCTGAACAAAACCCTCACCCTGAAAATACTCATGGATCGCGTAAATGATGGTGTTTCTGATGCGCATAATGGCCCACTGACGCGTGCTGCGCAACCACAAATGTCGCTGGTCCATCAAAAACTCTATGCCATGCTCCTTCTTGGCAATCGGATAGTTCTCCGATACACCCACAACCTCCACCGACGTCACCTGCAACTCAACCCCACCCACCTGTTTCTCATCAGATAGCACCAACCCCTTCAGCACCACGCTGGTCTCCAAACTCACAGATTGCGCCGCCTCCAAAAATGATTCGCTGGCGGTTTCAGCAGTTACAACGCACTGACAGTATCCGGTACCATCCCTGAGAATAATGAATACAATACCCTTGCCCTCGCGCTTGTTGGCCACCCAACCACGCAAAATAACCGATTGGCCAATCTGGCTTTTCAAATCCTGGATCACAGTGGAAGGAGAAGTAAAATCTGGTGTGCTCATGCTATAACGATGGTTTATTGGCGTTGTCTGAAAAATTGCTTGCACAAAGATAAGAAAAGGGTTTAAAATTTTTGGCACGATATTTGTCCTTAGGGCGCCCTTGCCTATATTTGTGTTATGGCCCTCAAACAAGAGTTATCGCAAAAGTTTCTGCAAAAGCTGAGTCCCCAACAGATTCAGTTCATCAAGCTGCTGCAGCTCAACACCCAAGACTTTGAGGAAAAGGTGAGTCAGGAGCTGCTCGACAATCCCGCACTGGAAAATCTCGAGAGTGAGAACGACAGCCTAGAGTACAGAAGTCCGGAAGAACGCAACCATGAACTGCGCAACGAAAAATCCGACGAGTCCAAAGACAATTACGACGCAGATGACCTGAACGTCAATAGCGACTACGACGAATACAGCCAAGACATCAACGTAGATGAATTGCTGCGCGCCGGGGGCGACGATGATTATTCTAGCTTCCGCATGGGAGAGGATTACAATGGTGAGGAGCAGCGAGATATGCCCATGGCGGCGCAAAGCACCTTCCACGAGTACCTCTACGAGCAAGCCCGCACCATCTTCGAAGACCAAGAACTCGAACTCGTCTACCACCTCATCGGTAGCATCGAAGACGATGGCTACTTGCGTCGCGAACTCCGCAGCATCGTCAATGACCTGGCCTTCAACGAGAACATCCTAACCACCGAAGCCAAACTCGAGCGACTGCTCATCAAAATCCAAAACTTTGATCCCCCAGGGATTGCTGCCCGCGACTTGCAAGAGTGCCTATTGCTGCAGTTGTATAAAAAAGACTATGGCGACAATCCAGCCATTGACTTGGCCGAGCAATTGCTCGCAGAGCAATTCGAGGCCTTCACAAAAAAACACTACGACAAAATAAAAAAGAGTCTCAAGATCAACGATGAGCAGCTCAAAGCCGCCATGAACGAGATCCTCAAACTCAACCCCAAACCCGGTGAAACCGGCAGCGTGAGCGTGAAAACGCAGTACATCGTGCCCGACTTCTCCGTCAGCAACGACGATGGTGTGCTACAGGTCAGACTCAATGGCAGAAATGCCCCCGAACTGCGCCTCAGCGCCTCCTATGTGGAAACCCTCAAGGCCTATGAGTCCAGCGCCCACAAAGAGAAACAACTCCGCGATGCCGTTCAATACATCAAGCAAAAAGTAGATGGCGCCAAATGGTTCATTGATAGCGTGAAACAACGACAAAATACGCTCATGAAAACCATGCAAGCCATCGTACAACGTCAGCGCGAATTCTTCCTCGAAGGGGGCGACGAAACCAAACTGCGGCCCATGATTCTCAAAGACATCGCCCAACAAGTAGAACTCGATATCTCCACCATCTCCCGCGTGGCCAACAGCAAATACGTGGAAACCGATTTCGGGATCTTCCCGCTGAAATTTTTCTTCTCCGAAGGACTTACCAACGAAGAAGGGGAAGAAGTCAGCAACCGCGAAATCAAAAAGATTTTGGGGGATGCCATCGGACAAGAAGACAAAGGAAAACCCCTCACCGATGAAGCCCTCATGGACCTGCTCAAAGAAAAAGGCTACAATATTGCCCGCAGAACCGTGGCCAAATACCGCGAACAACTGGGCATCCCCGTGGCGCGGTTGAGACGTGAACTTTAATTAGTCCACAAACAACTTCTGCTTGCGAATCACCTTGCCGTCATAGGTGCGTTTTAACACCGCCACGTAGTACCCAGAAGCCCACGTTTGGGTGTCGAACCGGGTTTCATTTTTGCTCAATTTGTAGACTTCCGTCACCTTCCTGCCCAACAAATCAAAAAACTGAACGTCCAACTGTTCCAAAATGTCCTCGTTGCGGATCTCCACCACCACGTCCGACTCCGTATCCACCGGATAAATCAATACCTCGTCGTACACCACCGTGTCAAAAATCCGCATCCTTGTGATAATCTCCCGCTTAATCGGTAACTCCGTGCGGAAATCCGTGATCGATGTGCGCATCATCTGCACCTGCTGACGGGTGAACATGTTCTGACATGCCTCGGTAGAATAATCCATGTAATTCTCGAACATGTCGGGCATGTCGTTCTTCGGCTCCACACACGTGTTTCCACCCAAATTGCAAGTAAAACCCGCACCTATGCCCTGCAATGGGGTGTCGTCGATATAGTCATCCACCAAGCACTTGTTTACCGAATATTGGTCATCGGCCCAAATATGACGCAACCCAAAGAAATGACCCACCTCGTGCACCGCACACCTGCCTTTGTTCGATGAAGCAATGGCGCCAGTAGCCCTTGGATTGTTGCGGCCCACCACCTTGTAGTGCAATACAACTCCTTGTCTGCTATCTGCCACCCAAGAACTACTCGTCCATGATGGATGACCATATGGCGGAAACGCATAACCCAACAAATTGTCCTGGTTGTTCACGCTCAAATCACACACCCAAATGTTCAAATATTTGGTGGGGTCCCAAGGGTCGTTGCCCCCCGTAGCCGTGGCCTTCATCAAATCTTGAATACTGCCCCCGGTTGAAGCAAACGTGGCTTTGCTCGTCAACTTCCTGACAATGCCCGTGGTGGCCACCCCGTTGGGGTCTACCTTGGCAAACTCAAACTGTATGCGCGCGGTTCCCGCGCGCGACTTGAAAATAGCACGCGTTTTCACCGTATCGGCATTCAACCGATTGAAATCACGGTTCAACACCTCCAACTGCGAAATAATCAGCGAATCATGCAAATTCTCGTTGGCCACATTGTAAATCACATGAAATACCACCGGAATGGTGTACACCGTGTCGTAATAATACAACGTATCACGGATGATCTTCTTCCGTCGGTCCAACCCCTGCAACGCCAATTTCTGGGCATCTGATTCCTTCGCACGCTGTGTCTGCAAATCGTAATTCGCCTTGAAACCCGGATACTGCTGCTCCAACTGCTGCAACACCGTTACAAAACCACAAGGCTCTTCGGCGTGCAGATTTACCGCCGGTGTAGCAACGCCCTGCGCAACCACAACCCACACAGAAAGTAAACCCATAGCCACAGAGGCCAATACTCGTTTTCTCAAGTTTCCAACAGGAAAAATCATCATAAGTCCGCAAATTACTGCAAAATGTCAATCTTTCACACGGGTTGACACTACTTTGACCATTCCACTTGGGGAAAAATCCCTTACTTGCCCTTGAAAACAGGCTTGCGCTTCTCGTTAAAAGCCGTTACACCCTCCTTGTAATCCTCGCTCCTACCCGCAATCTCCTGACAATAAGCCTCGTATTGCAACATCGTTTGCAAATCGGAATGCCCCGCCTTGTTTAACATTTTCTTGATCATGCCCACCGCCATTGTAGGCGCCTGCGCATAGTAATCCGCCACTTTGTTCACTTCTTCGTCCAGTCCGTCCAACGCAACCACCCGGTTGATCAACCCCCACTCCATGGCCTGAGCCGCAGAAATTTTGGGCGCCATCGTAGCCATCTCAAAAGCCCGTGCCGGCGAAATTGCCTTGGGCAAAAAGTATGAAGAGCCAGAATCGGGCACCAAACCCACATTCACAAAAACTTCAATAAAAGAAGCACTCTCAGCAGCCACAATGAAATCGCATGCCAAGGCCAATGACGCACCCGCACCCGCCGCTACCCCATTGATCCTGCCAATGATGGGCTTGGGAATCTCGCGCATCGCCTTAATGATCGGGTTATATCGCTTGTACAATGAATCACTCAACGACCGGTTTTTAGAACCAGCAATCGTCTTCAAATCCTGACCACTGCAGAATGCCTTGCCCGCACCCGTCAGCACCAAAACCCTTACTTCTGAGTCCTTGGCCGCCTCTTTCAACGCCGCCTGCAAATCGTAACTCTGAGTCTCATCGAATGCATTGAAAACATCCGGACGGTTTAACGTGATGTGCGCCACACTGCCGCGCTTCTCATAAAGTACACTGGTCAAATCCATACTGCAAAATTAGTCTATTTTCTAATCAACGCACCCGATGCCTCAAAGGCCTTCATGAAGGCCTGCATCTTGCTGTCGACCTCCGCCTCGGTTAATGTCGCCTCCGGATTCAAGAAGTGGAACGACATCGCCACCGCCTTCTTGCCCGCCTCCAACGGCTTACCCTCGAAAACATCGAAAACCCGCACATCGGTCAACAGCGGTGCCTTCACCGACTTAACCACCTGCATCAACGAGGCAAACGTGGCCGATGTATCCACCACCAAACTCAAATCCCTGCGCATGCCCGGATACTTGGGTGCCGACACAACCGCAAAACCCTCGCCCTTGTTGCTCAACAGCTTTCGCCAAGGCAACTCCACACACCAAACCGTAGTAGAAATATCGGCCGCCTTCAACCTCGCCTTCGGCGCCTTGAAAATCTCCAACGTGTCTACAGAAACCTTGCTGCCCAATCGCACCAACAGCCCCTGCAACAACCGCTTGATATCGTAAAAACCAACCTCCTGGGGCTTAGACTCCCAACTCTCAGCAGCCACACCGCCCCAGAAAACCATCGACAAAGTAGGTGTTTCCCGGAATCCCTTCGCCGTCTTCTGGTAAACCCGACCCAACTCAAACAATTTCACCCCCTCGGCCTTGCGGTTGATGTTGTAAGCCACAGACTGCAACAGCCCAGGAATCAACGACGCCCGCATCACGTCCATGTCGCTGCTCAATGGATTGCTCAAATGCACCAAATCTTCTTTGTCAGGATACCAAGCCGCCGGATGCAACGAATTCGTCGCCGCCTCCAACAACCCCTGATCACACAAAAACTGTCGCAACGCATTCTCCGACTTCCGCAATTTCATCCCCTCAAACGTGCCCAACGTCGCCTGCAATTTGCCATTCATCGGCACCCGATCGTACCCATAAATCCGCATCACCTCCTCGTATAAATCTACCGCCTGCTCAACATCGTTGCGCCAGCCCGGAATGCTCACCTTCAGTGCCTCTTCGCCCTCAATCCCAAAACCCAATCGCTCCAAAATCGCCTTCGCCTCAGCCGCCGGAATTTCCAAACCCGCAAACGCCGACAAATCCCTCACCTTCATCTCCACCACACGCTCCGCAAACACCACCGGATATAACTCGCTCACCGAAGTCCAAACACCCCCCGCATGCTGCTCCAAATGCTGGGCAATCTGCATCGCCACCTCCGCCATATGCTGCTTGTCCACCCCGCGCTCAAACCTGAAACCCGCATCCGTGTGCAAATTGTGTCGCTTCGCCGCCTTCCTCACCGCCGTTGGATGAAAATGCGCCACCTCCAAAACCACCCGCTTCGTATCCGCCGATACCGCCGTGGCCTGTCCGCCCATCACCCCCGCCAACGCAATCGCACCACGCTCGTCCGCAATCACCACATCCTCCCCATGCAACACGATGCTCTTGCCATCCAATAACACCAACGTCTCCCCCGCCTTCGCCAATCGCACCGTAATTCCCCCCTGTATTTTGTCGGCATCAAACGCATGACTCGGCTGTCCCGTCTGATGCAAAAAGTAATTAGTAGAATCCACCACATTGTTTCTCGGCTCAATGCCTATGGCTCTCAACCGGTTTTTTACAACGGCCACACTTTCCCCCAATTGCACACCATTCACCTCCAAAGCGATGTATCGCTCGCACCACTGCGCATCCTCGATGCTCACCGAAATGCCTGCGCCCTTGCTCTTCCATGCCCCATCAATCGTCCCTTCATGATGGGCGATGCGATCAAATTTTACCTGTAACAACGCCGCCAAATCATTGGCAACACCCACATGCGACGCCGCATCCCCCCGGTTGGCCGTCAAGCCAATCTCCATCACCTGGTCCTTCACCACACCAAAATAATCCGCCGCAGAAGTACCCACCACCGCATCGCTGGGTAAAACCAAAATACCGTTGTGATTGCTCCCCAATCCGCACTCATCCTCCGCACAAATCATCCCCTCAGAAACCTCGCCGCGAATCTTCGCCTTGCCAATCACAAAAGGTTCCTTGCCCGACATCACAATCTCTGTGCCCACCAACGCCACCACCACCTTCTGTCCAGCCGCCACATTAGGCGCACCACACACAATCGGCAACAACGACTCACCCCCCACATTCACCGTGGTCACCCGCAAACGGTCTGCATTGGGATGCGTCTCACACGTTACCACCTCCCCAATCACAAAACCCTCCAAACCCGAACCCGCACTGTACCAAGTGTCTAAGTGTTCGACTTCCAGGCCGCTAACCGACAGTAAATCTGATATTTCTTGTGCCGATGCCTCCGTGGGCAACAGCGATTTTAACCAATCAATGGAAATTTTCATGACGCCTTGCGAAGATAAAGATTTAGCGTTTGCCTTGTTGCATCATCTCCCGTCGGGCCTTTTTAAACCCCACGTAAAAGTAAAAACTCGCGCCAAATACCGCCAACATCAGCCAGCCAGCCGCCGAGCCAACGCCCGTAGCGTAAAACTGTAACAAACTCTCGGTTCCGCTAATAGCGGCCGCGACCAGGGATAAGAGGGCGAGGACGTGGTTTTTTATCATTGGGTAAATTGATTGTTCCTGAATAATTGATGATCTCCCAGTCCGTGAATGCCTGATTGCTCACCAAACCCGTGCCCGTGGTGATTTGATCCTCCCCGGTGATTTTGACGAACTTGTCGGTTCTGATCACCCCCGACTGTTGATCCCATACCAGCTCCTCCGTGTTGAGCGTCTCCCCCTTGATGTTCAAAATCTCTACGTTGTTACGCACGATCACTTTCTTGTCGTCCATGTAACTGATGCCGTACTCCGCCGTCATGTAACTCTCCAACCCGCCTTGCTCATCGTAAAAATCCACTTTCAACCCCTTCTTCATCAACAAATAAGGATTGCGCTTGGCCTTCACCGCCATCAGTATTGGACTGAAAACCCGGGCCCTCAATTTGCCCGAATCGGTGTACTCAATGGTTACCTTCTCCGCATATTCCGCGCTCTCGAAAGTGCCCTTCTTTTTCTTCACCACCACCTTGTTGTGCGTATCGCTACACCCAACCAGCAACAGCAAAACTATGGCCAACAGCCCCCGCATAATTAATCGAATTTTCTACGCTGAAACCACAAATCACCCAACTGCAACCCCAACGTAAAATTGATGAATTGCTCCTTGGCCAACCCGTCCGATGCCAACCCCCGCTGAACATAGTCCAACTGCAAATGAACCACACTGCTCAACACCGAATTGTCATAGTATCTGCGAACCAATGGCACACCCACACCCACAAAAGCGCGCTGCTGTATGATGCGGTTGCTGCCAACCCCGCTGGGTTTGGTGAAAGAATATTGGGTCTCCGACAACACACCCCCCACACGCACCGGCCAACGCATTTTCTTGTGACTCGGGTGCTTGAAATCATTCGGATTCAACGTAAACGTGAAGCCATAATCGGTGCGGTCCATGTATCGCCTGCCCGCATCAAAAAACATCGGATCCAAACTGCCCCAAACCTGCTTGCGGTAGTCCATCGACACCGACCAACGCTGACGGTACTGAAACAAATATCCCGCGCCAAAACTGCTGGGCAACGACATCGGAGTTCTCGGTGATAAAGCATTCAACACCGTGTCCACCACGTATACCTGGCTCCCAACCAAATCCATCGTGCGCGTCAAACGCAACTGATCACCCGTAACCCCAGTGAAAAATTGTGCACTCGCACCCAACGTGTGGTAAGTAGAATCCAACTTGAAATACGTCATGATCCCCACCTTTTGCTGAATCCCACGCACGTTCACCGATTTGATGTCCTCCAACAAATTCAAATCATTGCTGTCCGGCACACTGAAAATCGATTGGTCGTTCAACTGACCAAAAACGCGACCTACGCTGTAACCCAAACTGATGTGCTGTCCAAAACGAAAAGCATTCGCCAACTCCACCATGTTCACCCCACCATACCCGGCATGGGTCGTCCGGTTGATAAATGGCGTGCTATCGCGAAAAGTATACTGATACCCCACCGTGGTCAATGGCTGCAACGAAACCGCCGCATTGATGGCATAGCGCGTGCTCTTTATCCGCTTTTGCTTGGAACCACTGTCCAACATCGCTCGCCTATGGTAGTAATTGTAAGTCCTAAAACCCAAATTCAAATAACCCAATCCACCCCCCTGAAAGGTCTGCGTTTGATCGCCCGCCTGAATCTTGGCCCCCTTGAAACTGCCACCCACATCAAACGTGGTGTAGTACAAATTGCCCAAAGTGGCCGGATTGTGCATGGTGTAAGAGTAAGCCCCAGATCGCGTGTGCAAATTGCTGCCGCACTGTACCTGATTCGTGCCAATCCACTCGCCAATCCCGAAATTGCTGTAAGGCGAGAACGTGAGATTTTGTCCACCCGCCGACTGCGCCCGACCTTGAGATGCTCCTAGAATTACCAGAACCGATAGGAAAAATTGTTTATTGAGCTTTCTCATGATGTTGAAGTGCGTGCATCAACCCGTAATGAACGAGCATAGGCTCTACAAATATCTCTGTTTTCTGTTGTTCCGCCAAGAATAACCCGTCGCCACCAGTGATAAATACCTGTCCTTCAGGGTGTTTTTCGAGGAACAACGCAATTTGTCGGTGCGATTCACCCACAATCCCCAGCTGAACCCCACACAAAATGCTCTCATTCGTGCTTTTACCCAACTGCCCCGAAAAAGCTTCGTGACTCACCAACGGCAACTTGCCCGTCTGCTGATGCAAAGCCAAATACCGCATGTGTAACCCCGGCGAAATGCTGCCGCCCTGGTAACAACCCCCCTCATCCAACCAATCGTAAGTGATGCAAGTGCCCGCGTCAATCACCAAACTCGCCCCAACCCTGCCCCGCTGCTGCATCAAACACTGCGCACCCAACACCCCCGCCAAGCGATCTGCACCCAACGTTTCCGGCGTGTGATAGCCCATCGTCACCGGCAATTTTCTGCTGCTGCTGAACAAATGGACCGCACAATCCAACCCCGTGAGCCAAGGAATGTCCTTCCGAACCGTGCTGAAAATACAAGCCGCAAGCGACTGTCCCTGCATCCCCTCCCCCTGCAACAACGACTCCACATCGGTGAACACCCCATGAAAACGCAATATGCCCCCTTCGCTGAAGAGGGCATATTTTGATGCCGTATTGCCAAAATCTATGGTCAGGTACATAGTACCAACAAATTATTTTGCGATACCCACGCTGCGCTTCTCGCGGATCACGGTGATCTTCACCTGTCCAGGATAACGCATTTCTGTCATGATGCGGTTCGACAATTCAAAGGCCAACGTATCGGCATTTTCGTCGTTCGATTTCTCGGCCGACATGATAATACGCAATTCGCGACCCGCCTGGATGGCATACGCCTTCTCCACACCCGGATAGCTCAACGCCATATTTTCCATCTCCTTGATACGCTCCACATATTGATCATCGCCCCTGCGCGCGCCCGGTCTAGAACCAGAAATCGCATCGCAAGCCTGAATCACCGGACTCAACAACGATGTCATCTCAATTTCATCGTGGTGCGCACCCACCGCATTCACAACCTCAGGATGCTCGCCGAACTTCTCGCACAACTTCATACCCAACAAAGCGTGTGGGGTTTCCTCTTCGTTGTCAGGACACTTCCCGATATCGTGCAACAAGCCCGCGCGCTTCGCCAACTTCACGTTCAAGCCCATCTCCGCAGCCATCGTAGCACACAAACGCGCCACCTCTCTGCTGTGCTTCAACAAATTCTGTCCGTATGAACTTCTGAAACGCATACGTCCCACATAACGAATCAATTCTGGATGCAACCCGGTAATGCCCAAGTCTACCACGGTGCGCTCGCCCCACTCCACCACTTCCTCTTCCACCTGCTTCTTCACCTTTTCTACCACTTCCTCGATACGCGCTGGGTGGATACGACCGTCGCGAATCAAACGCTCCAACGACACACGGGCAATCTCCCGGCGGATGGGGTCATAACAACTCAACACGATGGTTTCTGGGGTATCGTCGATCAGAATTTCCACGCCCGTAGCCGCTTCAAATGCCTTGATATTTCTACCCTCCCTACCAATGATTCTACCTTTTACATCGTCGTTTTCCAAGGGGAAACTGGTTACCGTATTGTCGATCGCCGTTTCCGCCGCCGTACGCTGAATGGTCTGCAATACGATGCGCTTCGCCTCGCGGGTAGCACCCAACTTGGCCTCTTCTACGATGTTTTTCGCCAACGTCAAGCCCTCCGTGTGCGATTGCACTTTGATGTTCTCCAACATCTGGTTCTTGGCATCAGCAGCAGACAAGCCCGCCACTTTCTCCAATTGTACCAACTGCTGCTCCATCAATTGCTGGGCCTCGCGCTCCTTCACTTTGTAGGTCTCAATCTGCGATTCCAAACGCTCTTTGGTCTTGGCCAATTCATCCTCCTTGCTCTTGTTCGCACGGATTTTGTCGTCCAATGACTGCTCCTTCTGCTTGATGCGATTTTCGCTGTTTACGATCTCGCTGTTTCTGCGGTTCGATTCTTTTTCGTACTCAGAGCGAAGTTGCATGTACTTCTCCTTTGCCTCCAAAATACGGTCCTTCTTCAGGTTCTCGCCCTGCAATTTGGCTTCTTCAATGATGCTTTGTTTGTCTTTTTCCAGCTGTGATTTGCGCATCGCTACAAACACAACATATCCAAGGGCCAACCCTACAATGAGTCCGGCGAGGATAAATACGATGTTTTCCATTTTGTGCTATTCCTTTAATTTTTTGCGGAGATAGACACAGAGATTTTTACCGAGTAAACAATATTATCAAGCAAACAAGAGCCGCTCCATGGCCGAAATTTCCGCTTCCAGAAGATCGTCCATATTGCGATGGCTTTTGCCATGGCGTACTACTTCGCCCGCCAAATCCAGTGCCGCCCACGATAAGCGGTCTATGGGTTCTTGCGCATGAAAACTCTTGAAAGCATTGATGCGCTGGTTGAGCACTTGGGCCGACAACCGAACATCCTCCTCATCCTTGACCGCTACACGCAAACGCATCGCCCGATTGTCGATGTTTACGTTGATCAGAATGCTGTCGTTGGGTTGCACTTAAAATATTATTCGTTTAGTAAATCTATGCATCTATCAATGTCTCTAACCAGCTCGTTGATCTTGATTTTTAAATCGTGAACGTCTGAGCCACTCATCGACATTTCCTTTGCAAGTTTAATCAATTTATTCTCTTCTTTTAGTTCTGCCAAGGCATTTTTTTGCAATGCGATGGTTTTCTTAAGCCCCTCCAACTCCTCTGTTAAGGTGGAATTCGCCTGTTTCAACGACACATTTTCCTGCGCCACTTCCTCCACCCTTAGGCGGATTCTCGACAGTCGCTGTTGGAAATCAGTGCTCATATCACAAAGATACATCAAATTTTCACGCCTTTCCGATACCCGATTTCTACCCAATTTTCTGGGACTTCAATCTCCGATTCAGCGCCGCAAAAAACCGTCAAATGGCAGCCACCGCCACCTCAATGGCCACATTCATCGCCGCCTCCGTCAAGTGCGCCACCTTCCGCCGACTCCGTACCGCCATCAGCCATAAAATCACCCACAAAATCACCAAAATGCCCAAATCACCCAGCTGCTGATACACCGTTTTTTTGTTGTTCGGCACGATGCGTTGAACCATCGCCAACTGCGTGCCCGCACCCACCACAAAACCAGCTTCATCATTTCCCTGATCCTCCAAATTCGCAATATCTGTCAAAGGCACATCGCACCGATCTGCCCTGCCCTGATACCACACCGACTCCATTACCGACTCCCCCTTGGGATCAATGAACCCCGAAATGCCCGTATTGGCCGCCCTGCCCACCCACTTTCTCTGCTCGATGGCCCGCAACTTGGCATAAGAAAAATGCTGTTTGTGTCCCGCTGTATTCCGCCACCACGCATCGTTGGTAACCACCGTCAACCACTGCGCCCCATCGCCCACATAATCGCTCACATAATCGCCGTAAATGCTCTCGTAACAAATCACCGGTGCCACCTTCACCCCATCGCCCAAAGCCATCGCCCGGTCGCTCTTGCCCAACGTGCCCGAAGCAGAATTTTCGTCCAACGATATCGCCAGCGACTCCAAAAATGGCAACGTAGTCACAAACGGCAACTGCTCCGTGCCCGGCACCAACTTCGATTTGTGGTAGTATCGAATCGAATCGCCCAACCACAACGCCGAATTGTGCAACGTATACCAATAATTGGGATCGTTACTCTGTCGGGCCGCCGCCACCACCCCCATCGATTTGTCCGGCATAACCACCTGCGGCTTGCCCTTGCCCGACCAAGGATACCACTTTACCATGTTTACCCCCATCAAATAATCGGTTTTGCCCGAATCGTGAAGGCGTATCCCCTGCAAAAACGAAACCTGCTGGTCCGATTCCATATAATCCACATTGATGCTGCTCACCAACGAAGTTTCTGGCCACAACACACAATCCAACGCCGCGCCGCGCCGCGCCAACACCCGCTTCGCCGAATCCGTGGTGGCCTGCATCTCCCGCACCATCTGCATCGGATCCAACACAAACTTCTCCTCGTAAGTGTCGTAATTCGGCTGAATCGACGCCACCCAATAGCCCTTGCCCGAAATGAAATCCCCCTCCGCCCGACGACCCAACCACACCGATATCAACCCCATCACAACTAGTAAAATTAGCGCCGTTAACAAGGGTTTCACCCTACCGCGTTTCCAAAAAGGGATCGCTATTCCATCAAGCGCTTTCAAATCAGAAATGCCCGTCAAAGCGGTATCTGTGTCCCCATCAACTGTGCGCTCATCAGCCATGCGCCACAGCAACATCGACCGGTAAACCCACACATTCACCAACAAAATCAACGCCGAACCACCCAACGTACCCGTGTATTCGTACCACTGCACATACCACGTCATCCCGCTAAATGCATTGCCCAAACACAACCACGGCCACGACAAATCCCAACGATGGTGGGCAAATTCGTACAACAACCAAATGGCAATGAAAAGGTAATCGGCACGCCAACGAAACTGCCACTGCTGCGGCGATAAACGCGCCCACATCCGCCACAAACCAAACGGCAAAAACATGAAAAAAGAGTTCATCAGCAGCATCGCCACTGCGCCCACATCAGAGGCAAACCAAACCCACCAAGTGGTGGTGATGTTCCACAACAACAGCGATAAAAACACCAACCCGAAATGCTGCCACCCGCCCATTTTTCTCGCGCGATGGGCAAGCATCAACAACGGCGCAAACGCCACAAAACCCAAGGGCGTAAACGGCATCGGCTCCCATGCCAACCAAAACAGAATGGATGGCAGTATCACCAACAAAAGGAGAGAAATTCTCTTGGGTTTTGTCATTGTTCCCTGCTTTGATTTTTCATTTGTCATAACCCGCTGTGCTTTTGTCATTGCACCCTTCTAACACCACCACAAATTCTCCCTTGGGCGCATGTTTTTGAAAGTGTAACAACACCTCCGCAATGCTGCCATTCACCGTCTCCTCAAACTTCTTCGATATCTCCCGCGAAACACTGATTCTGCGCTGGGGTGCACATGCCTCCTTCAATTGCTCCAACGTCTTCAGAATTTTATGCGGACTTTCGTAAAATGCCGTAGTGTCCGGATTCGCCGCCAACGCCAAAATGCGGGTCTGTCGACCCTTCTTCTGAGGCAAAAACCCCTCGAACCGGAATTGGTGTAAAGCAAATCCACTCTTCACCAACGCCGGCACAAACGCCGTAGCACCCGGCAAAACCTCAAAAGGAATGCCCGCATCCACACAAGCCCGCGCCAACAAAAACCCCGGATCAGAAATGCCCGGCGTTCCCGCATCACTCACCTGCGCAATCTGAGCGCCCGATGCCAACTCCTGAATTACCGATGCCAACTTCCCGTGCTCGTTGTGCTGGTGAAAACTCTCCAACCGCGTCTGAATCTGATAATGATTCAACAAAACCCTCGTGGTTCTTGTGTCCTCCGCCAAAATCTTACTCACCGTATTCAACACCTCCACCGCCCGGTAGGTCATGTCGCCCAAATTCCCAATTGGCGTCGGTACCAAATACAATTTTCCCACTGTCATAAAGCAAAGATAGGTCTACGAAATCAATCGCAAACCCATCTCCCTGTTGTTAAACCAATCGTAATCTTGAAACTGTGTCGTTCCCCAGCCCAAATACTAGCGCTCGTTCAAGCCCAGCAATCGCTTCTTGGCCGCATACTCCTGCCTGAACAACTTATTGCGCGGACCGGCCCCCGTCACACTCAACAAAGTGCCATTGTTTTTGCAAGTCTCCAGCCAGCTATCCGTCGTGTTTACCCAATGCTCGCAATCGCTGATCAACACCCCGTTGCGCTGTGAGTTCACAAAAGCAATGTTGTCGCGCACCGTCTTCACCAAAAATGTGTTATCCGGACTTACCAATGGCGAAAAATACAAGCGGTAATCGCCGCCCTCCACATGGGGTAGGTACGGATGCAGCTTTTTCCCGCGCTCTGCCTGTGCCAAAATGTGATCCACCAAAAAATCGTATTCGTCGAGCACCGCATGGTACTCATTGTCATTGGCAAACAAACCGCACTCCTTGTAATGATGGATTTGATACAAGGTTGAAAACAAAGTTTCGTGACACCAAATCTCCTCGCTCGCAATCTGCAAATAATTGTCGCTCAATCGCTCAAAACCCCGCTCGTCTGGCATCAATGAAGCACTAAACGGCACCGAGCGCAATTTGAAATCGTTCAAAAAATCGCGCTGCCAAACAAACGCCTTAAACGCCGCAAATGCCGGAAACCAAAAGCGATAAAACATCGGTATCTCCTGGGCACCAAACATGATCAAACTATTCGGTCGTTCGATGGCTTTTTCCAAGTAAACATTGATATCGCGATAGTAATCGTGGGTGGTGTAGTCCTTTCCGATGAGCTTAAACTCGCCCTGAAACCAATTCTTGCCAAGGTATCAACGAACTATTCTAAATTTACATATCCCTCTTTCAATATCCACATTTTATCAAAAAAAAGGATGACTAATTGTCATCCTTCAATAAAAATAAATTTATTTCTATTTATAATTCTGATCCCAAAAGAATAGTGAATGATAATAATCATTAATTTCCATTTTAGTCGTATCACCAATAAATTTTCTTCCAAAATTACCTGGTATATCCTCTATAATACGATGAAAGTGGGTATCAAAATAAATAACCATTTTACCATCTTCTTTTATTTCATCTAAAGTATTGAATTTTTTAGGTCTATTTAAAAAATCGTTCACAAATATTTTATCTCCTATCCTTAATAAATCAATGTATTCTTTTATTTCTTCAAAAAAAATAAAACCAACATCATCCCCAACAAAAATTTTTAAATCATCAAATAACCAATTAAAATAAACATCAAAATCAATACCTAACTTATATAAGGTATTTAATAAGTGATCATCACTATTTTGAGGAAGAATATAATTATTTATACAATTTACTATAATATTATATGTTTGTTGACTATACTTTAAATCACCTCTAAATAAATTATTATATTGAAGATTATTTTTATTGAAAAATTTTTCGAATAATAATAGATTATTTGATTCATTATTATATTTTTTAAATATACCATAAGGAGATTTTAAATCTGGTTTCATACCAAAATTCTTCGAAAAAGGAATATATAAAAGAAATAATGGTGTTTTATGTGAAAATATCCAACAATTCACATCCATTTTTGATTCATCAATAATTTTTTTTCTTACAAAATCCCTATAATTTTTAGAAGTTAATGAAATCCAACCTTTTACTCCACTCGATCTATTCACATATTTATTTAAATCTATTACATTCTTTAATTTAATTGATAATATTCCATGTAATGTATTAATAGTATTATTAACCCACTCTAAATTTTTTACATCATTATTCTTTCGATCCCCATCAATGTGATTTATAATATTACAACCATCCTTCTTCCTTAAATAACATTCTCCTACTAGTCGATGAATTAAATAATTTTTTGATTTATAACTAATAGTATTATATCCATTTTTATTACTCAAAACAACACTTTTACCCCTTTTATCAATAACATTTCCATTACTATAAACTTCTAAATCTGGTAATTTATTCAATATTATTGGTTCATTCAAAACTAAAATGTCATCACTATCCCTTTCAATTTCAAAATGGAAATCAAAATAATTATTCTTATTATCATAAATTTCAGTTCCCTCATTAGTCAATTCATATTTAAGTAAATTATCTAATCTAAGATTATTAAAATCGTTATCACGATAAAATAAACCACTTTTACAACTATTTAAAAAAGTATTATCATGATGTAATAATAATGATTTTTTTAATGGATACTTATTTGAATATATATCCCAGATTAAATCTTTTATTTTTACTTTATGAAGACCTTTACACTTCCAATACTTATAATTTTTTTGAGGATCCAAATCATTGATATTGGTTCTAATATTAAATTCTTTATTGTATTTATTTGTTATTTTTCCACTTTTCCATACTTTAAAAACTGTAAAGTCAAACCACAAATAAAATGGTAATACTAGATGAAGTGACTCATAATTTTTATCAACTAAAATATAATCATCCAATTCATCATAATTCTCAAATTCGTAAACTAATGTATTATATTTTATTTTCACAACTTTATTTTTTTTACAAAAAAAAAGGATAATTTTTAATTACCCTTTATTCATGACTCTTTGTATTTTCTTATTTGATATACTTTAGTAATTCTAATTTAATTTTGTCATATTCTTCTTGTGTAATCACTCCCAAATCTAATTTATCTTTTGCTTTTTTTAATTCAATCATTGCTTTATCACTAGTCATCCCTTTTGATTTAATTTCTCCAACACTGATACCATCTTCAACTATTATTACATATGTTCCGATAATTCCTTTACTCAATATATTCATTTTATAACCTTGTCTTGTACTACCAGTAACTCTCATATTTTTAATTTCAAAACTTCTATTCATTGCATTCGAAGGTACTGGTAAAACATTTCCCATCATATCAATACATGTTATAGTTGTAAAACCCCCATTAAGACCACTTCCTATTCCCAATTCAATATTTTCACCAACATTATACACAAAACCATCACTTGCTACATAGGATGTATATTTACCTTTAACATCTCCTCCATTTTTTAAGTCCTCAAATGTAATTTGTTGAGCAACAATTAGATTAGTTAATAAACATAATCCAACTAACATTAATTTTTTCATAGTTTCATATATCTTAGTCTTTTCAAAGTTATTACTTTCAATCACATTTCCAAATTTTTGAACATATAATTACCAAACAACCTCTATTTGTATTATTTAATTCCCTTTTCATCTAATACCTTTAATACCTCACTTAACCATTCAATATATTTTAATAAATATTTTGGAGTCAAATATGTAAACTTATTTTTGTCGTGTATATAAATATTTTTATTACGTAATTCTATTAAACACCCACCAGAATTTACCTTGTATTCTATTGCTGGATTTTGATTATATAAATCATTAATTTTTTTTAAGTCAATCAATAGATCTTCCATACACACCAAATTACCACAAAATATTGATCCTATGTCAGTAATCATCGAATAATTCATATTTTGAAATGAACAAAATAAATAATATGTGGTGTCATTTACCTCTAAATCTATCTTCTCATTCAAACTACAATCAAAATACATACCTATATTTTTTGATAATAATTTATTCGTGATAGATTGACTAAATAAATTTGAAATATTAAAAAAAAGTACAAATATAAATCCTATATTTTTCATATATTTTATTATTTAATACGTGAGTTCAAACAATAAGTGCAAAAAAATCTTCAAAAAGGAAGGCAGTGCATAAAACACTACCTTGCCTCTTCGAATTTTAAATTTTGCAATACAAACATATAACATTGCAGCAGAGAATAAAAATAGAATTTTTGATTTCCCAGGGGATTTCCAAATCTGATATAGCTCGTCAGGTTAATATACACCCCTGCACGCTGTCGAGAGAGCTTAAACGCTGTTTTCCAAACACTTATAGCGCAAATAATGCCGATGACCACTATCGAAAAAAGAAACGAGAATGTGGTCGAAATTATGTTATTAATGGCACCATAAAGGAACAAGTTGACAAGAGATTGTTGCAAGATTGGTCTCCGGAACAAATTCATGGATATTTTAAAGAAGCGTATCACCAACCGATGGCCTCTCATGAAACCATCTATCAATATATCTACAGGAATAAAAAAGAGGGCGGCTACTTGTACGAGCATCTCAGGGCAAAAAGAAAATATAGGCGTAATCGTTCCCACACCTACAAACGTAGGGGACAAATTCCTAACCGTACGAGTATTAGTGAAAGGCCTGACATTGTAAATCAACAAGTTAGAGTTGGCGACTTCGAGGGTGATTTGATTATTGGCAAAGCGCATAAAGGGGCGGTGATAAGTTTAGTTGATCGTAAAAGTTTATATACGTTGTTACGCCTTACCCCCAGCAAAGAAGCACCCAGGGTGAGCGAAAAAATATCACGAGCCTTACAACCTTTAAATAACGGCAGGTTCCATACATTAACATTGGATAATGGATTGGTATTTGCAGACCATGAAAACATTAGTGACAAATTAGGCAAGATGGTGTATTTTGCAGATCCTTACAGTCCATGGCAACGTGGATGTAATGAAAATATAAATGGATTAGTTCGACAATATTTACCTAAGGGAATGGATTTCAGCAACTTAACACCGCAAAAAATCTATTTTATACAAGAAAAACTAAACCACAGGCCTCGTAAGAAATTAGGTTACCGAACTCCTTATGAAGTCTTTTACGGTTTTTTTGCACTTAATCCTTGAATTTAGCATATATTTACCTAATTCACTATTTATCCTGTATTAATTTTACTACTCGTTCTTTTGTATTTTTGTCTTTTTTCGCATAATATAATTTTATATCCTCATTTTTCCAGATTTTCAAATACATTCTTCATCTTTAATAAAAACTCAATTACACCTTCCTTATTTACATTATTTAAAATAGATACTTTATTTTTTATAGCATCATCCTCACTTAAATATACTTTTTCATTTTTACATTTCAAATATATACTTCTCTTACCATCTTTAATATTACTCCAACATCTAATATCAAATCTTTTTACTTTGGAACCAGGTTTACTTTTATCTCGATCCCCAAAATGCCCTCAATGTGGCCAGGAGATCGGCCGGACTCACAGACCAAGAAGCTTGGATGAACAACGAAACTCCCGTCCTGAACGCAGGATCCATGATCCTGAAAATACCCAGTCATGCCACCGTTTATAGCATGGATGGTCGGGAAATTGCCCTCCCAGCAGCCAGAATTACTTGGTCTGAAGGGTTAAGTACCGGCTTTTACCTGGTGCGCTTTCAACAAGAAAATGGCGACTGGATATCGCGAAGAATTTTTTACGCCAACGAACATTAATACACCGTTGTACAAATCATTAATCAGTTGATAACAAACACAATCAAAACCCGTGGTTGAGCGTAATTTTGTGAGATGAAAATTACTTTTTGGGGAGCGGCTCGACAAGTCACAGGCAGCATGCATTTACTGGAACTTCCGAGTGGCACACGGGTTTTGATTGATTGTGGATTGGATTATGAAAAAAGAAAAGACTTCGAAGAAAGAAATGCCTCGTTTCCGTTCGACCCAAAATCCATTGATCTGTTGATACTTACCCATGCACATATCGACCACTCAGGCAACGTACCCAACTTGGTAAGACAAGGGTTCTCGGGCACCATCATCGGCACAGAACCTACCTTGGAACTCAGCGATTACCTCCTCCACGATAGCTTGAATATCCAGCGCATGGAACTCGCAACCAAACAAAAAACCATTTGGAAAAATTCTGGCAAACGGTTCAAAAAAGGCAAACAGCCCCAAGTGCAAACCCTGTATACCAAAAAACACATCAACGAAATGCTAGACCAATCGGTGAGTCTGCCCTACGGTGTAGAATATGCCTTCAATGAAGAATTGAGCATCAGCCTCTACGAGGCCGGTCACATTCTTGGCGCAGCCAGTGTGCGGTTTACAGTGAACCACAACGGACAAAAAACCGTGGTGGGCTTTACCGGAGATTTGGGCAACGCCAATTCTAAGTTGGTGTCAGATCCAAAACCCATGTCGGGCTTGAACTACCTCGTCTCTGAAAGTACCTACGGCGGCAGAAAACACGCCACCGACTCCCAAAAAGCCGAGGATTTACTCCTGGAAGAAATCATTGATACCTGTGTTACCCGCGGTGGAAAGTTGGTGATTCCCGCCTTCAGCGTGGGCAGAACCCAAGCCATCATTTTTACCATTCATCAATTGTACCGCGCCGGTCGTTTGCCCGAAATACCCATCTTCACCGATAGCCCCCTGGCCATCAGAAGTACCAAGGTTTATCAGCACAACATCGACTTCCTGAACGACGAAGCCCAAGCATTTCAACAACAACATGGAAGCCTGTTCGATTTCCCACTGCTGCAAATCATCGAAGACGAAAAAGAAAGCGAAATGCTCAGCGTCATGAACACCCCCTGCGTCATCATCAGCGCCGCCGGCATGGTAGAAGGCGGTAGAATTCAAATGCACGTGAGAAACAATGTGGGTTACCCCGAAAACACCATTTTGATCGCTGGTTTTTGTGCGGAAGGTACACTCGGACATCGATTGCTCTCGGGCCAAGATTTCGTGGAAATCAAC